>Ga0302325_10012883_pt1 | contig 17910 bp, 10 predicted proteins | sample Palsa_T0_2_FD_201948 | JGI IMG/M metagenome (GOLD analysis project Ga0302325, IMG submission 201948) | Peat permafrost microbial communities from Stordalen Mire near Abisko, Sweden - Palsa_T0_2 | ecosystem: Environmental > Terrestrial > Soil > Palsa > Peat permafrost | place: Sweden: Abisko...
CAACGCGCGGCATTCGGGTCAACGCCGTATGCCCGGGCATGATCCGGACGCCCATGTTCGACAAGATGATTGCTGAAGGTCAGGGAGAAGAGTTGAACGCGATGCTGAAGACCCTGGTGCCGATGGGAAGGATGGGGCGGCCCGAGGAGATCGCCGATGCTGTCCTTTGGCTCTGTAGTTCAGCCGCCAGTTACGTTACTGGCCAGTCAATCTCCGTCGATGGCGGCTACGTCATGCGCTGACGAAACGCGGTGGGCCTAGGCGCCGCCGCTGAAGGGATAATCCAGAATGACCGAGTGGTTAAAAGACGAACTTCGCAAGCTCGCTGACGCCGATGACCTGCATATCGCACCGTTCCGTGAGGACGGCGTGACATACGGCACTCCGACGTGGATATGGTCGGTCGCGGTCGATGATGCACTCTACGCGCGCGGCTACAACGGGCGAAACTCTCGTTGGTACCAGGCCGCGGCACGGCAGAAGGCGGGGAGGATCGCCGCAGCCGGCATGACCAGGGAGGTCACCTTCGAACCGGTGGACGGACCGCTCAACGAACGGATCGACGAGGCTTACCGGGCGAAGTACCATGGTAGCCCCTACCTCAAACCGATGATCGCTACCCGTGCCCGTTCCGCTACTGTCAGAATCATGCCGCGTCAGGTCGTGTCATGATCGGTTGAAGACCGCTCGCGAGCACAAAGGGAGAAGTCTGAAGACAACGGAACAAAACTGAGGGAGGAGCACATCGAGATCGAGAGAGCCTGCACACACCCGGGAGAATTATGAATGGAGCTTCGCGATCTGCGCTTCGCGATTGCGCACACGGAAAGCTGTCTAAAAAGGATGAGAGCAATGCATAAACGCAAATTGGGAAACAGCAATCTGGAAGTATCCGCCCTCGGCCTGGGCTGCATGGGCTTGAGCTTTTCGTACAAGCCGTTTCCGGAAAAGCACGAGGTGATCGCTCTTCTGCGGGCCGCCGTCGAGCGCGGCGTCACCTTCTTTGACACAGCGGAGGTCTACGGCCCCTTCACCAATGAAGAACTAGTCGGCGAGGCCCTCGAGCCTTTTCGCGGGCAAGTTGTAATTGCCACCAAGTTCGGCTTCGACATCAATCCCGACGGAAGTCGCGGCCCCAAAGGGACCAATAGTTCGCCGGAGCACATGAAGCAGGCCGTGGAAGGCTCCCTCAAGCGTTTGCGGATCGACGCCATTGATCTTTACTACCAGCACCGCGTCGATCCGAACGTGCCCATCGAGGACGTGGCAGGAGCTGTCAAGGATCTGATTGCCGAGGGCAAAGTGCGGCACTTCGGGCTCTCAGAGGCCGGTGCTCAGACCATCCGCCGGGCTCACGCCGTGCAGCCCGTGACCGCGCTGCAGAGCGAGTACTCGCTCTGGTTCCGCAGGCCGGAAGCGGAGATCATTCCACTGATCGAGGAACTCGGCATCGGCTTTGTGCCCTATAGCCCGCTGGGGAAGGGTTTCCTGACTGGGAAGATGGACGAGACCACCAAATTCGAAAGCACCGACATTCGCAGCATGATCCCCCGCTTCACCCCGGAAGCCATGAAGGCCAATCAGGCGCTCGTCGGTTTGCTTACGAGGATCGCCGCGGAAAAGGGCGCAACCCCCGCGCAGATCGCCCTCGGATGGTTGCTCGAGCAGAAACCATGGATCGTCCCCATCCCTGGCACCACCAAGCTTCACCGCCTCGACGAGAATCTTGGCGCCGTTATGATCGATTTCTCGCTTGCCGATCTGCGCGAGATCGCAGAGGCCGCATCGAAGATTCCGGTAGAGGGCAATCGCTATCCGGATCAACTTGAGAAGATGACCGGCCTCTAGGCCATTTCCCGTATCGGCGCAAGACTCGTGCACCGCGGGCATGCCGGCGCGCCCTCGAATTCATTGACAAGCTAATCGGCTTGTCCGTATAGTCGGGCATTGTTTGGAGCTTTTCCCGTACGATCAAATTGGCGGACGCCACAGCCAGATCGCGGCCTGCATCCTTCCGGTGAACGGGCTGTAGAGCCGGTAAAGCGCGGTCCTTTCTTGAGACTCCACGATAAACAATTACGCCCGGCGCTGTCGCGTCGCAAGTTCAACCGCGGCTTTAAACTATGGAGTTTGTGTGCTCAATTCGCTCATCGGCTTTTTCTGCTGCCCGGTCCGCCCTTTACCTTCTTTTCGGCGTAGATTTCTGCCACTAGTGCTGCTGTTGCCATGCGGGCTATCGACGATGGGCCGAGCCGCCGACACCGTCCAACACTCGGCGGCCACCGCACGCCGCATGCAGATCGCCCCATCCGGCCTCAGCTTTGAGCCCAATGCCGGTCAAGGCCCAACCAGTGCACGTTATCTCGCCCAAGGGCGCGGATATCGCGTCCAGCTGGAAACCTCACGTGCAGTGCTTGAATTTCAGCACTCGAATCCCGAGTCGGCGAAGTCGCCTCAGGGCCTTCCTCCGGACCACCCGCAAAATCCTTCTCTGACTATGAATTTCGAGGGGGCAACTGAGCCGCTTGCTATCGACGGCGTCGACCCGCTTTCCACCCGCAAGAGTTACTTTCCCCACAGCGATCCCCATACCTGGGTTGCCAATGTCCCGACGTACGCGCGCGTGAATTACCGCCAAGTCTATCGCGGCGTCGACCTCGCCTTTTACGGAAATGGCGATCGCCTGGAATATGACTTTTTGCTCCATCCGGGCGCCGATCCAAAGCCTGTACGCTTCACGTTGGTAGGTGCGGAGAATCTCCATCTCGATGCCAACGGCGACCTGGCCGCCGCTATCGGCGGGGAAGAGTTTACGCTCCTCAAGCCGGTCGCGTATCAACCCGCCGCTGGCAATGCAAAACGGGTTTTCATCGAGGCTGGGTACCGCATCGAACGGTCCTCGACCAGTTCCGCTCAGATCACATTCACGCTGGGCGATTACGATCCCAGTCGCCCCTTGGTCATCGATCCAGTGCTCGTTTACGGGCTCTACATCCCCGGCAACCCGTCGTATACCGCCACCGGCAATGGGGAATACTACGGCAGCACTGCCATTCGCGGAATGAAAGCAGATGCGCTCGGCAACACTTATGTCTTAGCCCAGATTGCCGGGAACGGCAGTGCCTACAACGTAATGAAGTACGACCCCAAGGGCAATCTTCTCTTCAACGTTTCGGTCGGAAGCGACGATATTCAGGCGAATGTCGCCGCCATCGCCGTCGATGCCACAGGCAACATCTACGTGGCTGGGACCGCCAACACCGGGCTCGTGACTACAGCCAATGCCTACGAGCCCACCGCGCCCACAGCAAACGCGCAGATCGGCTTTCTCACCAAGATCAAGTCGGATGCCTCGACAGTTCTCTATTCCACCTACCTCGGTGGCGCGGAACAGGTCATCCTCGGCGGCTTGGCAGTCGATCAGAACGGCAACGCTTACCTCGACGGCACTTCGAGCGGAGTCGATTTCCCATCGACCCCGGGGACCTATGCCACGAGTCCACTCCAACAGAATCAGCAATTCGCCTTTGTCGCGAAAATCGATACATTGCTCACTGGCAACGCCTCGCTGGTCTATTCGTCATTGATCAACAGCAATACAGCCGGTGGGCAACAAGCGGTGAGTGGCATTGCGGTCGATGCCGCTGGCGACGCGTACTTCATCGCGAATTCGCCCGTCGGCTTTCCCGTGACCCCGGGAGCCTACCAGTTCCCCGGCCTCGAGGTGGGGGACGCTGGCGCGTATGTCACGGAACTGAATCCCACGGCAACCGCTCTCGTTTATTCGGCATTCCTCGGACCCGGTACCGGAACTGCTCTGGCCGTCGATGGCATTGGCGAAGTTTACGCGACCGGCTCGGTGAACTCCGCGGAATTTCCCACCACTCCCGGAGCTTTCCAGACCAGCTACGCCGGAGGTTTTGCCGCCAAGCTGAGCACGGGCGGATCTCAGTTGCTGTACTCGACCTTCCTGAGTGGCCCCAGCGGCTACTCAGGCAATAACGTATCCCCTGAAGTCATCGCCATTCCCAGCGGATGCCCCTCGTATTGCGCCGTTTACGTAGCCGGCACCACTAGTACCCAGGACTTCCCATTGGTCGCTCCAATCCAGTCGGCTCCCGGACTCCAGTATGGCATTCTCTACAACAGCAGTTCCGGTTTCCTCACCGAACTCGCCGCCAACGCGTCCTTTGAAATCTTCTCCACCTATCTTGGAGCCCTCCAAAGCCTCACTGTCTCAGTCACTGGCCTTTCAGTGGATTCAACTGGAAACATTTATTTTGCCTCGAATATCGCGGGAGCCGACGCCCCCGTCACCCAGCCTGCGGGTCAGGGCCCGGGCGAAGGATATCTGGCTAAAATCAGCCCCACCGCCGGCGGATTGGCGCTTGCTACCCCTGCCACGCTCAATTTCGGGACTCTTCTACCGATAGGCCTGCAAACCACTTATCCCGTGGACCTTCGCAATGCCGGCACCACGCCGATCACGCCAACGCGTCCGTTTGTTTTGAGTTCGAGCGAGTTTTTCGAGACCGACAACTGTCCCGCCATCCTCGCCGCCGGCGCCGCCTGCCAGATCAATGTCACCATCACACCGGCCGCGGGAGGCCAGCGTAGCGGCATCCTCACCATTGCCTCCGACGCGCCCAACTCACCGGCAGACGTGGCGCTCAGCGGAACTGCCGTCGACGAGCCAGCGATTGGGGCCTCGACCTATCTCATCAATTTTCCCGATACAATCCAGGGTTATGCGACCGCGAGCCAGGTCATCACCCTAACCAACTACGGAGATACGGCGGCCGATATCGTTCCCGAGACCGGCGGCCTGCCGGACTTCGCCATTTCAAATCTTTGCCCCGCGCAACTCGCGGCCAAAGCCAGCTGCACAATGACGGTGGCCTTCGCACCGACCGAGATCGGGCTACTCTCCGAATCGATATTCATCCCCGAACCCGGATACACCTACGTCTACGAGTTCGGTTACAACTATTTCGACGATTACTACTACGCCGACGGGATAACTATCACGCTCAACGGAACAGGTACGCTCGGCCCGAGCGGTACAGGCAACGGAGCCCTCTCGGCCACGGCGCTCAATTTCGGCAGCGTACTCGTCGGCACGTTTTCGGATCCATTTATCGCGAGCCTGGGAACTCAGTCCGTCACGATAACGAACCAGGGAACGTCGCCACTGACGATTCTGTCGGCAACTACTACAACCGCAGGCCAGACGGGAACCAGCGACTTCCAGGTTTATCAAGTCACTTGCGAGGGCTATTCCTGTGACGCTGAATTCCCGCAAGGTCCCATCGAACTCTTGCCGGAGCAGTCAGCCAGCTTCACCGTCACCTTTAATCCCTCCGTAAGTGGCCCGGAGACCGGGACTCTTACGTTCGGAGACAGCGGGCCGGGTGGAACTCAAACTGTCGCTCTGGCCGGAGTCGGCCTCGACTCGCCGCCGTCGCTCTCGATCAATCCGGCAGGAATGGCATTCCCCCCGCAGCCGGTCGGCGACGCCAGTACCGCGCAGACCTTCCTCTTTACCAATACCGGCGATGGGGTAATCACCATCGACCGCGCGACTACGACCAACGATTTCGCGATCGTTCCTCGCAATTCGGTAACGAACTGCGAAGCGACAACGCTGAGCAGCGGGGCCTCCTGCACCCTCGACGTCAGTTTTACGCCAACCGCCGTAGGGTCGCGAGTCGGGACCATGAAGCTCATCGACTCTCTCGGCAATCCCCAGACGTTTCCGCTAGTGGGCACCGGAATCGTCTCTACCGGAGCGATCGTCGTTAGCCAGTCGTCGCTGACTTTCCCCGCCCAGGCAACCGGAAGCACGAGCGAAAGCCAGTCCTTTTCGTTGTCGGATCCCGGCAATAGCTCCGTCACGGTTAACGGCATCGAAACGACCGGCGATTTTTCGGTCAGCGCGATTTCTGGCTCTGGCTATTCCGACTGCAACCTCACCCAGGTATTCCCGCCGTATTCCGGCTGCACGTACTTCGTGACGTTCACACCCACCAAGTCCAGTGGAGTCGAGACCGGAAGCGTCATTATCAGGACCACTGCGGGTACGCAGACAGTGACTCTCAGCGGTACAGCTGTTGCCAGCGACACCGCGCTCGAGCTGACGCCGTCGGCGGTGAACTTCAACACGGTAAAAATCGGGACCACGGCGGGGACAGACAACTATTTCGAGGGCTACACGATAGTTGTCCAGAACACTGGCACTTCCGCAATAAATATGGACAACGTCCCAACAATCACTGGCATCCCTCCAACGCCCAACAGCGACTTCGCCTTGTATGGCGGTGGGGGCGACACTGACTCCTGCAACACCTACATACTAGCGCCGAATTTCACAGGCAATCCTTTGCCTCCCGGCCAATTCTGCCAGTTTTCCGTGACCTTTACTCCCAGTCTTTCCGGGGCTGAAAAAGCGACGTTTAGCCTTACCGATAGTGCCGGAACACAGACGGTCACGCTCACGGGGATTGGAGCTGCCACGTACCCCGCGATCGTGCTCTCGCCTGCTACCTATACTTCCATTCCGTCAAGCGTGGGTATTGCGCCCAATAACGAATACGGCGTGATCATTATCGAGAACCAAAGTGTATCGACGGTGACGATATCTTCCGTTGCGGTGACCGCCGGGAGCAGCGACTTTTCCCTGTCCCCATACAGCGGAAACTGCGCGATAGCAATACCGGCCGGCAATAACTGCACAATTCAGGTGGTCTTTACACCCTCGGTCGTGGGCTATCGCACCGGTACTTTGACGGTCAAAGATTCCGGAGGCGATACCTATCTCGGGAGCCTTGCTGGATACGGCCTTGTGCCTAGGAACGACGCCGCTTTCTCCCCCGGCTCCTTGAGTTTCGCCGATCAGGTGGTCGGAAACAGCTATTATCTCTCGTCGCAAACGCTCTCCCTTGCGAACACCGGAAACACCCTCATCAGGGTCGGACAACTTACTGCCACGGACGTGGTACTCGGGACAACGACGTCTGGCGACTTTGTCACCAATTACGACGGATGCAGCAACGAAGTCGTATATCCTGGCTCCAGCTGCAACGTCTCTATTGCGTTCAATCCTCTAAGCGCGGCGACGAAGACAGCCAGTATAACCGCTCCAATCACCTACACTGACAAGAGTACGGCGAGCCTGACTGTCGCGATCACCGGTACAGGAATCGCCCCCGTAAATGGAGCCACAATGGTGCCTTCGTCTGCCGTGTTTGGGAATACGACGGTCGGGCAGACCAATCCGAACTCATGGAATTTCACGGTGACCAATACAGGCAACGAAGCAATGACTCTGAACATGCCCACGACGCACAACGTATCCGATCCATATGTCTCGGGAAGCCCTGGCGATTTTTCCGCCAATGACTTTGGATACTACGGAAATCAGCTTGGCCCCGGACAGACAGAAACGTTTTCCATTTACTTCGCTCCTATGACGGCAGGACTGCGCACCGGCTCTGTCGCGATTCCTGTCGCCTTCGCCAGCGGCAAGACAGGCACTCTTATCGCCAATTTCTCCGGCACCGCCATCCCTCCCACCCAACTGGTGCAGGTCGATCCGGCAAGCTCTCTATTCAATGCGGAGGTAGTCGGAACGCTGGACACCACCAATGAACTCGTCTACACCGTCACGAACGTGGGCACCGGCCCGGTAGCCATGAAATCCGCCACCGTTACCTCCAATTTCACGATCATGGGCGACACCTGCAGCGGCAAGACAATTCTCCTGCTCAACGGCTATTACTATGGACCGAACTACTGTCAGATCACGGTGGCCTTCACGCCCGCCGCTTCCGCCACCCCCGGATATCTGCGGGGCACTCTCACCATTACCGACAATGCCGCCGGAACAACCCAGACCGTCGCCCTCGCCGGCTACGCACTTTCCGTCGCGCAATCGCTGTCCCTCTCGCAATCGACGGTCTCCTTTGCCAGCCTGCCCATCAACACCAGCAGCGCCTCGCAGGTTGTCTATCTGACCGACCGCAATCCGGAAAGTAACGGCACCACCAACCCCCGCATTCAAATTGATAGCATCCAGCTTGGCGGGACGAATCCATCCGACTTCCTCGAAACCGAAAACTGCGGTGGCAACCTCGGATTCACACTGGCAGGACGGACCGTCTGCGAGTTCACCATCGTCTTCGCACCCAACGCCGGGCCGCTTGGCGCACGAAGCGCAACCATCACCATCACTCCGGCAGTCGGATCGCCCCTGGTTATCCAATTGACCGGCAAAGCCACCGCCGCCGCGCTTGTTGCGTCGATTACGCCCGAGGCGATAAGCTTTCCGACGCAGCCCGTCAACAGTCCAGGCACGGCGCTCTCGATGCAGATCAAGAACATCACCAGCCGCGCGATCTCCCTCGGAACAATCGTTTCCACCAATGCCAACGAGTTTTCCGTAACCGCCGATGCCTGCTCAGGAACCTCGCTCGCGCCTAAAAGCACCTGCCTCATCTCGGTAGTCTTCACGCCCGCGAGTACAGGAAGCAGAAGCGGGCTCATCCAGGTCAACAGTGATGCCGGCGAGTTACTGAATACGGCAGAACTTAGCGGTAACGGAGTCAACTAGGTTAGCACCGCTCGGCACTTACTCGACGATGACTGCGTCTACAGTACGCCCAACGTCCCCGGTCTGGATTGATTTAAAAAAAGTGCAGCCATTCTATCAAGAAAGGCCGCACCCAAATCCATGGTGACAAATTCTGCAAGTGGTTGAAGCCTGGAGCATTTTCTTTTCCGGTGCTTACAGAGCAGCGTTGCCCTTCGTGGCTTTTTCCCAGAAAAGGCCAACAGCTCGCTGCTCTCCGCCAGTTCATACTGGAAATGAAAATGCATTAGATGCTGCGGACCGCCGCATCCGCCGCGTCGGCGAGGCTTTGCAGGGCCTTGTAGAATCCCTGCGATTGCCCGACGAAAAGCCCGCTGTTAATGAATCCTTGCGCTGCAGCCCGCGCACCGCTAACCGAGTCAGTCAGTGGACGGATAACGGAGCAACGGGGAAGATCCGGGCTAATGAATTCGGTCGGAACGGGGAAGATCAGGCTAGGCTGAATGAGCGGATTCGGAGGGTTGCTGAAAAAGTTGGGAAACGTTAGGCCGCCGCTTGACACAGGCGCAACCGGGGCCTGCACCCCGTTGCCGGCAAAATCGACCCATTCCAGGAAATGGGCTATCTCGTCTCCACCAATACCCAGAGTAATTTTCAAGACCTCAGGGCTGCTGACCCGCTGGCTTAGGGTCGCGTAGAGACTGGTGCCGCCCTGTTCGATCTGCCCAAAGTGGAATGCCGCCGTATTCGCGATCACCTGGATGTGGTTGGCGTCTTCAAAGTCGGCATCGGTGATCGGGATGGCGGTGCGGTGGGTGATGGTGACAGCTTGCGGATAGGTCGCGCCGAAATCGGGACTCGTGGTGCTCCGGTAGCGGACGAACCAGCTGGTGTCGACGTTGAGGTCCTTGAGGTTTGTGAGGCGTCCCGTGTCCGACGCTCCGGTCGCAGTGCTTCCTTGCAGATTGCGGAATTCATCCAAATTGACCGGATCGGCGCCCTTCGATTCCAGATAGCCATTGAGAAATGTCGCGTGGCTTATTTCATCCAGCGTGTTGCTGGATATGTATTGTGGGCCGTCGCCGTCGAGGTTCGAGAAGGCGGCTTGATAGGGGTTCAATGATTGATTGGGATCGACCTCGATGGGCAGGTTGGAACCAATCCCCCCCAGCTCCGCATACTGGATCCAGAGATCGGACTCGATAAGTTCCGCGGCTGCGAGAAATCGCAGGATCGCGATGTCTCCTTTACTTAGCCCTGCTGTGGTGCTCTGGGCGTAGGATGACATTCCTCTGCCTAACAACCCGGCGCCCAACGTTGCTGCGCCACCTGCCAGTAGTCCGCCCTTCAATAACGACCGGCGATTTACTGGACGCTTCTCGATCTTCGTGGAATTTTCCATGATTTCCCCTCAGCTTCATTACTCGAGCACGCTTGACATAGCGGCTCTGATCCCGAAGATAGTTGGGGTGCTCAACCCCAGTTGTCACGGAGATGTCAGCTGATTGTCGTTTTCCTCAACTGGGAACGCTGGGCTGTGTTGCGGTGATGAGCATGTCTCCGAAGACAAAAAATGCGATGACGAAGCAAAGACATCGTCATGACATCCCTATCGATACTCCCGCCTAGGCTAGCGACAGATGGGCATAGGGCCTGCGCTTATCCGAGGTCAGTGTCTATCTCAAGCCACTTCTGGAGCTGCAACGATGACAAGCAGTCACATCTCCCTTCCCACCTTGCGAGCCGCCGAACGAGCGTCGTCGTATGATTGCCCCGCCAGCCAGCGGAGCAAGACTCTGTACAACACTTCGAGATACCTGTTGGCGGCGTCTCTACTGGCGCTTCCTTTGAGCGCGCCCGCTCAAACCAGCGCCTACGTCCAAACCAACATCATCTCCGACGGCGCGGTTTCCGCCATGCAGACCGATCCGACACTCGTCAATCCATGGGGAGTATCGATCGGTCCACAATTCTGGATCGATTCACCGGGGAGCGGTTTTTCACTGGTCGAGAATGCGGACGGCGTCAAGGACTTCGCCGTGGCCGTTCCGCCGGCCAACTCGACCTCGTCTCATGGAACTCCGGCGGGAACGGTTTATAACCCGGATGCAACCCTGTTTCCAATTACCGGCGGTTACGCGCAATTTATTTTCGGCACTCTCGACGGAACCATCGCCGCCTGGAATGCCAGCACGCCTGAAGCGGTCACCATGATCAACAACTCGGCGAAACACGCTTCCTACACCGGCATTGCAATCGATTCCACTTCGAACGGCTCCTTCCTGCTGGCAGCTAATTTTGCTGCAGGCAGTGTGGATGTTTTCAACAGCAGCTTTGCTCCGGCGCAACTGGCCGGTAGCTTTTCCGATCCCACAATCCCGAGCGGTTTCTCACCGTTTGGCATTCACGCGATCGACAGCAAGATCTTTGTGACCTACGCCCAGCTGAATGCACAGGGGCGTCAGAATGTCGGGGCCGGTCTGGGTTATGTCGATGTCTTCGATACCAACGGAAATCTGATTCAAAGTGCAATCAGTCAGGGTAATTTGAATGCGCCGTGGGGCATGGCGCTTGCGCCGGCGGGTTTCGGCGGCCTTGGCGGCGACCTGCTTGTCGGCAATTTTGGAGATGGCGTGATCAACGCGTATGACCCGAATACTTTTGCCTTAATTGGACAAGTGCAGGATGCAACCGGCAAGCCGATCGCAAACTCTGGGTTGTGGGAGATTCTATTCGGCAGCAATGGCGTCGGCGATCCCAACACGTTGTATTTTGCCGCAGGCATCAATGCGGAAAAAGATGGCCTGTTCGGTTCGATCGCCGTGGCGTCCCCGGCTGCGGGCACAGGTAACTTTACGATCCAGTCTTCGGTGAGCGCAGTGACAGTGACCGCAGCCCAGCCGGGTTCGGCAACTCTTTCGTTTGCGTCGCAGAACGACTTCAGTGGTGCGATCACCCTGTCGTGTTCCGGTCTGCCCACGGACACGTCGTGCACCTTCAGCCCGAGTTCGCTGAACCTTGCAAGTTCGGCGACGCAGAACGTTACGGTGTCGATCGCCGAAACTATTCCCACGGGAACGCCGAATCCATACAACGCAAGCCGGTCCCTGGGAAATAGTGGCGTTACGCTGGCGTTCCTGGGACCTGTCGCCATCCTCGCATTCATCGGCTTTCGCAGGCGTACGCTTCTGGTCCGCGCCTTTGCGCTGATGCTGATCGCGACCGGCGTTACATTGGCGGTGAGCGGTTGCTCCTCTGCTTATAAGGCCCCCGCGGCAGCAACGCCTACTGGAACTCCCGCGACTGCGCAGGTGATGGTCAATGCCAACTCGGGTGCTATCACGCACAGCATTCCGATCACCGTTACATTGCAATAAGCTATTCAACCGCACGGCCGTCGAAAGGCGGCCGTCCTCATTGGCCGACTACGAACCGCTAATAAATAGGAGGTTCCCGAGCATCGTACTTCTGTCCATAGATGTTGTCATGCAATCCCGGAAGGTGAGGAGATTGGGGCAAGTCGATGATTCCCAGATCGCGGTGAGAGGCGGAAATGTGGACCTTGCGGGCCACGCTATTCAGGATCGTGTGGTCCACGCCTTCCACCCAAACATGTAGCATGTAATCGTCGGCGGGAACATCTCGAATCCGAAGGCTGCCTTCATCGCCCTCCGCGGCATAGAAAGGCGAAGCAAGCGCAATCACCACGGCGCTCATTTCCGGGTGAATGTTACAGAAGATATAGGAAATCCCTTCGCGCCCGAACGTTACATCTTTCGTAGATCCCGCCTCATAAAGGCCGAGATCGAAACGGCGTCCATCGAAAAGCGAGAACACATTGTGGAAGAAAGGATCGGCGTTGGGAAAATGCACAATGCTGCCAACCGGCACAATCAGCAGGTGCGGCGTGAACCGCCTGTTTTTTTGCAGCAGTGTGTAAACCCGGTCCTTGGCAGGAGCACTTGCGCCGTTTGCCCTAAGCGGAGTAAGCCAGACCGCGGCTGGAGGCGGGTTCTGCTTGAGTGTCTTGCCGTCACCATGCATTGTTCCTCCTCTGACCTGTACGGTGACGTCCACTGACTCCTGCGCGCTCAAAGCGGACGACGATGCGATCAGCAGACCGAGCAGGGCGAAGCTCCCATGGAATTCGAAATATCGATTGACGCTGCGCATGTTTTTAGAACCTGTACCCCGCGGCGACTCCATACACATTGGCAATCGAATGTGGCCCAGTTGCCGGGCTGCTATCGATTCGGCGGTACTCAAAGGAAAATAGGGTATAGGCCGTCGGGCTATAAATGGCGTTTGTGAAGAAGGTCGAGTTGCGGGCCAGATTGCCATAGGGGGCCGATACGAAGGTCAGATAAGGCCGTATCTCCGAAGCAAAGGCGTTGTCGATCCCAAAGGCGGCATTGAGTTGTAGGCGTGCGGTAGCCCGTGCCTTCAGTTGGCTCCATCCTCCCACATCGTCGAGCGGTCGGAAAAAGTCAGTTTCTCCTTGTTCCCCGTACAAATAGTCCTTAAAGGCGCCTCCCCCAAGGCCGCCCAGCGCCACACCGCGATAGAAGTTTCCGCTTGCCTCCAGCTTTCCGAAAAGCGGGACACGATAGTCAACCGTAGCCGCCCACGCATCGAAGTGAAAGTCGCCCGGTTCCGAATGAGGACTGAAGTATCCTCCAACGCCTACTTGAAGGCCGGTAAGCGGGTTGCCTCGCGAATAGCCGATCCTGGATTCACTCCCCAGCCAGCGACTCTGCTCCGACAGGCTGGCTACCGGCAGAGACATCGCATTGTTTGCGCCTGGAAAAACGGGGTCGGGGACATCGGCAAGAGCCACCTGTAGCGTGAGACGCGATGCGTCGCTCAGTTGCAGATTATGTTCTACGCCCACTTGTGGAATCCAGTTCCAAAGGTTGCCGGACCAACCCAACGCAGGCAGTGCGATCGCTGTAAGCGAGGTGGGTGTGTTGGGGTTCACTATAGGGCGATCGAGTTCGAAGAACGCTCGTGTACCACTCCATGCAGCTTCGGCATGGGCCGTTCTGAACCGCACAATTCCACCACTCTCCGCATAGTTGCCCTGGCCGAGACCTCCCGCGAAGTCCACCCGCACATCCGCCGAGGTAGTCGCTCCGAAGAAATGAGGGCCGCGCGCATCGAGACCAAGCACCGTCTGGCTCAGTGAAATTCCCGTTGTCGCGGGGCCGGCGATTGCAATCCCCGGCGACTGAATTACATCAACGCCAGAGGAGTTCGCAAAACTATTCATCAGGATCAATCCGGTTAGCTTCACCGGGAATTTCGAGCCACTCTCGACTTTACTTTGCTCGTGGGTTTCGATCTCGCCTTGCTGCACGTCTTGTTGTTCGCGCAACTTCTCGATCTCGCCGTTCAGCCGGGTCGCATACTCCTCGCCGCCCTGTGGCGGAGGGTCATTGACCGGCGCGCTCGGCGTCGTCTGCAGTCGTCGCTCCAACTCCGAGACCTGTTCGCGCAAACTCTCGATCTGGCGCTGCGAAGACGCAAGGTTCACTTGCTGCTGCGCGACAGCTGCAGCCAGTCGCTCGACCTGCTCCTGCATCGTAGTTGTTGCAGCAGATGATCTGGCCGAAGATGGTTGCGCGCCCGCAGCACCAGTCATTAGCACGTAAAAAGTTACATACAAACAGGACCTTCTCCAGGTCATTGACTTGTTCCTCCTGTCGTTGGGAACGAAGATCTCCGCGGCTCCGCCGTCTCGTTCATGGCGCCGTCGGAGTCATCGTGCAGGGACAGCTCGAAAATCGTCTCACCGGGGCGCGTACTGATAAGAATGACCGAACCCCCATGCTCTTTGGCAATTGCATGTGCGAGCGTCAGGCCAAGCCCGGTCCCCCTTTGTTTGCCGTCGCTCACGAACGGTTCGAAAAGCGAGTCGCGAATATGCTCCGGCACCCCAGGACCGGAATCGATAATTTTTAGCAAGATAGAATCGCGAGATCTTGAAATCAACACAGACACTTCTCGCGGAGCCGGGGTCTGCCTCGCCGATTGGCAGGCGTTGAGAAGAAGGTTATAGATCGCCCTCTGCATCTGCTTTGCATCAACAACGGCGTAGCCTTCATAGGGAGCTTCACATTCCATACGGATGGCGACGCCTTCGGCCTCGGGGTGGGCCTTCAGTAAGGCTACGGCCTTCTCGACAATTCTAGGCAGATAATTGCGTTCGCGATGAAAGGCCGCGCCGGTCTTGCTGAAGATCAACAGCGAATCTAGAAGCTCAGTGGCGCCGAGCACGGCGCTTTGGATATCCGCGAAGAGTTCGACCCGTTCATCCTGAGAAAGGCGCGGCGAAGAAAGAAACTCTGAGTTGGCGTAGACCGCCGCAAGATAGTGTCTAAGGTCGTGCGAGACAGAACTCGCCATGCTTCCTATGGTTGCCAGCCGCTCCGCTTCGAGTAGGGCAGAATTCGCCATGAGAATCTCGTTGCGCATGCGGGCGAAGGCGGCGCTCAATTCGCGCACTTCCAAAGTACCTTCCTCCGGGAGCCCGTGGGTCGGGTCGCCGCCGCCAAAAGCACGCACACCCTGGGCCAATAATTCAAGTGGACCGGTCACAATTCGGGAAAGAGCGATCATCAGCAGCGATCCCAGCAGGATTGCGGCAATCCCCAGCAGTAAGACCAGTCGATTGATCTCACGAGTCGCTCGGTTCGCCTGCTCAAAAGACTTGAGAACCACCAGCCGAAGGCGCCCTGACGCCTCGTCCGAAAGATCGGCTTCCGTTGCGAGATATTGCTCGCCGCCAAGCGCAATCTCGGTATTCTTTGCCAGGCTCGAATCAGCCGATGCCAGCTTTAGCTGCAACTCGCGCTGCAACTGCGGCGACAGGGTTGAGGCAACAATGCTGTCGCCAGCGAGAAACGTCGCATCGTCCCCGGAGGCGTGGCTGATCATACCGACCACATCCCTGTTAATGAGATAGCCGCTGATAACGTATCCCAGCAGAGTACCGTGCGCCTCGTCGCCAAAGTAAAGAGGCCGCACCGAGAAATCGAACAGCCGACCGTCCGCCGCAATGTAGTGCTCCCGCGGTTGCGTAATTGCCTGGGCAAGCCCGTTAGCCAGAGCGCCTCCGGCCGGAGTTCCTCGGGTATATACGGTGAGCACTCGTCCGTAGCTGTCTGCCAAACCGAAAAGATCGCTGCCGCTTACCTTCCAAAGATCGATCGCGCCGTCGGCGATCGTCCGTTGGTCGTGCGTGGTCATGAGCGCTTTGAGGCTGGGCAGGTCGGCGAGCAGCGCATTCTCGTGGATCAGCTCCTCTCGACGCTGCTGCTGCATATTTTGAAACGTAGCGAGGGAATGGGCGAGGTCCGCCGACAGGTCCTGGGTGACATGCTGGCGCACCCGGTTTCGCACGATAAGCAGGCTACCGCCGGTTACCGTGGAAATCACGGCGATCAGCGCCGCTATCAGTAGCACGCGAGTTCTGACACCCCGGAACTGCGCCATCAGGTCGCGTCTTCCTTACGGGGCAAATTTGTAGCCGGCGCCATAAATCGTCTGAAGGTGCCGGGGGTTCGCCGGGTCCGACTCGAGCTTTTGCCGAAGCTTCAGTATCTGGTTGTCCACCGTTCGCGTCGTCGGATACGAATTGTAGCCCCAAACATCGTTCAGTAACTCATCCCGGCTCAACACCCGTTCCGGGTTTTCAGTAAAGAACCGAAGCAGTTTGAACTCATGAGCAGTCAGGGTGATCGACCGTCCTTCCTTTCTGGCGGTCATCTTCAGGAAATCGACCTCGCAATTTCCGAACCTATAAGTCGCAATCGGTTCCGACTTGCGGCGACGGCGAATACTGGCCTGCACCCGCGCCAATAGTTCGCGCGGGCTGAATGGTTTGGTAATGTAGTCTTCGGCTCCCAGTTCAAGCAGCAGCACTTTGTCGACCACTTCGCTGACCGCACTGAGAATCAACACCGGCGTGTCGGGCGAAACGCTCTTGATGCGCTTGCAAACCTCCCGGCCCGACAACTGCGGCAGAATAAGATCCAGCACCACGGCAATCGGCGAACAAGCGCGGAATGAATCGACGCCGGCCTGCCCGTCGGACGCAATTTCTGTCCGGTATCCCTGCTCGTCGAAGAGACGATGCAGTACCTTCTGCATACGCGGATCGTCTTCGACGATCAGAATCGTTCCTTGGTCCTCACTCATAGGAAAGCTCGCTACGGCGACTCCTTGCACAGTAACACCAATCCTTATGGTGCTCCAGGCATCCGTCTCTTTGGGCAATTCCAGAGAAAAATGACATTCGAATGACATTTGGTTCCGAACGTGTTTTCTCAGTCTTTCCCTTGAACATCCTCCCATCGGAGCAAACCTTAGACTCTTCGCAAGGAGATTACCTGCTTTCCTTGGGATCTGTCTTCTGCGCCAGTTCCACAGCGTCCACCAAGTCGGCAAGGCGAGCCGGATCCACGTCGCTCACCGCGACAATCTGAATATCTCCAGCCGTTCTGCCCAGCACATGAAATCCTGAGTGGTCGGCATCGAATTCATCCGACCCCGCCGCTCCCGCCTTCTGTGCCACAAAGACCGAGACGCGGTGCTTGCCTATGCTGAAGAGCAACTGCGCGGCTGGTTGGTTCTGAAGGTAAGTAAGGTTCGCCCCATCGAGCGTAGTGTTGTTTGGCAGGCTCTCCGGTAGATTGAAGCTGAAGGGGGTCTTGCCTTGAAACCACGGCTTGACGGTGTGTCTGTCGGTAGACAGCACCTCCGGCGGCAAGCTCCCGGCCAGCATGGCGAGGTGCCGATCGAAGATTTCAGTCACGAACGCCGAGCGTTCAGCCGAGACGACTTCTGACCCAATTTCGCTTCTCTGCCGGATGCGCTGGACGAGCATCGTGCTTAAAGACGCGAGCAGCAAAACTGCGGCAGTGGCCCACCCCAGCAAGCCAACTCGCCGTCCCGGCCTCCATGGGGAAGTCCCTGAGGAGGCGTCCAACGGCTCGCTCGCGGAAAATCCTTCCGCAACCATTTGCGTTAAGTGCTCTTGAAACTGCGGCGACGGCGCATAGCGCACTCCAGCCTTTGCCGTTGCCGCCTTGAGCAGGCTTTGATGAAGAGCGCTTGTGGTGCAGGAGGCGCATCCCTCAAGATGCTCGCTGGCGGCCGACAGTTGCTCGGCCGACAACTCGCCATCGGCAAGCGCGCTGAGCATCGAGGCGGAAAGATGATCGGTCATGCGCTGAACTCCCTCGTTGTTGTCAGCCCGGCTGTCAGGCTCTCGCGCAGAGCCGTCCGCGCGCGCGCGATCCTCGACATGACCGTGCCCATCG
>Ga0302325_10012886_pt1 | contig 17906 bp, 15 predicted proteins | sample Palsa_T0_2_FD_201948 | JGI IMG/M metagenome (GOLD analysis project Ga0302325, IMG submission 201948) | Peat permafrost microbial communities from Stordalen Mire near Abisko, Sweden - Palsa_T0_2 | ecosystem: Environmental > Terrestrial > Soil > Palsa > Peat permafrost | place: Sweden: Abisko...
CGCCGGCGCAACCCGCGCCGCTGATCGGCGAGCACTCGCCGGGCGACGCCCAGCAGCCACGGTCGCGCCGCCTCGGGGACGACGTCGAGACGCCGCCAGGCGACCAGGAACGTGTCGGCGACCGCGTCGTCGACGCCGATGCCGCCGCCGGCACGGCGGACGACATACGCCCGCACTACCGCGTGATGCGCTGCAAACAGCGCTTCGAACCGCGCACGTCGATCGTCGTCAATAGCCATCCGCGATCGAAATGGCCGACACGGCCGAAAACGTTACGCGAGTGTGCGAAATGGGCGGCATAGGCGCCCAAATCGCGCAATCGCGGCCGCTCAGCCGGCGACGATTCGGTTGAACCGGCGCAGCGCGAGCGGCACGCAGACGGCGAGCAGGATCAGGCACCAGCCGACCATCGCCACCTCGGGGTGATCCAGCTGCCAGGAGCCGCCGGAGTGAAACGCCGGCGTCGTCAGCGACCGCACCGACGCGACCAGCGCCGAGATCGGGTCCCACTCGGCGATCGCGCGCGGGACCGCGTCCATGCCGGAGATCTGCACGAACGTGCCCGCCATGAACGTCAACGGGAGGATCAGGATGAACCCCATCCCCTGCACGGCATCGGGCGAGCGGACGATCATCCCGAACAGGACGCCGCACCAGGTGAACGCGAACATCCCCAGCACCATCAGGCCCGCCAGCTCGAACCCGTGCACGACCGTCAGGTGCGGGTTCCAGCCGAGCGCCAAGAGGACGCCAACCGTGATCACGATCCCGAGGACCTGCTCGCAGAACTGGCCCATCACCTGGCCGGTGATGATCGACAGCCGGTTGATCGGCATCGAGCGGAAGCGGTCGATCACGCCCTCGGTCATGTCCGAGGCCGTCGCCGTCCCTGCTCCGATCACGCCGAACGCCAACGACTGGCCGATGATCCCGGGGGCCAGGAAGTCCTTATAGGGGATACCCGGCACGTGGATCGCCGAGCCGAACACGTACAGGAACAGCAGGATGAAGATCACCGGCTGGATCGTCACGTCGAGCAGGCGCTCGGGGACGCGCGGGATGGCGCGGAGGCTGCGGCCGGTCAGCAGCGCCGTGTCACGCACGAAGCGCACCGGCCCGCCCAGCCGCGAGCGTGACCGCGGGGTCGGAGCGGCGATCGTGCTCATGCCGCCACCTCCTCTCGTCCTGGATCGTTGTCTGATTGCGCGTCATCGGGCTCATGGGTGGCGGTGTGGCCGGTGAGCGCCAGGAACGCGTCGTCGAGCGTCGGGCGGCGCAGCGCGATCTCGTCGACCGCAGCGCCTGCCTGCTGGACCGCCTCGGCGACGCGCGCCAGGTCGGATACCTCGTCGGGCGCGGCGACCGAGATCGTCCGAAGTTCGGCCACCGGCGTGGTCTCGAATCGCTCGCCGAGCACGCGCTGGAGTGTCGCGAACGCCTCGCCGTCGGCGGCGACGACGTCGACCCGCTGCTGTCCGACGCGTGACTTGAGCTCGGCCGGCGTACCGGCCGCGACCTCACGGCCGCGGTCGATCAACACGACCCGGTCGGCGACCGCGTCGGCCTCGTCCAGGTATTGGGTCGTCAACAGCAGCGTCACACCCTCGGCGACCAGCTCCCGGATCGTCGTCCACACGACCTGGCGGCTGCGGGGGTCCAGCCCGGTCGTCGGCTCGTCGAGCACGAGCACGTGGGGTCGGTCGATCAGCCCCGCGGCGAGGTCGATCCGGCGCCGCTCGCCGCCCGACAGATTCTTCACGAGCCTGTCGCGGAACGGCTCGGCGTCGAAGCGGGTCAGCAGCTCGTCGGACACACGCCGGGCCTCACGCAGGCCGCGGCCCCGTAGCCGTGCCATCAGCACGAGGTTCTCACGCGCGGTCAGGTGCTTGTCGAGCGCGGCGAACTGGCCGGTCAACGAGATCCGCTCACGCACGCGGGCGCTGTCCGAGACGACGTCGAACCCGGCCACCCGGGCGTGGCCGCCGTCGGGTGCGATCAGCGTCGCGAGCATCCGCACCGTCGTTGTCTTGCCGGCGCCGTTGGGCCCCAGGAGCGCCACGACCGTGCCGTCGTCGACGCGCAGATCAAGCGAATCGACGGCGACGAACTCGCCGAATCGCTTGGTCAAGCCCTCAGTTTGTATCGCTATGTCGGTCATGGTCCGTAAAAATACAGAGACTGAAGAAATACTGCAAGTGAAAATTCTCCTGGTACGCTTTGAGTAGTGGTCGCCCCGTGATCACTCAGACCGCAGGCAAGCCCAAAATTCAGCGATGGACCGCGAAATCCGCCCGATCGGACCCGAGGAACACGCCGGCGACGAACTGCTCGCCGAGCCCCACGGCGACGAGATCCTCGATCGCCTGATCGTCGAGGAGATGGGCGAGGAGATCGCGGCGACGATGCGCCGGGCACGCGGCGCCGAGGAAGCGCGATACCGACGCGAGCACCCGGACGAAGGGCTGCGCGATCGCAAGCGCAGGCTGACCCGTCAAACGATCTCCGACGCCGCCACGACGATGTTCGCGACCCGGGGGTTCGACAACGTCACGGTCTCCGAGGTGGCCGCCCGCGTCGGGGTCTCCGAGAAGACGATCTACAACTACTTCCCGACCAAAGAATCGATGGTGCTCGACACCGCCGACGACGCGCTTGCCGATATGGCCCGAGCGCTCCGCGAGCGCCGACCCGACGAGTCGCTGACCGACGCGGTACTGCGGGCGCTGGAGAGCGACATGCGCCGGTTCGACGAGGTCTCCGACGACCTGATCGCGTTCCTCCCGATGTTCGTCAAGATGATCGAGACGACGGCGGCGCTGCGGGCGGCGTGGCTGGATCTATATGACCGGCTCGCCGAGGTCGTGCGTGAGGAGCTCGCGATCCAGGCCGGCGTCGATCCGCGTGACCCCGAGGTCGCCGTCGCGGGGCGCGCGCTGGTCGGGCTCGTGCAGGTCGCGCTCGAATCCCAGGTGCGCTGGGTAGAGGAGGGCCTGCGTGGGGAGGCGCTTCGGTCGGCTGTGAGCTCGGACGTCAACCGGGCCGCGCGACTGCTCGAGACCGGGCTGTGGTCGTTCGAACTGCTGGCGCGCGGCGCCCGCGCGGCGAACCAGGCGCGGGAGCTCGCCCAGGCCGCCGAGCAGGCCCGCGCCCAGGTGGTCTCAGCGCTGCGCCAGGCGCGTGAGACCTGGGCTCAGGTCCGCGGTGAACACGGGGGGCACTGGCCCGGCCAGCACCACGACCGGACACTGAAGGATGGGCTGCGCCGCGCCGCCGAACGCCACCGCGCGGAGCGGGCCGCTCAACTGCAGCAGCGGCGCGCCGAGCAGGCCGCGGAAGCGCAGCGGCGGCGGGCGCAGGCGGAGGAGCGGCGGGCGCAGGCGGAGGAGCGGCGGGCGCAGGCGGAGGAGCGGCGGGCGCAGGCGCGGCGGACGCTGCCGAGCGGCGAGCCGGGGGCAGCCAACATCGACGAACACGATTCCGGAACTTGACATGATGGCTGCGCGATTCGAAATCTGACGCTGATTACGATGGTGGTGGCCTGCCTGGCGACGGTCGGGCTGGTGAGCGCCTGCGGCTCCTCCAGCTCGAGCAGCGCCGCCACGCATTCGCCGAGTTCGACCACCCACTTCGCCAAGACGAAGTTCCTGCTGCACTCGGGGCTCGCGTTCGGCGCGTTTCACCGCTACATCTACGAGCCGTTCAGGGCGGGCGAGTTCAAGCACCCGTTCCTGCACAAGCTGACGCTGATCAAGGCGGCGGTCGCCGCGCTGTTCGTCGAGCATGAGCTGCGGCTGGCGGCGACCGACGCCAAGAGCAGCAAGATATTGCGCACGCTGTTCGCGCCGCTGACCGCGGTCGCGGACAAGATCTCGTCGCTGAAGGACTCGATCAAGGGCGGCAGCGTCAGCTCGCCGGACATGAGCGGGCTGCAGTCACAGCTGTCGTCGATCTCAAAGACCGCGTCGTCGAAGGGTCAGTCGATCCAGAACCTGATTCCGTCGGCCGGGCAGCTGGCGTCTGGCGTCGGCTGATCGGCTGGCGCCGGGCCGGGGGCGTCGGCTGATCGGCTGGCGGCGGGCCGGCACGTCGCACGCCGGCGGTCTGTCGCACTGCTCTGCAGGGGGCCGATCCTCGTACTGAACCGCGCGCTCGGACCCCTTGGCCTCGGCGACCCGCTGCACGATCTCGGCCTCGGAGCCGACGCGCCGACCAGGCGGGGGCGGCAGTCTGGCAGCCTATATCGGCGATGTCGCTCCGGATCGCGGTGCTCGGACCCGGCGGGGTCGGTGGCTTCGTCGCCGGCGCCCTGTCGCACGCAGGCTCCGACGTGACGCTGATCGCCCGCCCGCAGACCGCGGCGGCGATCGCGGCGGGCGGGCTGCACGTGACCAGCACGCTGCTGGGTGAGTTCGACGCGCGGGTGCCGGCGGTCGACACGATGGCGGCGACCGTCGACTGCCTGATCGTCGCAACGAAGGCGGCGGGGCTCGACGATGCGCTGCAGCGCGTGGCGCCCGGCGCGCCCGCACTCGTGATCCCGCTGCTCAACGGCGTCGAGCACCTGGAGACGCTGCGCGCGCGCTTCGGATCCGAGCGGGTCGCCGCCGCCGTGATCCGGGTCGAATCCGATCGTCCGCGCCCGGGCGTGATCGTTCAATCCAGCCCCGGCGCTCGGATCGACATCGCCGATTCCCGGCCGCCCGCCACCGAGCCGGTCGCGCCTGCGCTGGCGGCCGAGCTGCGTGCGGCCGGGCTGGACGTCCGGCTGGGGGCCCCGGAGCCCGACGTGATGTGGTCAAAGCTGGCCCGGCTGTGCGCGCTGGCGCTGACAACGACCGCATCGGACCGTCCGATCGGGTTCGTGCGGACCGACCCGCGCTGGCGCTCGGCGCTGACGAACGCGGTGACCGAAACGGTCGCGGTGGCCATCGCCGAGGGGGGCCGGCTCGACGCTGCCGACACGATCGCCGAGCTCGATGCGGCGCACCCGGAGCTCGGCTCCTCGATGCAACGCGATCTCCGCGGCGGGCGGGCGTCCGAGCTCGACGCGATCGCCGGCGCGGTGCTGCGCGCGGGCGCACGTCACGAGCTCCGCTGCCCGACGGTTCAGTGGCTCGCCGAGCGGGTCACGCGCCGCGCCGCGCGTAGGGGGAATCGAGATGGGGCGGCGGGGTGGGTGGGGCGCCCCGTCTGAATCGAGATGGGGCGGCGGGGTGGGAGGTGAGCCCCGTCTGAATCGAGACGGGGCAGCGAGGTCGGAGGTGAGCCCTGTCTACACCGGCGGACGGACACGCTCGGGCATGTCGCTCACGCGGACCGGCTCGAGGATCTCCTGCGTCCCGATCGCCTCGACGACGTCTTCCTCCTCAATCTCGCCGGCGCCGTCATGCTGGCCGTCGCAGAGCACCCGGAAGTTGCCGGTGACACCGCCGTCCGCCTGCAGCACGATCCCGGGGAGGATCTCCTCGCCCTCCTCGAGGTCGAGCCGCTCGATGTCGAAATGCGCCATCCCGATCCCCCAGCTGTTGTGGTCGGGGTTCTCGCGGTCGTGGGAGGCGACGCCTTGGGCGAACCGTTCCAGCAGCTTGCCCATCTTGACGTTATCGACCATCGTCACATCCTCGCAGAGATGGGGATGAGGTTCAGCCGGGGTGCTCGATCAGCTCGATCCGGTAGCCGTCGGGATCACGGACGAAGCACAGCCGGTTGCCGCCCTCGCGGACCGTGTAAGGCGGCTTCTCGGGCTCGATCCCCTGGCGCCCGAGCTCCGACAGCGTGTCGTCGAGGTCGGGCGTCGTGATCGCGATGTGGCCGTACCCGTTCCCGAGCTCGTAGGGCTCGGTGCGGCCGATGTTGTACGTCAACTCCAGGCGCGGATTGTCGCCGTCCTCCGGCAGGTTCATGAAGACGTTGATGGCCTCGTCACGGATCGGCGCGCGCCGGACCTCCGTGAAGCCGAGCGCTTCGTAGAACGCGACCGAACGATCGATCTCGAGAATCCGGTAACAGGTGTGAATCAGGCTCATGTCAAAAGAAGGCTACCCCGCTAGGCTGATTTTTGATGATCGTCGAGCGGTCGATGAGCGAAGGGTTTCTGACCAACAACTACGTCGTCGCCGATGAGCTGGGCGGCCATGCGGTGATGATCGACGCAGGCGGCCCGGTCGAGCCCCTGTTCGAGTACCTGCGCCGCGGTCAGCTGACGTTGACCCACGTGCTGCTCACGCACCACCACTCCGACCACGTGATCGACATCGACAGGGTCGCGGCCGCGCATCCCGACGTCCCGATCCTGATCCACGAGCTCGAGCGTCCGCTCGTGCCGCAGGCGACGGGCACAATCGCGCCGGGCGAGACGATCACCTCCGGGGCGCTGACGATCGAGCCGATCCACACCCCGGGCCACACCGCCGGGATGCTGTCGCTGCTGATCGACGGCACCGACGTGTTCACCGGCGACACGTTGTTCAAGGGGTCGGTCGGCGGCGTGCGCGCGCCGGGCTCGACCTCCTACGCCGACCTCAAGTCGTCGATCATGGACAAGCTGCTGACGCTGCCGGCGCAGACCCGCGTCCACCCCGGCCACACCGACCCGACGACCGTCGCCGACGAGCTTGAGCACAACCGGTTCATCCGGATCTGGCGCGGCCTGGACCCGGAGGGCACCGACAGCTGCACAGCGCTGGGCGAGCCGGCCACGTTGATCCTGCTCGGCGACGATTACGACGGCGGGCATAAGGCATGGGTCCGCTGGCCCGACGGGTCCGACGACATCGTCCCGGGCTCACGCGTCCAGACCGAGGGCTGACGGCCGAGCGCCGCTGTCGGTTCGGCGTCAGCCCGGGCGGGCGGGCGCTGGCGACTCCTAGACTCGAATACGTGCCCAACGACAAGATCCCGACGTCTCGCGTAGCGCGAACGGCGAAGATCGGGGGGTTGGCCGCGGGTCAGGCGATTCGCCAGGCCGGCACCCATGCCGCCAACATCGCACGCAGCGACGAGGGCAAGTCGGCGGCGCTCGAGCGCCGACATATCGAGGCCGCCGAGCAGATCGTCGAGGCGCTGGGGACGATGAAGGGCGCCGCGATGAAGGTCGGACAGGTGATGTCGTTCCTCGACGTCGGGCTGGTGCCCGAGGAGTACCGCGAGGAGTTCCAGCACAAGCTCGCTGCGCTCCGTGACGCCGCGCCGACGGTCACCTTCAAGGACATGCGCTCGGTGATCGAGCAGGAGCTGGGCGAGCGGCTCAAGGACGTGTTCGAGGAGTTCGACACCGAGCCGATCGCGGCGGCGTCGATCGGGCAGGTGTACCGCGCGCGGCTGCTGGACGGCCGCGAGGTGGCGGTCAAGGTCCAGTACCCGGGCGTCGCCGCAGCGGTGCGCGCCGACATGCAGAACCTCGGCCTGATCCTGCGGGTGGCCAAGCGGATCGCCCCGGGACTGGATCCGAAGGCGATCGGCGAGGAGATCCGCTCTCGAATCGGCGAGGAGCTCGACTACGAGCTCGAGGCCCAGAACCAGCGGGCGCTCGCGCGGATCTACCGTGGCCACCCGTTCATCGTGATCCCTGACGTGATGACGTCGCTGTCGCGTGAGCGGTTGATGGTCTCCGAGTACGTGCATGGGACCGGCTTTGAGGAGCTCAAGCACCGCGACCAGGCAGCGCGCAATCGCATCGGCGAGATCATCTTCCGCTTCTACTTCGGTTGCCTCTACCGCCACGGGCAGTTCTCCGGCGATCCGCACCCCGGCAATTCGATGCTGCTCGACGATGGCCGGATGGCGTTCCTGGACTTCGGACTGTTCAAGCGGATGCCGCAGGGGGCCGTCCAGCTGGAGATCGAAGTCGCCCGGGCGATCATCGAGGGCGACACCGACAAGATCATGCGGCTCGGGACCGAGGTCGGGTTCTTCTCCGACCCCGACAAGTTCAACCCCGACCGCGTGCTCGCCCATTTCCGCGCGGCGACGTCCTGGTACACGTGCGACCGCGAGGTCACGCTGACGCCCGAGTACGCCACCCAGGTGATGATCGACATGAGCGACCCGCGCTCTGAGTACTTCGGCTACCTGCGCCACGAGTCAGCGCCGCCCGACCACATCTTCGGGCGCCGGATGGAGGTGCTGACGCTGGCGGTGATCGCCCAGCTGCACGCGACCGGCAACTTCCACCGGATCGCGCGCGAGTGGTTCTACGAGGATCCGCCGGCGACGGAGCTGGGGCGCGAAGAGGCCGCGTTCTACGGCCAGCCGGTTGGCTGAAACGGGCCGACCGACCACAGGTATAGCTCGCATTCAGCCGAAATGTGGCGGAAAGCTGCGTTTCGGGTTGGCAGTTGATCGGCGCCCGTATAGGGTCACCCCGCTACTGAGGAAACGTCGCGGAGGTAGTTGATGGCCTGGGTACGGATACGCGGCGTGATCGTCGCGCTGAGTTGTGTCGTCGCGGTCTTCACGGCCGCAGGCGTCGCATTGGCGCGGTCCGGCTCATCACACCGACACCGGGGGCTGCCGGGCGCGAGCTCGTCCCGCGTGATCGTGATTCTCAAGAGCCAGTTCCGGGCTGCCCGCGTAGGAAGCCGCTCCGCCGTCCTTCGGGCGGACGCCATCAGGTCTGACCAGGTGGCGATCCGGACCCAGCTGCGCTCGGCGCACGCGACCCACGTCCAGAGCTTCCAGTTGATCAACGCGATGTCCGCGACGGTGTCCAGGGCTGAGCGGGCCAGGCTGGTCGCCGATCCCGACGTCGCGAAGGTGATCCCCGACGTGATCATCCGTGGCGCCGCGCCGCCGACGATTCCGGCCGCCACCAAGGCCTCCCACGCGCGTCGCGACCACGCCGCCGCGGAGCGTTCTACACCTTCGCCGAACGTGATCCCGGGCGCCTGTGGCGCCAACGGCGCGGTGCAGCTCGATCCCGAGGGGCTGTCCACCACCAATACCGACTCCGACGATCCCAACCAGCCAACGGCCCGATCGCTCGGGATCACCGGGGCAGGCGTCAAGGTCGCGTGGATCGCCGATGGGGTCGACCCCAACAACGTCAACTTCATCCGCGCCGACGGGAAGTCGGCGTTTGCTGACTACCAGGACTTCTCCGGCGATGGGCCCGGCAAGCTGACTGATGGCGACGAGGCGTTCCTGGATGCCAACACGATCGCGGGTCAGGGCCTGCACACCTACAACGTCGAGAACTTCTCCGCCGAGTCGGATCCGACGCCTTGCAACATCCGGATCGAGGGGGTGGCACCGGGCGCGAGCCTGGTCGGGCTGGATGTGTTCGGGACGTACGAGGACACCACCGAGTCCAACTTCCTGCAGGCGATCAACTACGCGGTCGAGACCGATCACGTCAACGTGATCAACGAGTCGTTCGGCTCCAACCCGTTCCCCGACGTGACCTCGCTGGACGTCACCAAGCAGTTCGACGACGCCGCGGTCGCGGCCGGCGTAACCGTTACCGCCTCCTCGGGCGACGCCGGGCCGTTCAACACGATCGGATCGCCGGCCACCGACCCCAACGTGATCTCGGTCGGGGCGTCGACCGATTTCCGCTTCTATGCCCAGACCAACTACGCGCTGGCGAGGGACTTCGCCACCACCGGCTGGCTGGACAACAACATCAGCTCGCTGAGCTCCAGCGGGTTCGACGAGACCGGGGGCACGGTTGATCTGATCGCCCCCGGCGATCTGAGCTTTGCCTCGTGCGACGCCAGCGCGGAATTCGCCGGCTGCACCAACTTCCTCGGGCAGCCGTCCGACGTGGAGGAGAGCGGTGGCACCAGCGAGTCTTCCCCGTTCGTCGCCGGCGCGGCCGCGCTCGTCATCCAGGCCTATGAGAAGACGCACGGGGGCACAGCCCCCAGCCCGGCGCTGGTCAAGCAGATTCTCCTCAGCACCGCCACCGATCTCGGCGCTCCCGCCGACGAGCAGGGCGCGGGTCTGCTCAACACCTACAAGGCAGTGCAGCTCGCCGAGTCCTACGGGACCACGGCGCCGACCGGCAGCACGCTGATGACGTCGCAGAACCAGCTCAACGCCGTCGGCGACCCCGGTGCCGCGCAGTCCTGGCACTTCGCGGTGTCCAACACGGGCGCCACCACCCAGACCGTCAACCTGGCGGGCCGGACGTTCGGGCCTGACCAGAACGTGCAGGCCGGCAGCGTCACGCTCAGCGACAGCACCAGTCCGCAGGTACCGAACTACCAGGGACTGCCGAACAACTACCAGGAGTTCCACTTCCATGTGCCGGCCGGCGTTGACCGGCTGTCGGCGTCGATCGCCTGGCCGGTGGACCAGTCCTACTGCAATCAGGACGAATGTGACGCCGGGCTCAACTCCCGCGTACGGCTGATCCTGATCGACCCGACCGGTAAGTTCGCCGCACATTCGCTCCCCCAGGGTCCGGCCAGCTACGGCGAAACGGAGGTTGAGTCGCCCGCCGCGGGAACGTGGACCGGGGTCATCTTCGGTGATGCCGCCTCCACCGGCGGGACCAACGGCGTGGTTCAGTGGCAGGTCGCGACCGAGCAGCACGTCCCGTTCGGCTCGGTCTCACCGAGCCAGGTAACCCTGGCTCCCGGCCAGTCCCAGTTGGTGAACGTCAGCGCGAACGACCCATCATCACCCGGAGACATCGCCGGCTCGGTGGTGCTGACCCCGACCACCGGCGGCGCGACCTCGATCCCGGTCACGTTGCGCAGCCTCGTCGTGCCAAGCAGCGGAGGATCGTTCTCCGGGAATCTCACCGGCGGCAACGGCCGGGACCCGGGTGAGGGCCAGGAGCAGTTCTACGAGTTCGACGTGCCCGCAGGAGTTCGTGACGTCCAAGCCGACGTCTCCTTTGCCAACGATCCGTCTGATCCGGTCGGTGAGTACCTGATCAGTCCCGACGGCGACACCGTCGGCTACGGGCAGAACTCCGACGTGGCCGGCAACACCAGTACCTCGCTGTCGGCGTACACACTGCATCCGGTGCCGGGACGGTGGACGCTGATCGTCGACTTCTCCGGTGCCGAGCCGGGGAACGAGCTCTCCCAGCCATACACCGGTGACATCCGCTTTGACACCGTGCGCGTCCACGGGATCGGGATCCCCGACCGTCGCGGGCGCCGGCTGCGGGCCGGACAGGCCGTGACCGTGCCAGTGACGATCACCAACACGGGCGTCGCGCCGGAGGACTTCTTCCTCGACCCGCGGCTCGACGCGACGCAGACGTACACCCTGGCGCCGCTGGACGCCGCAACGAATTCGCTGCCCCTCACCGGCAACGTGCCGGAGTGGCTGGTTCCAACCGAAACGTCGGCCGTCAACGTGACGCAGACCTCGAGCCCGGCGGCGATGTTCGATACCGAGCCATTCCCGGGCGACCCGGATCTGGCCAGCGCCAGCAGCGGCCCCGGCCCGCTGTGCTCCGACAACGCGTCGGTTTTCTATGACCCGCCGGGCGGTACGGTCACCGCCGGGTTGTGGTACGCCGAGCCCACCGAGTGCGGCCCGTACGCGGCTCCGGCCACGGCCGGCACGGCGACTGCGACCGACGCGATGGCCGCGCAGACCAAGGCCTTCGACCCGACGGTCACCTCGACCACCGGAGACCTGTGGCTCGCCTCGATGAACCCGGCGGCGACGGTCTCACCCGTCTCCATCAACCCGGGGCAGACGGTTGAGGTGAACGTTACGTTCACCCCGACCGGAGGGCCGGGGTCCGTGGTCCACGGCACCCTATACGTCGACGACGTGACAGACGCCGTTCCGCCCTACGCCCAGTTCTCGGCCAGCGAGCTGGCGGCGATCCCGTACGAGTACACGATTCGGCGACCGCACAGACACCGCTAGCGCGAGCGAATCACCGGGATCCCGCAGCGAATTCCCGGTCTCGTTCATCGCGAGCGCACTCTGCGGCTCAGTCGTATCCGGCGACCTGTTCGTCGACGATCACCAGCAACATTCGACTCGGCCAACGAGCCGAGGCAGATTCCGTACCGTGACAGTCGGCCGCCAGCGACGACCGGCCAGAGGCTCACTGAGCCGACAGGCTGACGCGCGCACGGGTACGCCGGCGTCGACGGTCGACGGTCGACGGTCATCGATCGACGGTCGACGGTCGACGGCCGGCCGCGGTGGCGGCGATCGGAGCGTGTGGGTTGGTCACTTTTGGGGCCCGGGCGGCCAAAATCGACCAAATCACCCGCCGGGCGCTCCGGATCCCGCTCGACCGGGCGGGGCCGAGCGGGATCCGCAACGCCCGCCCACGGTGCCGCGGCAACCATGCGGGACGGGACCGCAACAGCAACGAGACGGCCTGAACCCTGCGCCGTCACGAACCGCCGTCGTGATCACGGACTCACAGCAGCCCGGCACGGGCGCTCCGGCGCTCACGACGGCCCGGCCGCCGCCACCGCGAGAACGACCCCGCAGCGACGGCCTGCCGGGCAGGCTTCGAACGACGCGTCAGACGGTCAGTGGCGATCCGAGCGACGGCCCGGAGGCGCCGGCCGCCAGCGCAGCTTCGGCCGCCAGATCGGCGGGCGTGTCCGGGATCTGCTCGCCCAGCCGCGCGGCCTGCTCGCCGCGGCGCCGCGGGCGCCAGACGCGGACGTACTCGGCGCCGAGGTAGGAGCCGACGACCAGCAGGAGCGCGACGAACTGACCCAGGAACGTCTCCCAGTTGTTGAACAGGCTCAGCCAGGTGCCCATCCAGCCGGGGATGTGCAGCCAGGAGATCTCGGTGGTGGAGATCCAGCCGGCGAGCTGCATCTCGTTGACCTCCTCGCCGACCTGAACGAGCAGCACCAGCAGCAGCATCACGCCGGTGATGATCAGCAGCTTGCGGTACGGCAGGCGGGCATGCAGCGTGAACGTCAGCACGCCGACGGCGGCGGTGAACAGCAGCCCGATCACGACGCCCTCCAGCACGACGCCGGCGCCGTAGATCTCACGCAGGGCCTGCAGGAAGATCACGATCTCGAACGCCTCACGGTAGACCGAGGTGAAACCCAGCAGCGCGAGGCCGAGCAGCATCCGCCGCTGGTTGGTCTCGGCGTCGGCGCCGAGCAGACCCCGGCGGCGCTTGTGATGATGCGAGATCCAGCCGGTCCAGTAGACCTTGTGGAAGAACCAGTTCATCACCACCAGCAGGACGATCAGGGCGGGGATGCCGGTCGCCGCCTGGATCGTGTACTCGCTGCCGTGGAACTGGCCGATGAACCAGATGACGAGGAACCAGGTGCCGATGCCCGCGGCGAGCGCGAGCGATCCACCGACGGCGACCGGCCGCCGGTATACCTTGTTGGCTCCGAGGAAGCTCGCCGTGATCGCGGCGAGCACGAGGATCGTCTCCAGCCCCTCGCGGAAGACGAGGATCGCGGAGTCGATCACGACCGTCGTCCGGCCGAGACGATGTGCGTCGGCGGTCGGATCGGTCGTGCCGCCCGACGCGTGCCAGCTGAACACGACGATCAGCACGGCCGCGACCAGCACGACCGCGGTCCAGATGTAGAAGTTGACTGACTGAGAGCGCCCGCCCGCCCGCGGTGTCTTGGTAGTGGTGGATTGCACGAGGCCCTCTTGTCGTTAGATTCACACTGCGAGGCGCCGCCGTGGGTCGGCGCGGGCCCAATGTATCACGAATTAGGGCCCCCTAATAAGGTTGACCTAACTCCCGCTCGAACGTGCTGCGAGATCTGATCTCCACCGGTGACGCAGCAGGCGATCCGGACCTCGTCGAGCAACTCGTCGGCCTCCGCGGGCGCCTTACCCGCACGATCGCGGCCGCGGTCGTCGACCTCGGCGCGGAGCCGCGCGCGCGCTGGGCGCGCCTGACCACGAACAAGCCGCGCACGGTCACGAGCCCCGAGGTCAAGGTCGACGCCGATCCGAAGTTCGAGCTCGGATCGGTCACCAAGAGCCTGACCGGGATGCTGCTGGCCGACGCGATCGGACGCGGTGAGCTGACGCTCGAGACGACCGCCGGGGGGATCCTCGCGGCCCGGCCGGAGCTGCACGAGCGCACGCAGGGACCGCTGCACACGATCACGCTACGAGAGCTGTGCACGCATACCTCCGGCCTCCCGCGGCTGCCGCGGACAGCCGGCACCGCGGGGCGGCTCGCCCGCTACGCGCTGCTCGGCTTGGACCCCTACCGCGGTCAGTCGGCCGAGCTGGTGATCCAGCAGGCCGCCGGCCAGCGGCTGCGGCACCGCGGCGAGTACCGGTACTCCAACCTCGGCGGCGCCGTCGCCGGGCAGCTGCTGGCGATCGCCGCCGGCTCCGACTACGGCGTGCTGCTACGCGAGCGGATCTTCACGCCGCTGCAGATGACGTCGTCGACGGTCGCGGTCAAGGGCGGGAGCGCCGCCCGGGGCCGGACGAGGTCCGGACTCGGCCGCCAGCCCTGGGTGCTCGACGGCTACGCGCCCGCCGGCGGTGTGATCTCGACGATCGAGGACGTCACCCGGCTGACGGCGGCGCTCGTCGACGGGACCGCGCCGGGGATCGACTCGTTGCAGGAACTGGACGACGTCGCGCCCTCCGCGCCGGGGCGCGAGGCCGGCATGTTCTGGATCATCGAGCCGCTCGAACCGCTCGAACCGGCTGACCGGCGCGATCGAAAGCGCGCGACGCCCACCGGCACCGTGCTGACGTGGCACAACGGCATGACCGCCGGCTATTCGGCGTTCCTCGGGGTCTCGCGGGCGGAGCAGCGTGGCGTCGCCGTGCTCGCCGACACAGCCCACGGCCCCGAGCAGCGGGCGATCGCGCTGGAGTTGCTGCGCTCGCTCAGCGGGCGACGCTGAGCCCACCGGCGCGGGTCGAGGTGCATGCGCGGGCCGGTACTCCGGATCGGACTCTGATAGATCGTGCCGCCCCGCAAACGGCAACGGCAACGGCAACGGCCGATCAGGCAGCCTCACCGATCAGGCAGGCTCAGACGGTCTGGACTTGGAACAGGCTGGTCGTGCCGGGAGCGCCGCTCGGCAACCCGGCGGTGATGCCGACCCGCTGACCGGGCTTGACCCAGCCGAGCTCCACGACCCGCCGGGCCGCGTCGGCGATCAGCTCCTCGGTCACCTCGTGGCGGCGCATCCAGGCAGCTTCGACGCCCCACATCAGGCTGCAGCGTCGCAGCGTCTCGCGGCCGGGCGACAGGCAGTAGATCGGGATCTCGGGTCGGTGGGCGGAAATCAGCCGGGCCGAGCGGCCCGACAGGGTCGGCACGACCAGCGCCGCCAGGTCGAGTTGGCGGGCCGCCGCGCAGGCGCTGTAGGCGATCGTGTAAGCGGGGTCACGGGTGCCGCGGAAGACGCGCTCCTCATTCCAGCGCTCGTACGGCAGCGATGCCTCGGTGTACTCGGCGATCGAGGCCATCATCGCGACCGCCTCGACCGGATAGGAGCCGACCGCCGTCTCCTGCGAGAGCATCACCGCGTCGGTGCCGTCGAGGATCGCGTTCGCGACATCGGTCGCCTCGGCGCGGGTCGGCCGCGACGAGTTGACCATCGAATCGAGCATCTGGGTGGCGGTGATCGACGGACGGGCGAGCTGGCCGGCGATGTGGAGTAACCGCTTCTGGACGATCGGGACGTGTTGGATCGGCAGCTCGATCCCGAGGTCCCCGCGCGCGACCATCACCGTATCGGCGGCGCGGATGATCGCCTCGGCGTCCTGCACCGCCTGAGGCTTCTCGATCTTGGCGACGAGCGGCAGCCGCGTATGGGCGCGCACGGTCTCGACGTCCTCAGCAGAGCGCACGAACGACAGCGCCACCACGTCGACCCCGATCGACTCGCCGAACCGCAGCATGTCGAGGTCCTCCTCGGGCACCGCCTGTAGGCCGCGGGTCGACCCCGGGATGTTGAGCCCCTGGCGGTTCGCGACCGAGCCGCCGACCTCGACGGTCGTCTCGACCTCAGCGCCGGCGACGTCCACCTGTCCGACGCGCAGACGGATCGCGCCATCGGCCAGGTAGATCACGTCGTCGGGATCGACCGCCTCCGCCAAGCCACGCCAGGAGACGGACATCTGCGTCTCGTCACCGAGAACGCTTGAGCCGCACAGCAGTCGCAGTCGCTCGCCGGGCTTGAGTTCGACGATGTCGTCACGCAGCGCGCCGATCCGCAGCTTCGGTCCCGGCAGGTCCTGGAGGATCGCCACCTGGCGTCCGACCCGGTTGGACGCGACCCGGACCCGCTCGGCGTTCTCGGCGTGCAGCTCGCGGCTGCCGTGGGAGAAGTTGAACCGGGCGACGTCCATCCCGGCTTCGACCAGCCGCACCAGTGTCTCCGGTTCGCGGGAAGCGGGTCCGATCGTGGCGACGATCTTGGTGCGGCGGCGGGCCATGTCGGGCTCAACTTAGCTGAGCGCGTATGCACGAAACGTGAACGTTTGCCCGCGCCCCGACGGTCGTCTCACAGCAACGCGCCGTCGACGACCACCGGCTCGCCGTCGGCGCTCAGCCGACCGCCCTGGCGCAGATCGCAGATCAGGTCCCAGTGCAGCGCCGAGACGTTCGTGCCCCCGGTCTCGGGGTAGGAGCGGCCGAGCGCCAGATGGACCGTCCCGGCGATCTTCTCGTCGAGCAGCGTGCTGCCGGTGGCACGATCGATCCCGGCATTCGTGCCGATCCCGAGCTCGCCGAGAACGCGGGCGCCGTCGTCGATCGCGAGCGCCGCGTCGAGCTGCTCCTGGCCCTGCTCGGCCGTGGCGGCGACGACCTCACCGTCCTTGAACGTGAGCGTCACGTCGGACACGGTTGCGCCCCGCGAGCTCGGCACGGTGAAGCGGATCGTCCCGTTCGCCGAGCGCTCGTGCGGACCGGTGAACACCTCGCCCGACGGCATGTTGCGGCGGCCGTCGGAATTGATCCAGGTCCGCCCGCCGACATCGAGCGTGAGGTCGGTGCCGTCGGCCTCGATCCGGATCCGGCGCGCGCCCGACAACCGCGTCACGAGCGCGGCCTGGCGGTGCGACAGCGCCGCCCAGGCGCTCGCCGGATCCGGCCGATCGAGGAACAGCGCTCCGGTGACGAACGCCTCATAGTCGAGCTCGGACATCCCGGCCCGTTGGGCGAGCGCCGGCGTCGGCCAGATCGTCGAGGCCCAGCGGTGGCCGAGGCGGGCCTCGCGGATCTGAGTCCGCGCGCTCGCCGCCCGGGTGATCAGCGCCGGATCGATCCCGGCGAGCGCCGACGTGTTGGACGGCGCGTCGATCGCCACGACCGCATCCGCCGATTGCACCTCGAGCAGCTCGATCGGCGCAAACGAGTCGAGATGACGGTCCCGCGCCCGGCGATAGAACTGCGCGCCGACGGCCGGCGGGGTCACTCGCAGAATCGGCCAGGCGTCGCGGTCGAGGATCGCGCCGTGCAACGCCGCGACCAGCGGCTCTGCGTTGGTGCTCGTCAGCACCAACACCTGCTGACCGGGCGAGACCTCCAGACACCAGTCGCACAACAGCGCGGCGAACGCGTCGGGAGCGACTGTGCTCACGGCGCCGGCAGCTCCGGGAAGTGCTCGGCGAGATGTGCGCGCAGCGACTCACGGATGAACGCCCGCTCGGCGTCGGTGGCCATCCGGTAGCGACCCAGCAGCTCTCGCTGGCGGGTGATCGGGACGTCCGCGATCGTCCACGAAACCGCCAGGCGCTCGAACAACAGCTCGGTCGCGCGCGCGAGCGCGTCCTCGCGATGCAGGCCCCCGGCGAGCGTGGCGGCGTAGTCGCGACGCGTGGCGGGCGTCAGCGAGCCGCGCAGCTCCAGCACGTTGCCGTCGGGGTCGGTGTACTGGCTGGTGGGCGCGACGAGCTTGACGCGTTGCCGGGTGCGCTTGCCCACGACTGCTCGCTCACACCGGGATCGCGGCCGCCGCGTCGTTGAGCTGTCCGGCGACGTCGCCGGTGACGGGGTC
>Ga0302325_10012888_pt1 | contig 17904 bp, 14 predicted proteins | sample Palsa_T0_2_FD_201948 | JGI IMG/M metagenome (GOLD analysis project Ga0302325, IMG submission 201948) | Peat permafrost microbial communities from Stordalen Mire near Abisko, Sweden - Palsa_T0_2 | ecosystem: Environmental > Terrestrial > Soil > Palsa > Peat permafrost | place: Sweden: Abisko...
TGTCAGCACTAGTGCCTCGACGTCGTCGAGCCGGTGGTCGATGTGGCGAAGATCGGGCAGGATCAGGTCGACGCCCGGCTCGTCGTGGGTGGGAAACATCACCCCGCAGTCGATGATCAGCAGGCGGCCCAGATGCTCGAAAACGGTCATGTTGCGGCCGATTTCGCTGATTCCGCCCAGCGCGGTGACCCGTAATCCACCCGTGGTCAACGGACCTGGAGGTTGAAGGTCTATATCCACCGGTGAGTCATCCTCTGGCTTATCTGAGTACCGAGGCTGCGCGCATGTCGGCAGCCAGTGCGTCGATCTGCTCGGGCGTCGCGGCCACTTGTGGCAATCGCGGGTCGCCGACCTCGATACCCTGCAGGCGTAATCCCGCTTTGGACAGTGTCACTCCGCCGAGGCGGCTCATCGCGTTGGACAGCGGGCTGATGCCGACGTTGATCTTGCGCGCGGTCGTGAGGTCTCCAGAAGCGAAGGCGGACAACAAGTCTCGGAGCTGACCAGCCGCGAGGTGGGATATCACACTGATGAAACCGGTGGCGCCCATCGCGAGCCAGGGCAGATTCAGCGCGTCGTCGCCGGAATAGTAGGCCAGTCCGGTCTCCGCCATCAGCTGCGTAGCGCCGTGCAGATCACCCTTGGCGTCTTTGACCCCGACGATGTTCGGGTGCGCCGACAATACCCGCAGCGTCTCGAACTCGATCGGTATCGCCGAGCGCGGCGGGATGTCGTAGAGCAGCAACGGCAGCGGCGTGGCATCGGCAACTGCGGTGAAGTGTGCGATCAGCCCGGCTTGTGGCGGCCGGGAGTAGTAAGGCGTGACCACGAGCAGTCCGTGCGCGCCCTCCGCGGCGCTGGCCTTCGCCAAATGGACGCTGTGCGCGGTGTCGTAGCTGCCCGCACCGGCGATGACGCGGGCGCGGTCGCCGACCGCCTCGAGTACGGCCCGCAGCAGGGCGAGCTTTTCGGCGTCGGTGGTGGTCGGCGATTCGCCGGTGGTGCCGGACAGCACCAGGCCATCGCAGCCGCCATCGACGAGGTAATGCGCCAGGCGCACCGCGGCTGGGATATCCAGGGAGCCGTCCGGGCCGAACGGCGTCACCATGGCGGTCAGCAGCGTGCCCAAGCGCGTATAAACGTCGAATCCGCCCGTGCTCACGGACCCTAGGTTACCTGGCGGCGCCAACACCATTTGGCAGCGCAGCACGCTTTCTTCAGGCCTCGGTGGCCAGCGGACTTGTCGCCACCTCGGTGCCGTCGGCCAGCGTGGCGATCTCGAAGTCGCTGAACACCGCGGGCGCGACGTCGACGAGCTGTCTCAGACACGCGATGGCCAGCCGGCGGATTTCCACGTCGGCATGCTCGCTGGCCCGCATGGCGATGAAGTGCCGCCACGCCCGGTAGTTGCCGGTGACGACGATGCGGGTCTCGGTCGCGTTGGGCAGTACGGCGCGGGCGGCTTGACGGGCCTGTTTGCGGCGCAGAATCGCGTTGGATTGATCGGCGAACTTGGCTTCCAGCCTGCGCAACAGCTCGGCGTAGGCGGCGCGGCTGGCGTCGGCCGCCTCGCTCAGGATCTGCCGCAGTTCAGGGTCGTCCTCGATGCCGGGCGGGACGACGATCTGGGACTCTTTTTCCGGCACATACCGCTGCGACAGCTGCGAGTAGGAGAAGTGCCGGTGCCGGATCAGCTCGTGGGTGCAGGATCGCGAGATGCCGGTGACGTAGAACGAGACAGTCGCATGCTCGAGCACCGAGAAATGTCCGACGTCGATGATGTGGCGCAGATAGCCCGCGTTGGTCGCCGTCTTCGGGTTGGGCTTGGACCAGCTCTGATAGCACGCCCGGCCGGCGAACTCGACCAGCGCCTGGCCGCCGTCGGCGTCGGTGCTCCACGGCACGTCGGGCGGCGCGACGAACTCGGTCTTGGCGATCAGTTGCACGTGCAACGGCGCGGTCTCGGCCACGGCGAATACCCTAGCCCGGCGACGATGCGGGCCGGAACGGCCCGAGGTGGGGGCACCCCCAGCCGCGCAGCGGTGAGGGGGCGAGCCGGGCAGTCAGGTCAGCTGGCTCGGTTAACCATTTCGGCAAGCTGGGTTTGCCGATCGCGTCGTCGACGCAGCAAGTTGACGGCCGCCACCCGGCAAAGAAACGCGGGATGGAGCAGGCGAATTGGCGAGTAGATGAGTCCGTTGACCTTGAAGAAGCGCACGGCCACAACAACATCCGACTCGCACGCAGTCAGCGCCCAGTCCAGAAACCGCGCAGCAACGCGCACCCAGATCGACCGTCGCCCTGCCACCCCCGGGAAGGTCAAGTCAGAGCTCGCCGCCATCTGCCAGGCCACGCCGATCGGCTTCGCCGAGGCACGGAAGTACCGCCGGGACAGATCAGTGCCGCCACCACCCCGTAGACACTTCTGCAGTGTGGCAGCCTCCAGCGCGGCCACCGTCATCCCTTGTCCATAAATGGGATTGAAGCTGCAGATCGCGTCGCCGCACACCAGCAGACCGTCGGGTAGTTGCGGCATCTTGTCGTAGCGTCGCCACTGGCTGGACGGCATGTGGTGATGTGCCACTTCGCCGATTGGTTCAGCGGCCTGGATTGCCGCGATGATGTGGGCGGGGCAGTACTCCTGGGCGAATGACAGCATGCCGGCCAGGTCGCGTGACGGCTGCTGCCCCACCATCCCGAAGACCGTGAACATCCACGTGTCGTTCTCGTAGCCGGTCAGAAACATTCCGGTGGGCCGGTCCGGCGCGGGACCAATGTCGACCACCATCTCCCTCAGCGTGCCCCGGGGGATTCGCAACAGCTGGCTCACGTAGTTCGTGTGCATGACGATGTGGTCCTCGACCGGTCGGCCGTAGCCGAGGCTCTCCAGGAAAGCGGGTGTGTGCGCGCCGCGGCCCATCGCGTCCATGACGACGTCGGCCGTTAATTCTCGTTCGGCGCCGTCGTCGCGGTTGACCACCCGTACTCCGGTGACGCGGCGGCGATCCGGTGTCGACGCCAACTGGGTCACATCGTGGCCATTGAGAATCGTCACATTGCCGATTGCTTGAAGGCGCTGCCGTACATGCCATTCCAGCAACGGCCTGCTCGGCATGTGCACCGCCAGCGCTGTGGGCTCCTTCGCTATCTTCCCCGACCGGAGTACATCGTGGCCGCCGAAAGACAAGTACAGTTTGGACAACTCCCCGTCGTCCCAAACCGGAGCACCATCGGCGACAAGTTCTTTGAGAAAGCCAGGGAAGAACTCGTCCAGGATCTGTGCGCCGCGGGCCAGCAGGACATGAAGATGCCGACCCTGCGGTACCCCTCGCCGGACGACTGGGGCGTCTGTCAGTACGTCCCGCTCGACGACTGTGACGGTGTCGAAGAAGTCGGCCAGGACCCTTGCAGCAAGCAGTCCGCCCATGCTCGCCCCGAGAACGACCGCGCGCTCACCGTGTCCTGCCATGGCGGAACTCCTGCGTCGAAGTCGAACGGTGGTCATCATCGACCGAACCACTCTCCCGAAGGTACCAACCGACCAGCAGCAGTTTCACAGAATTGGCTGATCAGGACCTTTCGTACGCTACCTGTTTTCAACTTCTACCGCTTAGCCGAGTCACGCTGGGGCACAACGGCAGTCACGTCTGCGACGGTCGTGACAGCGTCGTAGCCGGCGGCTGTTGCCTTGGCGCGATGTTGTTCCAAGAAATTTCGGTGGCCGTCTTCGTCGCCACGTGCCTGCGCGAGCAGCGCCCGCGAACGCAACAGAGGGAGTTCGTGGAGCACGAAGCCGGGATCTGTGGGCACGTCGGCCAGTCGGTCTATCGCCGCCTGCGCCTGATGTTGATCGTCAACGGATCCGCGTCGGATCAGCAGTTGCACCAGAACTTCGGTGGCCCGTCCCCGCCAGATCATGTCCCCGCTTTCGTACGCGCCATCTACGACTGCCCGCGCCATGTCGATGGCACCATCGAGATCCCCGATCCGGGCTTTTTCTATCGCGAACTCGGGGTCGACGATCGTCAGCGCGCTCAAGGACATCCGCTCCTTAAAAGCCATGTCGCGGACTTGGGCGAACAGGTCCAGGCCCGCCTCGCGTTCCGGGCCGTCGCAAGTCACCAGGACGAGGCCTCGGCTGAGTCGGCCCATGTACAGAATGAAGTCGTCGCTGGAACTCTCGGCGATGCGCAGCGCCTCGGCGGTCTCGCGCATCGCGGTCGCATCCGCCGGCAGCGCCCCGAAGGGGATGGAGGCCACGTGCTTCCACAGCAGCGCGAATACGTAACTCATCGGGTCGAGAGGCGCGGCCATCGCGATCGACGCGGCGGCGTCGTCCAGCCATCCTCGGATACCCAGGCACATCTTGACGTGGCCCCGCATCGCGATCGCTGTACTCAGCGGTGAGCCGAAGATCAAGTTGCCCTTGGTCGGGTCGCCGTCAGCCAACTCGATGAGACGATCCGACAGTCGCAGCGCCTCGATCAATTCGCCCGCTTGGCATTTGGCGTAGATCGCCGCAAACAGCAGTGCGACGGTCAGCGTCGGATCTGCGATCGACTCAAGCAGTTCGCTCTGCTCCGAAGCCACTTCGGCCGCCTCGCGAAAGCGGTTGTGAAAAGTCAGCGCCATGATGAACCCGGTCATGCCGATCGCCAACGACACTTTGTCATCAGCCGCTGTGCACAGACCCCTCAGTTCGTCGAAGCCCGTGTCGGCGATGCTGCCACCGGTCCGCCAGAGGGTGCCGCATAGCAGGTTGCGCGGCGCGATCTGCAACGCCGCGCGGTCCGGGGAGTCGGCCGGTAGCCGGTCAGCGACCTGGCGGGCGCGCTGCCAGTTGGTGCGGGCCGCGCGAATGTCACGGAAGGACGACCAGGCTCCGGCGCGCATATGCCAGTTGAACGCTGCACGCAAATCCCCTGCAGCTTCCAGGTTTTCGGCAATCAGCGCTGCGTTCTCGTCGGCCGCTCCAGGTTCCTGCTCTTCGATCGCGGCGGCCAAGCGTCGATGCAACTCAGCGCGCCCGGCCTTCAACTGCGCCTCGTAGGCCACCGCCCGGATCAACGGGTGCCGAAACGCATACTCGGCGCGCGGGGTGAACTTCACCTGATCGATCAACTCCACGTGCAGCAGCTCGGCGATCGCCAACGACACCTCGACGTCGTTCAGCAAGGCGGCAACGAGTTCGGCTGTGAACTGCGCGCCGACGACCGCGGCGGCGTACAGGAACTGCTTGGCGGGCCTGCCGAGACGGTCGACACGGGCGGCGATGGTGGCTTGCAGTGTGCCCGGCACGCTGATGTCGGCGGCGTCGTCACGGCAGAGGTAGGCACCGCGATCGCCGTCGAGCACACCGCGCTCAGCGAGGTCTCGCACCAATTCCTCAGCGAAGAACGGGTTCCCGGCGGCCTGCTCTACGATCCGCGCGGCCAGAGCACGCACCGAAGGGTTAGTACCCAGCAACTCGGTGGTCAACGCCGCCGTCTGTACCGCGCTCAGGGGCGCCAGCGAGATCGTCTGCGAGCCCGGTGTCCGCGACAACACTCCGCGGTATTCGGGTCGGTAGGTGAGCAGCACCAGCGAAGGGAGTTGCGGCACAACAGCGAGGAACTCAGCGAGCATTGCCTCACTGACCTCGTCAATCCAGTGCACGTCCTCGATGACATATTGCGCCGGTGCGGTCCGGGCCAGCGAGACGGTGTTCAACAAGGCCGCTAACCGACGCCGGCGGGCATCGGCGGTGATGGTGGCCGGCAGTGCAGCCTCGGGGTCTGCGATTCCGAGCAGGTCGTCCAGCAGCAGCAAGTCCTCGGGGTTGGCGTCGGGTATGCGGGTTCGCACCTTCATCCTGCCCGCGGGCTCGTCGAGGTCGGCGACCCCGAACACCGTCCGCAGCAGGCGCGCCACCGCATGGAAGGGCACCTCACGGGTATGGGATTCGCAGACGACGGTGAACACTTCAACCCCGCGGCCGGTAGCCAGCGTTGTGGCTTCGCGCATGATGCGGCTCTTGCCGATACCGGGTGGCCCCACCACCCCGACCACGCATCCGGCACCGTTGACCGCCTGATCGAGGATCCCGGAGACGGAATTCATCTCCCAGGCGCGATTGACCAGGATTGGCTCACGCCGACTGATCCCGGTGGGATCGGCAGCGGCCCCCAATAATTGACGCGCGGGTAACGGCTCAGCGGCGCCTTTGACGTTGACCTGCTCGGGCGCCCCGAGCACGGTGGCGTGTTCGACCAGTCGCGCGGTGGACTCGCTGAGCATCACGCCGCCCGGCGGGGCGACCGATTCCATCCGTTGCGCTAACCCGACCTGCTCACCCACCGCGGTGTAAGCCCTTGCATCAGAACTGATTTCGCCGGCAATTACTTCGCCGGAGTTCAGACCGACCCGCAGCCGCAGCGCTACGCCGTCGCGGCGTTGCACTTCGTCGGACAGCTGCGTGATCTGCTCTTGGATGTCCAGGGCCGCCAGGCAGGCCCGAAAAGCGTGATCCTCCAGCGCGACTGGCGCCCCGAAGAGCGCCATGATGCCATCGCCGGTGAACTTGTCCACCGTTCCGCCGTAGCGCCGAGTGATCGTTGCCGCGCAGTCGAAGACGTCGGCCATAATCTCACGCAGCCGCTCCGACCCCAGCGCCGATGCCATCGCCAGGGAATTCACCACATCGGCGAACAACACGGTCACCTGCTTGAATTCCGGCTGCTGGTGCGCGTCTGACGCGGGCGCCCCGCAGGCGTCGCAGAACCGGGCCCCGGCGCGCAGTTCGGTGCGACATGCCCGGCACACCGCGCCTGCTGGTCCCATCCGCTCTCCCGCCGCTTATCAGTGGTGTGGACCGCCCAACGCATCAACCTTAAAGCTCCGCGCAGCAACAGAGCAGGTTATCGACCGCCGACGCTAGGACAGAAGCCTTTTGGCACATGCGACGCACGCGGGCAGTCAACGCTTTTCGGCGGCAACTTCGGGGTCACTGCCCTATTCTTTTCAACGAATGGAACGAGAAAGCGAATTGACGATAAACGGTCTTCACGCTGTTTGATTGCGTGTTTTGTGCCGCCGTTCCCGCCCACCTCTAGTACATTTCTGTTCCGGGGTTAGCCACGCAAGGAGCTTCGTGTGACTGTTCCGTCCAAGGGCCAACCGGACGCGCAGGCGGGGCTGGCGTGCTTCATGCGAGAGGATTACCCCGGCGCTGTGAAGCACTACGACGACGCGCTGAAGGCCGGCGGCACAGCCCGCGAATGCCAAGAGTGGCGGGAAATGCGCGCCCTCGCGCAGGCCAACGCCACTGCCCAGATCCACGTCCACGTGCCGAAACCGCAGCAGTTCAAGAAGGCCGAACTGCTGGAGTGGCCAGATGTCAGCCCCGCCGACCTCCCTGACCCGCCGGCGCCCTCGCGGGGTCCGAGCTGCATCAAGCGACTGCGATTGTGGCTGGGCGACCGACTCGGCGTACTCGGGACAGCGGTGGTGGAGTTCTTCATGAACCTATTTGGCCGGGTGTACGGCTATCGCGCCAGGGTTTGGACCAACTGGTACCACCGTTGCTGGCTCGTGGGAGTCCTGCTGCTGGCCTACGTGCGCGAGTTGTTGAACGCGAACAACCTGAAAAGCACCTACCCGCCTGGACAGTTGGTCGCATTCCTCACAAAGGGGATGGGCAAGGACCCGGCGCCCGGGGTCAGCCATTTTCGCACCGCCGACGGAAGCTGGAATAACCCCGACGACCCGAAGGAGGGCGCCGCCCGCACGCGGTTCTTGCGGAACGTCGATTTGTCGGCCACTTACCCCGAGACGGACCCGCGGTTGCTCACGCCGGACCCGCGCAAAGTCAGCCTCGAGTTGCTCACTCGCCCGGACGGCGCTGATGGTCGGCCAGAAATGGCACCAGTCCTGTGCCTCAACCTCTTAGCCGCATCGTGGATCCAATTCATGAATCACGACTGGGTCAGCCACGGCGACAACGCGGACAAGTCCGTCATCACGGTGCCGCTGCAGCCCGGCGACCCAGCTGCCACGCGCTACGGCAAAACCGCTCTCGTGATCGGTGAGACCCAGGCTGACCCGACGCGCGGTGTCGGTGGCAAAGAGCCCGCCGCCACGAGCTTCATCAACGAGGTCACCCACTGGTGGGACGGCTCGCAAATTTACGGCAGCGACCAGGTTACCCAGGACTATCTGCGCAGCGGCAAGTCAGGCAAGATGCGGTTGAAGGCCGATGGCAATCTGCCGGTGGATCCCGTCACGGACGTGGAGGAAACCGGCTTTGTGCGGAACTGGTGGGTCGGCCTGACGATGTTGCACACCCTCTTCGTGCGCGAACACAACGCGATCTGCGACATGCTGGTAAAGGCTAACCCCCGTTGGGACGATAAAAAGCTCTTCAATGTCGCGCGCCTCATCAACGCCGGAGTCATGGCCAAGATCCACTCCGTCGAATGGACCCCGGCCATATTGCCCAACGAAACGCTCGAGATAGGGCTGAACTCGAATTGGTACGGCTTGCTGACCTACCGATTGCGTAAGGCCAAGGACCGCAAAACAGTGGCCGAGGTGAACATCCGCAACCCCGAACTCGGTGGCATCGTGGGTAATCCGATCAACAGGCACCACGCCGCATTCGGACTGACCGAAGAATTCGTTGAGGTCTATCGTCTGCATTCGCTGCTGCCGGACACTCTGCAGCTGCGGCGCCGCGGCAAATCCAAAATCGACCCCTGCCGCTTCGCCGCCGCACGCCAGCACGGCTCCAGGGATATCTTGACCAAATACGCGATGTCGGACCTGTTTTATTCGTTCGGTAACCAGCACCCGGGCGCCTTGGTGCTCAACAATTTTCCGCGCTTCATGCAAGAGCTCAGTGTCCCGGGCAACCCGGTCTTCGACCTGGGCATGGTAGACATCCTGCGGGCTCGGGAGCGCGGCGTACCGCGCTACAACGCGTTCCGCCGCCAGCTGGGGCTGAAGTCGATCCAAAGCTTCGACGACCTGACCGCCAACCCGAAAGTCCTGGCCAATCTGAGGTCAGTTTATGGCGGCCCCCCCGACAAGGTCGAAGACCTCGATCTGCTGATCGGCACGCTGGCCGAAGGCGAGCGACCCAGCCACTTCGGGTTCGGTGAGACGGTGTTTCAGATCTTCATCGTGAGCGCGAGCCGGCGGCTGCAGGCTGATCGTTTCTACACCGACTGCTACAACGAGGAGGTTTATACCGCCCACGGCCTGCGCTGGATCGACGAAACCGACTTCAAGACCGTAATCCTGCGTCATTACCCCGAACTCGCCGACACCGGTCTGGCCAACATCAAGAATGCCTTCGAGCCCTGGGACGCAGGACCCGTGCTGGACCCTAAACGCCACCCCTTGCGCGAGTGGGACATGGAATTGAAGGACGACCCTTGGCGCGGCGACGCGTACCGCCATGTGTGAGCACATTCAGGAGTGCGAATGCTGACAGCAGTGCGAGTGCTGAGATGGCTTCCTCGGCGCTGGTGGTGGAACTTCTTAGCCTGGGGGAAATTCTTTTTCAGTCGCCCGCCCAAGATCGAGCGGCCGCGGGACGACGATTGGCATCTGATCGTCCCGGAGCCGATGTTCGAGGCCATTCGGGCCGTGCCGCTGTACAAGGTGATGGTGTGTGCGCCCGCCGACATCCCGACAGATGAACTATCTCCGGTGCATACCGGGTTCTACAAGTTCCAGGTTTGGCTCTACAGCACCTGCATGGCACCCATGCAGGCGGGCCTACCTCAGATAAACGCCGACCCGCAGGTGGCGTTGAAGAGAGCGTTCAACGGTCTGCGTCGCGCGCAATTCCCTGCGCCCAAAATGCCGGCCGAGTTTCTGGGCAGTCCGGACCTCGGTTCGCTGGCGGTGCGTGGTCCCTTCGCCTGCTACACCACGAAAGTCGACGACCCCCACCTCGATGAGGCAACGTGGGAGTGGAACTTTCTGTCGCTCAATGGTTACGACCACCACGACGGCCTCGTGAACATCGGTTCGCGAGTGTTGTTCCGCAAGGATCCGGTACGACGTTCATTGCAGGCCAGCCAAATCCACTCCGCGCTGAGCCCGAATCCGATCACGCCAACCGACCCGGAATGGGACCAAGCGACCAAAATCGTGTTGTGCGCGGCCTCTACACACCTCTCGCTGGTACGTCACTTCAATTGGGTGCACCTCGCGGGCGCCGCACAACTGGCCATCGCCACACGCAATGGCCTGTCAGCCAATCATCCACTGTTCCGGCTGTTGTGGCCATACATCTACGGCACCCAGCAAAGCAACGACATGGTCACCCGCGGGCAAATGGTACCCGGGGGCGACTTCGAAACGATCTTCAGCCTCAAATTCGACGAGATGTGCCGGTTGTTCGACGACACCTATGGGCAATATCCGCATATCGTCAATGATCCTAAAGAGGACGGTGATCGGCGTGGTGTGCGCAGCGCTGGCTTCGACACACCGACGCAAGACAACCTCGAGGAGCTGTTCGACGTCCTGCACCAATTCGTTTGCAACTATCTCAAGATTTACTACTCGGAAAATCCCACCGGTACCAACGGCGTGCGCCGAGACCCCGAGACGCTTGCCTGGCTCACGGAACTAAACACGCGCGTTCCCAATGGCGGAGTTGGTGTCGATCCCGCGACTGTGACACGGGCGAGTTTGGCGCGGATGCTGGCGCAACAACTGTACTTGGTGACCGTGCAGCACGAGATCCTCGGCAGCTTCATGTGGAACTATCAGTTGTGGACGCATCGCCAGCCAGCGCGGATTTATGACGATTTTCGGCGTGAGCCTTTGGATATTTATCAGCGCCTGGTCAACGCAAACTTCAACCTGAATGTCCACCGACGCGCCCTGATGTCCAACTTCGACAACGTCGTGCTCGACTACCGCGCCCAGCTGGTGATGATCCAATTCCAGGCCGACCTCGCCAAGCTACAGGCAAAGATGAACAGCGAGCCGCGTGCGGTATGGCGGCTCTATCCAAGCGATTTGAAAGTCAACATCAACGCCTAACGAGCGGCAGCGACATACCCGAGGCAGCCGGCAAGCACGGCGAACTTGGCGAGAGCGGCCGTCCTGGCGCGCCGGGCATTGGCTCCCACGCGTCTCCCCTTGAGCACATTGAGGAGCGAGATGCCTTCTACCGCGTCACCGGCCACCGCAACAGCAGCCAACGCCGGCAGCGCAGCGGGGTGCCCGCGCCGACGGCGTGCACCGTCGAGAAGTAAGGCTGTCAACGCGCCATACGTCAGCATGTAGCCGAAATCCAGCCAGAGGGATAGCCGCGCGTATCGCTGACCCTCCGAACCCCAGGCGTCCATCATGTCTTCGGCTCGAGACGCATTGCCCGCCAGTTCGAAAGCGATGATCCCCGGGCCGCCGGTGCGACGAAGTCGTCGCTCGATCGAGACCATGAGGCCGGTGTAGCCGATGAACAGCGCCGCCGACGTCGCCAATGGATCTGTGCGTCTCACGTTTTCACGCTCGCTCGACGGCCTTTCGCAACTCCCCCGCCAAATCACCACGTCCACTCACCTTCACACCACCCAACCCCAGCCAGCCGGCCATCGTTTCCAACTCACCGGCCAAAGCTTCAGCCACCCGCGACGTTGGACGATCCGGCTCGATGAAAGCACCCACGACGTGCAGCGCATCAGCGGAACGGTCGGCTTTGAGGTCGACCCGTCCCACCAACTCGCCGTCCAACAGAAACGGCCACACGTAGTAGCCGTACTGCCGCTTCTCGGCCGGCGTGTAGATCTCGATGCGGTAATGAAACCCGAACAGCCGCTCTACCCGCGGACGGAAGAAGATCAGCGGGTCGAACGGGCACAGCAGTGCCGCACCGCGGTCGCGTCGCGGAATGGCTTGCCCCGCAACCAGATATGCCGGTGCTGACCAGTCCTCGACGTCCACCCGCTCGAGCTCGCCGTCGGCCACCAGCTTGGCGATCGCCGGCTTGGCCTGCCCGGCAGCCAGCCGGAAGTAGTCGCGAATATCGGCTTCGCTGGCCACTCCCAGCGCGGTGGCGGCCCGCAGCGTGAGCGCCCGGACGGCGTCGTCTTCGTCGACCTCGCGGGCCAGCACCCCGGTTGGCAGCACCCTTTCCGTCAAGTCGTAGTGCCGGGCGAACCCCACCCGCGTCGCCGTGGTCAGCCTGCCGGAAGCGAACAGCGCCTCGGCAACCCACTTGGTGTCGCTGCGATTCCACCAGGCACCCTTGACGAGTCGAGGGGCCGCGGCCAGATGGTTCTCGATCTGCCCGGCGGTCGACGGACCGAGTTCGGCGATCGCTGCGACGATGTCGTCGGCCAGCCGCGGGTTGGCTTTGACGATGTGGCTGCCCCACCGACCGTGCCGATATTGGCGCATCCGCCAGCGCAGCAGCGGCCAGTCGTCGACGGCCATCAGTGCGGCCTCGTGGGCCCAGTACTCCACCAGCAGCCGAGGCGACCGCGCCGTATGGCTCCAGGCCGCGCGGTCCAACACGTCACGGTCGTAAGGCCCGAGCCGGCTGAAAACCGGCGCATAGTGCGCCCGCACCGCGACCGAAACCGAATCGAGCTGCAGCACCTGGATGCGCGATATCAGCCGACGCAGGTGCGCGCGGGTGATCGGCCCACCCGGCCGGGCCTCGCTAAACCCTTGGGCCGCAACGGCTATCCGTCGGGCCTGCGCGGCGGATAGGGTCGACACCGCGCTGAGAATACCGTCCTTGTCTGACAGGGACGGCGCTATCGGATGCTTACCCCGCGTTGACTTGTTGGCCTGACGCCACCAGGGCACTGCCCTCGGGTGCGTTCTTGAGTTCCTCGTATGCCCGCTCGAGCGCGGCCGGCACCGCATCGAGGCCGCGGCATACGCCCATCAGTTGTTCCAGAATCGTGATGCGCTGTCGAGTCGCCTCATCCACCGCCCGCCGGGCCTGCGCACGATAATGATCGGCCTCCTGCTTTGCGTCGGCGAGGAGTTGCTCGCGTTCCTCCTGGGCGTCGGCGCGCATGCCGGCCAGTTCGGCGTCGAGCCGCTCCCGTGTTTCTCGGTACTCGGCTTCGAGGTTGTTGAGCTCGGCGGTCATCTCCGCCAACCGGTCCCTGTGCTCTTGCTGGGCGGCCTCGATCTCGAGATCGGCCGCCGCGATCTGCGCCTCGGCCTCGGCGCGGGCCTCGGCCTGCATCTCGGATACCTCGTCGACCGCACGGCGCAGCATCATGGCCATCCTCAGTTGCATCGCGTGGGGCGAGGGTGACGTATCGGTGAGGACGGCCACCTCCTGCCGCAGCGCGGCCGCTTCACTGCCCTGTTCCTGCAGCTTGGCCCTCAGGCTCTCGACGTCGTCGAGCAGCAATTGCTGCTTGGTGGTCAATATCTCGATGTGGGCATCGACCGCAGCGGGATGGTAACCCCTGAACATTCGAGAGAAGTTTCTTGCGGGTTCGGTTATCAATGCCAATTCTCCCTCCTGGAAATGCCTGTGAGAACCCTTGTTGCTGCCCCTCAAATGAGGGTAGTCAGGTCATGCGCTCGGCGCAGATCGGAGCGATTAGGCCCGGTGGTAGCTGTGCACCCGGTATCGCACACCCGCACGGCTGACCTGCCACTCCCCTGGCGCGCCGACCCACGTCTCGTCGAGTACCGGGGCCACAGCGTCCCCGTCGTCGCGAGGCAGGTTGATGTCGACCTCGGTGACCTCGCACCGGTGGGCCCGTGGCATCGCCAGGGTGTAGATCTGTTCGCCGCCGATGATCCAGGTGCCCGGATCGGTCAATGCGTCGTCGAGGCTTTGCACCACCGTTGCGCCGTCCGCCACGAAGTCGGCGTGGTGGGTCAGTACGACATTTCTGCGGCGCGGCAGCGGCCGGACCTTCGTCGGCAGCGATTCCCAGGTGCGGCGGCCCATCACCACGGTATGGCCCACGGTGAGTTCTTTGAACCGGGCCAAATCCTCGGGCACATCCCAGGGAATAGTGCCGCCGCGACCGATGATCCCCGAGGTCGACTGAGCCCAGATCAGGCCCAGATCGCCAGCTGATGTCATACGGCGACTGGAGCTTTGATCGCGGGGTGCGGGTGATAGTCCTCGACGACGACATCGTCGTAGGTGTAATCGAAGATCGAATCGCGCTGTGCCAAAACAAGTTTTGGGTAAGGCCGCGGGTCGCGACTTAGCTGCTGGCTGACCTGCTCGACGTGGTTGTCGTAGATGTGGCAGTCACCACCGGTCCAGATGAACTCGCCGACGCCCAAGCCGGACTGCGCGGCCATCATGTGAGTCAGCAGCGCATAGCTGGCGATGTTGAACGGCACACCGAGGAACAGGTCGGCGCTGCGCTGGTAGAGCTGGCAGCTGAGCTGGCCGTCGGCCACGTAGAACTGGAACAGCGCATGGCACGGCGCCAGCGCCATCTGCGGGATCTCGCCGACATTCCAGGCCGACACGATGATGCGCCGTGAATCCGGATCGGTCCGCAGCAGCTTCAGGGCCGCGCTGATCTGATCCACGTGTTCGCCGGACGGCGTCGGCCACGATCGCCACTGCACCCCGTACACGGGACCGAGATCGCCTGTGTCGCTTGCCCATTCGTCCCAGATTGTGACCCCGTGCTCCCGTAGCCAGCTCACGTTGGAGTCGCCACGTAAAAACCACAGCAGCTCGTACACGACCGACTTCAGATGCACTTTCTTGGTGGTGATCAGCGGGAAGCCCGCTGAGAGGTCATACCGGATCTGGTGGCCGAACAAGCTGCGGGTACCGGTGCCGGTGCGATCAGCTTTGGGCGTGCCCTGCTCGAGCACCAGACGCAGAAGATCCTCGTAGGGCGTCGAGATCGGCACGCGTTCACAATACGTCCAGACCCGGGGAGTAGAACGGATGGCATGCCGAACATCACCGATACCGTCACCACGCCCGACGGCTCCTGCCCCGTCCGCTTGTTCACCCCTGAGGGAGAGGGTCCCTGGCCAGGGGTGGTCCTGTACCCCGACGCCGGCGGCGTGCGCGACACCTTCGACGAGATGGCCGCTCACCTGGCCGACTTCGGTTACGCGGTGCTGCTGCCGGACGTCTACTACCGCCAGGGCGAGTGGGCGCCGTTCGACATGAAGACCGCATTCTCCGACGACAGCGAACGCAAGCGCCTGATGTCGCTGCTCGGCAGCATCACCCAGGACGATTGGGCCTCCGACGCGACCGCGTTCTTCGACTACCTGGCCGCCCGGCCCGAGGTCAGCGGCGCAAAATTCGGCACTACCGGCTACTGCATGGGCGGCCGCGCCTCATTGACCATCGCCGGACGTCTGCCGGACCGGGTCGCTGCGGCGGCGTCGTTCCATGGCGGCGGGCTGGTCACTGATGGCAACGACAGCCCGCATCTACGAGCCGACCAGATCCAGGCCGCCATCTATGTGGGCGGTGCGGAGAACGACGCGTCGTTCACGGCCGATCACGCCGAGCATCTCGACAAAGCCCTGACGGCGGCCGGTGTCGAGCACACGATCGAGACGTATGCCGCCGGGCACGGATACGCCGTACCCGACAACGGGTCCTATGACGCCGACGCCGCCGAGCGGCACTGGACGGCCACCCGGGAGTTCTTCGGGGCGAAACTGCACGGTTAGCTGCAGACCATGCACGTCGATGCGATGACGACTCCGCAGCCGCTCGGCCGGATCGGTGACCTGGCCCGGCGAGCACAATCCGCCGGGTTCTCCGGGCTGCTGTTCACCGAGATGGGCCGCACGGCTTATCTCAACGCCGCCGTCGCGTCGCAGGCGGCGCCGGGCCTCGAGCTGTCCACCGGTGTCGCGGTGGCCTTTCCGCGCAGTCCGTTCGTCACGGCGGCCACCGCGTGGGAACTTCAGGAAGCCACCGGCGGAAATTTCCGACTGGGCCTGGGCACCCAGGTTCGCACGCACGTCGTAAGGCGCTACGGCGTTGCCTTTGAGCAGCCCGGTCCACGGCTGCGCGACTACCTGCTCGCGGTGAAGGCGTGCTTCTCCGCGTTCCGCTCCGGCACGCTCGATCACCACGGCGAGTTCTACGACCTGGATTTCATCACCCCGCAGTGGAGTCCGGGACCGATCGATGCTCCTGATCCCAAAGTTGATGTCGCCGCGGTGAATCCGTGGATGCTACGGATGGCCGGCGAGGTGGCCGACGGAGTGCACGTCCATCCGATCGGCGAACCCGGCTACATCAGCCGTCATGTGCTGCCGAAAGTCGCTGAAGGAGCTACGAAAGCGGGGCGCACCGCGTCGGACATCGCGATCATCGTGCCGGTCATGACGATCGTCGGCGACACCGATGAAGAGCGCGACAAGCAGCGAGCATCGGTGCGCGCCAGCATGGCGTTCTACGGCAGTACGCCCAACTACGCGTTCATCTGGGACGAGGCCGGCTTCGAGGGCACGACCGCCCGAATTCGTGAGAAGCAGAAGGCCGGCGACATCGCCGGTATGGCAGCCCAAGTCAGTGACGACCACATTGCCGCCTTTGCCACCGAATCGACTTGGGACGCGCTGGCGGACGCGCTGACAGACAAGTACGCCGCGACGGCAACCCGCCTGGTGCTGTACAACGCCGTCGGCGATCCGGAGCGTTTCGAGCGATACGGCGAAGTCGCCCGCCAGGTCAGCGCCCGATCAACCGCTGCATGAAGTCGGGATAGCGCGCGCCCTGCACCTCGATACCCGCCGCGGCGTCGTCGATCTCGCGGAGGTCATCGGCGGTCAACTCGACATCGGCCGACCCGACGTTTTCCTGCAGCCGGTCCAGGCGCCGAGTGCCGGGGATCGGCACGATCCAGGGCCGCTGGGCCAGCAGCCATGCCAACGCGATCTGGCCGGGTGTCGCACCCTTGCGGGCTGCGATCGTCTGAAGCAGGTCGACCACGGCCCGGTTGGCCTCTCGGACGTCGGCGGCGAAGCGCGGAATGCTGCTGCGAATGTCGGACTTGTCGAATTCTGTTTCCTCGCTGATGCTTCCGGTCAGAAAGCCCTTGCCCAGCGGGCTGTACGGCACAAAGCCGATGCCGAGTTCGGACAGCGTCGGCAGTATTTCGGCCTCCGGTTCGCGCCACCATAGCGAGTACTCGCTTTGCAGGGCCGTGACGGGTTGCACGCTATGAGCACGGCGGATGTTCTCCGCCGACGCCTCCGACAACCCGAAATGTTTCACTTTGCCGCTGTCGATCAATTCCTTGACCGTTCCGGCCACCTCCTCGATCGGGACCTCGGGGTCGACGCGGTGTTGGTAGAGCAGATCGATGGACTCCACGCCCAGTCGGCGCAGCGAATTGTCGGCGACCTCTTTGATGTGGTCGGGCCGACTGTTCAGCCCCACGATGTTGCCGTCGGCGCCGAAGGCAAAACCGAATTTGGTCGCGATCACCACCTGCCCGGCGAACGGCGCCAACGCCTCGCCGACGAGTTCTTCGTTGTCTCCATAAGCTTCCGCGGTGTCGAAGAACGTGACACCGCGCTCGACCGCGGCGTGAATCACCGCGATCATCTCCGCGGTCGACCCGGACGGACCGAAGCCGCGGCTCATCCCCATGCAGCCCAATCCGATCGCCGAGACTTCCAGGTTGTCGCCGAGGGTGCGCTTGTCCACTTTTTCTTTCCTGTCGTTTAGATGGTCAGGACACCGGCAGGTCGACCAACTCCGCCAACCGGGCACGGTGACGGTAGCCGGTGCCGAAGGCCAACTGATCGCTCTTGGCCCGCTTCAGGTACAGATGCGCCGGATACTCCCACGTCATTCCGATTCCGCCGTGCAACTGAACGCATTCCTCGGCGGCGTGCACGGCGACACCGCTGCAATATGCCTGCGCCACAGCCGCACTGATCGTCGCGTCGTCGTCCTGACGGGCGCAGGCA
>Ga0302325_10012889_pt1 | contig 17903 bp, 20 predicted proteins | sample Palsa_T0_2_FD_201948 | JGI IMG/M metagenome (GOLD analysis project Ga0302325, IMG submission 201948) | Peat permafrost microbial communities from Stordalen Mire near Abisko, Sweden - Palsa_T0_2 | ecosystem: Environmental > Terrestrial > Soil > Palsa > Peat permafrost | place: Sweden: Abisko...
ACGGCGTGTCGCTCGGCGGCAAATCGAGCGGCCCCTTGCGCCCACAGGCGGCAAGCCCGAGCGCAAGCGAAATCGCCGCGCCGAAAGCAAACATCCGGGCAGTCGAGCGTACAAAAGGCAACGGAAGATCCCCTAACCCACTACTCAAGCAGATCATGCCGCGGCGGCGAGATTGTGTCGGCAAGGTCTTGCCATCCCGTTTATGGCTCGAAGCCTGTCACTTCGGCGTAGAACCCCTGGATTTCAGCCGTTTCAGCCACCGTTGGGCCTGGGCGCGCACCTGGTTCGGCGCCGTACCCCCATAGACCTTCCGGCTCTCGACCGACTTGCCGACCGAGAGCACATCGAACACCGCCTGGGTGATTTTCGGCTCGATCGCTTGCATCGTTTTCAGCGGCAACCGATCGAGCGCGACATCATCCTCGGACGCCTTGGCGACGATGCGGCCGGTGATGTGATGGGCCTGCCGGAACGGCAGCTTCAGTTCACGGGTGAGCCAGTCGGCAAGATCGGTTGCAGTCGAATAGCCTTTGCCGGCAGCGCTGCGCATCGCGGTCACGTCGGGTTCAAGATCCCACACCATGCCGGTCATGGCCGTGAGCGACAGCGACAGCGCGCCGACGGCATCGATCGCCCCTTCCTTGTCCTCCTGAAGGTCCTTCTGGTAGGCGAGCGGCAGTCCCTTGATCACGATCATCAAGCCCGTGAGCGCGCCAACGATCCGCCCGGTCTTGGCGCGCACCAGTTCGGCGGCATCGGGATTGCGCTTTTGCGGCATCATCGATGAGCCGGTGGTGAACTTGTCCGATAGCCGGATCAGGCCGACCAGCGACGATGACCAGATCACGATCTCTTCGGCGAACCGCGACAGGTGCACGGCGCAGATCGCACAAGCCGATAATGTCTCCAGCACGAAATCGCGGTCAGCGACCGCATCCAGCGAATTCGCCATCGGCCGCGTGAAGCCAAGCGCCTTCGCGGTCATGGCACGGTCGATCGGGAACGAGGTGCCGGCCAACGCGCCAGCACCGAGCGGGCTTTCGTTGAGCCGCGCCCGCGCGTCCGCAAACCGGCCGCGGTCGCGCGCCGCCATCTCGACGTAAGCCAGCATATGATGGCCGAAGGTCACCGGCTGCGCCGGCTGCAAATGGGTAAAGCCCGGCATGACGGTGTCGGCATGCGCCAGCGCCTTTTCGGCGAGCGCCTGCTGGTACGCGGCGAGTTGTGCATCGATTCCGTCGATCGCGTCGCGCACCCATAGCCGGAAATCCGTCGCCACCTGGTCGTTGCGCGAACGCGCGGTGTGCAGCCGCCCGGCGGCCGGCCCGATCAGGTCCGAGAGCCGGCTCTCGACATTCATATGAATATCCTCGAGTGCGCGCTTGAACGAGAATTTGCCGGTCTCGATCTCTGACAGGATCGTGTCTAGACCGTGAGCGATCTTCTTCGCATCCTGCGCCGTGATGATGCCCTTTTTGGCGAGCATGGCGGCGTGGGCCTTGCTGGCGGCGATATCCTGCCGGTACAGGTGGCGGTCAAACTCGATCGAGGCGTTGATATCCTCCATGATCGGGTCGGGCTTGGAGCCGAAGCGTCCACCCCACATCTTGTTGCTCATGACACGCCGCTGATGAAGTTGCTGCCGAGGTTTAACTGTTAATGACCGAACAATCGATTTCAGAGCCGCCGCACGGTAAAATTGGCCGGCTCCGCCTGCTATCCGCGATTGCGGCGATCGCCGTGGTTGCCGTCCTGGCGGGGGTATACGGGATCGGGCACTTGCGAGGCAATCCGGCCGATTCGGCCTGCCTGCCTGCGGTTAACGCAGCGGCAAAACTTAAGCCGTTGGTGCATGGCGAGGTCGCCGCGCTGACCGTAGCGCAAAAGCCTTTTCAGGTCCCCGACGTGACGTTCAAGGACGCGAGCGGCCATGACCGCAAGCTCGGCGACTGGCGCGGCCGCACCGTGCTGCTGAACCTGTGGGCGACCTGGTGCGTGCCGTGCCGCAAGGAAATGCCGGCACTCGACGCGCTGCAAAGCGATCTCGGCGGCACGAACTTTGAAGTCGTCGCGGTGAATATCGACACTCGCGATCCGGAAAAGCCGCTCAAATTCCTCAAAGACGTCGGCATCACGCATCTCGCCTATTATTCCGACGACAGCGCGCACGTGTACGAGGATCTGAAAACGGCCGGAAAAGCCTTCGGCATGCCGACGACGGTGCTGGTCGATCGCTCCGGTTGCGAGATCGGCAACATGGCCGGCCCCGCCGAATGGTCCAGCGCCGACGGCGTTAGATTAATCCGAGCCGCGCTGGGCGGCTGATCCCTTTTGTTTCGTAACGATCGCGTCCGCGAATCTCTGCTAGGCTGAGCCCGGGCAGGTTGGGTCGCGCACCGTGGATGAGTTCTTCAACACCATTCTTTTGGTCTACGCCGGCCTGTTTCCGATCGTGAACCCAATCGGCGGCGCGCCGGTCTTCCTCGGCCTTACCGCGGGCTGCACAGAGACCGAGCGCAATTCGCTCGCGCGCCGCGTCGCCGTCAACAGCGTCCTGCTGCTTGCCGGCTCGTTGTTCATCGGCTCGCATGTACTGGTGTTCTTCGGCATCACGCTCCCCGTGGTCAGAATCGCCGGCGGTCTGGTTCTGATAGCGTTCGGCTGGAATCTCCTGCAATCCGGCACCGACGGAGAGACCGAGCGTTCCGGCAATACCGACGGGCCGTCCTCGGCAATGGATTCTTTTTATCCTTTGACCATGCCTCTCACCGTCGGGCCCGGATCGATGTCGGTTGCGATTGCGCTCGGCAGTCAGCGTCCCTCAGGCCCGCTCGATTTCTATCAACTGGCGATGCTCGCGGGTGCCGCGATCATCGGCCTTATCGCCATCGCCCTGACCGTTTACATCTGCTACCGCTACGCGGAAGCCATCATTGCCAAGCTGGGCAAGAGCGGCACAAACGTCGTGGTGCGGCTCTCTGCTTTCATTTTGCTCTGCATTGGCATTCAAATCCTGTGGACCGGCTACAGCCACCTTGTCCTTTCGAACCACTGAAAGCTTACCAACCGCAATATTTCGCGACCCGCAGCCGTAACGCCAATCTGCTCATCATTCTTATTCTCGGCGCCTTGAGCACGGTGAGCCCGTTTTCAATCGATATGTACCTGCCCGCGTTTCCGCAGATCGCGCATGATCTCAACACATCCCAAGCGGAAATTTCATTGTCGGTCTCCGGCTATTTCGTCGGCCTTGCCTGCGGACAGCTTTTCTACGGTCCGCTGTTGGACCGCTTCGGCCGCAAGCCGCCGCTCTACGCAGGTCTGAGCCTGTTCGTGCTGGCGTCGGTCGGTTGCGCCACCGCGCGTTCGCCCGAAGTCTTCATTGCATTTCGCCTCTTGCAAGCCATCGGCGGCTGCGGAGCCGGCGTCGGGGCGCTGGCGATGGTGCGCGACTTCTTTCCCGTCGAGGAAAGCGCCAAGATCATCTCGCTGTTGATCCTCGTCATCAGCGTGTCGCCGCTGTTCGCGCCATCGCTGGGAAGCCTGATTACTTCGAGCTTCGGCTGGCCGTGGATTTTTGCAGTCCTTGGCGGCTATGCGCTGATCCTGGTTGCGGTGCTCGCGCTGGCCCTGCCCGAGGGCCATAAGCCGGACCCCGGCATATCGCTGCGCCCCAAAGCCATCGTCAGCGAATTTGTGAAAATCATCGCACTGCCGCAATTCCGCACTTACGCCATTGCAGGCGCGTTCTCGTTTGCCGGACTATTTGTTTACGTGACCGGTGCGCCGATTATTTTTATCGGCGTCTATCATCTCGATCAGAAGACCTTCGGGCTGGTCTTCGCCGGACTTGCCTGCGCTTTCATCGGCGGCAGCCAGTTCAACATCTGGCTGTTAAAGCGGCACCAGGATCAAAAGATTTTCCGGAACGCTCTGATCTGCCAGACGATCGTTGTCATCGTCCTGCTCGCAGGCGCCTGGCTCGATTGGTACGGTTTGGCGTCCAATATCGTCTTGCTGTTTTTATATCTGCCGTTTTGCGGCATGGCCTATCCGAACGCAGCCGCTATTGCGCTCGCGCCCTTCAGCAGAAACGTCGGCAGCGCTTCGGCGCTGCTGGGTTTTCTGCAAATGGCGGTCGGCGCCTTTGCTTCGACGGGTGTCGGCTTGCTGCATGCTTCTTCGAGCTTGCCGATCTATGCGGTGATGGCCGTGTTCGCCGTGATTGGTCTCGGCATCCTGTCGATTAGCCATGCCCGCGTTCAAAATAGCTGGAGCGGTGACGGTGGCCGCGATGACGTGCGCCCGTAACCCGAGTTACACTCAGGGCCGGGAGGAGCACATGCGGATCGACCGGCGATGGGCGCTAAGCGGCTTTAGCGCCGCTTTGGCCGCGGGCACCGTACGCAACGCCTTCGCGCAGGAACATTATCCGACGCGGCCAATTCGCATCATTGTGCCCTCCACGGCGGGCGGGCCTTACGACGTCACCGCGCGCGTCGTTGCCGACTATGTTTCCCGCAAGTACGGCTGGACGATCGCCGTAGAAAATCGGCCGGGCGCCAGCGGCATTGTCGGCGTGGTCGCGGCGAAGCAGGCGCTGCCGGACGGCTATACGCTTGTGGTGCCAAGTTCCGCCACGCACGGCTCCGAGCCGGCGTTCAACCATAACCCTCCCTACGATCCATACACCGATCTTGCGCCGATTATCCTCCTGGCCCGAGGCGCGCTGGTGCTGCTGGTCGGCAAGCAAATGCCGGTCAATTCGGTTGCCGACTTGATCGCGCTGATCCGCGCCAAGCCAGGCGTGCTGAAATTTTCCAGTTCCGGCTACCTGACGCAGCAGCATCTCGCCGTGGCGCAGATGCTGCTGCGCGCAGGCCTGCCGCAAGATGCCTGCACCCACGTACCTTACCGGGGCCTGGTCGAAGCGGTGCGCGGACTACTCGCCGGCGAGGTCGATTTCATGATCGTCAGCACCGGATCGGTACAGGCCTATATTGCGAACGGCGATTTGCGCGCGCTGGCGATCACGTCGCCTGAGCGGTCGACGCATTTACCCAACGTGCCGACTTTCGACGAGGCCGCTTTTCCCGGATATCAGCTCATAGCCTGGTGCGCACTCGCCGCGCCGGCCGGCACACCACAGCCCATTCTGGATCGCTGGAATGCAGTAGCCAATGAAGCGCTGAAGGACGATGACGTTCGCGCGCACATCGAGAAAACTGACTACGACGCGGAGGGCGGCTCGGCCGCGAGCTATACCGCATTCTTCAAGCAGGACATCGAGACCTATCGGCAACTCGCCGCGGCAACCGGCTTGAAGGAAGAGTGAGCGAGAGCACATGCCGTTCTGGCGCGTTGCCGCGAACGGAGGCCTACGCACTGGCGTCGAGATTGGTTCCGATATTGTCGGCAACGTTGGCGAGCGAATTGGCGCTCTGATCGGCTGCGCCGATCAATTCCGCGCTTGAACCGCTCATATTGGCGTTGTTCATGCGCGCGATCCGCGCCGCGACTGCAAGCTGGATCATGCCGGTCTGGGCGCCAAGCAGCGCGCCGATGAGGCTCGTCGTTTCCGTAGCGGCGGCATGATCGTGCCCGCGCTTTAACGACCGATGAATCGAATTCAGCCAAACCGCTGTTGACTCGGCTTACGCTGCCTCTATACTAAACCAAATGGTTAAGTTTTTAGACGCCGCTCTCGACCGCACCTTTGCCGCGCTGGCCGATCCGACCCGGCGCGCGCTGGTGATGCGGCTTGCCGGGCAGCCGGATATTTCGGTGACCAAGCTTGCCGCGCCGTTTTCGATGTCGCTGCCGGCGGTCATGAAACATCTGAATGTCCTGTCGGACGCCGGCTTGGTCGAACGCACCAAGACCGGCCGCACCGTCGCCTGCCGTCTCGACGCCGAGCCGATGCGCGACGCGTTCGAATGGCTCAACCGTTACGAAAAGTTCTGGACTGAGCGGCTCGATCGTTTAGCCGCGTTTCTGGATGAAGAAGAGTCTCAATCGCGAAAGGAAAAGTCATGGCCACCGCAACAGCCACCGAGCCAAGCCTCACCATCAAGCGCCGATTCAAAGCTTCGCCGGCCAAAGTCTACGCGGCGTGGACCGACCCGGACAAAGTAAAGGGCTGGATTGGACCCAGCGAAACCAAAGCTAAAAGTGTCGAATCCGATTTGCGCGTCGGCGGCCACTACCGCTGGCTGATGGTTGCGCCGAGCGGTGAAGAGCATGACGTCCGGGGCGTTTATCGCGAAGTTGTCCCGAACGAAAAGCTGGTCTTCACGTGGGCATGGAAATCGACGCCGGAGCGCGAATCGCTGGTCACAGTACTGCTCAAACCGGATGGCGACGGCACACTGCTCACGCTGACGCACGAGCAGTTCTTCGACGAAGACGCGCGTGACCGTCATCAGTTCGGCTGGAATGGCGCGCTCGACAAGATGGAAAAGATGTTCACCTGAATTCAAAAGGAGCAATACCATGCGTGGATCACACGGCACGTTTTACTGGAACGAACTTTGCGCGCGCGATATCGCGGGCGCGAAGAAATTCTACGGCGACACGCTCGGCTGGACGTTCGACGGCATGCCAATGCCCGGCGGCACCTATTGGCTCGCCAAAATGGGCGGCGAGCCTGTCGGCGGCATCTTCGATATCAGCGGCCACGACTTTGACGGCATGCCGGAGTGCTGGATGTCCTACATCGCAGTGGACGACGTCGATGCGCGTGTGAAGAAAGCTACGGCCGCGGGCGCGACATTGATGAAGCCTGCCTTCGACGTACCCGGCGTCGGCCGCATCGCAGTCCTCAAAGAGCCCGGCGGCGCCGGCATTGGCTGGATTACGCCGGCACCGCAGCAGTAATCAGGAGCCCGCCCGTGGAACAGCATCGCATCGTTTCAGAGAAAGAGTGGATTACGGCGCGCAAGGTGCATCTCGCCGAAGAGAAAGCCTTCACCAAGGCCCGGGATGCGCTCAGCAAGAAACGGCATGAACTGCCATGGGTGCGGGTCGAGAAGAGCTATGTTTTCGATGCCCCCAACGGCAAAGAGACACTGGCCGATCTGTTCGGCGGCAAGAGCCAGTTGATCGTCTATCACTTTATGCTCGGGCCTGGCTGGGAAGCCGGCTGCCCGAGCTGTTCATTCCTCGCCGATCACTTCGACGGCGCGGCGATCCATCTCGCGCAGCGTGACCTATCTTTCGTCGTGATCTCGCGGGCGCTGCTGCCCGAAATCGAGCGATACAAGCAGCGCATGGGCTGGAAGTTCAAATGGGTGTCGGCATTCGGCTCCGACTTCAACCATGATTATCAGGTGTCGGAGTCTCCGGAAGAGAAAGCCAAAGGCGAGGCCTATTATAATTACGAGATAACGACGTTTCCGAGTGAAGAGCGCCCGGGCGCCAGCGTGTTCTACAAAAACGAGGCCGGCGAGGTGTTTCATACCTACTCGACCTACGGCCGCGGCCTCGATACGTTCCTCGGCGCCTATCATTTTCTGGACATCGCGCCGAAGGGCCGCGATGAAGCCGGCCTGAAATTCTCGATGGCCTGGGTGCGCCGGCATGACGAGTACGATGGCGCCAGTGTTGATCCGAATGCCGATTACGTGGAGCCGAAGAAAACGGACTCGTGCTGCGATTAGAGCATGATCCGGAAAAGTGGACTTGCGGTTTTCCGAAAAGATCATGCTCCGTCTAGAAGCCGCAACTTTTAACTTTTGATGGAGGGGACGCGAATGTCGACAGATCTGGAATATCTCGCGTTCACAGCGCTGCTGACGGCATCGCTGTGGATACCTTATGTCGTCGCGCAGGTGAGAACCAATGGCCCACTGCAACCGGCCAATTACGTCGACCCGACTCAGCGGCCGTTGCCGCCGTGGGGCAAACGGGCCGATCGTGCCTACATCAACGCTGTCGAAACCTTTGCGCCATTTGCCGCGCTGGTGATCGTGATTCATCTCGCGGGCAAAGCCAACGGCACGACGGCGTTACTCGCGATGTCTTTCTTCTGGCTTCGCGTCGCGCACGCCATCGTGTTCTGGGCGGCCATTCCTTACATTCGCACTCTGATATTCGTGCTTGGCTACCTGGTGATCCTCGGCCTGTTCTACGAACTGATGTTTTAGCGCAAAGCCGCTCAGAGCATGATCCGGAAAAGCATGCCCTCGGACTTGATCCGTGGGTGGATTTCCGGTTTTTCCGAATAGATCATGCTCCAATTGGAAATCTATACAGGCGGGGCCGGATTTCGCCCGCCGGCGTGGTGCTACAGCACGTTCAGCAGGTGCCACCACAGCGGCAGCGTCAGGAATGAAACCGGAATCCCCACGCCGACCATCAGCGTGAGCAGCGGCGGATCGAGCTCGTGGTCCATCGCCACGATGCTCGCGCCGATCATCGGCCCCATCGCAGCTTCGAATACTGTCACGTTCAGGATCGGCCGGTCATTCCACATCAAAGGCGCGAATAACAGCAGGACCAGCACCGGGCCGACCACCAGCTTGAAAACCAGCCCGAGGGTCAGCGCGAAAGCCTTGCCGCGCACCTGGCTCAGTTGAAGCTGGTAGCCCACCGACACCAGCGCGATCGGAACGAGCGTGGAGCCCAGGCGTTTGAGCAATTCGTCGAGCCAGACCGGATAGTCGAACGGCATCAACAGCAGCGCCAGGATGAAGGCTTGAAACGGCACGAACAGCAGGATGCGCCGGATCACCATCCGCGCGCTGATGCCCTGCCCTGACGAATAGATCGAAGCTACGAGGATGCCGAGCGTGGACAGCACGAAATACGATCCGAGCTGATCGATCAGGATGCCGAGCCCAAGAAACTGCGGGCCGTAGAACGTGTCGATCATCGGCAGGCCGACGAACGACGTATTCGCCAAGCCACCAGTAAGCATCAGTGCGCCGGTGGTACTGCGCGAAAATCCGAAGATCTTTCCCGCCAGCCAGAAAAAGCCGCAACCAAGCCCGAACATTGCCCACGCCATCAGCGCCGGCAGGATCAAATTGCTCTGAAGATGCAGGCCATGCACATAGGTCAGCGTGAGAGCCGGAAGGGAAATGTGAACAACAAACCCGTTCAGGGCCGCCGCCGCGTTGTCCGGCAAACGCTGCAACCGGCGTAATAAAATACCGAGAAGAAAACAGGCGCCCAACAGCAGGTAATTGTTCATAAAACCGCCTTTGCCGCGCTCAAAGGCCGCAACGTCGGCTTGATCTTAAAGGATATTATCGCCGTGAAAACAGGGTTTGATGACATACCCCGCTTTGCGGTACATCTGGGATAAGGCGCAAAAGACGTTGGCCAAAAGACTTCGGCTATGCCGGTAGACACTCTTCCAGGGCGGGAACTCCCATCTGCGATCGCGACCTTTCGCGTTGCGGCGGAGACGTTTATCCCTTCGCATTGGAGCGACGAGGACTGTCGCGAGCTGTTCCGGTTCACGAGCATCCGCACCGTCCTGGCTGGCGAAGCGCTGATCCGGCACGGGGAGCCCGATCGGACGCTTTATTTTGTGCTTGTCGGCGAACTTGAAATCATCCTGCCCTCGGGCGATGCGTTCAGCATGGGTCGCGTTGCCGTGGTCGGGGCGGGCTCGGTACTAGGAGAGCTGGCATTTTTCGATGGCGGTCCGCGCTCGGCCGGAGCCTGGGCGGTCCGCAATTGCGAAGTCGCCGCGATGACGCCCGATCAATACGCGGCGTTCGAAAAGAGCCATCCCGATCTCGCTCGTGACCTTCTGGTCGCACTGGGACGAATCCTCGCTATGCGGCTGCGCCGCGCCAACGCCAGGACCGTCCGCTAGAAAAGCGGCAACTGAAAATCGGTCCCGCGCCAGATTGCATCCGGCCGCCGTGGACCGACAACTGTGCCGGCTTCCAATCGTCGACAGGCCTCCCCTAAGATGCGCTAATGGCGCGCGCATCGCCGCCTGGACCGTACGATGGAATGACAATGAGCGACCGCAAAGCCCCTCAATCGAATCCGGTCCGGGCTTCCAAAAATCGCATCAAGCTCGGCGTTTTCGCTACCAACGGCAATGGCGCCGCCTTCACTTTTCATCCGGATCGCTTCAAGTGCACCTGGGACGCAAACCTGCGACTGGCCCAGAAGGCTGAGAAGCTTGGATTTGAGGCCTTCGTTTCTGCGGCCCATTGGAAATCGTTCGGTGGTGACGATCACTACAGCGGCGACTTGATGGAAACGTTCACCTGGGCGGGCGCGGTCGCTGCCGTGACGGAGCGCATCGGTGTCATCAGCACGGTGCATGTGACGGTCAACCATCCGGTCTTCGTAGCCAAGGCGGAGGCGACCGTCGATCTCGTCTCCAACGGCCGGGCGGGCATGAATCTCGTTCTCGGCTGGTATCCGCCGGATATGCAGCTCTTTGGCTATGAGGTGAAGGAGCACAGCGATCGATTCGAGCTCGCCGAGGAATGGATCCATATTTTCGATCGGTTGTGGTCGGAGCGAAAAAGCTTCGATTACAACGGAACAAACTATAATCTGAAGGCCGCTTACAGCCAGCCGCATGGCGTGCAGGCTCGCCCGGTGTTGCTCAACGCTGGCCGTTCTCCGCGTGGCCGGGAGTTCGCGGCGAAGCACTGCGACATCGCCTTTGTCTCGGCGCACAACCCCGCGCCTGCCGCGATCAAGAAGCAGGTCGAGGACTACCGCAACGAAGCACGGACGAAGTTTGGCAGAGAGATCCAGATATGGATGTCTGCTTACGTCGTGCTTCGGGACACAATCGAGGAAGCGCAGGCCTACGCCTACGATTACATCGTCACGCAAGGCGACGATGCGCCGGTCCAGAACATCATCAAAAATAATGCAATCGACACCAAATCGATGCCGCCCGAAGCGGCTGAGAAACTCGCTTACGCCTTAAAAGCCGGGTTCGCCGGCTATCCGCTTGTCGGCGATGCGGATCACATCACAGGCCTGTTCGCGAACCTCTCCGACGCAGGTGTCGATGGGTTCCTGTTGACCTGGTTGGACTATGAAGGCGGTCTGGACAGATTCGGCCGGGAAGTGCTGCCTCGCCTGGAGAAAGCCGGACTTTGGACGTCGAGCGGCGCCTACGCGTAGGGGCGCCGAGTTAGTCGAACATGGCGATGCAGTCGATCTGAACGTTGACGCCGGCGCGATTGGGCGTGCCGCCGAAGCAGGTCCGCGTTACGTTCTCGCCGTCGAAGCATTCGCGGAAGGTCTCGTTGAAGAGCGGGAAATCGGCAACGTCCCGTAGCGTCACGCGCATGTTGACGACGTTCTTCGCCTTTGCGGCTGCGAGCATGCTCATCAGATTGTCGAGCGCAACGCGCGTCTGCAAGGCGATGTCGCCTTCAACGACGTTGCCCGTGGCGGCATCGACCGAACCCTGGCCGGAGACGAACAGCATGTTCCCGAACCGGACGGCCTGCGCAAGCGGCGAGACTGACTGGCCCGGCGTGATGCCAACCGTCGGGGCCGAAGACAAGCTGATGATCCGTTTGGGCATGATGCCCGCGACTCTGTCGTTATGGGCGCAAGCGCGTTAGTCGAACATGGCGACGCAGTCGATCTCGACATTGATGCCGGCGCGGTGCAACACGCCGCCGAAGCAGGTTCGCGTCACTTTCTCGCCGCCAAAGTATTCGCGGAAGGTCTCGTTGAAGCGCGGGAAATCGGCTACGTCCCGCAGAATGACGCGCATGTTGACGATGTTCTTCGCCGTCGCGTCCGCGGCCGCAAGTATGCTCATCAGATTGTCTAGCGTCTGGCGCGTCTGCACGACGATATCGCCCGCAACGACGGTGCCGGTGGCGGGATCGAGCGAACCCTGGCCCGACACGAACAGCATGTTGCCGAACCGGATGGCTTGCGCGAGCGGCGAAACGGGCTGACCCGGCGTGAAGCCGGTGGTCGGCGCCGAAGATGAAGTGATGATCTGCTTGGGCATGGACATTCCGCTTTGACGTTGTGGGTCGAGAAATTTTCGGCCAAGAAGTCTCTAAAAGCCAGCAGTTTGATGCCTGCCGGGCCACGACTACCGCAATGGAGGGTTTGATATGATTGGGAACGGCGTTACCAGACGCAACTTCGGAAAGACGCTGGGTGCAGCAGCCGCCGGCCTCGCCCTTCCCACGATATTTCCGCGCGGCGCGCGGGCGGCCGATGTCATTCGTCACGGGCTTCAAATCGGCGCCATGGGTGCGTTGCGCACGACGCTGCCCGTGGCCGCACAACCAGACAACCTGACCTTCGACGTGAAGGACTTCACGGACAGCACGGCCGCTCTGCTCGCACTCGAGCAAGGTGAACTGGAGATCTGCAATACGACGACGCAGCATCTCATCAGAGCGATCAGCGAAAACATCCCTGTGCGGTGGGTTTGCGGCTACGGTGGCGGTTACAATGTCCTGGTTTCCGCCAAAGCGCTTAATCTCAAGGAAAACGATTCCGCTGCGTTGAAATCGCTGGTGGCATCGCGAAAACAATCGGGAAACCCATTGACGATCGGAGTGCCGACCGGATCGCTCCAGCACGCGAAGCTATTGGTCTATTTGAAATCCATCGCGATTGATCCAGACAAGGATGTTCAGGTCGCCAATATCCCGTTTCCAAACCATCCTCGGGCTCTGGAGGCAAGCGAAGTCGATCTCGCGATGACACTTTCCGCGTTCGGTGCAATCGCGATCGACAAGGGCTATGCGACTCTTTTCCTGCACCTGTTTGGCGGGAACTTCGGCAAGCAGGAAGTAGGCTTTATCGTCGCAGAGAAACTCATCAAGGATAAACCCGACCTGGTGCAGCGCGTTGTCGGTGCTCACGTCGCTGCCATCAAGACTTTCATGGACCAACCGGACAAGCAGATTGAGTTCGAAAGAAAGTACTCGCGATTGCCCGACACCGTCATAGCCATGCAGGAGCGCGATTTTCTCCATTACAACTTCCGAACCAACGTCACCGACATCAAGACGATGGCTCGGGAGCTGAATCAGCTTGGCTGGGTGAAAGAAGATTTTGGCCCAAAAGTAGACGACTTCATCGATCTATCGTTTGCATCCAAAGCGTCGGGCCTCACACCGGCTGAATTATCAGCCTGGTGATGCCGGACCAAGCCACATCTCCCGGCGATCAGCCTTCCTCAGTTGCAAAATCGGGGGGTGCATGGAGACGCGTGTCTATAACGGTTCAATACGCCATCTTTCCTGTTGGCATTCTCCTGCTGTGGCAGATCTGTAGCGAGATCGGTTTTGTTCGGCGGGACGTCCTCCCGCCGCCATCCGCAGTTCTTTCGGTCTGGTACGATCTGATAACAGGTTCGACGGATTTAGCGGGCCGCTATTCAGGCACGTGGCTCGACCATGCATGGGCAAGCACGTGGCGGGTTTTCGCCGGCTTTAGTTGGGGTGTCGCGCTGGGAATACTCCTGGGTCTGCTGGTTGGGCTTTCGCGGATGGTGGAGCGCACTCTGGATCCGACGATCCAGGTGTTGCGAAACATTCCGGTTACGGCTTGGGTCCCGCTGTCGCTGGTCTTTTTCGGAATCGGAAATGCACCGGCTGTATTTCTGATCGGCCTTGGCGCGTTTTTCCCGGCTGCAATCAACTCCACTCACGGCGTCCGTCAGATCAACATCACGCTCTATAAAGCCGCTCGCATGATGGGCGCCAATGAATGGGAGCTGCTCTCGCGAGTCATCCTGCCTGCCGCGCTGCCTTCGATTCTGACCGGCGTCCGGCTTTCGATGGGCATTGCCTGGGTGCTTGTCGTCGTCGCCGAAATTCTCGCGGTAAGAAGCGGCCTTGGTTATCTTCTGAACGATGCCTACCAGTTTTTTCGAAACGACGTCGTGATCGCGGCGATGTTGAGCATCGGACTGCTGGGTTTTTGCAGCGATCGTCTTGTTGTCTTCGTCCGCGACATTCTTCTCACCTGGAACAAGAAGGAGACATTTGGTGGGGAGAATTAATATCAATTCTGTCACGAAACGGTTTCAAACAGGGAGCTCGGCGGTTACCGCGTTGGATAACGTCAGCCTCTCCGTGCAGGAACAAGAAATCGTGACACTCGTCGGCGCGAGCGGATGCGGGAAGTCCACGCTATTGAACCTCATCGCCGGCTTCGAGACGCCTACCGTCGGAAACGTCCTCGTCGATGGCCAGCCGGTCAAAGGACCGGGGCCGGATCGCGGCGTCGTCTTCCAGCAGACCGCATTGTTTCCCTGGCTGTCTGTCGAAGATAACATTGGGTTTGGTCTCTCGCTGCGGGCGAACCAAAAGGTTGGCGATCACCGACAAATCGTCGAGCGCATGCTGCAAAGAACGGGATTGTCCGCCTTCCGTGAACGCCGACCTGCCGAGTTGTCGGGTGGCATGCGCCAGCGCGCAGCGATCGCGAGCGTGCTAGCTATCAATCCATCGACTCTTTTGATGGACGAGCCGTTCGGCGCGCTCGATTCCTTAACGCGCTCCATCATGCAGGATTTCCTGCTGGAGATATGGGATGAGCAGCGCAAGACCGTGGTGCTGGTGACGCACGATATCGACGAGGCGGTCTATTTGGCCGACAGGACGGTGATTATGACCGCTCATCCTGGCCAAATCCACGAAGTGATCGACGTCGGCCTGCCCAGGCCACGACGGTACGAAATGCGAAGCGAAGCGCCGTTCATCGCGCTTCGCGATCACGTCACGCAGATTGTTCGATCCGAGGCCATAAAAGGTACTGTCGGCGGCTGACGGTGGCGGGAAGTTCCATTTCGCGGACAGCAGCCGCGAAGGTGTTTCTTTGCTCTCACGCAGACCTAGCGTGCATTAAAACCCTTTTGTCAGTTTTGTTGCATGAATCTGAATTGACTAAAATATTTTCCTATCTAGAACACCCTTGGGCTTCGCTCGTGGAACAAAATTCTACTAATTTCTGTAGTCAGCATGAAACATATCGTCCGAATTCGGCGCGCACGTGAGAGGCGCGTTGCCCTGATTTTATCCGCATCGGTGCGCGGCCGGAGACCTCGGTCTTGAACCGGCTCGACGCGCTCGAAGCGCAAAGCATCTTCATCTTTCGCGAGGCCTACGCGCGATTGCGGAGCGTCGCGCTGCTGTGGTCGCTCGGCAAGGATTCCAACGTGATGATCTGGATCGCCCGCAAAGCGTTCTTCGGCCGCGTGCCGTTTCCAGTTCTCCATGTCGATACCGGCAAGAAATTTCCCGAGATGTACGCGTTTCGCGATCGCTATGCGACGCAGTGGGGTCTCGATCTCAAAATCGAGTCCTGCCCGCCAGTCGAGGCGATCGACCCGAGCCTGCCGCCCGCTCCGCCGCGCGCAAAACGGAAGGGCTGAAGCTCGCACGCGAAAAATATGGTTTCGACGCGCTGATCGCCGGCATCCGCCGGGACGAAGAACCGACCCGGGCCAAGGAGCGGGTGTTCTCGCCGCGCGGACAGGAAGGCGGCTGGGATGTACGCGAACAGCCGCCGGAATTCTGGGATCACTTCAACGCCGCGCCGCCGCCGGGAGCGCACTTGCGTGTGCACCCGATTTTGAATTGGACCGAGTTCGACATTTGGCAATACACCCGGCGTGAAGGGATTCCGATCATTCCGCTGTATCTGGCGAAGAACGGCAAACGCTACCGCTCGCTCGGCGACGCCGACATCACGTTTCCCGTCGCATCGGAAGCGGCGACAGTCGACGAGATCATAACCGAGCTGCGCGGCACCAAGGTCCCGGAGCGGGCCGGTCGCGCGATGGATCACGAGACCGAGGACGCGTTCGAGCGCCTGCGCGTCGCCGGATATCTCTGATCCGCAATTCGGAAACCCTTTGATGAATATGCACGCCACAAACGACCGCGCAGAGCCGCGCCAGACGCGAGACCTTCCGCTGTTGCGCGTTGTCTTTGTCGGCCACGTCGATCACGGCAAATCGACGCTGATCGGCCGCTTGCTGCACGAGACCGGCAGCTTGCCGGATGGCAAACTCGCGAACCTGACCGCGGGCAGCGAACGGCGCGGCGTGCCTTTCGAATGGTCGTTCGTGCTCGACGCGCTGCAAACCGAACGCGACCAGGGAATTACACTCGATACCAGCCAGGTGCGCTTACGTACCGAGGCGCGCGACATCGTGCTGATTGACGCACCGGGCCACGCCGAACTGTTGCGCAACATGGTGACCGGGGCGGCGCAAGCCGACGCAGCCTTGTTGCTGATCGATGCTTCCGAAGGCGTGCGCGATCAAACCCGCCGGCATATTCATTTGCTGCATCTTCTCGGCGTTCCGCAGTTGGCGGTGGTCGTCAACAAGATGGATCGCATCGGCTTCGACCAGGAAAAATTCGCCGCGATCAAAGCCGAGATCACCGACGAGCTTTCCCACCTTGGCTCTTCCGCCGTGGCTATCCTGCCGATCGCCGCGCGGCACGGCGACGGCGTGGCCAAGTACACACCGGCGCTGGCTTGGTATAATGGCCCGACTGTTTTGCGGGTGCTCGACAGCTTCGCCCCGGCTAAACCGCCAGCAGCGTTGCCGCTGCGCTTCCCGGTTCAGGCGGTCTACAAATTCGACGACCGGCGGATCGTCGCTGGGCGCGTCGAAAGCGGCCAGTTCGCGGTCGGCGACGACGTAACGATATTGCCGAAAGGAACGCGGGCGCGCATCCGCTCTATTGAGACATGGCCCGCATCACCGGACGGGCAATTGCCGCGGACCGCAAGCCCCGGACAATCCATCGGTCTCACGCTCGATCAACAAGTCTTCGTCGAGCGCGGCGACCTGATTACCGCGCTGGGTCAGCCGGCGAGGCAGGCGCAACGGCTGCGCGCCCGGGTATTCTGGCTCCATCATGAACCGCTTCGAACCGGAGAAACGCTCGGCGTGCGCATCGGCATGGCCGAGCGGCGCGGCAGAATTGAGACAATAGAAAACGTGATCGATCCCGGCGAACTTGCGAAAGCGGCGCCGAGCGAGCTTGCGCGCAATCATATCGGCGAGATCGAAATCGAACTGTCACAGCCGGTCGGTGCCGATCTTCATGTTCAAAATCCGCGAACCGGCCGCCTCGTGCTCGATGTCGCCGGGCGCATCGCCGGCGGCGGGCTCATTCTGTCGATCGATGCCGGGACGGATCGTGTTCCGGAGACCAGAGCCCAAGATATCGGCGCAGACCGCGATGGCCTGATCGCGTTTGCGGCGCGGCTGAACGAACATCTTGCCCCCCTGCATCCACGCGAGCGGCTTGAGCATTTTTGCCGCGAAGTCGCCGGCAAAATCGTCTTCACCACCAGCTTCGGGCTGGAAGACCAGGCGATCCTGCACATGTTGCGGGAGCGCTCCCTCGATATCGACGTCGTCACGATCGATACCGGTCGTCTGTTTCCGGAAACCTATGCGCTTTGGACCGAGACCGAGCGGAAATACGGCCACCGCATCCGCGCCGTCTACCCGCGGCAGGGATCGGTGGAAGCCTTTGTCCAGAGGCACGGGATCGACGGCTTCTATGACACGGTTGACGCAAGACTGGCATGTTGCCATGCGCGCAAGGTCGAACCGCTGGCGCGTGCGCTCGCCGGCGCGTCAGGCTGGATCGTCGGGCTTCGCGCGGACCAGTCCGATCATCGGCAGGAAACAAAAGTAGTCGCGGTTGATGAGCGCGGCCTGCTCAAATTCAGCCCGCTGTTCGACTGGAGCCGCCAGGCGGTCCAGAACTACGCCGAATACAATGGAATTCCGGTCAACCCTCTTCACGAGAGAGGCTTTGTTTCAATCGGCTGCGCGCCTTGCACACGCGCCATCGCGCCCGGCGAGCCTGAGCGGGCCGGCCGCTGGTGGTGGGAGCAGGACACCAAGAGAGAATGTGGCCTTCACAGCCGGAGCGATGCCGGTGAAGTGGCAC
>Ga0302325_10012891_pt1 | contig 17901 bp, 13 predicted proteins | sample Palsa_T0_2_FD_201948 | JGI IMG/M metagenome (GOLD analysis project Ga0302325, IMG submission 201948) | Peat permafrost microbial communities from Stordalen Mire near Abisko, Sweden - Palsa_T0_2 | ecosystem: Environmental > Terrestrial > Soil > Palsa > Peat permafrost | place: Sweden: Abisko...
ACACATCGCGACTTCCTGACTCCAGATCGGAATCTCGTTCGATCAGAATATGAAGGAAATGCGCCTCATGGGATGAGGGTGTCCCAAACTTCGCCGATATTTAATAGGATTTTATCGCGCCCACGCTTTCCGAACAGAATACAAATCCGGGAACGATTCGGAAAAGCGGCAGTTTCGCCCTCCCCGTTCACCTGTCCCGCGAGGGAATTGACGCGAAACTCACCCAGGGTGGTCCCTTTTTCGCGGCCCTATCCGCCATCCCTGCGGCGAATTGACGGGATAGGGGATAGGAGAGAGCGAAACTGCCCTCGATGGATTACCGACATCGCGTCAGCGATTGAATCATTGAACGAGACTCTCAACTAGGCCACAGGAACGATACGGGATGTTGGCGCTTCTGGGCTGAAAATTATTATCAACGCTCCCCCTACTCGGCCTGCACAAACTCTCTGAGTGCCCCGGCTGGCGAGTAACCCAACTGAGCCAGTTGATCGCAAACCGCAAGAAGAATCGGTTTAAATGCCCCGAGCGGTGCTATCTGTCTCACGACGTTATCAACCGCGTCGAGGTCGTATAGCGCTGATTGATTGGTTTCGTTAGAAAGTAAGACCACCAGCAATTCAGCTGTCTCTGACGGATATTTGTGCGGGGCTTCCGACTCGTTTAGCTCGCGATAGATGAAGGAATTCTTCAGTTTAAATTTAGGAAGTTGCCGAATAAGTTTGACCGCGCCTGGAAAGGCGGGGCCCAAAAACGGAGTCCACTCGACCATAACTCCAAGCTCTTCGACGTCCAGAGTAACGGGAACGCCGTTCACTCTTCCTTCCCAATACTGACTCATCCAGTTATCCCATACGGCTTTTCTCGCGTCGTCCTTCATGCCCCGCAGGATGTTTGAAATCCATCTCGCGAACGATAGCCTGTCAACCAATTCGGTTTGCAGCAAAAACTCCCGCAACCATCCATTCTGTATGGGATTAATCGAACTAAAACACGCCGCCCCAGCCAAATATTCATTGAACCGCTCTCGCGACCTTCCAAATTCGACCATGTGAGGAAAGGCTTTCACATATAAGGGCAGCAGGTGTGGCAACAGTGCTTCCGTTTGGCGGCCCCATACCAAGAAGCCTTGAAAGGCTTGGATCGCTGAGTCGCCTTTTTGCTGCCAATCGAAAAGCGGAATGAGCTGTTGGCTGGTCCAAAGTTCGTCCCAAGCGAAAAAGAAGGTCAACTGAGATGCGAAGATAACCCGGACCATAGCGTCGGAGTAACTGTCGCCTGACACAATGCCCTCGAAGAAACCCTTGAGGTCCGTTTGGATACCATTCCATTTGTCGGCGGCCTGCTTTCGGCGATTTGCGAGTGCATAAACCCAGAATAGTGCGAGCATCCCAGCTGGATCGTTGATGGCGTGCATGAGCCAGTCCGAAATATTCGATGTCTTGTTCAGTTCGGTTTGGTTGCATACTGACCACAGCACTTGCGAGACTTGCATTGCCTGCTCAAGCAGACCGTCTGGAATTGCCCTCGGACCTTCCTTGGCACCTTCAGAAAGCAAATTAGCAACTTCTCGTCTAACTATAGGAAACGACTTTTGATTCGAAAGGAGAAATTCCAATACCTGCTTCCATTCGTTATTCGATAGGGATCTAGAGGACCACCCTTGAACGATTGCGGACCACAGGTCCGCTTCCCAAAGATTTCTCAACGCCAATTCGTGAGCTAAATCTAGCCCCCATCCGAATTCCTTGGCTGCCGCCCCTTTGATTTTTTCGAGTAGACCGTTCCTGCTCGGCCCAAATGGAGTTGCTGTCTTGAAGTTGAGTAGATCGTCGACTTGGCCCGACGGCGGATTCGCAAGAAGAGCTTCGAGAGTTATCGGACTGTCAGAACCTAATGTCGTGGTCCAACTGTTGAATTCGACATCCAAGTCCGGACGGTTACGTTTTATGAACTCAGGATGAGCTTGCTGCATAGATTCAAACTCAGATTTGGTCAGATCGGAGTCAGGAGCGGCGTCCCGGAGCCATGTAACTAGATTGTATCGCTCGTCCTTCATCACTTCCTCTGGGATGTCGATTCCAGGGACATTTCCACTCTTGGCATGTGTCAAGATTGCGCATTTTGCAGAATCACTCCCCGTTGGGAATGCGTTTCTCAGTAACTCAAAGACTTCGTGCTTCGTACCGTACTTGTATAAAAGATTGTTTTCTATGACCCATGACAACTTCCGATCAGATGCCCAGTGCGTGTTTTTCGCTACGCCGAGTATTGCAAGCCTCTTGAGGACCAGTGAGTCGGAAGAAAACCACTGCCCAACCAGAGCGTCCGCTCGTTCGGTCCTTTGCGAGTTGTTCCATCGCATAAGCGCGTAGCCGATGTCGATTAGAACTCCAAGACCGTCACGCGGTCCTCCTTGCGACGAGTCTTCGATCTGCCCCCTTTGGCCGCTTAGGCGATCGTACGTATCTTTCATTTTTCGATCGGACTTGAACAAGAGAAATGCCCGCTGAAGATGAGCGGTCACAATTACTTCGAGCATGTCGGCTACCGCAGCGAGCTGAGGGTTGAAAATTCTTGTCCATGCGTGGTCGAGCCAATACTGATTTCCCAGCGTAGTGACTTCTAGTGAGACGTCTCCGCGATCGCTCTTTTCACCTTCGCCAGTCCACCATTTTTTATCAAGTTTAAGAACGGGTCGGGTTAGGAATTCGAAAATTAGGATCGCAGTCTCTCGGACATCTGGTTCCCTTAGGTCGTTTAAGACATATTGAAGCAAATCCTCTCGTGACCCACGCGACCATAAACTGATCAATACCGGAATCCATCGTCGAAGTAAGTCGGCGTCGACGCGCTGGCCGTTTTCTTTCCTGAATAATCTATGAGCGATGAACGTCCAGCTTATCCAGTGTAAGGTTTGAGCGTTCCGTTGCACTACCGCCAAAGCTTCGCAGGAGTGAGACAGAACGAATTTGTCAGCGAACCACCTCGCAAGTTCCCGGTCAACGTCTGTGAGAGACGCTTCCTCGCGAAAGAGATTTGTGAGGAACCCTTTGTCCTCGGTCCATCGCAGCCATTCCACCGAGTTCGCATGGCGCGTAAAGAATCGGGTTGTGTCTGGATTCTTTAGGCTTGCGCAGATGTAGTCCGAGGCTTCTTCGTCGAGAGGCGGTGGTAGCTCGACTATGGTGCGAATGCGTTGCTCTTGATCCAATGCGCCCTGTCTAGCCTGAATCGCCCACGCAGAGACGGATTCCGCAACACTCGAGTGTGCATTTTCTGCTTGGCTTAGTTCATAGGTGATCGGAGTAACCCCCAAAGAAACCCATTGCTCTTCGTTTCCTGATGGAGTCAAAGCAAATCTCTGTGGGGCCCCGCTTTCTGGCGGCAAGCCTCGAGCCAGATAGTTCATAACGATGTCGCTATGGCTATACCCGACGAAAAGTACGTTGTAGTGGCTGAAAAGCTTCTGAAGAAACACTCGAGCCCATCCATCCGTTAAATATGCCCGGCCGAAATCGCGGTCCGTCAATACGAGTCTTTGGGGGGCTTTTCCCACGCTCCCATGCAAGTAGACAAGACCGTTGAACGAATTTCCTAGGGGCAGAGCGGGCGCATCGTAAATTTCAATTGGACCGAGAGAGCCGAAGACGCTCAAGGCCGCAGTTGTAAAGTGAGCGTCAAAGTTTGTCGTCACGAGACGAAGTGCTTCACTGGTGCGGAAGAGCTTTAATAGATCAAAATGAAGCGACGTGGGCTGAGAGTCTGGATTTGTCAGGAGAGAAGCCACCAAGCCATGAACGTTAGTGCCCTTATCGTGCAAGCGACCGAGGAACTTGTCTATCTGCTCATTTTCCCTCTGGGCTAAGATTCCCGCCGCAACGCTCCTCGCGAGGCCGACAAAATCCGGATAGTTTGAAGGCGGAGGGATAGAAACTCCAGCTCCCGCAAAAATCGCGAGCTTGGCGTCTCTCGTCGCTTCTAGAAGTTCCTCGGGGAAATTTATGTCACGAATTCGCAATGGAAACCTTGCTGCTTTCCGAAGCAAATACTCTTATTTGCTTCCTGAGCCGGAGCATCGAATGGTTGTCGTTGAAACGAAGGCTATACTACATCAGCACGTAAAGAAAGAACTACACACTATCCCTCCGCCAATGTCTTGACGGTTAGCCGGTAATGTCGAAGTCCGATTTCGTTGAATACTTCTCAACAAGTGCTCTCAAGAACTCTCTATTCCTCCGGTGCGGCCTGCTGCGTCCGGCTCTGAGATTAATCAAAGCTCTTCTCGAAAGTTGACCTCGACACTTCTGCACCAGAATTCGGAGCGGAACTTTCTTCAGGACCGGCCATGTCTTCGTCGTCCACTCGTCGTGCTTGGGATCAACGTATTCGGTATAGACACTACTTCCGGAGTGAAGCAATCCAGCGTCTACACTCTCGAGGCTGTTGGATTCCTTCCCTATAAATTTGAGCCGGTCAATCCTGATGTGTCGTCTCTGCAAAAGACCAATCGTTTGCTTTCCGCAGGGACTTCCGAACGCATCTGCACACTTGGCTTCCGGGTGATGTCTATAATCGGCGGCCACGTCGCCATATGTCTTAACTCTTGCCGTTCGCTTCGACCCGTAGTCGGTCTCGGTCGTAATCCGAAAGAATCTGCCGGTGTATTGGTCAATCCATTCGGCATTAAGCCAGCTTCGAGGATTCGCGTTGTAGGGCGTGACAAGATGAAATCTTTCCTCATCGACGCCGTCGGGATGTCCAAGCGGGCTTACATGGCAAGTCTGAAGAAAATTGAAAGGCTTAATCTGTTCGGCGTACGGCTTACCGGCATTGAGTGACTGAAGACATTTCATCAAAGCTGGACTGCTAACGGTTGTACGTCCGATGGCTGGCAGACGCGCGAATTCTAGTTCCTTCAAGGGAGACCGAGGGGATTGCGGACGATCTGCTCCCAGACAGAGCGTGTCCAGTTACGGTCGGGTGCTTCAGGGTCTGTCGGATTTAGCAAATGCCCGAGACCGTGCCTCGACCAGCGATCCTTCGCGTTATTTTTTCCTTCCGTCAAGAGGACCTGACTTCCGTTCTTGGATTTGAGGAAGAGGGAGTAGCGTTTAGCAGAAATGGCGAGGCAATGAAGCTGTCTCTGCTTTCCGGTTTTCGGATCGAAGTTATCATCCTCGATTTTTAAGACCGAGCCAGGAATGATATTGCGGTCGTAAGGATTCAATGTCTCAAACATTGAAACAATCTGACGAACTTGCTTCCACGTTAACGCTCTAACAGCTTCCTTGCCTTGCGTTGTGCGTAGGTTTCCGCCTTTACAGGCAACGAATCCGCCTGTCTCTGTGGCAACGATGGCCATGGAGTCGGTATCTTCCATCGCGTAAGTTCCACTGAGCTTTGCAACAGAGTGTTCTAGCAACGCGAGCATCAAACGAGCGGCCCCAGTTATCAATGACGCCAAAGGAGGAAAGCAAAATTCGCCCGGAACTTCGGGATGCAGTACGGAACATTCGTAAGGCTCGGGACCGATTCCTTGGCACTGAATCTTGACCCTCTTCTCAGACTCTTCTCGGTTCATCTCTGCGTAAATTCCGTAGCTCGTTGCGCTCGCGAAAACTTTGAGCGATTTATCGAGGCGTACGACACCCTCTTTAGTCATGCCGGAATAATTTGTTTTGGATTTCCGTTGCTCGATCACGGTACGAAACAAGTCTTGAGTGCGAGGATCGACGTAAACTTGGCCGCAAAACCGAACAGGCTTCAAATTCGCGAGTTTTCCTGCAGGAACAAGTTTGAATGCGTCGACGATCTTCGGGACTTTTCCCGTTAGGAGTACCGAGGCAGCAACATCGGGAAGTGAATACCAGACACCGTCCGCTGCCGGACCATCTTTCGCGTAGATATGATTCAGAGCGACTTGAAAGTCGTTACTGGCACTGCTGTATTTCGCGCGAGACGGCAGCAGATCGCCGTCGGGTACGATCTTCACGAAAGCCCGAAGCTTTCGCCACGTAAGTGGGTTAAAGAGCGCTTGAGGTGTAAGGGATCGCAGAAACTTTTCAATTTTGCACTGGCAGCCGGTGACGACTCGAATTTCCTTCGCGATTACGAATTTCCAGAGGTCCATCAATCCGTTGACCGTGGGATACATCGAAAGGAAATCGACGGAGACAACCGGCACCGGAACCTTCCGGATGTGGGCGCTTGTTCTTCCTCCGAAGAAAGCCGTTTGCGCAAAGCCCACATAGCGGAGCGGAAATTCGGGCTTTCGCTGGAGAATTGGAACAATACCCATGGCCCGAAGGTAAGCTTTGCCGATCGAGGCCGGCGAATATGCCTTCGTCGGTTGAAGATTGATTGGGTGCTTCGCATATTCCGCAAGTAGCGCGACGGCTAGTTCGGAAGTCGCCTGAACATCGCGGCGGTTGTAGTCGACGTAACTAAATGTGACTACGCCGTGCTTAGTTACGTGCCGTTTCCCATGTTCGACGCCGAAGGCCTTGCAGGCACTTTCTAGCGAGTAGCCTCTGTCGGTCAAAGCGAATGCTAGCGTCCGCAAGTCCAGCATGTGTCCACGGAACTTGTATCCCTTCTCGGGCTGTCCAGTCACCGAATCTTCGGGAATCAGATCGGTATCATCCGGACGGTAGCGGGATGTGAATCCCTTCAAGGCGCGTTTCGAGTCAATGTGCTTGATTCCGACACCAGGGCGGTGGTTGTCAGGTCTTTCAACTCCATTCTTGACGTATGACCAAGGAGCGAGCGAAAAACCGCCAGCGAACCGTCCTCGTGCCGATCTTGAAGCGAAAGCTATGCGAGACAAATCAAAGGGTAAGTTAAAACCGACGAGAAGAGCACGACCTTTGTAAACGGCCTTGTAGAATTGTTTCAAGAATTCCCGTTTAGTTAACAAAAGTAGCGGAATCTCTCCCGATTTCTGTGCTCGCTTACGTTGATCCGCGACGTAGTATTCCAGCGTCTTCCGATCCTTGCCGGGCAAATCGTTTGCGTAAAACAAAGCCTCTTGCTTGAGTTTGCCGTTGACCAAGAAACGATAGCTTCCAAACGTTAACCGCTGGGCCGCATCAGTCCGTGTCTCCGTATCGAACACAAACATTGCGTTTGGAAGACGCCACTTCTTATTTTTGTGTTCTGATTTGTTGCTCGGTTCGTGAACTGGAAACACGCGAACCGCTAGCGCTAACGGAGTGGGATTATTTGGCATGGGGTACCTCGCGTTCTTGCTTCCGCTTCGGCGCGAATTCCTCCAACTCCGTACCGCGCCACCAATTCGCCCCAAGACGCTTTCTCAGAAATGGTTCGAGTCTTTCTAAAAACCGCACGCCACGAAGCAAGAAGTCGCCAGCGAGGTACTCACTGGTTTCGAGATAGCCACGGAACCAAGCAGCAACCGCGAGGGTCGGGGTGCCGGAAGGATTCTTCCACGTTTCGTTAGGCCAATCGTATTGAGCATCACTCAGTACAGCGCGATGGTCATTCGCCCAGATGGGCACCGTAGTGGGGTGATTCGTTTTTCCGGCGGGATGATGATCATCGACTGGCGACCTCCCCTTACTCAGTCGGTCGCACGACGCGCATAATGTCGGCGTCGAACCGGGTAAGAGGGCGAGCGGCCTGTCCTCGCCGCATTGGCATTTCTTGCCGGTGCCTTTGCGTCGTTCCGATTTTGATCGTCTCTGAAATCTGTCAATCGGATCGCCGCCGTATGTAATCGTCATCGCACACCTCCGTACAAGGATTCAAAGGACAGAACGCCTGCCGAGCCGAGCATATTCAATTGCCCAAGGTCGGTGATGAGAGGGTGGCCTCTCCCCGACGCGTCGGTGATCTTTTTGCCTTTGAATTCGCGCAAAGCTGAATCATCGCCGGTCTGGAGATATCGCTGGACCGAAGCCCAATACTTGCCGAGCAAGCTGGCTTGATACGAGTCTCGGACAGCAATTTCGCGTCTGCCTTTAGGTGTCAGGACGCTCAAGATGCGTAACAGCTGATCCGCTTTTCTTGCAACATACTTCCCGTTTTTCTTCTTTCGGAGAGCCGAGCGCCCGAGCTTTAATACGTTGCTTGGATCAACACCTATTTCCTTCGAGGCCTCACGGAGCGAGATACGTCCTGACCTCATCTTCGAAATGACTTGCCCAACTGAATCCCAAGTTTCCTGGAATTGTTTCGACCGCGAAAAATACTGCCGCGCAGTCGTGGGCACCGTCTTACGGCGAATCTTGATCCTGCGGCGAACAGGAATTCTCTTCTTCAGTCGAATCTTGCGAAGCGACTTCTTGGAAGGGAGTTTCTGTCGCGAGCTCTTGGCACGATTGATCTTAAGCTTACGATTTCTCGTACTGGCCATTTCGCATACTCCTTGAAGCGGGCTTTGGTTGTATTCCGCCAGCGTGGAAATTAGCATGCAGTTTCGGGAGAATGAGTTTTGACCGGCCAAAGGTAATGAAGGGGAACTGAATCTTGCCGCAAAAGTCGGCAGATATTGATTGGAACTGCCTTAAAATGCGAGCCGACTTTCTGGCGATTGACACAAAAATGCAAAAGAGCAAGAAAACCCGAAAAAACCGCAAGAAAGGCCTTGACGTCATTTCTCGAACTGGTACTCCACGCAAACAAGGAAAGTCCTCGAGGAAATCAACTGTCGCTTCGCATCCCTACGGTCCAGCAGAACTTGTCGAATACGAGTTCACGACGCCCTCTGTACTTTCACCATTTGAGATGGCCGAGTCTAAGAAACCAAAGAGGGGGAGGCCCACACTCCCCGACAATTTCTTATTGGGCTCACGCAACAATTGGCTTTTCGCGGTTGAAGAAAAATGGGATGAGATTGGCTATTCCCTTTTAGAAATTCGCCAAACGGGAGTCGGCACGATTGACGATGTTCGAAGGGTTTTTGATTTATTGAAAGGCAGCGACACTCACGCGTTTTCCAAACCGTTCCCGCAGCAAACAACTCAACAAGTTACAGGAAAACAAATTCGAGCGAATAGATTATTCAACTCCACTGTTCATCGAAATATCGAAGAAAAGCGTTCCCGGGTGGCGGGTCTGAGGCGAGCTTTCGCCGAAGTCGAGCGTGCCCTCGAAGAACCCGGCCATCAAGATGATGAGATACTTCGAACAGAAGCAAGGCAAATCGAAGGTCGTCTGCTGCCACTCGAAGACGATCTGAAGCGAGCAGAACGCGAATTGCCGCAATTTGACCAGCAAAAGCGGGACCAAGATGCTTTTTGGTTCTGTTCGCAACTACTCGATTTTCTGAAGGGTAAGAGACGAAACGCCGTCACACCTCTGAATTTGGCTAATGCTTTGGCAGGCTTACCCCAGATGGGCTGGCGCGAATCAGATGTGCGCTGTTCCAAATTTCGCAGGAGTTCTCCCTGTGTGAGCCTGTCATACCTCGTTGTCCAATTAGTTTCTCGAATGTTGCGTCGCAGGCCAAAAGTTTCACAGGACCCACCAATCGAATTCTTCCGAGCCCAGATTCTTAAACTTCCCAAAAAAGACGTTGGTATTCGCGAGGTCCTACGCCGTGCTTGGCGTGATTTTCGTCTTGCTATCGAGGAGTGCTGGAAGGAATCAAAAAGTGAAGAGTTCATGCCCTTCGCGATCACATCCACTTTCTTACGCAATCATACACGCTCCAAGACATTGGCTGAGCGAATCCTGGCTGAGCGCGAGATGCTCTCTTAGACCGAGGCATCGGTTGATACATCCGGATGACGTTCATCGATGACCATACTATAATTATTGCAACCGAGATGTGCTGGTCGAACAGTTGGCTGTCCGACTTTGGAAGGGTTTTCGTGCCAACGGTAACGGATCAAAACGAGATCGAAAGTAAAGCGGGCCTGTCGCCTGTTACTAGCAGACGACAAGCCCTAACCACCGTAGGAGGCAGGCTCCGATGGCAGCTTTGGCAAAGGTATCTCAACTCGTACGCCCCGGCAATTTCCTCACGTCGTTAGCCAGACAATCATGGGCCGAGCTCGAGTCTCGATTCGGCGTAGTGACGCTCTCTGGCTACGGAATTCGAGTTACTGTCGATAGAGGACATCTCACAGTCGAAGACGGAATAGGTTCGAGTCGCCGTTCTGCCAGATTTTCAAAAATTGACGATGACCTCCGACGGATCGTTGTGATCGGCACGGACGGATTCGTATCCCTCGCAGCTCTCCAGTGGCTTGCTGATCGCGATGCCGCTTTCGTGATGCTTGACAGGCGAGGCACTGTGAACGCGATAAGCGGCCCCGTGCGGCCTTCCGATGCGAGATTACGGAGGGCTCAAGCACTTGCGCACGTATCAGGCGTTGCGCTCGTCGTGGCGCGTGAATTAATTCGGCACAAACTAATCGGACAAGAAGAAGTTGTTCGCCATCGACTCGGAAATGAATCCGCAGCCGATCAAATTGCTGACATCCGCGACCAAGCAGTTAACGGCGGGACTCTGGATGCCGTCCGGAGTCACGAAGCCTCCGCTGCCCAAATTTATTGGGCGGCTTGGCGAAACCTTGAGGTTAGATTTCCACAAAAGGACGTCCATCGGCTTCCCGATCACTGGCTTAAGTTTGGTGCGCGAAAGTCGCCGCTGACGGGTTCGCCGCGCGTCGCGGTCAATCCTGCAAATGCCATGCTGAATTATTTGTACGCGCTTCTAGAAGCCGAATCGGGGCTCGCTCTGAGCGCAATGGGGCTTGACCCCGGTCTCGGTGTCCTCCACGCCGATACACCGGCACGTGACAGTTTGGCTTGCGATCTGATGGAAGCGGCTCGGCCCCTTGTCGACGCCTATGTGTTCGATTGGATTACAAAGGAACCATTGCGACGAGAGTGGTTTTTTGAAGTGCGAAGCGGTAATTGTCGGTTAATGGCTGATCTTACGGAGCGATTGACGCAAACCTCGTCAATCTGGGCTAGAGCGGTCGCGCCTCACGCTGAGATGATCGCTGGCCGCTTTTGGTCACGAAGAAAATCGGTTTCGAATCAAAAAGAAATTCCGACAAGATTAACCGAGGCCAGAAGACGCGAAGGGCGTGGCACCGTCCCAGCACCATCCACGTTGGAGCATCCGAAACCAATAAGGATTTGTAGTACGTGCGGGGCTGACCTAAACCGAGGTCGCTCGAACTGTTTGAAATGCTCCGTTTCCGTCGCCCGGAGCAATCTTCTTTACGCAGCGAAACTCGGACGTCTCAAGACGCACAGCGCTGCCGCTCAAGCTCGCCGCCGTGCGACACACAGCAAGCAACGCATGGCATTACGAAGTTGGAATCCTGATTCTCAACCGAAGTGGCTCAGTGAGGCCGTTTTTCGAAGTCGTGTTCAGCCTTTGTTAGCGGCAGTCGAAGTGCCGCGAATTGCTGACGCAATATCTGTTTCGAAACCGTACGCGACCTCAATTCGGCGTGGTGAGCGACTTCCGCACCCTCGGCATTGGGTAAACCTAGCGGAACTCGTCGAGGTATCCGAGTTGACTTAGGCTCTCCTGCAAATCCCGCACGTACCGCCCTCTTTTGCGCAATGCTTACAATACTTACAATCCTTACACGCATTGCACGGATCAGAGCCGGTGCATGTTGAAGAAACCACATTTGTAGTAATCGCTGCGAGGACGACGACGGCAAACAGATACTGACTGAGAAGCAAAACTAGCCGACGATTGAGCATGATTTTAATCCTCCGGGCGAAATGCTGCGGGTCGGTTTCATTTATTCTCTGACACTACTTCCTCGATTTCGTCATCGCGTCACAGGCATCCTTTACCGCATTGCCAAGCTCACGCGTCGAGTTGCTGAAGATGTCATCGCCGTCTTGGTTGAACACTGCAATTTTATTGCGGTGCGCCAAAAGGCCCTTCCCGCCTTCGTGATCGAGAACGATGACAAAATTAGCTTTTCCCAGATTGTTCGTTACCGTCAATTCAGGACATCGTTGGTTGAGTGTCTTGATGATTTCGGCTGTCTGTGGACGAGCGCCGCCAGAGAACGAGCTGCTCGCCCCCCATCCGTTCTTATTTCCGCCGCCTCCTCCGCTCCCTCTTGTCTCCCAGGACTGACTGTCCGTAACGAAGACTCGCACCTTGCCATCGCTCGGCTCTGGAGCGGGTGTGACACTGGCAACGGGCACAGAGTCCAGCATCGCGGCGACAACCTTTGAAGAAACGCCGGCGTTTTTCAGTGCGAGAAGATCGGAATCCGTGAGTTGGAACTCACAAACACCATGTTTGATGCGAGAAATGATGACGTCATCGTCCAAGCCGAGCTTCGTCATGTCCACGATTCGTGCGTTGGTAATTTTTGTCGACGATGCAGATGGCTGCGTCATAGCGGGAGTGCCTGATGCGACCGGGGGTGGTGCCGGGTGTTGACCTTGCGCTCTTGAATTCTGAGTTACAGCTACAATACAGACAAATACCGTTAACAACTGGTACAGCAATTTCATGGGCTGGGCTCCGTGGCCCGACACTAGCACAGTTTGGGGAATTCAGAGTGCCAACCTTATTTGACTAGTTATTGACAAGAAATGGCTCTTAGGACAGCATCCTCGCGGCGAGAGGCCGATTTCTCTTAGTCAAGGAGTTCGACCACCATCTACCATGCGGCTTTACGAAGGAACGATTCGAGACTTCAGCGATGCGGTTATTGAAAACCGAGCGGCGGACGATGTTCGCTCAAGTTATGAACGGTACTACAATCGACCGGTATCTCCGTCGGAGCTGCGAGCATGGCAACAATCTCTGAATTTTCTAAAGAATTCGTTCGACTATACGGGTCTCACCTCGAACAAACTGATAATCGAATACGAGCTCCCTTATTCGACGCGTCGGATCGACGCGCTTGTCTTCGGCAAAGACAATCAAAACACGGACTCAGTCGTCCTCATCGAGTTAAAGCAATGGTCAAACGAAAACGTTGAAGACTGTTCGTCTGACGGAAACGTTTTTGTCGACTACGGAAAGTTTCGCCGCGAACAAGCACATCCCTCACTCCAAGTTCAAGGCTACCATTACGACTTGAAGGACTTTCTCTCGGTCTTCAATGAAAGTCCGTCAGTTAATCTCGATTCTTGCGCGTACTGCCACAACTATTCTCGACTCGGTGCCAATTCCGTTCTGTTTGCTTCCAAGTTTTCAAAAGATATCGAGAAATTCCCGCTTTTCGCCAAAGAGGATGTACGGGCTCTCGGGATATATCTGGGGCAACGCTTGGCGACTGGCGATGGCTTCGACGCGTTTGGCCGCTTTATCACCAGCACCGTTCGACCTTCACGAAAGCTACTCGAGCACACCAGTGAAATGATCAACAAGCAGCAAATCTTTAATCTAATTGATGATCAGATTGCTGCGTACAACTCGATCATGCACAAGGCCAAAAAGCTTGCTCAGACGAAGAAGAAATCAATGGTGATTGTGAAAGGCGGCCCAGGAACTGGTAAGTCTGTGATTGCACTGGAAACTATGGGCGAGCTGATGCGCCAAGGGCGCACCGTGTACCACGCGACTGGATCAAACGCTTTTACGAACACGCTGCGAAAACTTGTCGGCGTTAGAGCCCGAAGCCTCTTCAAATTCTTTAATAGCTTTATGACGATGGAGCCGGATTCGGTCGACATTCTTGTTTGCGACGAAGCCCATCGGATACGCAAGAACAGCAACAATCGATACACGCGAAAGGAGCTGCGATCAGACCAACCCCAGATCGATGAGCTGCTTCGTGTTGCGAAGCTAAGCATTTTCTTCATCGACGAAAATCAGACTGTGCGACCGGAAGAAATCGGAAGCTTGCAATTAATCAAGGAAGCAGGACTCCGATTCGGCATCGACGAAGCAGAAATTGCCGAGTTTGAACTGAAGACACAATTTCGGTGTTCGGGATCAGACGCCTACTTACAGTGGCTTGATAAGACTCTTGGCATTCACGACTCCGGATCGGTCGCGTTCGACCCCAGAATGCAATTTCGAATCTTCGAAAGTCCGCATGAAATGATGGACGAAATCCGAAAGAGGAATTCAGAAAAGAAAAACTCTGCGCGAATCGTAGCTGGGTTCTGTTGGCCTTGGAGCGCACCTAATCATGACGGGAGTCTCGTCTCAGATGTCCGAGTCGGCGACTTCGCCATGCCGTGGGAGAAAAAGGATACTTTTTGGAAATGGGCTACCGACGATAGCGGAATGGAACAGGTCGGGACCGTATATACAGCTCAAGGATTTGAGTTCGACTATATCGCTGTCATTTTTGGACCCGACTTGGTCCGAGACTCAATCAAGGACGAATGGCAAAGCATTCCAGCGAAATCTCACGATACTCAAGTAAAACGGAAAAATGCAAATATGACTCGACATCTCAAGAATGTGTATCGGGTTTTGATGTCACGCGCCCATCGCGGAGTCTACGTTCATTTCGTGGACAAAGAGACTGAAAGGCATTTTCGATCCGCCTTGCCGCAGCTACCCTAAGCCGCAGGCCCTCGGTTGATTTTCGTTTCCTTCGCAGGCTCCCCGATATAAAAGTCTAGTATTTCGCTGTTCAAGGATTTCAAAATGCGATCCAACCGTGAACTAACCCGAGCGGAACTCTACGAAAAAGTTTGGTCGGTTCCCATACGAACCTTAGCAAAGGAATACGGTATGTCGGATGTGGGGCTGGCCAAAGTCTGCCGTCGTTCGAACATACCGACGCCTGGGCTTGGCTACTGGCGACTTGTTGAAACCGGGCATTCGCCGCAACGCGAACCACTACCAGAGGCAATATCTCACTACGCTGAAACCGTCACGATCTCGACGCGGGAACCGAAACCTTACGACTTACCGAGTAAGAACGACCGGCCCGCTGTACCGAAAGTCGAAGTAAGCGACAACCGGAAAATTACCCATCCCATCGCAATAAGGATGAGACAAATGTTCGAGCCCACGGTCAAGGATAACCAGGGCGGGGCCATGCCGAGGAATCCCAAGGTTCCACATGTTCGAGTATCGGCCAAAGCGTTTCCGCGGGCTTTACGGATTTTCGACGCGTTATTTTTCGCGGCCGAAGAACGGGGATTTTCCGTGTCGTGGGCAGCGGAACCAGAATCGCGTCTGTACCTGTTCGTAGAAGGGCAAAACATAGCATTATCCGTGGATGAGAGTTTTTCCCGAATACCCCATTCCCTGACATTGGAAGAACGGGCCCGTAAAAATAAAAATCTTTACGTATACGCACCGCAATGGGATTTTAGACCGACGGGAAACTTGTGCCTGTCAATCGTCAACGTGCCATACCAAATACAGAATTTCCGCAGAACTTGGCGTGATGGAACTACCCGCAACGTTGAGAATTGTTTAAGCGATTTTCTGGGCGTGCTGCCATATTTAGCCAAAGCTATGGAATTTGTTGATCAAGAGCAGAAATTAAGACGGCAGGAACAACAAGAAAGGGAGAAGCGTGCTGAGGAGCTGCGCGTAAAACGAGAAGAATACAGACGAAAAACAAAAATCGCCGAAGAATTCCTGGAAAATTGGTGCAAGAGCAAAGCATTCAGTGAGTTGGCTGGCGTGATCAGGGGCGTTATAGAAACTTCCCAATTACAGGGCGAGCAACAGGAAAAGCTTACAATAATTTCAAATTGGATCGCTCGTCATGCCGAAAATATCAATCCGCTAGCCCAAATCGATTCAATAATTGTCAAATTCCACGAATCTGGGACGGAATTCTAGAGGCAGTTAATTTCGCGGGGATTTAATTTCATTGCGATAGGTGTTATTAAACGTCCTTTAAGACTGTTAAGTTGTGCAATTTGCATTCCGCGCAAAATTATTAATTTGATTCAACCTCCGCCTAAGTGGAATGTGGCATTCGACTTTTCTTTTGTCTCAAAGCTGATCGTAGCTGTCATCTTTGTCGATTTTACGGCTCCGTGGAAGCTAGATGGTGTAATTAAAATGTTTTTGCTCTCGGTAGTCGTAGAGCGAAATCGACCGTCCGGCGACGTTCCCAGAAAAGTGGCTTCCGGTTCCGTAATCGTAACCCTGAAATTGCTTGCCGCTAACTGACAGAGTCAAATGACTCCCCTCGCCGTAATTGAAAAGCGAAAACGTCTTGCCGTTTCCGCTTCCCGACACGAACCCAGGCTGGGTGTGATCGTAAATTGAAACTGTGGTCCCGCTAACGGTACCCGTCATGGCGAAATATTTGGACTCCGCATACACGTAGATGTGGGATGTGTTTACTCTCGAAATAAGTCGACCGGCTATGTACGCGACCGCCGCTCGTCCGTTAGTTTTCATGGATGAGATCCGAGTCTAACCTCTCCTGTTAGCAACTTCGGGAATTCGCTCCCAACGATAGCGAATGTGTTCTCCCGGCAGAAACAGTTTGCGGTATTCCCATCTATTCGGCGCCGATACGTCGGCCGGAGGGAGGGTCACTCGAAATCCGGGCGGGCATTCAGCTTCGAAGATTACGCCGATCGTCGGTAAATCAAACGTATAGATGTCGGAGTAATTTTCCGAGTATTCCGCCGAATAGCGGACGGTAAATTCGTAACAACGGCCCACGGTCTCGTGAACTGGAGGAATTTTTACGACTTCACCCGTCGCTTGCATCACACCGGGTTCGTCGTTCTTTTCACGCACGAGAGCAGCGACGTTCATCTGGTATTGAGCTTTCGCATCCGCGGAGTCGCAACGCATTTCCAAAAGGCTTTGCGGGAGGTGGCGTTCGTAGGAAAACCTGTCTTGGAAACTCGCCTCTTCAGTCGTTATGTTTTCGACTTCCCTTGAAACTACGATTTCAATGCCGACGCGACCCGCGTGTCCGTGAGACTCTGTCAGTCGGAGTCTGATTCTACAATTCCGTCTAATCCAACGAGTCTGGAGTAACGAGCGAATTCTGTTCTGAATCTCTTCAGGTAGTCGATAGCCAACTAAATACTTGGATACGTCGGATGACACCTCTCTGAGTACGCGCTCCTTCAGATACAGGTCCACCGTGAACGCCAGAACGGAGGCAATAATTAGCGCATCCGCCAGGGCGTGCGTAAAACTTCGATCAAGATATGGGACATCTGCCAACAGAAGAATGATCCCCAAGCCAAAGAAAGAAAATAATGTGAGGTTGAATGACCACGGGCTGTTGCGGCGGAACTGAGAGACCGCGAGGCTTACGAGAAGCACCGCCGTAACGCTGAAGGCTAAAGTCTTGACACTAATCGAAAATGAGCCCGACTCTGGATTGGATTGGACGCCTAGAGCGAGCGCGAAGATTAACTTAAGAAGTTGTGCGGGCATCCCGAAGCTGTTCCGAAAGTCTAACGTGACGTCAAATTCTTTCAGATCAATGGCGCAAGAATCCCATACTTGTAGAGTACTTTACAAGTAACCTCCGATGGATAAGTTGGAAGGGATGGATCCCGCCGAAATAGGGCAGTTTCGCTCTCTCCTATCCCCTATCCCTGCGGCGAATTGACCGGGATTTGGGGCGCGCCTATACTGGAATTCTAGGGATTACGAAGCGAAGGAGAGTGTGGCCGTGGAAAATCCTGTCATTTTGAGTGCGGTGCGGACGCCGATTGGGAAATTTATGGGCGGGCTGGCGCCGTTGTCGGCGACGGAATTGGGCGCGAAAGTGGTGGCGGAAGTGGTGCGCCGGGGGGGGATTGAGCCGGGGATTGTGGACGAGGCGATCCTGGGGAACGTGGTGCAGGCCGGGCTGGGGCAGAATCCGGCGCGGCAGGCGGCTTTGCGCGGCGGGTTGAACCCACGCGTAGCCGCGATGACTATTAATAAGGTATGCGGATCCGGGCTGAAGGCGGTGGGGCTGGCGGCGCAGGCGGTGCAGCTGGGCGAATCGGAAGTGGTGGTGGCGGGCGGGATGGAGTCGATGTCGAACTGCC
>Ga0302325_10012893_pt1 | contig 17898 bp, 13 predicted proteins | sample Palsa_T0_2_FD_201948 | JGI IMG/M metagenome (GOLD analysis project Ga0302325, IMG submission 201948) | Peat permafrost microbial communities from Stordalen Mire near Abisko, Sweden - Palsa_T0_2 | ecosystem: Environmental > Terrestrial > Soil > Palsa > Peat permafrost | place: Sweden: Abisko...
CGACGCCACGAGCGGGTGATCGCCGTCGCGGAGGCGGAGCGCACGGCCGCCGCTGTCGCCGGGGTGGCGAGTCTGGAGCGAGTGGCGACAGTGCACACCGGGCTACGAAGCGTGGTCATGCCCGACCGCGACCGCGCTCGCGATGCGCTCGGACTGGCGCACGCCGGGTTCGTCGTCGGGTGGGTGGGGCGGGAGGGACTACAGAAGCGCTCTGAGCAGCTTCCCCAGATTGCCAGCCGGCTCGAGGGCGAGGCGACGCTGGCGGTCATGGGCCACGGCCTCGTTCAGAGCGCGGCGGGTCGAGAGCTGCGTGAGATCGGGAGCACGGTCATCCCGGGCGGCGATCCGCTCGGTCTGTACGCGGCCTGCGACGCCTTCGCCGTCACATCGCGCTGGGAAGGGTTCCCGCTCGTCGTCCTCGAGGCGATGCGGGCGGGCCTGCCGGTCGTGGCCTACGACATCGGGGGCGTGCGCGAGCAGGTGCAGCACGGTGATACAGGCTTTCTCGTCGAGCCCGGCGATGCCATTGCGCTCGCCGAGCGCCTGCGGGAGCTGGCGACGAACCCCGAGCTGGCCAAGCGGATGGGCGAGGCGGCCCACCGGCGATTCGAGGAGCGGTTCAAGATCGACAGGATGGTCGACTCGATCGAGGAGTACTACCTCCGGGCGCTCGACGAGCCACAGCCGCGCCGGTTTCGCGCTCGCCCTCCCGTCACCGACGAGAGCCTCTCCCGCCGGTCCCCAATCTAGCCGAGCGGCGGGCCGTGGATGCTTCGGCGTCCGGAATCGACCGTCGGTTGCTGATCGCCGTCATGCAGATCATCATGGTCACCAACAACGCGCTGGAGGACAAGATGGGTGGTCACGAGCGCTACGTGCGCGAGCTATCTTCCACCCTGGCTCGCCGCGGGCACGCGGTGACGATCATCGCCAAGCGCCGCTTGCCAGGCGCGCCGGCGCATGAGCTGCGTCCCGACGGCGTGGTCATCGAACGCCATCCTGTCCCGTCCAAGCGCAACCCCCTCTATGCGGCGCTCTACCCGGCATACGTCTTGCGGGGCGTGGCGAGCCGGACCCGCCGGCGCAAGGGGGGCACCGTCATCCACGCACACATGAGCGTGCCGGCATTGCCCCTGGCCCTCAGGGGCCAGCGGTACCTCCTCACCTTCCACGCCCCGGTCTGGCGAGAGCTTCTCTCGGAGCGGCAGGGAACCTACGTCCTGCCGTCGTTCATCCAGTCGCCGGCCGTCGCCGGCGTGCGGCAACTCGAACGCCTGGTGGCGCATCGGGCTGCCCGGACGGTCGTCCTGAGCGAGTTCATGCGCTCCGAGCTCGCGTTGCTCGATGCCGGCGCCGGCGCCGGCGCCACCGTCATCCCGGGAGGCATCGACGGCCGCCGCTTCTCCGTCGACCGCGTCCGCCAGCCCCCGGACGACGCCCTCGCCCCCGTCCTCTTCACCGCGCGCCGCCTGACGCCGCGGACCGGTGTGGACGAGCTCATCCGGGCGATGCCAGTGATTGCCGAGCGGCTGCCGGGGGCCCAGCTGAAGATCGCCGGAACCGGGCCCCAGGAGGTCGAGCTTCGCGAACTGGCCACGAGCACCGGCCTGGATGGGGCCATCGAGTTCCTCGGCCGCATCTCGGATGAAGCGCTTGTCGACTGGTATCGCCGGGCTTCGCTCGTTGTGCTGCCGACGCGTGAGCTCGAGGGGTTCGGGCTGACCACCGCCGAAGCGCTCGCGTGCGGCGCGGCTGTGATCGGCACGCCCGCGGGGGCGACCCCCGAGCTGCTCGCGCCCCTGGATCCGTCGCTGCTCGCCGAAGATGTGAGCGCGGCGGCGATCGCCGAGGCGGTTGTGGCCGTCCTCGGCAAGCCCGATCGACTCGAGCGGATCCGCGCCGCGGCCGCGGCGCGGATCATGCCGGCGATGGGCTGGGACGCCGTGGCTGACCGCTACCTCGAAATCTACGAGTCATTCAACTGATGCCACCGCTGCCGGCGCTGGTCATCGCTTCGAAGAGCCGGTTTGATCCGCCGATCCGTCGTGAGCATCAACTCGCCAGGTTGGCCGCGGCCCACGGACACGGCGTGACGTTCGTCGAGCCCCCGGCAGACATCCGCGCCCTGCGCTCGGCGGAGTGTCTGGCCTGGGTACAGCGCGCTGTCCGTCCCGGGACTCAATCTGGAGCCGACGGTGTCCAGATCCGGGCTCGTTCGACACTGATGCCCGCTCACCGCCACCGCTCGCTGGAGAAGCTGGAGGCGTGGTCGCTGCGCCGCTGTGTGCCAGCCGCTTCGGTCACGCGACCGACGGTGGTCGCCGCACTGCCTTGGCAGTGGCCGGGGGTATCACAGCTGCGCGGCTATCGGCGCGTGTTCGACGTGGCCGACGACTGGGCGTCGCTGCTGCCGCATCGTGCCGCGCGCATCGCCGAGCTCTACGCCCAGGCCGCGGAGGAGGCCGATGCCATCACCATCGTCTCCGACGCGCTGCGCTGGCGCTTTCCCGGACGGACGGTCCAGCTCGTGCGCAACGCGCTCGACGCCTCGCTGCTCGCCACGAAACCCGGCGGACCGCCGCGGGCTCAGCGGCTCGTCTACGTTGGCACGCTCTCGGAGCGGTTCGACTCCGATCTCACCGGAGCGCTCCTTGATGCCCTGCCCGGGTGGACACTCGAGCTCTACGGCGGGTGCGCCTACTCTGGTCGGGGCGATCGTCTGAGTGCGGAACTGGAGCACCTGTTGGCACGGCCTGACGGGCGGGTGAGGTGGCATGGCCCAGTGGCAAGGGCGCGCGTCGCCGAAGTGCTCGATTCGGCCGACGTCTTGCTCCTGCCCAACCGCGCTTTAAGCCGCGGACAGGACTCGATGAAAATCTATGACTATTCTGCGCGAGGGCGGCCCATCGTGGGGACAGTGGCTTCGGTCGACGGCATCAGTGAGCGTCCCCCTCATATGCGCATCGGATCGACGCCTTCAGAGCTCGCCGAGCAAGTGCACGAGACGACGGACGAGCCGCGGCAGTGGGCGACAGATCGTATGGCCTGGGCGCAGAACCAGACCTGGGAGTCACGTTGGCCAGCATGGGCCGACGTCCTGTTCAACCCGGGCGCAGGAGCAACCGGAGTCGATCAGACAGACACGAGTGTTCAATTGGGCGATCAAGACAGACACACGGTGAGGACCATCCGAGTCGGACGCGAAGACGGAGGTGCCAGAACGTGAACAACCTGCTAGGGCCGGTAAGGCTGACAACGGCTGTGCTGTGTCTCGCTATATCCCTGATCGCGGCAGCTGCGGCATATGAGATCGGGCATCACCTGACTGCGACCTACGCGGCATCAGGCACCATCCGGGTCGCAATCTCCGCCGAGAACGGGATAAACGATCAGGACGTGATCGCGCAGAACGATCTCGCCACCCAGTACGCGCAGCTCGTCAACTCGCCCGCGGTCGAGCGGCTCGCTGCGAAACAGCTCGGGGTGCCGGTTGCGGATCTGAGCGGAACCTTCTCCGGGAGCACGGTCGACGCCCAGAACATCCTCGAGGTGACCGCGACCGGGCGGACCTCGCCGGAGGCGGAGTCGCGCGCTCGCGCCGGTGTTCAGGCGGTGACCGCGTACCTGACGCACGCTACCCAGCGGCAGGCCGCTCAGTACCTCGCCAGACTCCAGCAGAACGTCAAGACGCAGATCCCCGATCCCTACCCTTCCCTGAATACGCTGCGGGTGACTCGGCTGAGGGACAACCTCGTCGGAGTGCGCGCAGGGTTCCTTGGGCAGGGCGCGCGAGACGCGGCCGGCGATCAACCGACCTTGCAGGTCGTCAACCCAGGAGGGTCGGCGAGCGAGACCGCCCCGAAGCCGAAGCTGTATGCGCTGGTCGCCTTTGTCGTCGCGCTGATCGTCACGGCCCGCGTCGCCTTCATGATCTCGCGGCCGACGGAGGTGTAGTCGGAGCCGTGTTGCCGCTCCGCGCGTTCCCGAACGATGACTGGCGAGGCTTTCGTCTCCTGGTCTTCACGCTGAGTACAGTCGGCCTCGCGCTCGCCGCCTCCGGACTGCTGGCGACCAAGGTCTTCCACCAGCCGACGACGATCAAGTACGTGGTAACCGTTGTCGGCTTCTGCCTGCTGGCCCTGCTGACGACGGTTCGTTCACCGCTGAAGCTGCTGGTCGGCCTCGCGATCCTCGTCGCTCCGATCCGTGCGGTCTTCACCTTCCAGGACGCCCAGGTGACGCCGCTCCTGGCCGTCGATCTGCTCGCGCTGCTCGTCGCGCTCCCGCGATTTGGTTCAGCTCGCACGGCACTTCGGCCGATGAGCATCGTGTTCGGCTTGCTCCTGCTGCCGGCGGTGGCCGGCGCGACATCGCCGGGCAGTTGGGTCGTTTGGCTGCTCGCAACGATCGCGACCGGATGGCTGACCTTCATCGTCGCCCGCGAGCCGGGTGGCCCGGCGTTTGTCGTGTCGATGCTCGTCGTCTCCGCCCTGATTCAGAGCGTGATCGCCATCTGGGAGTTCAAGACGAAACATCAGCTATTCCTGTATTCGGCCTCGGGGAGTACAGCAACGAGCGACGAGGCGTTCTTCCACTACGCCAATCTCATCCGGCCATCGGGAACGCTGCCGGACCCAATCGGACTCGGTCAGGTGCTCGCGCTCTATCTGCCGATGATCGTTGCCTATGCGGCATCGATGCGCCGGCTTAGCCGGGGGTTGCTGGTCCTCTGCGTTGGCGGCGTCACCGCCCTCGGGCTCGCACTGTCACTGTCGCGGATGAGTCTGGTGGGCGGACTTGTCGGGACGCTCCTCACACTTCTGCTCCTCCCCCGTGGGCGGCGCTTGACGACCGGCGGAGGGGTACTGGTGATCGGGGTGGCGGTCGGGGCGATCGCGCTGAGCTTTGGAGGAAGCGAGCTTCAGGCCCGGGTGAACTCGATCTTCGACCCGACCGCGTCGCACGTCCGAACCGCGTCAGGAGACATCCAGCGGGAGCAAATCTGGCACGCGGCACTGCGGGTGGGGGAGCACAATGCTGTGACCGGGGTCGGCCTGGGCAACATCACGACCGCTCTCCCCAAGTATGGAGTGCCGGTCAACGCCGCCGCGAACGCTCAGAACACCTTCCTCCAGTTCTTCGGCGAAGGGGGCCTGGTCGCGCTGCTCGCGCTCATCGGCGTCCTCGTGGCCGCGCTTACCGATCTCGGGCGGTCGTTCCGTCGTGAGCGTCTGTGGGCCGCCGGGGCAGTCGGCTCTCTTGTTGCCACGGTCGTGACGTGGTCAACGGACGTCGAAGTCCGCTATGTCCAGATCAGCGCGACGGTGGCGATCCTTCTAGCGCTCATCGCGGCACTCTCAGACTCCGCGGCTGCTCCAGCTAAGACGCCTCCGGCGGCGCCATGACCCGGGTCCGCAAATCTGGTCTGGATCACGGTCGCATGCACGACCAAGCCCGGTCCGCCTCGCTGCCCGAGGGAACGATTGTCGACCCAGAGATGGCTGATGGCGCAGCGTCCGCTGACGTCGATGAGACGCAGCGGCTCATCCGCAAGGTCGCCGGTTCCGCGATCAATCTCGTGGGGCAGTTCGGCCTGATGACCTTGCTGTCGGCGATCAGCACGATCGCGATCACGCGGCTGCTTGGCCCGTCCGGATTCGGCGTCTACGGGGCAGCTGTTGCCGTGTCGGCGGTACTCGGAGCCTTCGCGGACTTTGGGTTCAGCATGATGCTCAGCCGCGACATGGCAGAAGACGCAGGGAAGCATCGCGCACTTCTCCGGTCAGGATATGAAGTTGCTGGAACGTGGTCGCTCCTGCTGGCTGGCGCGATGGTCGTGATGGCGTATACAGCCCCCCTGACGTCGCAGCGTGGACTGGCGCTGCTTGTTCTGGCGCCGAGCATGGCCTTCAACGGTCTGACCCCGGCGCGGGTCTTCTTCCTCGTCACGTACCGGGTAGGGCGCCTAGTGCGGATTGACGTCGCGACGGCGCTCGTCCAAATGCTCGTGACGATCGGGGTGGCGGCAGCCCACGCCGGGCCAGTCGCCGTCGCCGCCGTCGTGAGCGCCAGCTCGATCGTCAACAGCGTGGTCGTGGCGGTCGTGGCGCAGCGGATGCTGGGGCCGCGAACGGGCACGTTCAGCCGCCTCGAACTCATTCGGCGCTCCGCGCCACTCGGGCTGGTCTCGGTCATGACCAAGGTGTATCTGACGATCGATCTCGTTCTGCTCGGGTGGTACGTGTCCGGTCCGAAGCTCGGCGATTATGCCGCCGCATCCAAACTTCTGACGGTGCTGGCCGCCGCAGCGGGCACCGTGATGACCGGTGTTTTGCCCGCGCTCTCGAGCACCCAGCGGATACAGGAGGAGCTCAATGAGCTGGTCGAGCGAGTCTGGCACTGGCTGATGGTCAGCGCGGTGCCGATGTTCGTTGCGATCGCTCTGTTCGCGCCGCTCATCATCGATGAGACGCTTGGCCATGGCTATCGCGGTGCCGTCAACCTTGTTCGCATCCTCTGCATCGCCGGCGGCGTCACCGTGGTCAGCAATCTTGTTGGCAATATCATGGTCGCGAAGCGGCGGATGCGACAGCTGTTCTTCCAGAACCTGGCAGCGATCGTTGTCAACGTCGGCGGGAACCTCATCCTCATCCCGCGGTATGGGGTCTACGCGGCGGCGTGGATGACCAGCGTGACCGAGATCCTCGTCTGCTCGGCGTCGGTCATCTCACTCCGACACGATCTTCATTTCGGTCAGCTCTCCCGGGTTAGCTGGCGTCCGGCTCTCGCGACGATCCTGGGCTCCGCCGCGGCGGTCCTTCTGATCGGAACTCAGTGGGTGGCGCTCGCGGCCGGGGGGGCCGCGTTCCTCATCGCCCTCACCGTGCTCCGGGCCTGGCCGCACGAGCTCACGCTCCGGCTCAAGCTACCGGCGAGTCTTCTCAGCCGCATGGTCGGTCAGCCCTGATACTTCAGCCGCGACATGCTGTCTGTTGGGCTCAACAAACTGCACCCATGAGCCGCACGGCCAAGCTCGTGACGCTTCTCCTCGCATTTCTGTGTATCGGCACCTCCGCGTGCTGTGGGCAGGCGACGAAGCCACGGTTGCACCGGACAGCTTCGCGGCCGGCAGCACACATTCCGGCGGTTCGCCGGCGGCAACTGCGAGGGATGAGCCAATTCGATCGACGCTCGCTCGCGCTGTTCTCAAGAGTTCTGACGGAGATGGTCCGTGATGGCCAATACGTGGATGGCGTGTGGCATCCCTCATACGCGTGCTGGTGGTGCGGAGACCAGTTGGGGACTGTCGCCGCCATCTTGGCGCGTCGGCAGCCAGGAGGAAGATTTGCCGAGCTTGCCATCAAAACGTTCGACACGGGACTCTCTGAGCATCCGCCCGGCGACGGAACCTTCGGACCTCCGGCGAGCGCCAACGAGATCACCACCGCCACCATGGCCGTCGCGCTCGGAGTCGCATACATCGAGATGGAGGACCAGCTCCCCCACTCGATCGCTGTTCGCTGGCAAGATGCAGTGATAGCTGCGGACCACTGGCTGGCGCCGACGATCGCCTTTTATGTCAACGGGAATGTGAACCTGCAGGTGTCGCTAGCCCTCTATGTGGGATGGCTCGTGTCAGGGCAACGAGCGATGCTCGTCGATTACAAGCGCTCGCTGGCGTTCACGCTGCATCCAGGACCCAAGTGGCCCGGCTTCGGGCTGCACTACACGAAACGGCCTAAGAACCCCCTTGGTACGGACGGCGCGGCATATCTTGCCGAGAAGGGTGCCGGAGCTCCAGGATTCGATCCTCACTACACGATCCTGCAGGCCGACTACGCCTCCGAGCTGTACCTGCTCAGCGGTCAGACGAGCGTGCTCCGGCTCACCAACCTGCTAATGAATCAGCTGCTAACACGAATAGACCGCGCCACGCTGATCATAAACACCGGCTCCGGGAGCCGGCATCCTCAACCAAACGTCATGGGTAGGTTCGAATCGAACGTGCTCCCGGTTCTCGCCTTCACCACCAGCCCCGATCTCCTGCGGTTGTTGCCCAAACAGCTGGAGTTCGTGGAAGCCGATTTCCCCAATTATGTCCGGGCAGACAACGACCAAGACCAGGTAATCGCCAACTATGCGTTGGCGCTGATCGGTTCGCAGGCGCCGGCACTCCCGACGACAGCGAAGACCCGGCACGGGTAGCATGCGAGTTGCCTTTGTGCACAACCTCAAGGAGGGCGGTGCGCGGCGCACGATGGCCGAGCACATGACTCACTTGAACGCCACGGTCGCCGAGTTCACGCTTGAGACGGGCGCGCCGGTTCGGGAGGACGCGACGATCGTGCCTCTGCGACGGCGGGCGCCACAGCGGCCGAAAATCGCCCGGCCTCCACTCCGATACTGGGACCATGCCGATCTGCTTCGCGGCTGGCGGCGCGTGGCCAGGATGGTGGACGCCTTCTCGCCGGATGTGATCGTTGCGCATCCCTGCCAGTTCCTGCAGTGTCCACCGGCCATCATCTGGGCACGCGCTCCGGCGGTCTACTTCTGCCACGAGACGCGACGGGTCGATCACGAGCCGTCAGCCACCGGCAGGCGCAATCCGGCCACGCGAGGCATCTATGCAGCGCTCTATGCGTGGGAGCGAAAGCTCGATCTCGAAGGGGTGCAGAGCGCCGCGACGCTGATCACCAATTCGGACTTCACCGCGTGGGCGATCGCGGAGGCGTACGGAAGGACGGCGACGGCGGTACGGATGGGAGTTCCGGATCGTTTCCGCCCACTAGAGGCGGCTCCCGCCCCGAGGCATGTCCTCTGCGTCGGTTCGTTGATTGCGAGCAAGGGTCACGACCTCGCGATCCGCGCGGTGGCCGAGTCCGGAGCGTCGTGGCCCGTCGTCGTGGTCGCACCTCGCGCCGACGCGTTGGAACAGGAACGACTGCAGCGGATCGCGGGCGACAACGGCGTTGACCTGGTCGTCAGGGTCGGCATCAGCGATGACGAGCTGCGCGACCTGTACCGCGGTGCCGTGTGCACGACGTATCTCGCCGCGGCTGAGCCGCTTGGGCTCGTCGCTCTCGAGGCTCAGGCGTGCGGGTGTCCGGTGATCGTCAGTTCAGAAGGAGGTCTGCCCGAGACTCTCGTCGACGGACGGACAGGCTGGGCCGTGAAGCGAGACGCCCATGCCGCCGCGGCCAAGCTCGTATTGCTGGATAACCCGGAAGTGAGGACGCGTGTCGGGGCGGCTGCCGCCGAACACGGGCGTCATTTCTCGTGGGTGCAATCGACCCGTGACCTCGAGGCGGCGATCGCTCGGGTCGTGCCCGGGGAGGCTGTGCGCGGGGGGACCCCGGGTCGACTGGCGATCATCTCGCCCTCAGCGGAGGATTCAGGAGCTGAGCAGTACATCCGGATCATCGCCGAAGCAGCGCGCGACCACGGCTGGCCAGTGGCCGTCGGGTTCCCGGATTTGCCCGCCACTGTGGGGCTACGTGAGGACATGCAGAAGATCGGTGCCGAGCCCTTCGGCCTCGAAATCGGGCGGGAGCACGGCTCCGGGAAACGACCGGTGCTGGCCGCGATCGCCCGCGAGGGATGGCGCACGGCTCGGTGGCTGCGGCGCGTCCGCGCCGATAGCACGCTCGTCGTCCTCCCGCACCCGGAGATGATCCTGGGAGCCGTGCTGGGCGCCGCCGCGCGAGACGGTCCGAGTCTGTCGTCCGCGCAGCTGGTTCCGCCCGAATGGCGTCTGACAACGCCGAGACGCCGCTTCTACGCACTGGTTGCGCGGTTGGGACACCGCTGGCTGGCCCTCTCGGAGGACAACCGTCGACGCCTGGCCGCCGGCCTCGGCTGCAGCGAGTTGTCGATCAGCCGGATCTACAACGGGCTGCTGCCGTCACCCCGGGCATCCTCGGATCAGCGTGACGCTGCGCGCGAGTCCATTCGGGCCGAGCTTGGTCTGCCCGCCCAGGCGAAGATCGCACTGACCGTCGGCCGGCTGAATCCGCAAAAGGGACACGATCGGATCCTCGACTCGGTTCCCGAGGTGCTTGCGGCGCGCTCCGACGTCTGGTGGCTGTGGGCGGGGGACGGTCCCGATCGCGTCGATCTCGAACGCGAAGCGAAAGACCGCGGCTTCGACGACCGAGTGAGAATCCTCGGTCGGCGTGCGGATGTGCCTTCGCTCCTGCTTGCGTCGGACGTATTCGTGTTTCCCAGCCGGTACGAGGGGTTTCCGTTTGCGGTGCTGGAAGCGCACCTTGCCGAGTTGCCCGTCGTCGCCAGCGACGCAGGGCCGCTTCCTGAGGTGGTCAGAGACGGCATCGACGGTCTTCTGGTTGCAGCCGGTGAGCCAGCCGCCCTGGCTGCCGCGACCTGCTGGGTGCTCTCGCATCCCGGTGATGCCGCGCGGATGGCGAGGTCCGGACGCAACCGGGCCGTTGCCGAGTTCTCGCCCGAGACGATGACCAGGGCGACGCTCAGGCTGCTCTGGCCGGGTGAGCCCGGGGAGCAGCCGGGCTCGACGCAGCCGGCCGTCAGCGCCGGTCAGCTGGACGAGCTCCGTCTGGCGAAGCGCGAGTAGGCGGTGTGGCCGGTGGCTCGCGCTCCGATCGACGGCACACTGTGCTGATGAAGCTGCGCAAACGATTCGCCGATGCGGCCACGATCTCTCGAGTCGGCGCGACGTGGCCCGAAGCGGTCCGGATCGCGCTGATCTATCTCGCAATGCCGGTGAAAACCCGCGTCCCGCGACTCCACCACCGGTGGATACCGATTCGGGTCTCTCGCAACGGCGTCAACGCCTGCATCGTCATCTCGGACGCCTCAGAACTCCTCACGCTCAAGGAACTTCTCATCCAAGACGAGTACGAACTCCCCGCATCCGCCGCCCCGCGAGTGATCCTCGACCTCGGAGCCAACATCGGCATCGCCACGCTGCTACTCCGAGCGCGCTACCCGGCGGCGACCGTCGTCGCCGTGGAACCGGATCCGGCGACGTTCCGAAAGCTCGCCCACAACGTCAGCACTGACCCGAAGGTCGTCACCATCAACGCCGCGATCGGTACCCAGCGCGGCCACGCCTCGTTCGCCGCCGGCACGATGTCATGGTCGGGCCGGCTGACCGACGATGAGAACGGCATCCGCGTCAAGACGACCACGCTTGACCAGCTTGTGGCCGACTTCGGGCTTCAGCGGGGCGACATGGTCAAGATGGACATCGAAGGAGCCGAGCACGCCGTGATCGCCGCTGCCCGATGCCTTGACCGCTTCAGCGTATTGATCGGCGAGGTGCACCCGGTACAGGACGGCGCTCCGGAACGTCTGATTGCCACACTCGGGCGCGCTGGTTGGCGTCACATCAGGCCGATGAAACGCCGGTCGTTCGCGCTCGGACGCGACGAGTGTTAGGCCCTCTCCGCGTCGGACTCCGAAGCGAGTTCCGCATCGATTCGCATCAGACTGGCTTCGACCTCCCGCCAATCGACTCGCATGTCGGAGAAACGCTTCGGTCCGCGTCGGCCGACGCTTTCGCACAGAATGTTCCAATGGTCGTGGCCAGCGGCGCAGAGCACCGAGTACACCCCCCAGTTCACATGCTCGGGCTGGAAGCACTCGAGGACCGATAGGCGATCCGAAAACACGCCGTTAACGAAGTTTGAACCATGCGGCCCCACGGCCACGCGCGCTTGACCGAACACTTCGAGTTGTTCGTCGAACGAGTACTCCTCAGGCAAGATGAACTCATAGCCAAGTGGCTCGAGACGGCCATAGATCTCATCCTCGTTGACAGTTCGTCGTGTTCCTCCTCGCCGGCTGACGTACAGACGCCGATTCGGAATCTCAACGCGGCTGCGCAGGTTCGAGCGCACCCACTCGAGGAGAAACCGACTCGGCTCATTGATTGGTGCTAAGGGTGCCGCCCACACAAGACTTTCGATTGCGATGTGCTGTCCCGTGAAGGGCACCAGCATATCTCCTGAATATCCGAGCTTCTCAAGCGTCGCGGTTTGAAACGGACGGAGGTTCTCTGGCACGATTAAGTAGTCAAATGTGATTGCGCTCGCTTGTAAGACGGCGAGTCTGGGAAGGCAGTTGAACATCCAATGAAAGTAGTTTTCGCCCCAGAGTGAGATGATCGAAGCCCCCGTGCCTGTGAGACGACGGGGGGACGGCAGGCGCCTCATCCGCGCGAAGTCGCGCTCGAAGTGAGGTCCGTCCCAGAGGCTTTCCAAGACCAGCTCGTCCCGCCGCGTAAACACTCCCCCACTCAGTGCTAAGCGCCCATTCGGTATCTGCGCGACTCTCAGTTGGTAGCTCGGCTGCGAATAGTGACGAATAAAGTTCGGGTGAAGACGGGCTTGCACGGTCCGACTCGTCGGAGCCGCCGCTGGTTCACGCGGTAGATCAACATCGATCAATTCGACGCCGGGAACCTGATCGAAACGCTGCACGACGGCAGGCGCGGATCCGGGACGCAGCGATCGTGCGAGACTCTCGAGGGGCAACGGCGTTAATGCTACCCGCTGCGTTCGTCGCCGAGTCCTCGCTCGAGACGATGACCAATGCAACGCTCAGGCTCCTGTGGCCCGGTGAGCCCGGCGGAGCCTCCGGGCTCGACGCGGCCGGGCGTAGCGCCGCTCAGCTGGACGAGCTCCGTCTCGTGAAGCGCGAGTAGGTGGTGAGGCAGTGCTGGGCGACCCGGTTCCAGTTGAGCTCGTCGTGTGTCACGGCAACTGCCGCTGCTGACATCGCCTCCCAGGAGGGGGAGTCGAGCAGATCGGCGATGCGCGTGCCGAGTTCTCGGGGGTCGTTTGGTTCAACGAGGTAGCCAGTTCTGCCGTGGTCGACGATCTCGGGCATGCCTCCGACGCGGGAGGCGATCACTGGTGTCCCGCTCGCCATCGCCTCGATCAGGGTCAACCCGAGGAGCTCCGGCCACGGGTGAGAAGCTCCATCGCTCGACTTATACACCGACGGGAGGACCGCGATGCGCGAGGTTCGGTACGCGTGCGCGATCTCATCGTCGCTCGCCGCGTGATTGAACACGACGTCTTTGCTCTCTGCTAGGCGGTAGAGGTCAGCGCGGTACGACTCGTCGTACGGGCGGCCGAATATGCGCAGCGGGATGCTGGCGTCCACTGCTCTCAGTAGGACGTCCACGCCCTTATGAGGGAGCAGGCGGCCGACGTAGACAACCTGGCGCTGTCGTTGCTCTGCGCCTGGGTGGAATAGAGCCAGGTCGGCACCTCCCAGTAGCGGGGCGGAGGTTCGGTCGGCGAGCTGCGGGAAGAAACCGGCGGAGAAGCGACTTACTGGCAGCAACCCAGACACGAGCCGGTGCAGTTCGAAGCGATCGGCGTAGTTGTAGGAGGCGCCGCCATGGTCGGTCACGAAGACGTCACGGCGGAGCAGCCGGCCCATCACGAGGAGCAGGTTGGTCAGAACGGAGTGGTACTGATGGACGTGCACGAGGCGCGTCCGCGCGGCGTAAAGGGCCAGTTGCTCGGAAAGCGGGTTGACCGACCCGCCCTTCCACCGGAGACGGATCGGTAGTTCGCAGATTTCGAGGTCGCCCACGCGGTATCGGACAAGCCGAGTGCCGAACACGATCAATCTCGTCGGGACGAGCTCGCTCATGGCCGAGGCCAGGCTGAGGGCGTACCGCTCTCCGCCGCCCCAGAGGCCGCCCGAGCCGAATCCGCTGGGGGCGACGTGGGTCACCTCGACTCTTTTCAGCGCCCGGCCGCCGGAACTTCGGCGCTCGGCGTGTGCCGAAGAATCGCCTCCGGTCACGGCAGGAGCAGCTCGGTCAGGATCTGCGCCTGGTTGTCGAGGTCGGCGTAGCCCTCGACGAAGCTGCGACCCCGGCGGCCAAGCTCGAGGCGAAGCGCGGGATCAGCGGCCAACAGTCGAAGCGTTGATTCCCAATCTTCCGGGGTCTCGGCCACGAACCCGGCACCGGACCGCTCAACCAATTCACGGTTACCGCCCACCGGGCTGGCGACGACGGGTAGCCCGGCTGCCATGTACTGCAGCAACTTGAAGCCCGCCTTCGCGCGGGTGTAGTCGGTATCGGGAAGGGGCATGACCCCGATGGAGAAGCGCGCGAACACGCGCGTGCTTTCGGATGCCCGCCACTGATGAAACCTGCCAGGTCCGTCCCACGGGTGTGAGGACACCACCTCGAGGGTGGCGATCCCGTCTCTCGCCAAGCTGGCGAAGACCGCTCTGAGAGGGTCCAGATACACAAGCCCCCCCACCGTGCCAGCCCAGCCGATGACGGGGTGCTTCGACGGGTCCACGGGAGCGAGCAAATAATCCTCGGGATTCGGGACGGTCGGCAGGATCGTCGGCTCTGGTGTTCCTGGCGGGAGCATTTCGGCCAGCCGTTCGGTGCTGACGATCAGCGCGTCGGCGCGCCGGAGCAGTCGGAGCGCCTGTTGCGGGCCATAGAGCCACCGCGCTGGCCTGCTCTTGGCGGCCAGCGACGGCGAGAGGCGAAAGACCGCGTCATCGAGGTCGAACACGACGCGACCCGGGAAGCGATCGACCGGCTGAGCAATGGCGTCCGGCCCGATGACGTAGATCCCGCGCTGCACCAGAAGCGAGTCGTACTTGCTGATCGACTGTCTGATCGAGAGGCCCCGACGGATGTACCGCACGCCGTGGGTCCCGAAGTAACGAAGCTGGCCGATTCGGCCGGGCGACCTCCGGATGGTGTCGTGGGGTAGGGAAACTTCGACCGCGCCGAAGCGCTGTCTCAGCCGAGGAATATGCTGAAGCGCGCGATAGCGCGTCGAGGCGCTCCACGGATCCATCGCGGTCAGGATCAAGACCCGTCTCAAGCGAGCATCGTCGGACGGGCCAGGAAGAGCGGATCGTGAACTATCCGCTAACTCCCACCCAGCAGGGGCGTCATGGATGTCGATATCGGATCTTTCGATGATGAGCGAGGTAACTCGCGGCTCCGTCCAACACTGACCGGTGATCAACCTGCGCTTCGCTTGGCGCAGAAGCCGCCAATTCGAGGGTCAACCTCCTCGTGCAACGTGCAGCTATGACCATGGTATCGGCCGTCGCGACGATAACCAACACCCAGCTGTGGGGCTGCCCACGGGGCCGTGCTCCGCTCTGGATACGAGGTACCGTTGGCTTCCGGCTCAGACACCACCACCATCGTCATCGCCGCGGCGGGCTTGCCCGGTGGCGGTCATCGTCGAGGAACGTCGCCGCCGCCGTCGCCGGACGCCTGCTCAACCCCGGCGAGGGACGCTTCAGCCGTCGTGAGCTCGTCCGGAGATCCACGGGCCCGGCCTGATCAGCGCGATGGCACGTGACGACCTCCCGGTTGGCTTGGTGTGCTGCTCGGATGGGCGTGACCGGGGATGGACGAACCCGATGCTCGCGTCGCAGCCAGTTCGTGGACGGAAGGGCAGACGTGGTGTCAAGTCCAGTGTAATCGGCGAGCTTCTGCAACTCGGCCTTCGAGTCGCAAGCCCTCAGCCCTCCGACTGCAGTTACTTCGCCGGCTAAACGAACCCTCACCTCTGTTGCTCGAACGCTCACCGCACCGCCTCTGGGCCGAGCGACTGATTGAAAAACCGGGCCCCGTCGGGTAGCCTTTCGCGCTCTCGATCTACCCTCCGCCAGCTCAAAGGCGCGGCGCCGCCCTTGGTGCAGGGAGGCTCGGGCAGCAGCAACCGCCGGGTCGACAATTCAAGTATCTGCCATGTCATGGTCCGCAGACGGACAAGGAGTCACGAAGCGAGGAGAACGCGCTACACCGGCAGACCTCGCATGCGGGTCAAACGTCGCCTGCCGCCATCGCCTGGCCGCTTCGTCGGGTTCACCGTCTGGGGTTTCATCCTCGCGGTTCTGCTCGTTTGCACATACTTGTCTGCTCACATTCCTTTGTTTGGCAAAAACGCTAACGACGAGTTTGCCTACCTTTATTTCGCTCGGAATCTGACGCACGGGACGTACGCGGTAGCTAGTAACCAGACGGATTACCACTATCTTTGGCATGGGCCGGGATTGCCGCTTTTGCTCGCGCCCTTCACTGCTCTTCACCTGCCGGTGTCCGCGCTGCGGCTGGTTGGGCCGCTATCTCTATTGGGCGCCGGGGTGCTTTTCACCAGGGTCCTGAGCAGATTCGTGTCATCCTGGGCCGCTCTCCTCGGTGGCGTGGTTTTGTCTGTCTATCCGCCATTGCTGGAGGAGTTGCCCAGAATCGCAGCCGAACCGTTCGCGTTGATGCTGCTGATTGGCGCACTTCTGGCGCTGGTTAAGTCGCAGGAAACCGGCGCAATGCGCTGGGCGATTCTCGCGGGCCTGCTCGGCGGCTGGATGGTTCTCGCTCGTTCGGAGGAAGGCTGGCTCCTGCTCGTCGGACTGGTGGTGAGCACTTTGCTGTTATCGCGACGCCGTGACCGCAGGGATCTGCTGACGGTTATGAGCATCGCCGTGGCCACGCTCGTGTGTGTTCCATGGCTGGTGTATACGGCCTCGCTCGCGCACAAGGTCCCATACTGGGACAGTGCAGGCGGTGCTTCGCTCTACTGGATGGCGGTGCCAGCGGGTGTTGGCTCCTACATGAACACGCACCAGGCGCTTACTCTGCCTCAGTTGCGTAGTGAACGTCCTTTCATCGCGAGCATCCAGGGACTGCCCCAGGTTGAGCGAGACTCACGTATGCAGACGGCGGCCATCAAGGCCATCGAGAACCACCCAGCCAATTTCGCCTCGCACGTCCTCGACAACATCAGCCGGCTTCTGCTCAACCGGCCGTACAGCTTTGCCGGATCGCCGGGGCGCACAAGCTTGGTGTACTACGCGTTGCCCAACATTATCCTCGGATTTGCGTTGCTGATCGCGCTCGTGCGACTCTTACGCCGACGACCTGCAATCCCCTACATCGCGTGGTTTGTGATCATCTTTGGCGCGCTGAATTTCGTCCTTCACGTGCCGGTGGCCGGCTATCCGCGCATGATGGCGCTGACCATTCCCGCCGTCGTCCTGCTAATTGCGCTCGGATGGAGCGGTCCTCTCCCGGAACCCAATCGCGAACTCGCGGGCCAAAATATAGGGCTGCGCCCGTACATGTAGCGTTCCCCGAATGCGAAGGTGATACGGGGTCTCTGATGCTGCGAGGGGTCAAGCGCGTCGGTGTTGCTGGTCCATGAGCTCCCAGAGACGCTGCCGGGCACGTCCAGCGCCCTGAAGCATCCGAGGATGACCGGTCGGGCGCTCCCGGGGTCCTGCGAGTTCCACGTCGGATCTCGATCGCGGGGAGCTCGACGTTAGGTGCGCCTCGCGAGGCGCCCGGGTGACTTGGTGCGGTTCGCTCGTGGTCTCTACGCTGGCGCCGATGAGCCTTCGCCAGATCGCGTCGGGCCCCGTCGCTCCGTAGCTCTCCGCTGCGATGAACCGCAGCCGGCGAAGGGAGGTCGAGGTGCGCGGGCACGGGGCGTCGATCGTCTTGGGGAACTTCAGGAACTCGATGGTGCGGTGGCGTTGGTGAAGGGAGTTGATCACCTTGCCGGATCCGACGTTGAGCGTGGCGTACAGGCTGGAGGTGCCGTTCCCCCCGTAGTCGTGGGTCGCGCGCTCGGGCGTACCGGGCAGCATCGGCAACGTCGGCGCTCGCCGGCCGGCTCGATTTCCACAATCGCCGCCGACCACACGGCGCCCTCGGCCACAAGCCACCCATCGCTCGTCTCAACGAACTGAACGACCTCCTCGGGTCCTACATCTAGCTGGCAGCTGGATCTGCGAGAGCCGCGGCCAGGGCGACGACAGCCACACTGTTGCCGAACGCTCGGCGGAAGCCGGCGTCGTCAGCTTGGCCGGGCTCGGTATACCACTGCTCTTCCTGCTCGATCTGCGGCAAGA
>Ga0302325_10012895_pt1 | contig 17894 bp, 13 predicted proteins | sample Palsa_T0_2_FD_201948 | JGI IMG/M metagenome (GOLD analysis project Ga0302325, IMG submission 201948) | Peat permafrost microbial communities from Stordalen Mire near Abisko, Sweden - Palsa_T0_2 | ecosystem: Environmental > Terrestrial > Soil > Palsa > Peat permafrost | place: Sweden: Abisko...
GGAAACTGATGGCCGTCTTGCCTCTAAAACGTCCAAAGCTGGGGTACACAGTTGCCAGGACCCTTGCGATGACCACAATGAGCAGCGACGTGAACGTGACTTTATTCTCTTGACAGAGACTGAGTAGCGACATGAGGCTATCGGCCGGGAGAAATAGCGTTCTGAGGTTGGTGATGTTGTTTTCAGAGCATAACGGATTACCGGTCCAAAGGAGCTTATCGCTGGCCCTTGGTAGAATCATCTTGAAAGCCTGTTTGATGAGAAAGAAGATCGAGAGCGGCAAGGCGTGAGCTTCTTCGAGAGACGGTAATAGGTCGAGTTTTGGAGGAATAACAAGTGTTTCGACCGGAAGCGGGACTTCAGTCTTGCCGAGATCGTTTAATGCGTCCAAAAAGTCGAGGTGAAACGCTACACCTGAGACTCCGTCTCCAAATCCGTGATGCCAGAAAAACCCAACGTCGATTGTCTGTGTCTCCGATGTAATCTGACCGCCGGATGATGTTGTAGGATGTTGGATTAACACAACAAACCATAATGGCAGATCCCCGAGTTCTTCAAACGGGACTCGATGAGCAGCCTCGATGATATCTCTAAAACTAGTGTCCGCATCTCCTTCCCTTATAGTATGGATTCGAACCACCCGTTTCAAATCAATTACCGGAAGCCTGACCCAAGAAGGATTTGTGGAGTCTTCATCTTCGATGGAGACACTCATCGCGGGATGGTGATCAATCATTCTGCGAAGAGCGGCAAACGTTAATGCGTCGAGACCGTGTTTACAGAGAATTCTCGTATCTATTTCGTAACTTGCCGTCATGCCGACATTGTTGTAAAACCGAAGATGATTGCGAGCAATGTTGTATCGTTCGAACGGGCCTGAGCCAAGGATCAGCTCATGGAACTTGTAGTCGAATGGATGAATACATACCTGGGGCTCGGAGCCTTTCCAACCGAAGTTCCTTTCCTTCCATTCCAAACTTGCAGAGTTTATTCTTCCTGACGACGTTTGAGGAGTAGCCTCTCGTCGTGACTCACGATTCATTTTATCTTGTGGTTGTGTTGAAATCTCTACTCCGGGGACAATCGCTGGCAAAGCACCCGCCGGTGACGGACAATGAAGGGCTCGAAGGGGCCATTGTTATTGTTAACCGCCATTATACTCGCGCTCGGGGAGATTTTCGCTTCTCGGACACGTGGACGGGAGTGAATAAGGTTCTGTGGCGTCTGGACTAGCCAGTTATCGTGCTTTGCACAAACAATGGAAGCTCTGGTCGGAATTAAAACACAACAGCTCCTCGACATCAACATCAAGAACCCCAAGTTCACCAAAAACAGCATTACAAACTCACAATCCATGTATTTGTGTGGTTTTATGCTCGGAATCAATGGAAGCCAATCATGGCCTTCTACTGATGAAGCGGTTGCTTGTGGAGACCCTTATCACGCCTGGTGCGACAGAAGCAGAGATGATTTTGCTTATACTCGCAGGAACAGGGCGAAAGCGAGACATGGATGATGGATGAATGGCTCACGGAAGACCGGCTCGTGCGTCTCAATGAAGGTATTGGGGTGCCCACTGCCAATGAATAATAATCCTAGAGTTGGCTGCCATATTTCCGAAAGGAATCTTATTCGGTCAAGGCGGGCTCCGTGGGGGCCTGAGCGTCCGATAGATCGCCAACTAGATCAGGCACTCACCAAACGGGTCTCTATGTTATGCTAAATCGGTCGTTATACACTCACATTACGGCAAAGACAAAGCAAGATTGATTCTTATGGCGTCCGTGCGCGCGTTGAACCGTGCTTGACCAGCGCTGGGCATGTTCCGATAATGCCTCATCATCGCCAGTCTAAGCCTGCTTTGACCGGCAGAGAGCATGTTCCGATAATGCCTCATCGCCATTCTAGGCGTGCTATAATTTTTTACTTTCCGCCCTCCGCCCTGTTTCGATCATCCTTTTTAAACTCCAAACTGGCCCTCCTTCTTCCTGACGTTCTTCTCCTTACAACATGACGGACATACCTTATTCTATATTCACCTGTCTCGGGTTCTTCCTTTGTCTTGCGCCCGCGTATTTCAACTGGAAAATCCCTGGCCGTCCATGGGCTACACTCATCTTCATCGGCTGGATTTGTGTGTTCAATGGCCTCTCGTTTGTTGATTCAGTTATCTGGAGCGGCCCTGATCCAGAAGAGTGGTGGGACGGTAAAATCTACTGCGACATCACCTCGCGCATCAAATCCGTCTTCCAAATCGGTCTCCCTGCTGCCGGAATCGGTATCTGTCGATTCTTGGCTGACGCAACGAACCCCAATCCCGCGACTACAGATTTGGTACACACCAAGTTCAGGAGGAACATGATCGATTTGTTTCTCGGCATCGGTTTGCCGCTTATCAATATGGCGTTGAAGATAATCGTTAACCCATCTCGGTATTGGATTCAAGGAGTCGGTGGGTGTACTGGCGTAACAGACCTCAGCTGGCCGTCAATTCTCCTCTATCATATATGGTGCCCGTTTCTCAGTATTGTGGCGGCAATATACGCTAGTAACTTCTGTTCTGCTTCAATGTTAATGTAGTTATCTTCATCCGCCACTGGTGGGTTCGTCGTAAACGTCTCAACGAGGAATGGGGAAGAGGTACCCGACGCGGAATCTCGCGTACCGAATTTCGTCGACTCCAAGTCACAGTATTATCTGTCATCTTCTTCTATCTTCCCTTTTCTATCTACGTTTTTGCGGAAACGGCCATGATGCCGAGGATCCCTTATTCATGGGACAGGATCCATGGGCCTTTATGGGCCTATATCGAGAAAATCTCACTCCCCAGGGCTCCCCTCTCTCTGTGGATGGGACCTATCCTGGCAATTACCTCGTTTGTTCTTATCGGAACTACAAGGAATGCGAAAATATTCTATCAGCATTGTGTTGAGTGGATATATGATCATTCACCCAAGAGACTTCAGAAAAATTTGGCATTTATGCGAAATACTTCCAAGTTGTGCAAGGAACGTCGCGCGGCCCTCGGTAGTTATCACGATCGGGAAGAAAGGAACATAAGTATGGTTGTCGGGTATGTCACCCTCGCTGCTTTCTAATACTAGAAAACCGAGTCGGGGAAGAGCCACCAAGAATTGGTTTGATTCCGAGGACGAGGCTGACGATACGAAGTCCTTGCCGTCGACCGATGTAACTCTGTCAGGGAAAGACGAGGAAGAAGGCGTCGCTTACCCGCCTGACGGACAATTTGGTCATTTGCGAACGACAGCCCAAGTCTCAACTGATCCGGGGGCGCTACCCCCTTGGAGTCACGGCGTGTCCGTCACACGACAAGTTATTGTGGAGACAAGTGCTGCTGTTCCTAGGTAACCAACTTTATTTTTTGGAGTATTCGATTTCCTTAAGAGACGAAGAAGTATATATCATGATGTATAATTAAATGCGCTTGGTAGTGAATGTAGGTAATTCAATGGCTCACTGTCACGAAATGTCAAAAACCCCAACTGGACTTTGGACGTCACGAGATACTTGGCGTATATATGGTTACAAATATTTATTATCTTGGAAGTTGTCCTGTGTAAGAAATTGTCCGTCTACTTGTTTAATAAAGCTCAAATTGTCCGCTTCCACCAGTATCCCCAACCCCATCCCCACGCCGCAAGCAGCATGGTTTTTCACGTACAGGAATCCGATGCGAGAGCGATTGCAGTAACTTACATGATGACACCTGCACCGGTCAGCCATAGACAAAAGGGTTCTTTACAGCCGCTATCAGCGCTATAGGTAACGGGAGCATCAAGCTCCTCGGAAGCCATGAGGATGCCTACACAGGTCAGCCGTAGACAACAGGGGTTCTTTACAGCCGCTATCGGCGCTAAAGGAGGCAGGGATCTTCTTGTCCTCGACAGCAGAAGCGATGATGATGGATTGCATTTTTAAGTTGTGTTGGTGGTTTTAGTCTAAAAGACGAGTTTGTTTGTTTGCTTGTTTGGAAGATTGGATGATGGAGAAAAGGGAGAACGGGAGACGCAGCTTTATAGACTAAGGAAGCGTACTACCGGGGACGTGAACAATAGCGCTAGCATGCGGCACGGATTAAGGGGCACATTTACTTTTGCGGAGAAGAATACAATGTGACCATGTCTTTGCAGTTGCCGCGGATGAATTGGCTTTGTTCACAAGCGGGAGTGCCGAACATGGTCCATCGTTGGGGCGATTGTGATTGGCCCCCCGGAATTAATATAAGGTTAGAGTCGCGTTTCGTCGAGATTTAGAGTGGGATTGAGGTACCTTCACCAACTCTAATCTACCCAGGGCATTGTTCACTCGCTGACCGGAAACAATGCATATATGCCTTCATTGTCGACGAAATTAACAATAGGACACGGAAGGAGAATTGCTTCGCTACGGTTATGCCTACTCGTGATCGGGATACTCGGGGATTTAATTTCCCGTATCAAAAAGGTCGCCAGATGCAAAAGAACGGAATGTGATCAATGATACATGCATTGAGACGGCGGACATTGCTCAAAGTATATTGTTTGACGCACGGTCACCCCCCTCCCGAACCTAATCCTTTTGTATCTACTGTTGTCTTCTTCAATCCAGTTCCTGTACTAATGAATACGAACAATACTTGAGGAAATTAGAAATTAAATCCCGAAGTGGATGTTCTCGATACATTGGTCATATGGGACAGCTGCAAGATAGTAAGGTGGACAAGCTCTGTGCGCAACTGCATGAACGCAGCCAGTTCCTCCCCGGAGAGAATGAACGGGGGCTAGAGATGAGTTTGAGGTCAGTGCCCTCTGAGATACTTTGGAGAAAACGACATGGGCTGGATGTAGGATGGGAGAGGAAATAGTCAGTAACCTTGAAGACGACTTCAAGTGTTTCAGAGATCTTCTCACGAGTTCCGGTATATTGGCGGTTTCGATCGAACCCGTTGTCAAAATACTCAAGCCCGAACGCCCGCCAGCACACAAACTATCCTTGCTTTTAGCCAGTCAAAATGATAGTTGCTTGAGATCTGGTTCAAACTTACGTGGGTGGTCTTCGGCGTAGCACAAGAGAACCCATTCATCCCTCGAACCGATATCCCAATTGTTTTCCAAATTTTCTTCCATCGAGATCCTACCCCCAGTACGAGCTGGAATCGAATTCGGAGGATTTTACCCATCAGGAGGTCCGGATATGAGCGGGCAATATCGATCTCGGAATACAGGAATCAACAAAGGATCACCTTTGTAACTTAAAGGTTTGAGGGGCCTCTTTCGTTCCTGACAACGCTAATTTCCAAGACCTTCCATCAACACATTCAATCAACAGCTCGTTTCCTTCAATGATATGCCTCTCCGACCTAATCCCGTGGTATGCAGCAGTCTCGTCACGAAATTACGTGGTTCAGGTGACCGCGGATAACGTCCGTACGACATGCGGGACACCGACGTCATCGGCGGTAATCGCGTGCCTGAAATAGCGCACCCCACGCACAACTCAATCTTAACCTTCTTTCGCCGCTCAAGGACCTGCGTCACCACGCATCAATACAACAACCATGTTAAATTTCATATCGAAGTACAAAGAACAGCGTATCAAGAACTCGATCCAGAGACCGTTCAGTTCGGCTCTGCCGCCGCAGTCAGGGGAGTATCCACACGATAAACCCGCTCCGCATATGGGGATAATGTCCCTTTTATGGGCCCTTTTGACGGAGTTTTGGACATTGTTTACGGTTCATTTGAGGTTTAATGCCCCCGAGGTGTTCCGTAAGTTGCGAAAACATTGGGGAATAAACGAAGACGAGTACCGCAAATCATTCGAACAAGTCGATACTCTGTCCGGCCCCATGGGTTTCTCAGGGGCCTCCTTCTTCGTCACGCACAACAACAAGTACCTCATCAAATCGCTCAACCGCGCTTTCGAATACCGCTACTATTACAATGATCTTCTCCTCCCGCTGGCGGAATACCAACTCTCCCATCCCGCAACATATATAGTCCACATCACGGACGTGTTATTCAATTTCTCCCCCCGACTGGGCCGCCTTTTGGGGACTAGTGCAAGTCACTTTCTGATCATGGAGAATATCCAGAATGAGGACGGGGAATGGGAGGACTTTGACTTGAAGCCCTCGGATTACTTCTTTCCCGAGCGGGATTTCATGGGCGGGGCGCTGGCGACGAAGGAAACAAAGGACAAATTACACGATGAATTTGAGGGCAGTGTTCCGTTGGAGAGTAAGACGTATAAAACACTTATACGGCAATTGGAGGATGATTCGAGGTTCTTGTGTGGGATGGATGTGGTCGATTATTCCCTCTTCATGATTCGCAGGAAACTCAAAGATCGTATTTCCCCCCCGCGCTGACTATATTTTGCTGCCGTCAGAGGACTGAGTTTAGGGAGGGAGACAACTGGGATTGTGGATGCGAACGGAGAGTGGGAGTATACATTCTGTATTCTGGATATTTTCACCAGCACTAGGATGGCACGCACGAAGGCCATGAAAGTTGGTGTGAAAGCTCTAGGACACGGTGATATGACGATTACCGCAAAGGTAGGCCCTTCCCGTGTTTTGTTTGGTGCAGGCTAATGGTAGCCGGATAAATATAGGGAGGATTGGATAGGGATGGTTAGGGAGACTTTGAGGATGGTTGATCCGACGGAGCAGAGTAGACAATCCGGGGAGACTTTGAGATGAGCGTTGTGAGAAAGGGTCCGAGAATCGGGCCTGTGCGATATTCGGAAAGGGGAAATCTTGCATAGATATTTGAGACGGACGGAGCTTGAGATTTGTCCTGTTGAATGGAGGTGGCATTTCAGAAAGTTGATACGGTTAACAATCTCATAGCGCTGAAAACTAAAATAAATAAATTAACATTACAATATTAGGATGAAAAAAGAACCCATCTTGCAACTAACATACCCGCAAAAACTTTGTTTTTCTCGCCAACATCAACAATAATCCTCTATCCTAAGAATCAGACGATTGCACGATGAGATTATACCTAATGATGGGAACTACGGTCCCAAGGGTACCGATAATAACTCTGATCCCTTCCATAATTAAACCCCCTATAATCATCCCATTCCTCTCCATGAAACCGATGTTGCTGTTCCTTCCCCCAGCCGAGATGATGTCGATCATGACATACAAATCTCGTCGTGAGAGTAACAACTTCATACCGACACAACATCCACAGCCCGGTGATCTTTGTATCGCGAGGGAACCTGAAGCGTCCGAATTGGTGAATCCTGTCTCCGCCAATGGGACTGAATTTGTATTTCGGTTGTCCGTCCTCGAGGATCTTGCCCCATTTACAGTGCATCGTGCCGTGGTATAGACCGGGCCAGTCGGGTGTGACGATGCAGTCCATAGTTTTCATTGTCTCGCAGGAACAATCTTCCTCGTTGGGTGTGAAGATGTGATCTTGCGTGAAGTATTTAATGGGGAGATGGTGCCGAACTTCTGCTATGTCCGTTTCAATGAATAAATCGATATCGGTAATTCGAATTTCTCGGTTCCCTGTGAGAAAGGGAAACATATCCCTCGAAAACTTCAGCAGTAAATCCTTGTGACTGTCTCCTTCAACCGCTCTGTGGATTATATCCCAGGACCCTGCGAAATCTTGTTTGACATCAAATAATCTCAAGCCGTTTCCAGGTAAATGTCGCTGAGCAGAGTCGTTCGCCGCAATCCTCAATTCATCGCCGCCTTCCCTTGCAGTATACTTCACATGCATAACCAAATCCGTCAAAGTCTCCAAATCAAATTGATTATTCTCCGGAGGCAACTCAATCCTCCAGCGACTCACCGCCCCCGCAAACTCAAAAGGTAAATACCTCTTATCCTCAAACTTCAGATGAAACAAGCCCGAATCATCTTTCCCTGAAGACGTAGCAATAGACTCGGTGGCCCCATAAATATGTCTAAAGCGCGGGTCCTTCAGATCGGCTTCGTACTGCGGGATCAAGGGGGGACAACATGTATTGACTGGGGTGCGGAGAGTTCTCTCAATGCGAATTGTACTGCGAAGGAGTTGGAGACGACAGTGGGGGCCGACGTAAGGAGGGAGAGTACAGGGGATGGTAAGCGAGATGGATTTGATTCGTCGCATGTAGTGGCCTGGGTAATCGAGATCGAACATCCATTCAGGGATATCGATTTCGCAGTATCCAGTCGTTTTAAGATGGAGAAACGCGGCTGGGAAGTGCAGTAGAAGGGAAATATGTTTGGTCAATTCGTATTCCCGACAGTTTGTTCCGAGGTATGCTCGTTCCATTGTTCGGAGGGAAAGTTCAAGTCGTTCCCCGGCAAGTAATCCCTCACGGATATCATCCCACGTGCCTTGTGGAATGTAATTCGTGGTGCTATCGCTGCGCTCATAGTTGAATAGTTGTTGCGCTTCTGAGGCAGTTTGTAGCGCCAGGGAATACGTTTGTTGGTATATTGCCGCGGTCTCGGATTGAAGAAATAAATACAAATCGTGAGAAGTGAATTTATCCCGCATGAAATCCTGTACTTCAATAGAGTGCTCAATTTTTCGTTGATGATTATTCAGTGAGCGGAGAGAAATATCGCGTCTTCTTTCAGCCGCATGGATTTGACGTGTAATCTGTTGAATCTCGATGGTAAGAACGTCGAGTTGATGGCGCCAGTGCTCTTCTCGCCTCTGCCATTCACCCTCCGTCAATTCCAGCGACGCTTGTGTCGAAGCAATATCTCCGAGGACATTCAAGATTCGCGCTGCTTTGGAATAAGAGGCGGCTAATTTATTTCCCACCGGGACCTGCTGGAAGTCGAGAGGCGTGCCTACAATCCCTGCAACACCGAACCAGATATCGGGCGAGAATGTCAAATCTCTGGCCACCGATTCGGAGACGTTTCCATTATTATTAGAGGAGATGGAGAGGCCTGTAGCACTTTGATAGCCGACTTCTCCGGCGTTGAGACCATTGTTGATCAATGTCTGGAAATACCGTAGTCGTGTTTGCGCCCCTAAGAGCGTCTTTTGGAGAGCCCCGACTTGCCAATCAGATTCCCTCCAGGTATTCTTCTGGATATCCAGCGAGAGATGCAACAGTTGTCGATCATGAGTTGCTCGCAGTGCAGCCAGATATTCCGCATCACCTTTCTCAAACGCTGAAAGTAATGATGACCCGAGGCTTTGGACCGTTTTCGCCAAATCCAGGGCCTTTGGAAGTACGTAGGAGAACCGATAGGGATTTCTACCGTGGCATAATTGCAGTGATGTATCGCAGCCATCGCCGCACAAAAGTCCCGGCAAGACATTCGGACCGTTACATTGACAAGGACCATTGTCGCAAACATGTATTGTTGCTCTCCGATCCGCGGCGCGTTCATACAGCTCCATAAGACGTGGGTTCAGTGGAGCAGCCAAAGCTTGGAAATCCTTGACAGTCATAGGGACCGCTTCATCGTGAATATGGATTCTTTTCGGTCGAGGTCCGAGAATTTTCTCAATGAGATCAAATACAATGATTGCTTGTTTCGTTGTCTGTCGCGAATTCTTGCCCATTAGAGCATCCCCCCATTGCAATAGGACTTCCAGATAGTCGAGAAGGACTGCTCGTCCACGGAGCACACCGGGTGATTCGGGTTTGTATATGCAGACGTCTTGTTCGGCAACGGTAGGAGTTAGGCGGGGCTGTTGGCGTAATAAAGCGCTTGAATGGACTTGACACTGAGTCCACGTGTTGTCCATTCCGAGAGGATCGAACGCGAGTTCGTACCATTTCAGCGCGAGATCAAAACGGCAACGGGAACGAAGGTCGCCAGCTATTGCAAGGGAAATGGCGAAGGTTGAGGGTGGGATTAATGGTGCTCCGGGGTCGAAATAGACGAAGTAGGGATACGCGTGGAGCGGCTTGGGGAATACAGAGATATTGATGTCAGGATCTGGGATGAATTGGGGAAGAATATTCGCAGAATCTGTTGTCATGTCATATTTGAATCCTGAACCAGGCGACAGTGGCATAGATACGCTGAAAGTGAGGACATCGGCAGTTCGACCGAGGAATGTGAGTTGAGCAACTGAGGATGGAGGGACATCGCCATCCACAGGAAGTCCCTCGTCTGAACGGCGAGGAGGATCCCATCTCCCAAAATGTACTCGTGTCCAAAACAAATGCAACATTCTCTGTGGACCCCACCGCAACAGGCCGGGTAACTTATTTGGTCGGTCCCAATCGGAGGTCGAATCGGGTGGAATCCATCCAAAGTTGGCGTCCTGGGGAGCATCATGCTCATCAAAACGGCGAGAGTCCGCAAGCCAGAAGTAAAACTCGTCGATTTCCGGTGGGTGTAACACTCCACACTTGGTACAACACTCGTCCCGACTATTTCGTTAATCATATGACTGGAAGGAGTACCTCTTATTGTTAAGAGCAGAGATATTACTGGGTGGGACCGTAGCCGCGGCGACTCTAACAAACCGAGTTCCCATCTTAATAGCCGATCTCACCCAAAGAGGAAGTTGATGTGTTGACATTGGCGCAATCGTTGCACCTGTTGTCACTGAATTCGCCGTGGTGATTGGAGGAGATGGTCGATTATCTGCATTACTGAGAGGTCCGAGTAAAGATAATCTAGCTCCATGTTGGGGAATGCCAAGTACTTGCAACCCCTCCGACGGCACCTGGGATGTGAGGTCCAAAGATGCGAACTCATGGGACTGTATGGCTTTCAATGACTTCAACGTGGGCTTGGTCGACCACCAAACGAGGCCGCCTTCCTCAGGGATAATGAGTGTGTTCTTTCGCAACTCTCTGGTCAGTAATCGGAAGGCATCTGATTTCCTGGCTTCATGCATTTCATCCCACGCAATCCAGTTCTCGCGATACACCTCCCTTCGGTTCTGAGCCTCCCAGATCTGAAATGTTGCATAGCTGGCGTCCCATTCTTCTAAAAATTCCTTAGTAGGGACGTAATCCAATTCTAGTCCAAGCCGTGCTCTTTGGACTAAATTATGGACAGAAGTAAGAGCATCTTCAATTCGAGTTGCACTCTCGCACGTTCCAACTTCAACATCCTGGAGCAGTAAGTCTGTCAAATCATGAGGAGACTTCGCGTAACGGTGGAACCCCCTAAATGGGCTAAGCGGCACGCGATTCATTCCGCAAAGGTATGCGAATAAGGCGGACCGAGCGCGCTTTCGGAGACTGTCGTTGAGTATTTTTACCTCCTTGTAGCTTCGCGGTTCCATACTGGCGAAACAGGTGTCCGAAACGAAATGTGTGAGGTTCTGGTTTCCTGAAAACAGTCCATTCATTACCTCCGGATCATCCGACGCCCACAGAGCTGGACGAGCCTGTTCGATAATACGTGTATAGAATTTCTTTTTCAATCGCTTTATCCATAAACCACAGCGCCTTACCCGAATTGGCCATCGTTCGTCTTCCAAGCTCCGTGTGCTAAGGGAAATTTCTGGATTTGCGAAGTAATTCAATACCAAGGATGCATGACTGATGTCAATGTCCAGGTAACGAATCAATTGAGTGGGAGTCGGAGGCACTTGCATAAGGGCCTCATGGAACATGAACCAGATTGGTTGCTGTTGTCTCACCTTGGCGACTTCATCCCTGAGATCGCAATAATCGAAGATCCGTTCAAACCAGTCGAGCAAGGCGGATTTTCGTTTGGCAGATGGATTTACCCTGGAGTCGATGGTGACACGCGGAGGGTGATACGAATCTGTAACGGGAAGGAAATTCATATCGAAATAAGCGTGATGTGATTTAAAAGCAGCAGGTGATTGCGTACGATAATATGAAGTGCCAAGGAAATTTGCCAGATGATTCAGAATGAGACTTAATTCGGAGGAGTGATCGCAATGGGACTGCTTCGCCGAAAGTCGAAAGCGATGTGCAAATAACATTGCCTTGAACGCTCTTTGATATGTCCGCCGGATGTCCCGCAGTGAGCTTGTAAAATGGCGGTTCAAGTACTTGGCCGCAGTAGACGCAACCTCCAATCTATTCCCCAAAGTCTCTTTCTTCCACTCCCTGAAGAGCTTGTCAATCGGGATCGTCATGAGATTCGATTCTGTATCGGGACCCTTATATTTTACTTGAAATCCGGTGTGTAATGGGCGAATGCATGTCTCCTCTTTGAATAAAGGCTCTCGTTGCTCAAAGTGTATCTCAATGCGATATGCACCCCTCTTGAGCGGAAGCGGAGCAGATACAGCGTCTGGAGCATCTTCCTCGTGCCAATTTCGATTGAGCACGGTCCAATATTGTTGACCATACCGAAGTGTGACAAGCCATCGATTGTGTTTCGCTTTTTCGAAATCCGGGGCCTTGTTGTCTGGCTGATGATATCCCACGTAAAATGTATATTCCCCATCATTTTCAACCAAGAGCACACCTGACCAGCAGACGGTGAAGGGTTGAGCACCACCCAAATGTTGGCCATTGATATCACGCATAGCAAATCCATTTCGGAGCCCAACAAACTGTTGTTGTGCAGTTGTGAGATTGACTTGGAACGGAGGCAAGATAGTAGGAATGGGGGCGTTGTGTTCATTACGGCTGTCTCCTCCAAACAACGTGAGATCCCCGCTAACCTCTCGCCAGATTGTATTCCCTTGAATTCTGTATTCTGCCAAAAGTCCCGTCCCTATTAGCCCATTCAGTGCAGCAAAAGCTCCGCCCGAGATATGAGGCTGCCAAGTGTACTCTCGAGGGGGTTCGCCGGAGTCATGTTCCCAGTGTTCAGGCGAAGTAGGCTTGTTTTCGTCTGCCAGAAGATGTCGTATGATTTCCCACGCAACGGCATGACCCTCGTCATTCTTTCCATCCGTCACGGATGCAACATGATCTGCCAGATGCTGAGCAATTACTTCGCAGCGAGAATAAAAGTTAACAAACTCGGTCCTGAACAGCGAGAATCGAACTTTTTCGGAGGGTTCGTGAATGAGTTGCTCGACCACATGATTGAAATTGGCAAAAATGGGAGCAAATGGAGCCAGTGCTGCGCGAGGCGCAAAGTATAGAGTCTGTACTGCTGCTGCCTCGGCTTCGTTCAATTGACGAATATCACTTAATTTATGGATTACAGCTTCATCGGTCAAAGGAAGCTCCGTCCACAATTCCTCATCCTCTTCGTCGTAACGGAACGGTCCGTGATGAGGCGCATGCCACAACCGTGGTACAGTGTTTTCCTCCGGTAATCCAACCTTGAATCTTCGGCTCTCTTTCCTTACTCTGTGACCGTCCGCCTTCAAAACATATGGAAAGAAATGCTCCGCAAGTCTCTTGAGAACTTTGTTCTTTGCATGGTATCCGAGTTGATGGAACCCTTTCTCAATGCGCTTCCAATCCCATTTCTCACGTTCCGCCTCATTGATATTGACTTCCAACAGCTTCTTGCGTAGCTTCCAAAGATGGTCGTCATGATTGTCTGGATAATTTAGCGGCTCGACCTCTGACTCTTCCGGCGAAGGGAGCGGGAACGGATCGTCGCCATGGAGATGCCGATTTGTAGTAAAAAGGAAAATAATCTCCCCAATTGTGAATTTCGATGCACATATTTTGGCGAGAATCTCGGAAAATCGTAGAGTGCTCGTAGGTTTTGCGAACCAAGGATCGATATCGGTGAATCCGGCCAGATGGGAAAGCTGGTTGATTGTATTAGACAGTTCCTTTCGGAAACCATGGCCGCGAGTTGAACACTGGAAGCGAGCTGTAGCATAGTCGTCGATGTGGTCGAGGAGAACACGGACGGCCCAGTCCCAGTCGTTTGCGGAGGCTACGGGATGAACCCAAAGAGCCAGTATCTGAGTTCTGGTTTCGGGTAGGTCATTCGGGTTAAGACTTTGGAAAGGAAATCGTGAAAGAGGGAGGTTGAAGTCATCCCGCAGCATGATAAGAGCTGCCAACTGACGAACGAAGTCAGGGTTGACAGTATTGCCAATGAACAGTGAGAGAACATTGCAAATATCTGCCAACAGCAGGAACGTTAGTTTCGGTCCCCGCAAGTACTGTAACTGACGCCATAAGCGAATAAATACGGCTAATTTATGGAACAGGATGATCGGATCCACTGTCGAGATGAACGAAAACCGCAACTTTTCAAGACAAAATGGCTCGCAGTCGGGGAATAAACTTTGTACGTCGTCTTCCCGGACTTCATCTCTCACGAAAGGAACATAGCGACATCTCCATAGTTCAAGAAATTCGCAATACGATAGCCCTGTCCGCTTCATGAATTCAGGGACACTGAACAGGATTTGACGCCAATCGTCGGTAGTGTTGTCTAATTCATATAACTCGAATGTGAATCCAGTTGGTAGATTTCCAGAATATAGCATCGAATATTCGTCAGATGATATACCGAAATATTCCAATGCAATGTCCAAACGGACGGGAAACCGCCATAAACTTCGCTGGAAATCAATTGGCTCAAGGGATGCATCTATTGCCAGTTCCGTGATATCTTCTCTGAAATGCCGCATGGTCTGATACCGATCTGTTCCAATGTGCTGTAAGTACGTCCGACAAAGGTCGAGCGACTTGGAATATGGCAACGTTGGCGCAGTAAAACACCGTTTGAGGGTCTCGTAGATAGCAGGATCCGCAACTGGCGTAGCAGGCGAGGAATGTTCTGGCATTGTGGCGAACATAACGGTAGGATCATAACCTCCCTTTCCAATATTGTACCCAGCAAGGGAATTGGCGTTCGTATCGTGCACTGCGCCGCAACCGCTGTCTGGTGCACCACCCAAAGCTTCCAGACTTTCATTGACCAGATCGATACACGGGATAGAGCTACTCAGATTCGCCGCAGTAGCATGCAACGCCCCCAAAGGTCCTCGTCGTCTCGCAATGTAATCTCCCAGATTCGTGCCATTCATGGACAATCCAAGCATCTCATGGAGATACTGCACACTCCCTAATGGAGACAAATGAGGCGGAGGGATACAAACCGTCAACATCCCATCGGGATTGACTGGAGAAAATCCCCGTGCAGGTCCATCTCCAACAATTTTCGGTGGAGGGCCCAATGCCAATGATAAAGCATGAATGGCTCGCGCATGCGGATATGCGATCGTCCCAGTCAATGCAGTTTGGAAATTGTCAACGGTGAGATCGTTGATTAGAGAGGTAGACGTGTATCCTCGAGCGTACAAAGCTTCCATGAGAGAGAATTGGAGTTGAGGTTGGCCGATAGAAGTGACTTGGTAAAGCGCCGTTATTATATCCAGTGCTTGCTTTAACCATTTTCGTGCGGTTTCGCTTTGCGGGAATATCACATGGAGGGCTACTTCCAGCGCCGTTTGATCTAACGGGGAAGAGAGATCGAAGCCACCGGGGTGAAGTTGATTGTACTCCGCGATGAAAAGTTGCAATGCATCCGAAACTGGGACGTTGGGTATATCAACGAGACCATTGAGAGCAGGCGCCGTGGTCAATTGGATGGGAACTTGGAAGAACTTGTTCAATCTTTGGATCCAAGATATGGCCCTCTGAGTTGGACTCCCAGGAAGCGTGAACGAAGGAAGTAAATCGGGATTATCGATGAAAAATCTCATCCATGTAGAGTCGGTGATTTGTGCCAAATCCGCGACCGTTCGAAGCCCAATCATTGTAATAATTGCGTTGACAAGAACCGTGTTTCCCTCCGTAATGGTTTGCAGCACCAAATGGAGATACGCCAACGGTTGCCTGGCAATAATTCCTGTTTCACCCATCCAATACGAGGCATCAATTTTGCCATCCGAAACTGCTCCGGTGTAATTCAGCCACCCTGTTCCCACTCCGGATGAATTGTCGACAATAGCTGAGATGGGCGGCGCCAAAACCACCCTGGGCAACGACCCTCCAACAGCACCCAAAGCAGCCAATCTCCGTGCCGCTTGTTCCATAACCACGGGGGGAGCAGGAATAGTCACCGGTGTGATTTGAAGGTCGAGAAACCCGGCGTTAAAGTCGTTTCTAAAGGCCGTCTGTGATTGCGCAGCGGACAACATCAATGCAACTTTATACCGCTCTTCAACCGCAATTTGAATCGGCAGTGCAACGCCCAACATGTAGAAGTATTCGGCGGGCACATAGATTGACGGATTCAGCGGGGCAAGTTGTCCAATTGCATCAGGGATCCCAGTAAGCAAGACAGAGGCTTCTTTGTAAGTGATGGGACTTGGTGTTAAGGCCGTGTCGATGGGGAAACGTAATTCCATGGTTGTCGCCAAGACGCTAAGCCGCTCGCAAAATATGGCCGCTGAAGCGCTGTAAACGTAGCCCGCCAGTCTTAATGCCTCTGCATCATGACTGGCCCGATACCCGAACAATTGGCCCTCGAATTTCAATCTAGCTTGCTCCGTCGCTTCAACAATATACGACTCGTTTTCTGGAACGGTGTAGAGATCTGATATAGGCAGAGGGGAGGCTGGCGGGGGGAATAAAGTCCTATTCCAGACGATCTCTGCAGCGATCTGGTGACATTGCGCTGTCGTCAGAGGAGTATTGCGAACTTCAAGCCGATGTAATTCATGTTCCACGGTGGGGTGGTTCAGTGAAAGGACGAGATTGATTGCATCGACCAGAAGCCTGAAATCGGGAGGTTGACCCGTTGCCTTGAGCGGAACAAATGCAATAGGATTCTCCTCGAGACCGAGATTTCCTGCTGGTATCGGGATAATAGCACTTGCAGGTAATGCCAAGTAATCGGCCTGAATAGGGGACAAAGCGACCATGAGTTGAGTAGTGATATGGTATTCGACATTCGTATCCAGGAGAATCAAACCCGCGCGCTCTAATTCCAATCTTAGATGAAAAGCATTTGTCCCACGGTGGTCTAGATGGCTCGTCGGCGGATCAACGACAATCACTGCCGTTGCCACAGATTTCAGAATCGGATCTCCAGCGTCGTGTGCCACAAAATCCTGAATTATAGAGTTCTCGAACGTAGGGATGATGCCATCGACAATTGCGAGAGGATGAGAAGGTACGGGAACGCCTATAGCGGATCCGATTTCGACTCCGTCGATACTGTTCTCAACTGTAAGGTCGAAGACTCGTATTCTGAGGCCCTGGAGCGCGCGAGTGAATGTCGCGGCGATCACTGGTGAAGTGGGAATAAGTTTCAGGATTATTAGTTCCGGCATCGTGTCTACTGATTAGTCGCTTGCAAATGGCAGTGTCCCCGAAGAGTAAGGGTAGCTACTCTGGAACTAGCGACTCGAAATAACGTCCGATGAACTATGTCAAAGTCGAAATACTATCGAAGGCTGCGAATGCGTCAGCTTCGAATTTTCTCGATACTGCTCAATTAGGGAAGCTCCGTGAAAGGTACATACACGCTCGAAGTAATATACACCTCAGAAGGTGTCCCGACTTGATTGCTTTGCTCAAATTCCTCAAGAGGATATCCCTATTGTAGTTTCGCGATGTTTTGTTTTGATCTCCCGTTTCTGAGTTTCAAGCCTACGTCAGCGCCCCCCCAAAAAACGAAAGTCAACCTCACAAATAGCCGCTCTCTGCGATGACGAATCTGTTGAATCTGTTCTCCCGAGATTCTCTCTCAAATCCGTCTCTTTGTAAAGCAAAGATACAATCTCTTTCCACAAGCCGCGTCACCCAAACTTTTTGAGAAGGCTGGATGAGGGAGGCGCGCCGGCGTTTATTGGTCAAGCAGGGTCCGTTGTTTACGTCCAAGCGCAAGGTTCGTGCTTGCGCTTGGACCTTTTTTTCTGGTTCCGGATTCATTTGTGCGCCTGGGAAAAAAGGTTCGAATGGGAGTTAATTTGTGGATTGGAAAAGGTTATTTGGTGTTTGGAGGATTGCGCGAGTGGTGTGGCGCTAACCTAAAATCCGGGGTCATTTAAGTCTTAGCGGCCGGACGGAATCCCTGGATAATTAATTGGGAA
>Ga0302325_10012897_pt1 | contig 17892 bp, 16 predicted proteins | sample Palsa_T0_2_FD_201948 | JGI IMG/M metagenome (GOLD analysis project Ga0302325, IMG submission 201948) | Peat permafrost microbial communities from Stordalen Mire near Abisko, Sweden - Palsa_T0_2 | ecosystem: Environmental > Terrestrial > Soil > Palsa > Peat permafrost | place: Sweden: Abisko...
CCGCGCCGGACTGCCTGGACCCGAAGATCCACCACAACAACCTGCTGCCGTCGATCCTGGCCAAGATCGAGGCGAACGTGGCCGGCGCCGACGACGCGGTCATGCTCGACCCGCGGGGCTTCATCGCCGAAACCAACGCCACCCACCTCTTCATGGTGATCCGCGGCACGCTGGCCACCCCCACCACCGCGTCCTGCCCGGAGGGCATCACCCGGGCCGCGGTCCTGGACCTGGCCGCCTCGGCCGGCCTGCGCGCCCAGGAAGGCGACTACACACTGCCGCAGCTCTACACGGCCGAGGAGGCCTTCGTGACCGGCACCATGGGCGGCCTGGCCCCCGTCGTCCGCGTCGACGGCCGGACCATCGGCGACGGCACCCCAGGGCCGGTCACCAAACGCCTGACGGAGCTGTTCGCCGACCTAACCGCTGCCACCGGTACCCCCGTCGTCTGACCCCGCGACCGGGTGTTCAGATCGCCAGTACCTGCGCTCGGCTCCTGGGAGCAGGGAGACTGGTGGGGCTTGTGAGGCGCGGGGGCGGAATCTGTTTCGTCAGTTGTCTTTGATTTTTCCGTCTTCGAGCTCCAGGACGGAATCGGCGATGCCGATGAGGTCCGGGTCGTGGGTGGCGACCAGCGCGGTCACGCCCTCGGATTGCACCACGGTGCGGAGCAGCCGCATGATCTGCTTGCCGGTCTCGGAGTCGAGCTGGCCGGTGGGCTCGTCCGCCAGCAGCACCTGCGGGCTGCCCGCCAGCGCCCGGGCGATCGCGACCCGCTGCTGCTGGCCGCCGGACAGTTCGCCCGGCCGTTGCCTGGCGTGATCGCTGAGGCCGACGATGTCCAGCATCAGCCGGACCCGCTGCTCGCGTTCCTTCGGGGCCAGGCCGGCGATCCGCAGCGGCACGCCGACGTTCTCCGCCGCCGACAAGATCGGGATGAGGCCGAACGACTGGAACACGAACGCCACCGAGGTGCGCCGCATCGCCATCCGCTCGCGGGAGGACATGGCGGTCACGTCCTGGCCGGCCACCTGGACCCGGCCGCCGTCCGGCTGGTCCAGGCCGCCGACCACGTTGAGCAGCGTGGTCTTCCCCGATCCGGACCGGCCGCGCAAGGCCACCAGCTGGCCGGACCCGACCGTGAACGACACGCCCCGCAGCGCATGGGTAGCCGTGCGCCCGCTGCCGAACGTCCGCGTGACCCCCTCGACCGCCAGCATGTCCGTCGCCAGCACCGCAGTCACGACTTGTCTCGCTGGTCGGGCCAGACGCCGATGTGGTCGGGTTCGCCTTCGAGGCGGACCAGGTCCCGCATGCCCAGCGGTTCGGTCATTTCCCTGGGCAGCTGCAGCCGGCCGGCCCGGTCGAGCACCGCGTACTCCACCGCGTGCTGGGCCATCTCGCCGTCGTCGACGGTGCTGGCCAGCCGGTGGATCTCGGTGCTGGTCCGGCCGTCCCTGATCGCGACGACCCGGCGCACCACCGAGGACACGGCCGGGTCGTGGGTGACGATCAGCACGGTCACGCCGAGCTCTCGATTCGCCGTCTGCAGCGCGGCGAACACCTCGGCCGCGGTGGCCGTGTCGAGTTCGCCGGTGGGCTCGTCCGCGAGCAGCACCTTGGGCTCGTTGACCAGGGCCACCGCGATGGCGGCCCGCTGCTGTTCGCCGCCGGACATCTGATCGGGCCTGCGGCCCGCGCCGTCGCCCAGGCCCAGCAGGTCGAGCAGTTCAGCCGCGCGCGCCCGGCGGCTGGCGGCCCGGCTCCCGGCCAGCCGCATCGGCAGCTCCACGTTCTGCTGCGCGGTCAGGTACGGCAGCAGGTTGCGAGAGGTCTGCTGCCAGATGAAGCCGACGACCCGCCGCCGGTAGGCCAGCCGCTGGCGCGAGGCCATCGCGGCCAGGTCGTGGCCCGCCACCCGCACCGAACCCGCCGTGGGCGTGTCCAGGCCGGCCAGGATGTTCATCAGCGTGGACTTGCCGCTGCCCGACGCCCCGACCAGCGCCACGATCTCGCCCTGCTCCACCAGCAGGTCAAGACCCTGCAGCGCCTGGACCTCGATTCCCGCGGCGAGGTAGATCCGCACCAGCCGGTCGCAGACGATCAGCGAGCCCGCGCCGAAGTCGCGGTGCTGCCGCGCCGCCTCGGCGCCCAGCTCGGCGATGCTCTCCTGGGCAGACGAGCCCTCCTGCAGGGGCGTAGCGGCCATGTGCATCACTTCCTTACCTCTTAGTTTGCCCTGAGCAGGCCGGTAACGCCGCGTCGGCGCAGCACCGAAGTCTGCGCGAGCAGCGTGGCCAGGGCCAGGACGAAGATCGCGGCGGCGGGCAGGCCGAGCTCGAGAGCATCAGGTGAGAGCTGGACCGGGGCGCCGGTCCCGGTAAAAGGCGGACAGGTCGACAGACGAGCCCGACCAGGTGCGGCAGGGCGACGGCGCAGACCGCCACGGCGCCGTGCAGCGCCGCCGGAATGGGCTGCCCGCTGGCCGGCCGGCCCGGCCACCGGCCGGAGACCAGGGTCGCGTGCGCGGTGATATCGCCGAGTTCGGCCTGCCCGCTGAAGGTCGCCAGCACCGAGGCCAGGGCCGCCGCCACGACGATGGTGAGGGCCGCCGCGATGATGACCAGGCGGTGGGCGTTCATCCGGGACAGGGTCAGTGAACCCCGTGTCAGTGCACCCCGTGTCAAGCCCATCAGCACAGCAGCCTACGATCCGGACAGGCTGATAAAAAGAGTGCGTATACGAGCTGGAACCGGTCCGCAACCAGGCCGGGACAAGGCAACCTGCCGGACGTTCGAAGAAGCAAAGGGGGCTGACGGTGTCGGTCATCGTCATCACCGGGGCCGCCGGCCTCGTCGGGTCCATGCTGCGGACCAGGCTGGCCCGGCCGGGCCGGACGCTGCGCGTCATCGACATCGCCCCGCTGGTGGCCGGGCCGGGCGAGGAAGCGATCCAGGCGTCGGTGGCCGACATTGACATCATGACCGCCGCCTGCCAGGGAGCGGACGCGGTCATCCACCTGGCCGGGATCCCGGGCGAGGCGCCGTGGCCGCGCATCCTCGAGGTGAATATCAACGGCAGCTACGTGGTGTTCGAGGCGGCCCGCCGGGCCGGGACGCCCCGGGTGATCTTCGCTTCCTCCAACCACGCGGTGGGTTTCATCCCGCGGTCGGCGTTCCCCGTCCCCGACTACGCGTTTCCCGCGCCCGACACCTACTACGGCGTCTCCAAGGCCAGCACCGAGGCGCTGGCCGCGATGTACCACTACCGGTACGGGATGGACGCGATCTGCGTGCGGATCCTGTCCTGCTTCCCGGAGCCGCGGAACGTGCGCATGCTGTCCACCTGGCTGTCGCCCGACGACGCGGGCAGGCTCTTCGAGGCGTGCCTGACCGCGGATAGGCCCGGGTACCGCGTCATCTTCGGGGTGTCCGCCAACACCCGGGGCGGCTGGGTCTCGCTGGCCGAGGCCAAGGCCCTCGGCTACCAGCCCGAAGACGACGCGGAGGCCTACGCCGCCCAGATCATCGCGGAGTACGGTGAGGCGCCCCGGCCGGACCCGGACACCGACCCGGTGCTGCGCTACCTGGGCGGCGAGTTCGCCCTCCCCGACGCGCAAGTCCCCCAGGCCTAGCGCCCGGGGCGGTTCCCCCGCCCGAGCGCCAGCTCCTCCGCTCACGCGGGCCTCAGTGCTGGCGTTCTTCGGCGTGGTGTATGCGGTCCAGGCAGATCGCGATGCAGATGATGAGAGCGTCGTTCTCGCCCGGGGCGACGTCGACGCCGTAGGTGTCGCGGACCCGGAACCACGACCGGGAGATCTGGGCGACTACCTGCCCGCCGTCGCGGATCTCGAAGTCCTTGTCGATGAGGTTCCCGACCGCCTCGAGCCGGCCGCCGCCCGGGATGTCGATGAACGAGCGGTGGTGCAGCGGTGAGATCACCGCCTTGTGCACCGTGGCCACCACCGCCCCGTCGTGCTCGATCTCCATCGCGTCGGTGAAGGTGAGGAACCTCTTGTGGATGGTCGCGAGCTTCTGCCCCGCGGCGTCCTTGAGCTCGAAGGTCTCGCGGAGCCTAAGCGCCTTGCCGTCCACGAGGAAGACCTTGTTGCCCTGCTCGTCGGTGACCCAGAAGTCGTCGGTGATGGAGAACAGCCGCTCCCGCACGAGATAGCGCATAGCGCTGAGGCTATCCGCGTTTGGGCTCGCCATGCGCGGTCCTCGTCCCCGAATCCGGGGATCGCACTTTGCATACAGTCGCCGATAACCTCTGAACTGCCAGTTGTAGAGCGAGATCACCTTGGGGGGTGACGATGACGGTGATGATGCGTCCCCTGCCGCGGCCGGTGCCGCTGCGCCAGTCGGTCTACGACGCGCTCATCGACCTGATCGTCGGTGGTGATCTGCCGCCCGGCCAGCACATGGTAGAGACCGACCTCGCCCGTCAGCTCGGGGTCAGCAGGCAGCCGATCCGCGAGGCGCTGCACCGCATGGAGGCCGAGGGATGGGTGGACCTGCGGCCGAGTCAGGGTGCCTTCGTCCATGTGCCGACCGACTCCGAGGTGGACGATCTGCTCCACACGCGCGCGCTGCTCGAGGCCGAGGCGGCCCGGCTGGCCGCCCGCGCGCCGAGTCCGGCTCAGGTGGCCAGGCTGAGGGAGATCTGCCGCGAGGGGCAGGCGGCGGCCGACGCGGACGACTTGAGCGAGGCCGTGACGGTGAACAGCCTCTTCCACGCCGAGATCGCGGCCATCGGGGGTAATACGGTGCTGGCCGAACTGGCCGATATCGTGGGCCGCCGGGTGCAGTGGTACTACCGGCTGGTGGCCCCGGAGCGCGGGCACGGCTCGTGGACGGAGCACGGCGCGCTGATCGACGCGATCGAGCAGCACGACGCCGAACGCGCCGAGTCGCTCGCCCGCAAGCACACCGAGCGGACCCGGGCCGCCTATCACCGCCCCCGGGAATCCTGACGGCCGTCGGCGTGGCCGGGGTTATATATATCCGCCCCTCGGTACACCGCTCACGGGTTCGGTCACTTAGTGCAATATTCCTCTTACCCTCGGCTAATGAGTGGCGGTGCGACTTGCCGTAAAGCCCGGAATGCACGGTGCGGAGCGCGGCAGGGCAGTAGCGTGTGTCTTCAATCGTGACCTTCTGCGGCAGAAATCGTCCAAGTAGGTAGCAGAGTGTCTCGTTCGTCGCAATGATGCTAGTGATCATTGACCTGCTGTACGACAGACAGGGGAGTGACCCGGTATATGAGGAGTGGTTCGCCGGCTCCAGATGGCCGTGACTGGCCATCCGCGCAGCGTCCGTACCCGGATGAGGCCACGAGCGGTCCAGTCCAGCACGGACCTGGGCCACGAAGCGACCCGCGCGAAGGCCCCGGCGGACGGCGCGAGGTGCCGTTCGGTCCCGAGATCTCCTGGCCTCAAGGTTTCCGGCAGCTTGACACTGCGTCCCGGGACGTGCTCGAGTCCGCGTACGGCACCGGACCTATCTATCAGCAGCCAGCCATCGACGACTACGGCTACGGCGATCCCGGCTACGCGGATCCCTCCTATGACGGCCCGAAGGCTCCGCACCCCGGTCCCGCGTTCCGCGGCGAAACCGGACCCAGGACGCCAGCCCGTCCGACGGCTTCCGGATGGCCCGGTTACCCTCCGCCTGGGCCCGCGGTACCCGGCTACCAGGTTCCCGACTTCCGTGATTCCGGGCCGGCCGCGACCGGCAGTTCGGCGTACCCGGAGCAGTGGTATGGCCATCCGCGCCTGGACGACCGCGTTCTCGGTGACGATGTCCGGGGCGACCGGGCTCTGGACGGATCACGTCCGGCCGATCCGCGTCCCGTCGACGCGCGTCCCGCTGACCCGCGTCCCGCTGACCCGCGTCCCGCTGACGGGCGTTCCGGTGACCCGCGCCTTGCGGGCATGCGTTACGACGAGTTGCGCTACGACGAGCCTTCCGCTGACGAGCCGTCCGCTGACGGGCGCGGCTTCGACGGCTCCTTTGACGATGAGTCATGGTTGGAGGATCTGCGTCGCAGTGCTCCCGCCTACCCGCAGACGCCCGGTGACCAGTCCTTCCCGACCGGTCCCGCGTCCTGGACCGAGGCCGGGGTTCCCGGGTCAGGTCCGCTTCCCGGGTCAGGTCCGCTTGCCGGGTCAGGTCCGCAGCCCGGCTACCCGCAGGCGCCCGCGAATGACTGGTTTACCGGCAAGGGGCCCGGTCGCGCCGACCGGGGAGACCGTGGCGGTTCGGCTCCCCAGCTGAGCGCCGGGCGCGCGACCAGCGCGGGCCCGCGACCCGGCGGTCAGCCCGAGGCCGGGAGCGGACTGCGGAAGGGGACCGGAGCCGGCGCCGCGCGCCAGCCAGGCTCCGCCTACCCGCACGCTCTGGCCGGAAAGGAAAGCGGCTTCCTGGGCGCGCCGACCGCGCAGGTCGACGTGCTGACCCCGCCTGCTGGCAGTCAGGTAGTCGCTCCGCCGGAAAGCGGTCCGCAGCTGGCCAGCCCGTTCCTGGCTCCGCCCGGCGAGGGTCGTGCGGCCGCGCCGGGCCGCTCCACCGCGGTACGCCCCGGGCACGGTCTGGACGGCCCGGAGATCACGTCTTCCTGGCCTGTTGCGCCGCAGGTTGACCAGATTGAGTCGTTTGCCGAGTTCTGGCGGGAAGACGATCAGGACGACGATTACGCGGGCCTGTTCGGGGACCGGGTGGTCGATCCGGATGGTGACGGCACGCGCGCCAAGCGCCGCATCGGCCGCCGTCGCGGTCGCAGTAATGATCACCGGCTCTGGCTGGCGCTGGGCGGGGTGGTGGTCGTAGCCGCGGCCGCGATCACCGGGATCATCAAGTTCGAGTTCCCGTCGCACGGCGGTCCCGCCCACATCATGGGGACCCCGGCCGCGATCGGGACCTACGTCCGCACGGTGGACCTGGAACGTCAGACGAACGTGGCCCAGCTGCGCGACGAGGTCATCACGATGAGCTCGGGCCATGCCAGCCGCGTGGTCTCGGCCGTGTACGAGTCAGGAAACTCGGCCGCCGGGAACGACGAGCAGATCATCATGTTCATCGGCGGCCATCTGGCGAACGCCGCTCCGGCCACGTCGGTCGCCAGCTTCACGCAGAAGTTCGCTGGTGCCGAGGTGGTCAGCGCCGGGCCACTGGGCGGCAAGGCCGCGTGCGTCGAAGAGGGCAGCGGCTCGGACAGCGTGTCCATGTGCGCCTGGTTCGATAACGACAGCTTCGGTGAGATCGTCTCGCCCACGATGAACTCCGCGGTCCTGGCCCAACAGATGCTCACCGTCCGGTCAGCTGTCGAGACCGTCGTCAAGAAGTAGTAGCCCCTTCTAGCTGCGCCGCTTCTTGAAGCTGAGCCGTTTGGTCAAGGACAGCCGGGTGACCGTGAGGATGAGCGCGAGTGCGAGTGCGATGAGCCCGGCCACCTGGGCGGTAAGCACCGGGGCGAGAGCGGAGGAATCGGCGGCCGTCGCGGCGTTGCGCCGGGTTCCCTGAGGGTGAGTCCGGGGAGAGCTCGTCGGGGCCGTGCTGGAAGGGACGATCGCCGGGAACAAGCCCGCCGCGTTGCCCGCGCCGATGAGCGAACTCGACACGCCGTTGAGAGCCGGGACGGGGCCGAGCGGCAGCGGCGTCTCGGGTGATGCGGTGGCCGACGGCTTAGCCGGGGCAGGCGCCGCGGCGGTGACCGCGACAGTCTCGTCGGCCGCGGGCGGTGACCACGTCGCCGAGGTGACGACGCTGGCCGCGGCGGTCAGGGTGACCGAGCTGACCGAGCCGGCGCCGGACGCGACCGGGATCTGGGCGTGCAAGCTGACGGGCTGCTTATCGGACACCGAACTGACGGTGCAGCTCGCGGTCTTGTCTCCCTTGGCGCAGCCGCTGGTAAACGCGGGCTTCTGGCTAGTCGGCTTGGACGAGAGCGTCACGGACACATCAGAAGCCGGCCCGTCCTTGGTCGAGACCTCCACCACGAACGCGGCGTCCTGCCCGCGCTTGATGCTGGATTGCCCGCGCTGGACGCTCACGCACAGTTCTGGCCCGGTTGCCGTCGCGCTCGGGCTTGCGCTTGCACTTGAGCTAGCGCTCGCGCTCGCCGTCGCGCTCGAGCTCGCGGTTGCCGTCGCGCTCGGGCTCGGGCTCGTCGCGAGGGAGTCGTCGAGTGACGCGGAGGCCGTGGCCCTGGCCGACGATGAACTCGCGGACGACGACGGAGCGGCGGATGACGGAGCGGCGGATGACGGAGCGGCGGATGACGGGGCGGCGGATGACGGGGCAGCGGATGACGGGGCAGCGGACCCCGATAGCGAAGGTGATCCCGAGACCGAGGACGACCCCGACGGCGACGGGTCGGCCGAGGCGGTCCCGCTCGGACCGCCGGTGGAGGAGGCACTGGGATCGCCGCTCGGGTCGGCCGCCGAGCCTGAGCTGCTCGCCGGCCCGGACCCCGGCGGTGACGGGGAAGGCGACGGGGACGGCGATGGCGATGGCGATGGCGATGGCGACGGGGAAGGAGTCGGCGAGGGCGACGGTGACGGCGTGCTGGACGACGGCAGCAGCTGGCACGTGGTGTCCGTATTGGCGGAAACCGTCGTGGTGCCCGGGCTAGCCGAAGCCGTCGCCGTGCCCGGGCTGGCGGAAGCGGTCGCGGTGGCATAGCTGACCGAGCCCGCCTGGGCGATGCCTGACCAGGCCGCCAGCATGCTCACGATCAGGAAGCCGCCAGCCAGCAAGCTGAGCGTCGTTGCTCGTACGTGCGCCAAACGCATATTAGATTGCCCTGTCTGGACTGCTCGTCACGGTCACGGTGCGTTCTTCATGTGTTCGGAGTCAACTAGGCGGTGGATTGGTACTGAGTACTCATATCCGGTTGCAGGTGCAGTTATGCATGCCCGGGAGCCCGGTTCCGTTCCGCGGGTATCGCACTCCCGATGGGGCCGGGCCGTCCTGGCGGGTACGACGGCCCGGCCATGTGATGGGACGCTTCCCGCCGCCGATCGGTTCCGCAGACGGCAACATTTGCGCCCAAAAAGGAGCCGCCGCTCGAGTCCGCCGACACCCCCCGGATGTGCTCCCGACCCCGACGTCAGCAGGAACCTGACCTGCAGGTCCCCATGGTACCTTCTCTACCTGCCAGATCTCACCGACCGCGTCGCCTCTGCCACCGACGGTATGCACTGCGCTCTTCGGCCAACGGCGTCGCACCAAAACCGCCTGGCCCCGGCCTGTTGCCTTTGCTAGCTTCGGTCAACATGGCCGAGAACGGGGGCAGAGGTGGGGGTGGGGACTCGGCGGACCGTCTCGGCGCGCGGTTCGCCAAGCTCTGGGCCGCGAGCACGACATCGGCCCTCGGCAGCGGGCTGGCCCTCATCGCGGCGCCGCTGTACGTCGCCTCGCGGACATCCAGCCCGCTGATCGTATCCGGAGCCACCGGCGTGGCCTGGCTGCCGTGGCTGCTGTTCGCCCTGCCCGGCGGCGTCCTGGTCGACCGGGTCGACCGGCGGCGCCTGATGGTCATGATCGACTGGACCCGGGTCGCCGCGATGGCCGTCCTGGCCACCGCGATCGCCACCGGGCACGGCAGCATCGCGCTGCTATATGCGGTGTTGTTCGTCATCAACACGGGCGAGATCGTGTTCCGCTCGGCGAGCCAGGCAATGATCCCGGCGGTCGTGCCCCGGGCCCGGCTCGAGCGCGCGAACGGCTGGCTGACCGGCGGCACCACGCTCACCCAGGGAATGCTGGCCGGGCCGCTGGCGGGCTTCTTGTTCGCGGTGGCGGTGTGGATCCCGTTCTTCGTGAACGCGGGCACGTATCTGGCCAGCGCCGTCCTGATCGGCCTGGTCGCGGGGACGTACCGGTCGTCGCTGCGCCCGGCGGCGGCCACCTCCAGCCCAAGCGCGGCGAGCGCCGCGGGCGCGGCAGGCGCGGCGGGCGCGGTCCGCGGCTTGCGGTCGGTCCGGGCGGATATCGCCGAGGGGTTCGGCTGGCTGATGGGCCAGCGCCTGCTCCGCACGATGTCGATCTTGATCGGGCTGCTGAACGTCACGCTCACCGCGGCCACCGCGGTGCTGGTGCTGCTGGCCAGGGAGCGGCTCGGACTCGGCTCGGTCGGCTACGGCCTGCTGTTCACCTGCATCGCGGCCGGCGGCATCCTCGGCGCGGTCATCGGCGACCGGCTCATCGGGTGGGTCACCGCGACCTGGACGATCCGGATCGGCCTGCTGGTCGAGGCCGGGACGCATCTCGTCCTCGCGACCTCGCGCGACGCGTACCTGGTCGGGTTCATCTTGTTCGCCTTCGGCGTGCACAGCTCGCTGTGGACCATCGTGGGCAGTTCGCTGCGCCAGCGGCTGACACCGCCGGAGATGCTCGGCCGGGTCGGGAGCACGGGCCTGTTCATCGCGGCCGGCGGGAACTGCGTGGGCGCCGTGCTCGGTGGCGTGATCGCGTCGAACTTCGGCCTGACCGCGCCGTACTGGATCGGCTTCGTGGTCGCGGTCCTCGTCTCGGCGGCCACCTGGCGCGTCTTCGACCGGGCCACGGTCGCTCAGGCTTACCCGCAGCCGCCCGCCCCCGCGCCGACCTCTTAACCAGGCTGCATAAATAAGCTGGTCAGGAGACCGGAAGACCTGTCGTCCGGCCGGATCCCCCAGCGGGAGGGAGCGCACCCAGATGAGTCGGCCGACGGCCAGCACGCGAGTTGGCTTTATCGGCGTGGGCCGAATGGGGTTGCCGATGTGCGCGAACCTGGTCCGGGCCGGTTACGACGTCATGGCCGGAGACGTGCGCGGAGAACTCCAGGCCGCCGTCATCGCGCGCGGTGCCCGCTGGGGCGGCCCGGGACCTGCGGTCGCGGCCGCCGCGGATGTCCTGATTACCATGCTGCCCGGCGGCCCGGAACTGCGCCATCTGATGCTCGCACCCGATGGCGTGCTGTCGGCCTTGCCGCAGACAGCCACCTGGATCGATATGACCAGCACGTCCCCCGCCATCGGACGGGAGCTGGCCAGCGCCGCCCGCGCCCGGGGAATCGCGATGCTGGAGGCGCCGGTCGGCGGCGGGGTCCAGGCCGCTGCCGCCGGGAGCCTGCACCTTTTTATCGGCGGAGACGCCGGGCTGCTCGAGCGGCATCGTCCGGTGCTGGAAGTGCTCGCCGACCCCGGCCGGATCATCCGGATGGGCAGCCACGGTGCCGGGTACACCACCAAGCACCTGGTCAACCTGCTGTGGTTCGGGCAGGCTATCGCCACGGCTGAAGCGCTGCTCCTGGCTCGCCGTGAGGGCATCGACCTGGGCCTCATGCAGCGGGCCCTAGCCGGAAGCGCCGCCAGCAGCAGTTTCATTCGCGACGATCTCGGTGCCCTCTTCGACGGCGACTACCTCACGTCGTTCGGGCTCGATCGGTGCTGTGAGGAACTCAGCGCCATCACCGCCCTGGCCCGGCGCGACGGCGTGCCGTTCGAGTTGTCCGAGCAGGTACAACAGATCTACCAGCGGGCCCTGGCCCGCTACGGGCCGGCCGACGGCGAGCTCCTGCCCGTGGCGATGCTCGAGGAGCAAGCCGGAGTCCAGCTACGCCACCGGAGCTGACTAACCCGGCCGCCGGCCTCACGATCTGACCGGCCGCAGCGTCTACCTGGTACAGGCAGATCGTGAGGAGATGACCATGGTGACGATGAGGCAGGCGCCGGTACCCACCGCGACGGCGACGCACACGACGATCGCGTCCCGGCTGGGCGATCTGACCGTCGTGGCCCGGGCTGGCGCCGTTACCGGCTTGTACTTCCCGCATCATTGGTACCTGCCGGACCGGGCCAGTTTCGGGGCGGGGAACGACGCCGGGTTCAACGATGTCCGGGAGCAGCTCAGCGAGTACCTGGCCGGCGACCGCCGCCGCTTCGACCTGCCGGTCTGCGCCCACGGCGACGAGTTCCAGCAGCGGGTCTGGGATCTGGTCAGCCAGATCCCCTACGGCGAAACCGCCACCTACGGCGAGCTGGCCCGGAACCTGGCCGACGGCACCACCGCCCAGCAGGTCGGCGCCGCCGTAGGCCGCAACCCGGTATGCATCCTTATCCCCTGCCACCGGGTAGTCGGGGCGGGCGGCAAGCTGACCGGCTTTGCCGGCGGCCTGGGGCGTAAGCGTTTTCTTCTCGATACGGAACGAAACGTGGCTCGACCCTCGAGCCGGCTTTTCTGAGATGGGATCTCACATTCCCCACTGCTCCAGCGTCTACCTAAGGTGACCGGTAAGCAGCCATTCGAGCAGCTGGTATCCGAGCACGGCCCGGCTGTCCTTCGCGTCTGCCGGGCCGTGCTGGAACCCATCGACGCCGACGATGCCTGGTCCGAGACGTTCCTGTCCGCCCTGCAGGCCTACCCGCAGCTCCCGGCGGACGCCAACGTCGAGGCGTGGCTGGTGACGATCGCGCACCGCAAGGCAATCGACATTATCCGCCGGACCAGCCGGGCCGCCGTGCCCGTCGCCGACGTACCCGCCGCGGCCGCGGTCGCCACCTCCGACAGTCCCGACGGCCGGGACCTAGACCTGCCCAGGTCGCTGGCCCGGCTGCCCGAACGGCAGCGGTTCGCCGTCACCTACCACTATCTCGGCGGGCTGCCCTACGCCGAGGTAGCCGCCATCATCGGCGGCACCGCCGACGCCGTGCGCCGCGCCGCGGCCGACGGTATCGCCAATCTCCGCAAAGCCCAGGGAACGGTTCGATGAGCATGACCACCCAAGACCCAGACCAGCCCCTCGCCGACCTGCTCGGCCCGCCGCCGCCTGATGAGGTCATGGCCGCCCTGCACGCCAGCCTGACCGCCAAAGCGGAAGCAGCCGGCCTGCTCGACATCGCCTACCGCACCCTCGACACCCCAGTCGGAACACTGCTGCTGGCCGCGACACAAGCCGGGCTGGTCCGCGTGGCCTACGAACGCGAAGGCATCGACACCGCGCTCGAACGCCTGGCCAGCAAGCTCAGCCCCCGGATCCTCAACGCCCCGCAGCGCCTCGACGGCGCCGCCCGCCAGCTCGAGGAGTACTTCGCCGGGCACCGTCAGCGCTTCGACCTGCCCCTCGACCTGGCCCTCGCCTCGGGGTTCCGCCGCTCCGTGCTGTCCTACCTGCCGGCCATCGGCTACGGCCACACCGCCAGCTACCAGTCGGTCGCGGCCGCAGTGAACAACCCCCGGGCCGTCCGGGCCGTCGGCACGGCGTGCGCCACCAACCCGCTCCCGCTCGTCATTCCCTGCCACCGGGTCATCCGAGCCGACGGACAGATGGGCGCCTACCTAGGCGGACCCGAGATCAAGCACCAGCTCCTGGACATGGAGGCCTCCGCATGACCACGACCACCCCGCCCCGCACCGAAGCTCCCCCCGCCCGCACCGAAGCTCCCGCCGCCCGCACCGGAGCTTCCACGGCCTACCAGCGGCGAGTTGACGGCGCCGACTGGACGGCGATCACCGCCGACCTCGCCGACCTCGGCTGCGCCCTCACGCCGAGGCTTCTCACCGCGGCCGACGCGGCCACGCTGGTCCGGCTCTACGACCGCGATGACGCGTTCCGCTCCACCGTCACGATGGGTCGGCACCGCTTCGGCGAGGGCGAGTACCGCTACCTGGCCAACCCGCTCCCCGAGGCGGTCGATGAGCTCCGCCACGCCCTCTACCCGCACCTGCTGCCGATCGCCCGCGACTGGTACACCAAGCTCGGGCGGCCCGCGCCGTGGCCCGATGCCCTCGACGAGTGGCTTCAGCTGTGCCACGAGGCGGGCCAGACCCAGCCCACGCCGCTGATCCTGAAGTACGGCCCAGGCGACTGGAACGCGCTGCACCGCGACCTCTACGGTGACCTCGTCTTCCCCCTCCAGGTGGTCATCAACCTGACCGAACCCGGCACCGACCACACGGGAGGTGAGTTCCTCCTCGTCGAGCAGCGTCCCCGCGCCCAGTCACGAGGTACGGCCACCGCGCTTCCCCAGGGACGGGGACTGGTTTTCACGACCCGAGACCGCCCGATCCGTTCCCAGCGAGGCTTCACGGCGGCGCCGGTGCGTCACGGCGTCTCCATCGTGCGGTCAGGTGCGCGTTATACCCTCGGCATCCTCTTCCACGACGCTCCGTGATGTAGCCGCGGCGAATATTTGATAGGTCGCGAGCTCGGCAGCCCATGTCAGCCTGGATAACTAGAACTTGATCTTGCCCGATCCGGTAATTGGCGAGTAAGCGTCAATTGGCTGGGTGTTGTCGTCGCATTGGTTAATATGCCGTCCGCTGGTATAGCGGGGCGTGATGAAGGCGATGGTCTCTGTGATGTTCACCGTTCCTGTGATTCCTCGATAGGTACCCTTGCCGTCTAGCACCGGAGCTGGGGCAGTTACCGAGGACACCCCAGAGCAGGTCGCCGGGTCCAGCGCCGGAGCCGACCCGCTCTCTGTGGCTATGAGCTTGGCGACATTCAGCTCGAAGGCGCCATGGTGCAAGGTGACCTTGAGATAGTTGCCGCTGGCCGCGGTGGTCCCGTAATCGCCAATCGCGCCGGTGACGATGATGTTTCCCGTGCCGTTGCTGAAGGTGTTCACGAAGAATTTTATCGGCCCGCTGGTGGATGTACTGGCGGTGTCCGTGGCGTGCGCTGCGCCACCTCCGCAAGCCGCGCACGTAAGAGCTGCGATTAGTGCGGCGCCGGTCATGGTTTTGGTGAATCTCACGTCTGCCTCCTTGTCGGCATATGGATCTTGCCTAACTGGGCGTCAGGCTAAGCCGGGCCGCATCCCGGATAGAAGGGCAAGCTTCCCGGGTCAAAGTCGGGAGACTTTCCCGGGAATTGGGAGTTCTTCCTGGTAGCTCCCCGGTCGATTTGGGGGGCATGATGGCTCCGTGCGCCACGATGACGACTCGACCGAGGCTGCGGAGGCCGGGATCTCCGAAGCGGCATCGGCGGTGGCGCGGCTGGGAGCCTGGGGAACCCTGATCATCACTGAGGCCTGTGTGGGGGTCGCGGGATGGGCGCTCGTGGCGTGCGGGCTGCCCTGGCAACTGCTGCTGACCAGTTATGCGGTCACCAATGGGTGGATGGCCGCGACGTTCGCGCCGTTCGGGATGCTGGTCGCCCGCCGCCGGCCCCGACTGGCGGTTGGCTGGTTGTTCTGCGGGTTCGCGCTGTGTTACGGACTGTCGGCGGCATGTATCTCACTGGCGATGTGGCAGGCCACCGCCGGAGGCCCGAACCACTGGAGTTCCACACTCGGATGGCTCGGGGTGTTCATCTGGACCCCTGCGGTAGCGGTGTTCTTCCCGCTCATCGTCCTGCTCTTTCCTGACGGTCATCTTCCCAGCCGTCAGTGGCGGTGGCTCGCCGGCCTGGCTCTCGGTGATGGCGTGGTGTGGCTCCTGGGCGAGGCCTTGGATCCAAATGCGGTAAGTGGCATGCCATTCGTGGCGTACCGGACGGTAGTGATCTCGGGCGCGTGGGGGCGCCTAGCCCATACGGCGGATTACGTTGGCAATATTCTCGTCGAGTCGATCGGCCTGGTTTGCCTTGCGGTGCTGCTGTGGCGTTGGCACCGCTCGACGGGAAGCCAGCGAGCCCAGCTTTCCTGGCTGGCGGTCGGAGCGACGATCGCCGTGGGCCTGTTCGCTCCTACCGCGGCCAATGTAAGCACCGTGTGGAGCACGGCGCTGCTCATCGGCGTTCCGGCCCTCCCCGCGGCCGCCGCCGTCGCCGTGCTGCGCCACCGGCTGCTCGGGATCGACGTGGTGATCAACCGGACCTTGGTCTACGTCGGGTTGAGTGCGACTCTGCTCGCCTGTTTCCTAGCCGTCGTGGAACTGGCCAGCGTGATCGTCGGCCACGACGCGGGCCTCGGTGGCTCTCTGGCCGGGGCGGCGGTCGTAGCTGTCGCCTTCTCGCCAGTGAGACAATTCCTCCAGCGCCGCGTCGATACCCTCGTCTTCGGCTACCGCCGCGACCCCTCCCAAGCCCTCAGCCAGGTCACTGTCCAACTGCTGTCTGATACTGACGACGAAGTCGAGGCGTCGCTCCGTGCCGTCAGCAACAGCCTGCGGCTTCCCGGGCTCGCCCTGTTGAGCGACGGCCGGCGCATCGGGCCCCCGGTAGCGGGGGACGAGACCGAAACGGTGTTCCCGTTGCGCTACAAGTCCGAGACGGTCGGGCAGCTACTGGTCAAGCCTCGCCGGGGCCAGGCCGCGCTCAACGCGACCGACCTCGCGGCCTTGGAGCTGGTCGCCGCCCCGATCGCCGCCGCCGTCTACGCCCTCCGCCTCACCGAGCAGCTCCAGCGCGCCCAGGAACAGGAACGCCGCCGCCTGCACCGCGACCTGCACGACGGTCTCGGGCCGATGCTCACCGCCATCGCCCTGCGCGCCGACGCGGCAGGCAATGTATCCCGGACTGACGAGGCCAAGGCTCATACTCTCATCAGCGAGGTGGCCGACCAAGCCCGTCAGGCCATAGATGAGGTCCGCCGGATCTCTCACGACCTACGTCCGCGCACCCTGGAACGGCTCGGTCTGCTGGACGCGCTAACCCGGGAAGCCGACCGCTTCGGGAGCCGCCTGGACGGCGGGGCCATGGTCGTGACCACGGAACTCCCTGACACCGTGCCGCCAGCGAGTGCAGAGGTGGAGGACGCAGCCTTTCAGATCGCGGCGGAGGCGCTGACCAACATCGCCCGGCACTCCGATGCGACCGCCGCGGTTCTGCGGGTGTGCGCCGACCGGTCGCTGCGGATCGAGATACTCGACAACGGCGCGCCCGACTCTGGCGGATGGACCGAAGGCTTCGGTATTACGAGCATGCGGGACCGAGCCGCTGGAGTCGGCGGGACCCTCAAGGCCGGCCCGACTCCGGCAGGCGGACGGGTCTGCGCGGAACTTCCCCTATGCCCGACCATCCAGGGGGCCTCGTCGTGATCACCCTCCTTATCGTCGATGACCATCCGGTGGTCCGGGACGGTCTCGGCGCGCTGATCGATACGGTCGACAACGTCGTTGCCGTCGCCCAAGCTGACACCGCGGAAGGCGCCATCCGGGCCGCGCAGACCCACCGGCCAGACGTCGTCCTGATGGACCTCAACCTGCCGGGCGCCAGCGGGATCTACGCCACCCGTCGCATCACCCAGACGCTTCCCGACACCGCCGTGCTGGTGCTCACTATGTCCGAGGACGACGAGTCCATCCTCGCGGCGATACGCGCTGGCGCCCGGGGCTACCTCCTGAAAGGAGCGCGCCAGCAGGAGATCCTGACCGCAATCGAGACCGTCGCCTCGGGAGGTGCGCTGTTCTCGCCCCACGCAGCCCGGCACCTTCTCGCGCAGCTCTCCGATCCGCCCGAAAGCCGCGACCTTGTTCTGCCCTTCCCGGAACTCACCGCACGGGAACGCCAGGTTCTGGAACTGATGGGCAACGGCCTGCGCAACAACGCCATCGCTCAGCGTCTCGGGATCAGCCAGAAGACCGTGGCTAACTATCTCTCGGCGATCTTCGTCAAGCTTCACGTCGAAGACCGCGCCCAGGCCATCCTCCTCGCCCGCCAGGCCGGCCTAGCCGCTAACCCTGGCAAGACCCGGCCGTAGCTACGCTAGAAATACGCTAAGCTCCCCTATGCTGGTGCGCGAATCGGTCTTAGCCCTCCTGCTAGATTTGAGTCCTGCATCAGCGGTGCGCACGACCTAAGGAGATGCCCGGGAGGCGCAAAACCTCAGGTCAGCTAAGTAAATATCGGCCCCGTTAGCTCAGTCGGCAGAGCGTCTCCATGGTAAGGAGAAGGTCTACGGTTCGATTCCGTAACGGGGCTCCAGGTCAGGGAATTAATTCGAACTTATCGAACAGGTCCTGGGAG
>Ga0302325_10012898_pt1 | contig 17892 bp, 17 predicted proteins | sample Palsa_T0_2_FD_201948 | JGI IMG/M metagenome (GOLD analysis project Ga0302325, IMG submission 201948) | Peat permafrost microbial communities from Stordalen Mire near Abisko, Sweden - Palsa_T0_2 | ecosystem: Environmental > Terrestrial > Soil > Palsa > Peat permafrost | place: Sweden: Abisko...
CGACGCCCGAGGCACGGCCCTCGCGGTCGACGAGGATCTCGGTCGCCCGCGCGTCACACAGCGTCGTCATCGTGCCGTGAGCTTCGGCCTCCAGCAGTCCGTGCAGTGAGGGCAGGCCCTTGGCATCGGCCCAGCATCCGTTCCAGGAGCAAAAGCCGCAGTACTCACACGCCGCCAGACCGTTGTACTCCTCCGAGCGGATCGAGGCCGGTGTCGGGAACGGATGCCAGCCAAGGCTCCGCGCAGCGTCGCTCATGACGTCCAGGTACCCGGTGCGGCGTAGCGGAGGAAGCGGATACTCGCCGCTGCGCGGTCCCTCGAACGGGTTGCCGCCGTTATCGATGTGACCTCGTATGTTGCCTGCCTTGCCGGAGACGCCGTAGCGCTCTTCGACGCTCTGGTAGTAGGGGGCGAGGTCCTCGTAGGTCAGTGGCCAGTCGACGAGGCTCGAGTCTCGGGGTATCGCTCCCGCCCCGTAGCGCTCCACGGTGTAGGACCGGCTCTTGAAGTTCCAGGGCAACAGCCGCCAGCTGATATTCGTCGAATGAACCTTGGACCCGTCGAGTCCATTCATCATCACCAGCCCACGCGTGCCCTTGGCGGGACGAGCCTCTTCGGTCGATGTTCTCCGCACTGTCGGTATCTCGTGGTTCGCCTTCGCCGCCCCAAGTACGTTACGGCTCTCGTGCTCGATCTCGTCAGGCACATACTCTTGACGGCGATGGCGAGGCCCGGCCTCGATTCCCACGACCTCCAGCCCGGCGTCGGCAAGCAGGGTCGCCGCCAAGCCACCCGCAGCACCGAGGCCAATCACCACGACATCTCGTTCAGGAAGGGTTTCGCTCATCGCGATCGATGGCGCGCCTGTACGAAGAACTCAATGTCATCGATCGACTTGATTTCGGGGTCCGACGGCGTGTCGAGCTGCTGATCGTCTGCTACGACCGACAGGCGTGGCCCCGAATAGCCGATGAGTCGCCATCCCACGAGGCCCGCGTTGCCACCGTGACGCGGATCGCCGAACATCCCCTCGATCACGTGCGTGCGCAGGAGCTCAAAGAACTCGGCCACGTCAGACGTCGAGGATGAGGGCAGTCCGAGCTCGGCCCGCGCGAGGATGCGGTCTTGCAGCTCCGCCCCAAGCTCGAGGAACCCGCGGTTGAACTCTGCCCGAGCGTCGCGATCGAGCGCGGCCAGGCCGTCCTCGTAGGTCGCCAGGCAGGGCTCGAGCGGCCCTGAAAGGGACCGCTCGATGTAGCGCGCCACGCACGCCTCCCTGGCCCCCGGGCTCGTTTCATCGGAGGGAATCAGGCGTTCAACAGCAGCCGCCAGAATGGCGCGTGCGCGTGGCGACAGCTCTCCCGTCACGTGTCTACGCGCTCACACGTGCGCGATGGCGTCGATCTCGACCCGAGCGCCCGGTGCCATCTCTGGGACCACGACGGCGCACCGCGCCGGCGGCACCGCGCCGACGTACTTGGCATAGACCCGGTTCATCGCTTCCCATTCGCTGCGGCTCAACAGGTACACCGTCGTCTTCACGAGCTTCTCGAGGCTCGATCCTGCTGCCTCGAGGACGCCCGCGAGGTTATCCAGAACCTGAGCCGTCTGGCTCTCGATGTCGCCCTCTCGCATCACGCCCGTCGTCGGATCGACCGGAAGCTGGCCCGAGACGAAGACGAACTCCCCGGCCCTGATCGCGGGTGAGTAAGGCCCGGCCGGAGGCCGAGCAGACGCCGTGCCCGCGAACGCAGCTTTAGTCACACGAGCCATCTCGGAGCTCCTTTCTACGCTGGCGCCCCGGTTACGGGACGGTTACCACGCGGCCGTCCCTGAGCACACGGCCGGCACTCTCGGCCGCTTCGATAACACTCGGGTGCCAGGTGAGCCCGCCGCCGTCCGCACGATCGCGCGCGGCGCAGATGACCCCGGTCTGATCGCCGATCACCTCGAGCCCCCGCCACACGCCAGCGGGAACGGAAATGGTGTCGAACGGTGCGAGCTCCGCCTCCCCCTCTCCATCTTGATCGATCCAGTAGGCGCGCCAGCGACCCGCGAGGATGACAAACACCTCGACAGCCTCATGGCTGTGCAAGCCCGGACCATTGCCCGGCTCTGCTCGCTGCATCCCGAACGTGAGCTCTGCAGATCCAAGCGGGTGCACCGCGTCGGGGTCGTTGCGACCCACGGCGGTCCCGATGATGTTCAGCGTGTCTCGGCAGTGTCCCGGCAGCCCGTTGTCCAAGTAGGCGCCGGGCGCCGGACGTAAATCATCGAATCGAGCGATACGCGCTTCCATCTCGGCGCGGCTAAGCAGGGTTGGTGACATGTCGCACTCCTTTCTCCGGGTGCGCGAGGCGCCCGAAGTCTGTGGCGGGCTTTGTGCTCTCCGATGGATTGATCAGCAGGCTCCCCGAGGCGGTCCTCACCGCTGAGGCATCTGCATCGACGACGACTGTCGTCGACGCAGATTCGAAGATCGCCGGGCCACTGATGACGACACCAGGCTCGACCTCGGGGACGCGCAGAACTGTGGCGTCGACGAGGCCGACACCGGGAAAGTACGCCCGCCGGACAGCGTTCGGCTCTGGCGAGCTTGGGCCAGACGTGATCACAGGGTGCTCTGACGCCCAAAGGCGTGACCGGACACGAGCACGCCACCCGATAATTTCAATCGGAGAGTCCGGGTCGGCGACCGCGAACACGTCGGCGTGAACTGCGTGGAAAGCGTCGCGTAGTTGCTCGACATCCTCCGCTGAGCCGAAGCGAGCTACGGGCAACGGCACCTCCAGTTCCCAGATCTGATGGGGGTAACGAGCCTCCGCAGTGAACTCGAAGCCCGACTCGATGGCCGAGGAGCCAGGCCCGTCGGCAAACGCCTGACACTGCTGCTCGAGCCGGTCGAGGATCGCGTTGACTCCCGCGAAATCAAAGTCTCCACTCGTGGTGAACAGTGCGGCGGCGAAGTCTGCCACGAGGTCGGACATGAGGGCACCCGCGGCGCTGAGAACCGCGCCAACCGCGGGAATAACCACCTGCGGGCATCCCAGCTGGCGCGCGATCGCGACCGCGTTGAACCCCGCGGCGCCGCCTCCGCCGACGAGCACGGCCGCGCTTGGATCGAGGCCCTGGTTGAGCGTGATCTCCTCGATCGCCCGCACCATGTGCTCGGTTGTCAGGCGCAGAATCGCGGCCGCTGCCTCGATCACGTCGAGCTGCAGCGGGCCACCAACGTGCTGCTCGATCGACTCGCAGGCCTTGTCGCGATCGAGTCGCATCGCACCGCCCAAGAAGAAATCTGGATCGAGGTAGCCGAGGACTACGCAGCTGTCGGTGACCGTCGGGAGCTTCCCGCCCTGGCCGTAGCAAGCCGGTCCCGGCACGGAGCCTGCGCTCTGCGGCCCGACGTGGAGCAGGCCACCCTCGTCGACCCAGGCGATACTTCCGCCTCCCGCCCCGATGCTCTTGACATCCACTGACGGGAAACCGGTCATGTGACCGAAGTAGGGCACGCCGAGCCAGGTCTCGCGCGTCCACGGAATTCGGCCGCGCCGGACCAAGCTGACGTCAAAGCTAGTCCCACCGGTGTCGGCCACCACGGCGGTCGATGCACCTGCGTCGACCTCGGCGTAGTGGCGACCGGCGACTGGTGCCATGGCCGGTCCAGAACCGATCGTGTGGATCGGCGACCGCCCGACGGTCTTCCCGTCCAGAACACCTCCCGCCGAGGTGACCACGAGCACACGGCCTCGGAATCCGGCATCGGCTAGTCGCGCTTCCAGACCCGTTAGGTAATCCGTCATAACCGGCTTGAGCGATGCGTCGATGGCGGCCGAGGATGCCCGCCTGTACTCTCGCAACGACGGATTCAGCCTGTGGGATAGCGTGCATGGGACGTTGGGTAAATGCTGCTCGAGTAGCTCACCGACGCGCAGCTCGTGAGTCGGGTTGATGATCGACCACAGAAGACAGACGGCGACGGCTTCGACCTCCTTGCTCCGGAGCTGCTCGATGATCCGCATGACTGCGTCTTCGTCGAGCGACCGCACAATCGCTCCGTCAGCACCGACGCGTTCCGGAACCTGATAGGTGAGGGCGCGAGGCACGTACGGCTCCGGGTATGCGCGAGTGAAGTTGAAGGGCTCGGTTCGCCCGCCCTCGCGATACAGCAGGATGTCCGGGTGACCGGAGGTGGTGAGGAAGGCAGTAGTGGCAGTGACTCCGGTGAGGATCGCGTTGATCGCTCGAGTGGTTCCGTGGATCAGAAGCTCCCCGCGCGCGAGCAGGTCGCTTCGTGGGATGCCGCGGTCGCGGGCCGCTACGTCAAGTACGTCAAGCACCCCACGGATCGGATCGTCGGGCGTAGTCGGGCTCTTGCAAAGGCACAATGCGCCGCTGCCGTCGTCCACGACAAGGTCGGTGAAAGTGCCTCCAGTGTCGACGGCGAAGCGCAAAGCGTCAGTCTATGAGGAGACCTAGCTTGGTGTCAAGGAGAAACCAAAGACAGCGCGGTGCTGAAATCGTACGCAGGGCGGCCGCCGGCTGCCGCAGATGACACGACGAGCCACCGCCGCGTGGCCTCTCCCGGGGACAATTCGCGTGCGTAGCCCTACGCGACCAGCAGTGGAAGGGCAAAGCTATATTCTCTCCTCGTGATATGGGCTGCATGTCCACGATCTGGCCATCCGATTCGAAGCCTCTCCCAAGAGGATTAGCGTCTCATTGGTTTCTTCTTGACACCAAGCTGGGTCTCCTCTAACCTCGCCTCGTCGCTGTATGGATCGTAGATTCAGTTGCACGGGTAAGCGGCGAAAAGAACAGAGGAGAGCGCCATGCTTCGACGGAGGTCCAACGTTGCACGCCACGTCCTGATGTCGCTCGGCAGGTGGGCGCGCCCGCTCGCCTTGGCTGCCCTGGTGCCTGTGGGCGTTGCCGCGTGCGGCAGCTCGTCCACGAGCACCACCGCGAGCAAGGGGCCGATTGTCATCGGCGCGGCGATCGCTGAGAGCGGCGATTTGGCGCCGTTCGACGAGCCGCCGCTGACGGCGGAGCGCCTGGCGATTGCCGACATCAATAAGCAGGGCGGCGTACTCGGCCGGAAGCTCAAGCTGGTGGTCGTCGACATGCACTCCGTTCCGAGCGACGGAACCCGCGCGGCATTGCAGGTTCTTGACGAAGGAGCCCAGATGGTGATCGTCAGCTGCGACTACGACACGGGTGCGCCCGCGGCGATAACTGCACAATCGCACAACGAGATCGCCTTCTCCACGTGCGCTGCAGCCCCACAGTTTGGCCCGAAGGGAATCGGTCCGCTCGCCTATACGATGGCCGACGCCGCCCAGTCAGAGGGAATGATCGAGTCGCAGTACGCGGTCAAGACCAAGGGCTGTAAGACGGGCTACCTCTTCACGGACACCGACCTTGCGTACTTCATCGGCGTCGCCTCCGGGTGGCAGCAGGGCTTCCCCCTTGCCGGTGGCAAGATCGTCGGGTCCTCGTCCTTCACCCAGGCCGGGTTGAATGCGCCCGCTGTCGTCGACAAGTTCCTCGCACTCAAGCCGACGCCCCAGTGCGCTCTACTCGCGTTCAACGCCTTCGACGGTGGTGCGGTGCTGAGACAGCTTCGTGCTTCCGGATATAAGGGCGCGATCTTTGGCTCCAACTCCTGGGACGGCAATTATTGGAAGAGCCTCAGTCCGAATCTCTCGAATTTCTACTTCACCGACTACGGTTCGATCTACGGGGATGACCCGAACCCTGCCGTCAACAAGCTTGTCGTGCGCTGGCGGGACGCAAACAAGGGAGCTCTCCCAGAGAACTCAAACCTCCTGACCGGCTACGCGGTGATTCAGGCTTATGCGAAGGCAGTCGAAGAGGCGGGCTCGCTGGACACCGCGAAGGTCGCGGCGGAGCTCGACAAGTTCACGAACGTACCGCTGATCGTCGGACCGACCACGTTCAGCGTCCCCAACCTGCACATCACCCTCACGCGTCCGATGGAGATCATGCAGATCCAGAACGGCAAGACCAAGTATCTGCAGACGATCGCACCTCCGAAGCCACCCAAGGTCACATTCTAGCCCTCGCCGTTGCGCCAAATCTCTAGTCAGTGGACACACCGACACCGACCTCACCCGCTCTCGTATGGCCACCGTAATCCGTACGGAGCGGGTGACGGTCCGGTTCGGGAACCTGGTGGCGTTGTCAGACGTCGATCTCAGCCTGAAGAAGGGCGAGCTTCTCGGCCTCATCGGACCGAACGGAGCCGGCAAGACGACGATCGTGAACGTCATCAGCGGCTTTCAACGCCTGAGTGAAGGGAAAATCTGGCTCGGGGACGACGATGTGACGGCCACCAAGGCCGAGGTCCTGGTTAGGCGTGGCGTGACGAGGACGTTTCAGGGTGCACGAGTCTTCGGTCAGCTGTCCGTGCTCGAGAACGTCGAAGCTGGAGCCGTAGGATGCGGAAAGAGTCGCCGGGTCGCGCGCAAGGAGGCGCGGGCGCTGGTAGATCGTGTGGGATTCTCCGCCCTGGGATCAAGCTCGGCCGTCAACCTTTCGCACGGTCAGCGGCGCGTCGTCGGCCTCCTGCGGGCGCTCGCCACCCAGCCAGACCTTCTCTTGCTAGACGAACCGGCTGCCGGTCTCGACGAGGACGAGAGCCGCGACCTAGTCGGCGCCATCCGGTGGGTTCGTGACGAGTTCGGGTGCGGTGTCATGGTGATTGAACATGACATGGGGGTGATCATGCCTCTGTGCGAGCGAATTCACGTCCTCAATTATGGGCGCACGATCGCCGAGGGCACGCCGGCAGAGATTCAACGTAACCAACAAGTGATCGAAGCATATCTAGGAGCTAGCAAGCGCAGTGCCAACGCTCACAATTAGTGATCTGAATGTGAGCTACGGACGGATCGCGGCGCTCCATGGCGTGTCCATCGAAGTCCGAGAGGGCGAGATGGTCGGCCTGGTTGGTCCCAACGGCGCCGGTAAAAGCACGCTCGTGAACTGCATAGCCGGCGTTGTCCCTGCAACGTCCGGCGCAGTAGCCTTCGGCGAGCGGTCCCTCATCGGAGTGCGCCCCGAACGGATTGTCGACTGGGGTGTGTCGGTGGTGCCGGAGGGGCGTCAGATATTTACGCGTCTCACAGTGCTGGAGAACCTCGTGCTCGGCGCGACCACGCGGCGCGACCGGGCACAGGTAGATGAGGATCTCGAGCGCGTCTTCGCGCGCTTTCCGGTGCTCAAGGCGGCGGGATCGAAGCTCGCGGGAAAGCTCTCCGGCGGTGAGCAGCAGCAACTCGCCATCGCGCGCGCGTTGATGGCACGGCCAAAGCTCCTGATGCTCGATGAACCATCGCTAGGCCTTGCTCCGCTGGTGATCGATGAGATGTTTGCCTGGCTGAGCGAGCTGCATGAGGCCGGGACGACCATTCTCCTCATTGAGCAGAATGCTACGAGAACGATCGAGGTGGCCGACCGCACCTATGTCTTGAACAAGGGGAAAGTGGCGCGCGAGATCGAAGACTCTGAGGCGGCCGCTGACACGAACCTCCTCGAGACGTACCTCGGCGTCGCTTCAGAGCGCCCCTCGTGACGCACGTCATCACTTATGGCATCGATGCGCTCAGCCAGGGTGGGCTGGACGGGCTTGCTGCGCTCGGAATCGCGCTGATCTTTGGGGTGATGCGCCTGATCAACTTTGCGCAAACGGCGTTCATCACGCTCGGCGGATACATGATACTTCTCCTCGGCTCTTCGTCTTGGCCGGTCGTCGTGGCGATAACCGTCATTGTCATAGCGCTGCTGGCCGTGGCCACGGAGCGTGTCGCGTTCCGGCCAATCCGCGAAGCGAACATGGCAACCTTGCTCGTGACGTCGTTCGCAGTAAGTTCATTCCTGCAGAATGTACTAATCATGATCGCCGGCGCGCAGACGCAGGGCGTCGCATTCGGCGCGTCATTGCTCCGTAGCTTTAGTATCGGCGGCGCGCAGGTCAATAAGCTTGCCGTGGTGACGATCGGCGTTAGCCTCGGGCTCCTGGGTCTCGTAGCTGCGTTTCTCCGCAACACGCGGACCGGCGTCGAGCTCCGCGCCGCGACCGAAAATTTCAGGATGGCACGGATGTTGGGCGTACGTGCCAATCGGGTGATTGCGGTGGCATTTGCCATCAGCGGTGGGCTAGCGGCGGCCGTGTCGTTCCTCGTGACGGCCCAGTCCGGCTCGCTTACCCCGACGTCCGGCCTTCAGCCCGCTATCGTGGGCTTCGTCGCCACGGTCATCGGCGGCATGGGTAGCTTGGTCGGAGCAGTGGCAGGAGGTTTCGCGCTCGGGGTGGCTACGGTTATCTTCCAGGTAGCCCTACCGTCAGGGGCAGCGCCTTACAACCAGGCGTTTGTCTTCGCGATCGTCTTCCTCCTCTTGGTCGTGCGCCCCCAAGGCCTAATGGGAGCCGGCCTCATCGAGGAGCGCGCGTGACGTCCGCGCAGGATGCGGACGCCCGGTGGCTTAGCTGGCTCCGGGCGGTGTGGGTCCCGCTCGCTCTCGTCGTGATCCTAGGGGCAATGGCGGTGGTGAGCGGATTCCTGTCGCCCGAGCTTCAGTATGTCGCCGAAACCGGCTTTGTCTACCTAGTCGTCGTGGTCGGGCTGTACACGTTCATAGGCCTGTCTGGCGTGGTGTCCTTTGGACATATCACGTTTATGGGAATCGGCGCTTACGCGTCGGCCCTGGTGTCGATCCCAGTTATTACGAAGCAGGTATTGCTCCCCGCGCTTCCCCATTGGCTCGAGCACACTCAGATGTCGTTGGTCCCGTCTGTCCTTGTCGGCGGCGTCGTCGCACTCGTGTTCGCGTTGATCATCAGCTTCCCCATCATGAGGATCTCCGGGATCGCCGCCTCGATCACCCTCTTTGCCGTTCTCATCGTCGGCAATGTGGTGGGAAGTAACTGGGTTCAGGTGACCCGCGCTACTCAGACCATGCTCGGCGTACCGACGGACGTGGGTATGGGAGTGGCGTTCGGGGCGGCGGCGTTAGCAGTGTGCGCGGCCTATGGTCTGGAGGTCTCGCGCGTCGGGCTGCGCCTCAAGGCGACACGCGAAGACGAGTTCGCGGCGCGCTCCGTCGGAATCTCCGTCGCCCGGTCGCGGGCATGGGGTTTTGCGCTCAGCGCGCTGATCGTGGGCATGGGCGGTGCCCTCTATGGCCACCTTGTCGGGGCCTTCAGCGCATCAGATTTTTACTTGGACACAACGTTCCTGACCATCGTGATGCTCGTTGTCGGCGGGATGCGAAGCCTAACGGGGGCCGTTGTCGGAACGATTGTGATCACGGTGCTCCAACAGCTACTGACCTATGTCGAGGGCGGTCTCAACCTTGGTCTGTTCAACATTCCCGCCCTCCCCGGACTGAGTGAGGCGGGGCTTGCCCTTGTCCTGCTCCTGATCCTTCTCTTCAGACCAAACGGAATCACGAGTGGACTGGAGGTCGGCTTCCCGGTACGCCGGCGGCGGCAACCGGACACCGGAGCTGACGTCGAGGTTGGAGAGCACGAGAGAGACGCTCACGTCGTGCAGGACCTGGCACATGACCCGTCGAAGTGATACGGCGCTAGCCGAGGTCAGGACCGCGCTCAACGCGATACGTGATCCGTGTTCGGTCGCTGCTCAGATGCCAGTCGGCCTGTGGGACATGGGTCTGGTTACGCATCTCGAGGTCAGCGAAGGCGTGATTACTTTGAGAATACGGCCCACATTTCCTGGATGCTTGTTCATGGGGCATTTCGATCATGAGGTGCGGTCGCGCTTGAACGCGCTGCCATGGTGCTCCGCGGTCGTGGTCGAGATGGATTCATCGACGATCTGGACGGAGGAGGACATGGCTCCGCGTGCACGACGCCTGCTGGAGAAGCGGCGCGCTGGGGCCCGGGTCATGATGACGAGCGGTCGCTGACAGCGGCGAGGGGTCAAATCGTCGCGGTGGATGGCCTGCCCAACTGCTCGGCCCGTCGAGCGAGGGGATCCGGCGCTTGCGGCGTGGGCACCAGTCCCCACGGCTCCCTGAGCACGCCGTCACCGTCAACGCTGGTCGTGCGCGCGCCGAGGCCATGCAGTGTTGCGGCGTTCTCACCAAAGATGAGCCGCTTGTCTTCCGTCGTCAGGGGTCGGTAGCCGTATTGCTCGGTGAGCTCCTCCGGCATCTGAAAATGTGCAAACGCTTCGATCAGCGGACGCGGATGGGGAATAGCCCCTGTCCCCCACAGTATCTTTCTGGGACCACCAGCATCGATAAGCTTTCCGATGATGTGAGCAAACGCGTACGGCCGGCGTAGGAGCAGAGCGATCGTCGACTCGAGGTTCACTATGACGTTGGGGAACCGCGCGAGCTGGAACGCGGTCTCATCCGTCCAGGCATATCCACCGTGGACGATCTCGAAGGTCATGTCAGGGAAATCCGCCGCCGCGTGGTCGACGTCTCCCGGATCGAAGACGCTGGTTGGTGCCGTTCCGATGGGAAGCGCCTTGTGGATGGCGATCGTGCGCACGCCGGCAGCTCGGCAGCGTTCGATAACCGGATAGACGTGCGTTTCATCGGCGAGCGACACCGCGCGCAGATTCCCGTCGATGATGTCCACCGGGTAGAGCTTTACGCCTAGGATGCCGATCTCGGCGATCTGCCGGTCGAGCTCGGCCAGCGCCCGAGCCCCTTCCACGGGACTAACCGCGCCGTAGAGGAAAACTCGATCCGGGAACATGTCACGGAGCTCCTTGCCGACCGACAGAGGCGAAAGGTCCTTGAGGATGCCCCACGCCGGAATCGCGTGAAAGATCGCAGCATCGGTCTGACTCTCGTGAAAGAGTGCGCTACCGAGCTCTTCAGCGGTCATACGCTGGAAGAACCGCGCTCGCGAAAGCGAATACGACTGCAAGCGGTCCGGTAGAGCGGCGCGTTGACCCTGATAGATCGACTCGAGTACGTGAATCCCGTAGTCGCTACGGACGTTCGCGCTCGTGGCGTCGAACGCATGCACGACCGCGTCGAAGACAAACATGTCGTCGATCAACGCTCAGCACCCGGGCGAGCCAAGCTGCCGCGAGATCTCGGCGGCCGACTTGCCGAGCAGCTCGAGGTTCGACTCTAGATTGCCGTCGAGGATTGCCGGGCGCGGTCCGCTTAGGGATATTGCGGCGCGGATTCGATCGCAATGGTCGAAGATGGGCGCTCCGAGGGAAGCGATGCCTGGGATCACGTCCCCATCGCTAATCGCGTGGCCGCGCTCGGCTATTACCTCCAGTTCGCTGAACAGTGCCTTTCGAGTCACGGGGGTCGCGTCCGTGAACCGATGTAGCGGACCGCTCGCCAGGTACTCCGCCCAGAATTCGCGCGGCTCGAAGGCGAGCAGCGTGCGAGCGTTCGCGCCGGCGTGCAACGGGATCGAACCTCCGACGGAAAGGATCATTACCCCGACGAGCTGCCCTTCTAGGCGCTCGATGCAGACCGCTTGGAACCCGCGGCGAACGACGAGGAAGATGGTCTGGTGCGTAGCGTCATGAAGGCGCTCCATGGCCGGGAGCGCGGCGGCGCGTACGTCCTTGAAGCGTCTGGCCGCTGCACTGCCGAGCGTGTAGAGCTTCAAGCTCAGCTGGTAGGAGCCACGCCTCGCACCCGGCTCGACGTAGTCATGCTCCGCGAGCGCTGTCAGCAGACGATAGATCGTGCTCCGCGGCTCGCCCAGCGCCAGGGAAAGCTCGGCAGGCGTCAGGTCGGCCGTGTCGGACAGAGCATCGAGTGCCGCGAAGGCCTTGGAAAGGACCTTTACGGAGTTCATTTTTGCTGGTGCGTGCATGTGGGAGCGCACAGCTGATTCCTTGACAGTCACTTTCTCCTCGGTTAGCCTACATTAGCCACTATACAGACATTTTGTCCACTATGCGGACGCGAGTGCGTGCGCTTCGTTCGCTGCCAAGCTGAGGCGAGGAGGCAAAATGAACGATGGCTACTGGGCTGTCGTGAAGGCGAATGTTACGAGCGCGGGCAACGAGCGGGAGGCGGCACTCAATGCGTGGTGGTCGCACGAGCACGTCCCGGAGTACGTGACACTTGACGGCTTCCGTTGCGCCTGGCGCGTTCGCAGCGTCGAAGCCGAGGGCCAGATCGGCACCTCGTCTCACCGCTACTACGCCATCTATGAGGTCGATGCGGTGAGCGATTTCAATGCTGCGCTCGAGATGGGGTCCCGATCCCATCCCGGTCGCCCATGGGGTCCCTGGCAGGAGTACGTAGACGAGTACGTTGTCGACTGGGAGCGAACCTACTATCGGGTCCTTCACAGGGAGAAGCCGACGGACGATGCGGGGGGCTTCTGGGCGATCGTACGCGCGAACCTGGATTTCACCCGGCCCGACCAAGAGCAGGAGTTCAACGACTGGTACACGAGTAAGCACATGCCAGAGATCTGCGCTTATCCAGGCATCCACCGGGCTTGGCGACTCCTCGTCGAGCCGGACGACAATGACCTCGGACCGAGGCGCCAGCGGTCGTGGGGGGTCTATCAGATCGATGATCCGAGTAGCTTTGCCGCGGCCCGCGAGGATCGGGCCACCAGAGGCATCAAGCCCTGGGACGGCATCTGGCTGTCATCTGTGCGGGACTTCGAGATCACGTTTCATGAGGTGATCTACGACGTCGGCAAGCAAGCGGCCGTGGCCGCGGTCGCAGCAAGGGCGTGAGCGAGGGTCATGGCACTTAATGAATGGCTGATGGTGGTGGATCTCGAGGTTGACAAGGCAATCGTTGATGATTGGAATCGATGGTACGACGAGGTGCACCTCCCCGAGATTGTCGAGTGTCCGGGCTTTGTGCGCGGCACGCGCTACATCGCCGCGATGTGCGACGAGGGTGCGGAGGACAAGGAGCGGCATCTGACGATCTACGAGCTCACCGAACCTGAGGCATTCGAGTCAGACACGCTCCGAGCGCGCCGTGGCCTCGGCGAGTTCGGCGACCATGTCAAGGTCAAGACACGCCTGTACCGAAGGCATACGAGTTACGAAAGTGGTTCCTGAAGCGCGTGGGATCGCGTGTTGGCGAGCAGTGTGACGGCCGCATGGATCGCCCTTAGGCGACGGACTTCGACCCCCGTCAGCTCAGCTAGTTCCAGCACGGCGCCGAGCAGCACCTCTAGCTCGAGTCGTTTTCCCGCTTGGAGATCTTGCAGCATCGAAGTGCGATGGTCGCCCACGCGCTCGGCCCCTGCGAGCCGTCGTTCGATTGATACCGGCACACGGCAGCCGAGACTCGAGGCGACGTCGATTGTCTCCTGCATCATCTGAGCCGCCAACTCTCGGGTCGGCGGGAAACGACAGATCTCAGCCATCGTCGCTCCGGTCAGAGCGCTGAGAGGATTGAACGCGGCGTTTCCCATCAGCTTCACCCAGATTTGCTCGCGGAGCCTCTCGTCGATCGGACACTTCAACCCCCCTGCCGTCATCGCCTCACTGAGCCGGCGACAGCGCTCGCTGATCTCGCCGCCGGGCTCACCGATGGCGAACCGTCGCCCTTCGATGTGGTGAACAACGCCAGGCGCCACGAGAACAGCCGCGGGAAAGACGACACACCCGATCGCCCGCTCGGGCGGGATCGTGGCACTCACCGCGCCCTTCGCGTCGACGCTCTCGATGCGCCGACCGTCATACGGACCGCCGTGCCGATGGAAGTACCACCACGGGATACCGTTCTGCGCAGCCACCACAGCGGTGTCTGCGACCATGAGTGGCCTCAGCAGCTCACCGGCGCTTGCGTAGCTGTACGCCTTGAGGCCGAGGATCACCGTGTCGACTGGGCCGATGTCTCGAGGATCATCTGTGCACGGCAAGCGAGCAGACCACGTCTCCGTGTCCTCGATCACCTTGACACCCTCGCTGCGCATCGCTTCGAGGTGCGGCCCGCGCGCCAGCAGATACGTCTCGGTTCCGCCACGCGCGAGGCATGCGCCGAGGTAAGCGCCGATGGCTCCCGCTCCGACGACCGCGATCTTCATCTAATCAAGGTCTCGGCGAGGAGTCGTCGCTGTACCTTTCCGGTGGCTCCCTTCGGGATCTCTCCGACGATGTGCACGGTTCGTGGCACCTTAAAGGCCGCGAGTCGCTCAGCGCAATGTTGACGCAGGACGGCGGACGTGACCGGAGCGCTCAAAACAACCACCGCTTCGACTACTTCGCCCCATTTCGGATCGGCGCGACCGAACGCCACCGCTTCGAGTACCGCTGGGTGTGCGAGGAGGGCCTCGTCGATCTCTCGCGGCGCGATCTTCTCACCGCCACGATTGATCAGCTCCTTCAGACGACCCTCGAGGCTGAGATAACCGTCCGAGGATAGGCGCCCCAGATCGCCCGTCCGGAACCAGCCATCGCGAAACGACGCGACGTTCGCATCCTCGTTGTCGAGATACCCGTCAACGACGCCGGGACCCCGGACCGCGACCTCGCCGGGGGTGTCGACGGGCAGCGCTCGCCATTGAGCGTCGATCACGTTCACATCTGCACCCGCCGCCGTACCCACCGTCCCCGGCCGGCGCTCACCGGGCGGCAGCGGATTTGTCGTCATCTGATGCGATGCCTCGGTCATCCCATACGCCTCGACGACCGCCACCCCCAGTCGGTCCTCGAGCGCGGACCACAGAGAGGGTGCCAGCGCCGAGGAGCACGAGCGCGCAAACCGCAGCTGGCCGACGCCGGCTCGAGGCGGCAGTTTCGCGAGGATGGTCGGCACCGCCGAGAACCAGGTGACCCCATGATCGCGCGCGTGCTCCCACACGGCGCCTGGACGCACGCGGCGTGGGACGACGAGGGTGCCTCCGCCGGCTAGGGCGGCGAGTGTCGAGGCGACGAGCCCGTGGACGTGAAACAAGGGCATCAGACAGTAGGAGACATCGTCAATCCCCAGGTCGTAGCCTCGGGCGATCCGGCGCGCGGCGGCGGTCAGGTTGCGCTGGCGAAGCGGCACAGCCTTGGGACGGCCGGTCGTGCCGCTCGTGTGCAGGAGGAGCGCAACGGCCTCCGCGTCCGGGTCAGGCAGCAGGTCGACGTACCCGCGCCCGATTTCCTCGAGCCGGGGCTCGAGGCTGTCGGCGAGAGTGACGACCCGTACGTCGATCGCGGCGGCAGCTTTTGCGGCCTCCACCCCCACGTCCGTGCCGACCACCACGAGCGCCGGCTTCTTGCTCGCGAGCAGCGGCTCGATCTCGCGAGCGTGTAGTTGCGGGTTCAGTGGGATCGCGAACGCGTTGCACCGGAGCACCGCGAGGAAGGCAAGCACGGCGCCGGGCCCGTGACCGAGGACGAGCACGACGCCGTCGGCAGGCTCGACCCCGGTGGCGACGATCTGCGCTGCGAGGGCGTCGACCCGCTGCAGCACTGCGTCGGCGCTGAGCTCCCAGCCCGAGTCGGGGTCGACCAACGTGCGGCTGGCAGTCCCAGAGAGAAGTGAGAAGACCGCCGAATCCTGACGCCCGATCACGCGACGGCCGCCCAGGACTCACCGCGAGGATCTGACATCGCTTGCAGGGCTGAGCCGTCGATCGGCGCGACGACGGCCGAAACGGCTCCGAACAACTGGTCGCCGGCAGGCAGGATCCGAACCGCACGACCGTGAAGCTCCAGCTCTTCGATCAGGCCCGGGTCGAAGCCTTGCTCGACGAGGACCTCGTCTCCGACCAGGCGCCAGCGCGGCTGGTGGAGCGCCAGCTGGAGTGGAATGTCGTCCTCGAGCACGCGACAGAGGACCTGGAGCAGGGTCTGGACCTGCCCGTCGGCGCCGGGAGTCGCGATGCCTATGAGTCGGTCGGGGGTGCGCACGAGCGCCGGGGCAAGCGTGTGTACCGGTCGGCGCCCCCGGCGCGGCGCGTTCGGCCCGTCCTCGCCGAAGCCCAGCATGCGACTGTTCAGATGAAAGCCGAGCTCCGGGACATAGGTCGCCGAACCGAAGTCGTCAAATACGCTGACCAGCGCAGACACGACCTGGCCGGATGCATCGGCAACTGTGACGGCGGCGGTGTGGTTGTAAGCCCGCGGCTTGGCGCCCGCACTCGGCTCACGGCTCAGATCACCTGGAAGCGGATCGGTGAGCAGGCGATCCTCCGCATCCGCGCGAGCAACTTCGCCACGGTACGCAAACGAGCCCTCGATGGCGCGGACCTGTAGTTCAAGCCGCTCGGGCTTGGAGACCGCCGACGAGGTCAGCCGCGCCAATGACCGGAGCGCCATCAGGAGGAGGATGCCCTGCGAGACCGGTGGACTGAGCTCGATCTCGGCGCCGGCGAACTTCGCGGTGACCGGCGCACGAACGAGCGCCGAATAACTCTGCAGATCGCCCGTCGTCATCGCTCCTCCGTCACTCTGTACGGCATCGGCCACCGCAGCCGCCGCCGGTCCGACGTAAAAGGCTGCCGACCCTTCTCGGCCGATGGCTAGCAGCAGCTCACCCAGGCGCGGGAGCCTGACGATGCTGCCAAGGCGAATCGTCGGCTCGAGTAACGGCCAGCCGGTGCTGGAGCGCTGCAACCGCTCCCGCTGGCGGTCCAGTGCAGCGAGTAGCTGCTCTCCAACCGCGAAGCCATCAGCAGCGAGACGCGCAGCGGGGGCGAAGATCTGTTCGCGGGGTAGCCGACCGAACCGTTCGTGCGCTTCGAGCAGCCCCGCGACGAAGCCGGGCACGGCCGCGGTTCCCCCGCCGTCGGGGGGGATCTCCGGCGGCACACCGTCCGGCGCGGCGCCGTTGCCGTTGATCGCCGTGGTTTCACCGCCCCGACCGCCGACGAGGATCATCGCGTCCCCACCAATACCGCAGGCGTGCGGAGAGGCGACGCCCAACACCAGCGCGGCTGCGACGGTTGCGTCGACGGCGGTGCCGCCGGCCTGCAACATTTCGACACCCGCAGACGTCGCCACTGGACTGCCGCAAGAAACGACACCTCGCCGGCTGCGCAGCACGGGTCGGGCGAGCTGAACCACCGGCGCGCTCACGCGCGCGAGAACAGACCGGCTATGCCGCACATGGTGGATCTGAGCGTAGACCGTCCCCCGGGCGGCCGGAATGGCACCGGCGGGCACACTTTGCGCTCCAGATGTGGTTGCTGGCGCTACAGCCACTACGGCGCCCACACGGCGAGCAGCTTCTGCGCGCGGCGGACGCCATGCAGCGCCTCACGGAGATCGCCCCGGGCGACCGGCGGCAGCGCGCCTGGATCAACGAGGTTGTCGGGCGGCTCACCGGCGGCGATGCGCGCCGCATGGTGCTCGAACCGCAGGCGCGTGATTACGTCGAAGGCCTCATGTAGCGCGTCCGCCAGGCCCGGTTCGATCCCGCCGGCGCTCGCGACCGCGTCGATCCGGTCGAGCGTCGGCGAGATCGTGACCCCGTTCGCAAGCGCGTGGAAACGGACAAGATTCACGATCGGGAGGATCGCGCCCCGCTTGAGGTCGAGTCGGCCCGCGGCGTCGCCGTGCTTCTCCACCGCGAGCTGACCGCGGAACCCGAGCGCCACCTCGTAGCCCGTCGCGGTCCGAGCCATCAGGCGCATGAAATCGGGGTACTGGCGCGCCGCCCTCATCCGCTCCCCGAGCGGAGCGGCGATCGCGAGGCCGCCGAGACTGTGGCGGAAGTCGAACGCGACGGTGGCACGGATGAGATGTGACTCATCCGGCTCGCGTAGGCATGCGTCGAAGGTCTCGAGCCACCCGGCCTTCGACATGCGCCACAGCCGATTGCCCGCAAGGACTCCGTTGTTGTCGGCGCTGAAACCGCATCTGACGAGTCCGTCGTTGACGTCGGCGGCCAGCTCCTCGAAGTACGCGTCGACAGGGCCCTCCTCACCCGGAGCAGGGGTCGAGT
>Ga0302325_10012899_pt1 | contig 17892 bp, 11 predicted proteins | sample Palsa_T0_2_FD_201948 | JGI IMG/M metagenome (GOLD analysis project Ga0302325, IMG submission 201948) | Peat permafrost microbial communities from Stordalen Mire near Abisko, Sweden - Palsa_T0_2 | ecosystem: Environmental > Terrestrial > Soil > Palsa > Peat permafrost | place: Sweden: Abisko...
GGTTTTGGCATCGATGTCGCGCTGGAGCTTATCCTTGGCCTCGGGGCTCATCGTGGCGGCGCCCTTCTTCAACTGGTCCGTCAGCGACTGGATATCGGCTTGCCGCTTCTCGAACTCAGCCTGTTTGGGCGCGTACTTCGCCTTGAGAGCATTGCCGGCGATGGTCCCTTCCTTGGTCGCCATGACCGCGCTCTGGATGGCAATAATTGCGATCTTGGTCGGTAAGGCCACGATGTTCCCGGTAGGCGAGGGGGAAGCCGACGCCGTCTGTACCGGGGTCTGGGCTATCGCGGCGCATCCGGCGGCCAGCACGGCCGTTACTAACTTCCTGGTCAAGCGAAATTCATGCATACAAGTTCCTATTGCGGCTTCGACGCTTAAAACGTCCTGCCGACGGTAAAGTGGAAATAAGTTCTGCGGTCGTCAAACGGGTAAATCTGGCCGAAGCTGGCCACCGCGTTGTTGAACGTCGCCGCGTTGGGGAACGCAGCCCGGTTCGCGACGATCGGCGGTTGTAAGTCTTGGCGGATAGTAGAAGGATTATAAGCGAAATACACGCGGAAAGGGGCATTCACCACGGGGAGAACGACCTGCAATTCCAGCCCGGTGGATGCCACCGGCTTCTGCGTTCCGGGAGCGATCTGCACTTTGCCGCTGAAACCGGCCTGCGGGAATTGCAGATTCAGGTCTTGCACGCGCGCGGGGTCCATGCTGAGCTGGTCCGGTCTCAGAATCCGGTTGAGACCGGCGTCAAAGAATGGCGCCAGCGTAATCGGTCCCACAATAGGAATGCGATATTCAAAATTGAACACGGAGTGCCAGTCGCCGCCCGGCGTCACCACCTGATAGATCGGGATCTGCATCGTAACCGGCGTCTTCGTCAGGATCCCGCCGCTGACCGTTTCTTGGGTGCGCGCGCTGCCATCGTTGTTCAGCACGTTGATGGTAGCGCTGGAGGCGATATATGCGACCGGGGTGATGCTGTAAAAATCGAATCCGCGAACGTCGTTTTCGCCGCCCATGAACGAACGGGAAAACGGCGGGACTTCCTTGCCGCCATAGGAAGTGATCATGCTGGTCAGGAAATGAAATGCCAGGATTTGCGACCGGCGGATGAACGAAGGGTGGAAGTACTTGATATCCACGGCCGGAGTGATGGTGTTTACGTTGCCGCCCAGCACGCTGCCGGCAAATCCGAGCGAGAAAAAGATGCTCTTGCCGCTGGACGGATTGATGGGATGGTTCACCGTGTTGTAAGTAAGCGACGGCGTGATGGAACTGGTCTTGATGCCTTCGAGCGAGTTTGGACCATAAATGCCGCTGAAATCGATGTACTGGAAGTAATTGGTGGCGGCGGTGGTTTGCGTAACAATGTGCGAAATATCGTATCCGTAAGTAAGACCCGCGCGCCAGAAGCTGCGGCGAAGCTGGTAGCTGCTGAACGCTTTAAAGCCGTGGCTGTTCTGGACGTAATTCAGCAGGTTCTGGGTGCCCAGCGAGTTGTACAACGCTGCCAGATTCTGCCCGGCGAAAATCGATGCCTGCCGCGCCTGATTGAAATCGTAACGGTTCAGATAAACGGTTGCGCCCGCCTGAATTGGTTTGTCGAATAGGTACGGCTCGGTGAAGCTCAGGCTGGCGCTTCGCATAATCGTGCCGAGCTGAGAGTTGAGCGAGAGCGTCTCGCCCAAACCGAGAAAGTTGTTGGTGGAATAGTTGAAGCCGACGAAGCTGCCGGCAATGCCCGACACTCCGCCGTTCAACCCGATCGAATTCTTGCCCCGCTCCCGCACCTTGAGCGTGATATCTACTGTGTTCGAACCGATATTCTTGTGGATATCGTACGATTCATCCTTCTTCAGCACTTCGAAATAGCCCAATTGGTTCAACCGTAGAATGCTGAGATCCCACAGGCTGCTGTTGAACATGTCGCCTTCATCCAGCATGATTTCGCGGCGGATCACTTTATCGCGCGTGGTCGTGTTCCCCGAGAAATCGATGCGGCGCACGAAAAACTGCTTGCCCTCGTCGGCGGTGATCGTCAAATCCACCTGGTCCGTGTTGGGAATGAAGTTGAAATCGGGCTCGGGCACGAAATCGATGTAGCCGAATTTGCCGTACAGGTTGCGCATGTTCTCGATTCCCTTGCGCAGCTTGTCGGTCTGAAATACATCGCCGATGCCCATGCCGAATAAGGGCTTCATCAGGGTTTCCGGCGTCCGGAAAAGCTTCACGCCCTCGAACTTCATCGCATGCAGGTGATAGAGACGCCCTTCGTCCACCGGCTGGACGATATCGGCGTAAATACCCGGCGTTTCCATTTTGACAATCGGCAACCGCCAGCCCTTGCCGCCCTTGGGGATGATGTTCACGGTGGGCTCGAGCGCTTTCATCTTGAAGTAGCCATGATCCGAATATGCCTGGCGGATGCGCTCGCCATCCTCTTCGAGCTTGGCGGCGTCGTAGGTCTTGGCAAACAGGTTCTCGAAAAAAACCGAATACGGAATGCCGTATGGGTGCATGTTCTTCATCGCATCGATCACCCACTTCTGGCTGTAAGCCTGGTTGCCGGTGATGGTGATCGTTCCCACTTTCACCTTCGGACCTTCGTTTACATGAAAAGTGAGCGCCAGCGAAGAGGGCGGGATCTGTTCGATTTGCGGATCCACCGTGGCGTATTGGCGGCCGCGCTCGGAGAGAAATGCCTTCAGCACATTGGCGGCGTGCTGAATCTTATTGGCATCGTATTGAGATTCGACGACCAGGCCGACTTTGGCCTCCTTAAAGCGATCGAGAATCTCCGATTCGGTGACGGTATGAATGCCTTGATAGTTGATGGTGCGGATCACGCGCCTTTCGGTTACCACGAACGTGACCTTCACGGAATTGGGCCGCTCGCCCGGTTCCGTTTCCAACCGGATGTCGTCGAACCGGCCGGAATTCCATAAGGCCATGAAGTCGCGCCGCAGCGACTCTTCATCGTAAATGTCGCCCGCCTTGGTCACCATCATGGCCGTGAGAGTAGAGGCCGACACGCGCCGCGAGCCGCGGACCTCCACCGAATCCACCACCAGTTGGCCCGGAAGCAGTTGCGGGGTGGGGGCTGCCTTGGGGGTCTCCAGTTGCGGCGGACCTTGCTGGACCTGCGGCGCGGTAGAGAAGGGATTGGCCTGCTGCGGTTGCGCCGGGGGCGTTTGTTGTGGCGGCGGAGTGGGCGGCTTCTGCTGCGGCGGAGGCTGCTGTGGCGGCGGCTGTTGCGGCGGCTGCGCCAGAAGCGAAATCGACGCCACCAGCAGACAGACTGGCACTATTACCGGGCGACCTCGCCGGAATCGGCTCATGCAAGAATACCTTTCGACAATTTGCCGCTGGGAAGACTTTGACTCACGGGACACAATTTCGCCTGGTGCAGCTGGATCTCCAAGATGATAAGCCACTATTCTAGCGGATCTTGAGGCCCCCAACAACGAGTGGAGCGGGCTACAGGTGTGAAGGGCTGGCACAGGCTTTTGGAATGCGACGCTGAGGCCGGCAGGGCGAAAGTTTACAATCGGTTGCGGGCATTTCCTTGACGGGATCGCGCCTCTTTCTGCCCGGAATCCAGACGGCAACGCGAGCCCTGACGCGGTTCTAGCTACCGCACGGGCCGAAGGGATTCGACAGCGCTTAGCTCTGTCCGCCATCCGGCTCGCGCCCAAGCGCCGTGCGTGACGTCTAATTGCGTGGGCAAGCTAAAGCATGCCCAACCACTGTTTACTTCAGACTCTTGACGTACGCCACCACGTCGTCCACGGAGTTACCCGTGACCGACGTTACCGGCTTCATCTTGCCTTTACCGGCAGTGACAATCGTCTTGATATCGTCAGCGCTGAGGGCCTGAATGTCGGGCGACTTCATATCCTTGATGTTCATCGCCTTGGCCATTCCCGGGCTGGGCGTGCCATTGGCTCCGTGGCATCCTTTACAAGACCTGTCATATACGGCCGCCCCGGCCTTGGCGTCGGCGGCGAGGCTCGCAGCGGCAGCTGCGGCCATAAGGGTCAATATCGTTACTGTTCTTCGCATTCGGTTTGCTCTCCTAATTGTTTATTGGGCGATACCTAAAGACTTCAGAATCTCCGGGGAACCTTCTTCCACCGCGATGGCGTTGTGGCACGTGGCGCAATCCTGGGGGATGGTCTTCTTGTCGGCGGCGGCGTGACTGCCGTCGTGGCAGCGGAAGCATCCGGGATAATCCGTGTGGCCCAGATTGTTCGAATAGGTTCCCCAAGTGACTTTCAGATCGGGGAACACGTTGCTACTGTAAACCGTGGCCAGGGCGCGCCCGGCGGCGTTGATGTCGTTGGACCGCTTGGCGGAGATATCCGCATAGCTCGCGCGGTAGAAATCGTTGAGACCGGCGGCGATTTTCGACGCGGCTTCCTCGCTGCTCTTGTATTCCGCCTGGATCAACCCGAGGCCGGTCTTCTTGATGAACGGCAGATCGGCCGGAATCTCGCCTCGCAGCATGGCGTGGTCTATGGCTCGGCCGGGAACTTCGAACGAATGCGCGGCGCGATTGTGGCAGTCCACGCATTGCATGGCGAACTTCGGCAGCGCGGCCATGGCGTCCGGCTCGGCATCGCTCGCCACATAGATCTCGGAGGGCCCCGTTGCACTGCTGCGGTATTCCACCCAGGGAATGGTCTGGCGCTTCCTGTCCGCGGCTGCGTAGCGAATCTCGACGCCAGGCGCGAGATGCGCGGCGTGGATGCGATCCACCATCATCATCAAGACTGTCTTGGTGGGAGTGTTGGCTTCGTCGGCCGTGTATTCCGTAATCACGCGCAGCGCGGGCTTCATCGGCTTGCCGCGCTGGTGGCAGGTTTCACAGGTTTCAGCGGATGGGACCAACCGGTTGCTCTCCATAGCGGATTCGATCGGCCGCGGGAAGTTGTTGAGCACTACGGCAAGAAGCTGCCGCGTGCCCGCCATCTTCGCCTTGACGAATCCGGTAGCGCCCGGAGCCACATGGCAGGCCACGCAATCCACGGCGGCGTGCGGCGCCCGCAGGTGGCCGGTGAATTCGGGTTTCATCACGTGGCATGTCTGCCCGCAGAATTGGACCGTTTCCATCTGCGCCACGGCGCGGTAGCTCAACTGGCTGCCGATGATGAGATTCGCCAGGGTCATCACCGCGAAGAAAATGCCGGCGCGCCGCCACACCGCCCTGCGATCGGTCACGGCCGAAATGCCTTGCGCCAGGCGGCGCCGGTCGAGCGCGGCCCCGGCCGGAATCAGCAGAAGTCCGGTGAAAAAGATCAGTGGCAGGGCGATGAACGCTAACAGCCCGATGTATGGATTATTCGCGCGCCCGCTGATATGCAGCGGCAGCAGGAATAGCCACGAGAAGCCGGCAAGTGTCACCAGGGCCGTACCTGCCATGCTGATCCAATTGCCCGTCAGCACTTCGATGAGTGGACGATTAGGTCGTCCCATCACTTTTTCTCCCGGCCCGGCAGGTTGAGGTAGGCGATCAGCGCCGACATGTCCTGCGCGCTCAAGCGCGGCCACGGGACGCCGCTGGCCCTCATGCGGGCAAGCATGGCGGGTCCGTGGCGCCACAATACGGCAATCATCGCCGGGCCGCTGAACCGCTGCGCGAGGGCGGCGAGATTGGGCGCGCCGGCCGCCGCGCTTTCATGGCAGCCGGCGCAGCCCTTGGAAACAAACACGCGCCTCCCGCGCGCCGGGTCGCGCGCATCCTCGAAGAATTGTTGCGCCCACACGTAGCTGAGCAGTTCGCGCATCTCGCCGGGCTGGAACACCGCGGGAGGCGCGTCAAGCGCGGCCATGCGCGGCCCGTGATCCCACATCGCCGCGGCGATTTCCGTCATGGTGCGGCCGCGGATGCGCCCCTCGAGCGCTGCTTCCGAGCCGTGGCAGTTCACGCAGCCCTTGTCGCGGAAGAGCGCTCGCCCGTTCTCGCCCAAAGTGATCTCAAAGCTCGGCGCCGACGCCGGCGAGACAGGCAAATTGCGCAAATAAACCAGCAGGTCGGAAAGATCCTGCGCGCTTAGCTCAGGCCATGCCACGCGCTTCGCGCCGGTGGCTGCCAGCATGGGCTGCATATGGTTCCACATGGCCTCGCTCAACGCAAATGGATGGTTCAAGGTTTGCCAGCGGCTCACCGGCTGAATACCCGGCTGCAACTCTTGCGTGAGGCCGTGGCATTTGGAGCAGCCGCGCATTTCGAAGACCCGTTTGCCGCGCGCGGCGTCGCCCGGCTGTTCGAAAAACCGATTCGAATAGAAGTAGGCAAATAGATCGGCCGCGGCTGGTGCGTCCACATCGCCCGCGCGTACGCCGCTGGCGCTCATGGCGCTCCACATGGCGGGCGCGTGGTTCCACATGGTGGCGGCAAGCGCCGCCGGCGTAAAACCGCGGTCGGCTATACGGGCCAGGTCCGGCGCTGTTTTGCCCCCTTGGCCGTTCACGCTGTGACATTGCGAGCAGGAGAGCTCGGTGAAGAGGCGCGCGCCGCGGCTGGAATCGGCCCGGAACGGCAGCCCTTGCGCGTGCGCGGTGAGTGCCAGCACGGCCGCGGCCATGGGCGCGATCAGTGTCGGTCGGCGGAGTGCTGACGCCGGCGGCAGCCCTAGCAACCTGCCGCACATAAGGTTCATCGCGTCACCCGCAATCCGACGGTGACTATGTGCGCGCGGAACGCTTCGTATAAGTAGAAGGCTTCGTTGTATCCGTAGTAGCGCCACTCCGCGAACCATGTGAGATGCTTGCCGGCAGGCAATGATAACTTCGCCATCGGCTGAAAGTAAGTGGTGGGGCGGCTGCCCGAAGAAATTACCAACGACCCGCCGGCCATGATCACCGGAGCCATCGGACCCTTGTGCGGCGGATTAATGTGAAACAGCGCCGTGGCGATGTGTGAGTTGTCGCGGTAATTGGAAAGCAGCGAATCCTCCGTGCTGGGCTGGAGGTAGTTGATATCGGAGCGCAGATCGGACCGCGTGTAGCTGCCCTGCAGGTCGAACGCTTTGCCTCCCGCCGGCGACCACATCACCGAGAGCGATTCCTGATGCGATAAGTAATCGTAGTTGACGCCGGGTTGCGGGTCCTGGTTGTTCAGCAGGTTGAAATCCGCCGAGAAGCTGATGGGGCCGGTATGATAGCGCGCCTGGGCGCGGACCTTCTGATAGTCGTACAGGCTCGTGCGGAAAAATGCGCCGCCGCTCGACGCGCTCTCGCCTTCGGCGCTGAACGAGAGCTTCGACGCCGGACGATAAGTGAAGCCGCCGATGCCCACGTTTTGCCGCAGCTTCACGTTCTCCACGCTGGCGAGCCCCTCGGCGGGCAGCACGGCGTCGTTAGCGTCTCCCCACACGTAGCGGTATCCGCCGCGAAGCGTCAGGTTCGAAGTGGCCTCGAAGTACACCAGCGCTTCGGCCTGGTTGTAATTGGTGACCAGCGTGGATTCGAGTAGCGCCGCCGTTTGCTGCTCGGCCGTCTGGCCCCCGGTCAGCGTTTGGTTTTCCGCCGACGAGCCGGCATTGTGCAAGCGATCCGTCGTCCACGATTCGGTAATCCGAATGCGATGCCTGGGACGGATTTCGGCGCCCAAGTTGCCGGTAGTGTGCGGCATCTGCGCGGCCGAAGACACCAGGTATTGCTGGCTGGAGTAAAAGAGAACCTGGCTCTGTAAATAGAGATTGCCGCCATCGTACTGCTGATAGTTGACGGTGGTTTTTGGCTGGCTGTAGAGAAACTGACCGTAGAGGTCGAGCCACGATGTTGCGCTGGCGGTCATCAGCGCCCTGCTATAGATGCTTGTGCCGCGCGCGCCGTAGGCGCCCAGATAGCCGGTGAGATCGAGCGTCTGGCCGAAAATCGGCGCCAGCGTGTTGCCGTAGTTCACGCCGCCGCTCTGAAAAAGCGTCTCATCGTCTTCAAACTTCGTGCCGCCCTGTTCGAGCGTGACGTGGAAGCGGCGGAACTCCATGCGGACGCCGCCGCGATAATCGCTGGTTCGGTCGTGAAACTGCGCGGGAACGGGAAATTCATCGACATTCGAAACGAATTCGGAAACGCCCGTTCCGCCGCCCGAATCGCGGTCGTAGGCGAAGTACGGGCTGATCCAATTGCCGGGCAGAAAGGTAAGCTCGGCGTTGGCGAAGCGGCGGCGCATATCGAAGGATTGTTGGTTGAGCGCGATGCCGCCGCCGGCGAGTTGCGGGTCGGCGTAGGACGGCAGATCGTCAAAGTAGGCGATGTCGCGGTAGTCCACGTTGAGGTTGTAGAGCTTGGCCTTGCGCGCATCGATGTGCAGCGTGGAGTAAGGGTCGTCGCCCCAATCATAGGCGCGCACGTGGATCTGGTCGAAGAGGCGATGCTTCGGATCGGTCAAGGTGAATTCCGTGCCGATTAGTTTGGGGCCGGATCCCAGGTTGACCAGGCTGCGGTAAGTGTCGAGGCTACCGGCGACATCGCTGCGCCAGCGATAGCCGAAATCGATCCAGCCGGTGAAGACACCTTCGCTCGAAGGCACGGGTGAGGGCGCGGCGGGGGTGGTTGGTGCAGGCGCGGCAGGGGCCTGTGCGGGAACGGCGGCTGCGGGCGCGGGCGGGACGGTAGCCGGCGGCGTTTGCGCCAGTGCTGTCGCCGAGACTGCGGCGAAGGCTATCAGCGCGTTGAATACGCCGGGCATGGCCCCGCGCCACTGAGTCAGGAGTCTCATTTGAGTAAGTTCCTGTCGATATGGCTGCCGTGAACCTTTTGGTGGCAGACGGTGCAGTTCTGGTACACCGGCAAATTCAGATTGTGGAAGGCCGGGGGAACCACCCCCACCACGCGCCCAATCGAGTTATTACCGGGCAGGTTGGCGTGGCACTCGAGACAGACGAAGCGCACTTCGTGCCGCGTCAACATCCGCGGATTCGTGGAGCCGTGCGGTTCGTGACACGTGATGCAGCCTTCGAATCGCACCGGCTCGTGCTCGAATGCGAACGGACCGCGCTTATCGCCGTGGCAATTGAGGCAGCCGGGTTCGTTGGCGGCGAAGCTCTGCTGCATCGCGGGGCGTATGGAGCCGTGCGGATTGTGGCAATCGACGCAGCTCATGGCGTTCTCAGGAACCTTGTGATGGTTAGGCTTCTGAAATTGCGCCCATACGTTTAGGTGGCAACTCTCGCACTCTGTGTTGATGGCGGCGTTGCCGCGCGGCACGAGGCCCATCGGCCCGTCCGCGTGAATTTTGTGGCAGCTCACGCATGAGACCTGATTCTTGGCATGGCTGTTTTGCAATCGGCCCACCTGCGTGGGCGTGTTGAGATGGCAACCCATGCAGATCTTGTCGGCCGCCGCCACGGCCATCTTCGCCGGCTGGTGGATATCCGCCGCGGAAGCCGATTCCGTATGCTTCTGCGCGGGGCCGTGGCAGGATTCGCACACCCGGCCTGCAAAGCCGCGGTGCTGATCGGTATCCACCTGGGCATGAGGGCTTTTCTGAAACGCGTTGAAGATGTCCTCATGACAGGCGCTGCAGGCCGCCGATCCAGCGTATGGTGAAGGCGTGGGCGTGGGCGCTGGCAATGCCGCCGGCGCTTCCTGGCCGGAGAGCGGAACCGCGGCCAGGATCAGCCATGCAGGAAATAGGGCGCGCATGATTTCAGCCTGCATGTGCGCGACACCGGGCCCGAGTGGCTCTAATATTGCGCATGGACTGAATCAACCGAGAAAGCCGCGCCGGTTCCATGGCACACGTTGCAGCTTTCGCCGAGCGAGTTGCTGTTGCTCAGGAAGTGGGAGGCGGACGGGATATCCACATGGCACCCGGAGCACGCCGACGAAAACGGCTGCACCGGATTGATCAACCCTTGCGGATCGGTTACAGGATTCAGACCGGTCAGCGCCAGATCGGCTTGTTCCGAACTATTGACGTGACAGAAAGCGCAGTTCGCCAGATCGGCCGCTGCGCCGGTTGGCGACAGCCCGGGGAATAGTACTCCCGAAAAGTTGTTGATGCTGCCCATGTAGCCCACTACGGTGTACGGTTGTCCTCCATCCGCCGTAACATTGACGCCGTCGTGGATGCGATGCACCAGCAGGTTGAAGTTGATGCCTTGCGGCGGCTGGTTCACGTAAGGGGCCGGGGCCGTCGCGCGCGTCACCGCATCCGTATTGGATGGGTTGTGGCACATCACGCAATACTGCACGTTGCTGCGCAGCGTCCCGTGTTCGGATAGCGCCACGTGGCAAGTGTTGCAATTCGACATCTGGATGATGGTGCGGCGGGGCGTCACCGGCGAACCATCCACCGAAAAGTAACTCACCGGGTTAAACGCCCCATACTCCACCGATTGCGATGAGGTAGTGCCGGCAAGAATGGTTTGCGTAATCCGCGCTTCCGCGCCTATGGCATAAGTTCCCGCCGCCTTCGCCGGAATTACATTGGTGAAGGCATAAGTACAGCTACCGTTCGCACTGCATTTCGCGGCCGTCATGGCGCTTTCCGTAACATAGCCGGGAGTGCTCGTGCTTGTGCCGAAGATGGTGTAGCCAAAATCGGTTGCCGGACCGGCCATGGTGAAGGAGAGCGAGCCGAGCGCCGAGAGCGCAATCGGATTCTTGTTATTGTCGAGCAGAGTGAAAGCCACCACCGGAGCGCTTCCCGCCTTGGTATTCGTCACGCCGGTGATGGCAACATTGAGGCCCGAGATCAGCGTATCCGGGTTTTGCGGGTAGAAAGCCGCGGTATCGGTAGCTACCACGTGCGCCCCGAGGATCGACGCATCGAATGGCGTTTCGCCTTGCGGGATATGGCAGTCGGCGCACTGCGTGTCGTCCAACTGGAAACCGCCGGGGTGGTTCGCGCCGGTGGCGAAATTCACGTCATCGTGGCAAGAGCCGCAGGCCACCCGCGTCGGTTCCGTCATGAACGCGGTAGCTTGCGCGGCGCCTGTGGTTTGTTGATGGCAAACCTCGCAACGCTGCGCCGATGCCGGATCGACCACCGTCGAGTAATTGCTCGTGCCGAAGCTGTTCGTAATCGCAAATGTTCCGCCCGCCACGACGCTTGGCAGCGACGAGCCCATATGGATCCGATGAATGAAGCTCTTGAAATCGACCGTGTCGCCGGTGTTCGGGTCGACGTTCTGCGGCGTGTGGCACATCACGCAAAGGCTGACGCCGCGCCGCGATCCGCCGTGCGCGGATAACTGCTCGTGGCATTGATTGCAGCTCGAAGTCTCGATCAAGTCGCGCGTATGCGTCACCTTGGCGCCGTTGGGCACGAAGTTAAAGGTGGTACTGGCGTAGTTCGTGGTCAAGCCATACGCCGTCAGGTTGCGCGATCCGTAAATGCCGATGGTGTTGGTCGCGGTGGGATCGAAGCCCGCGGGCGCCTTGGTTCCGAATACATATTGATAGGCGCCGCTGCCCAGAAAGGTGGTGGTTCCACCGGAATCCGCGCCCGGCTGAGTTTCGGAGGCGATCAGCGTGCCGGAAGCAGCTTTGGTGGTATAGGCCGTATACTGCTCTCCCGAGTTGGGGATATATGCCGCGACGAAGCTAGTCGAGATGGTTCCGGGCGTACCCACGCCTGTCGAATCGAGCGGCAACCCGGTGGGATCCGTCAGGGTATATTGAGCCGTGATCGTCCCATTGGCGGCGATGGTGGCGCCGGTTACCGTAATTACCAGGCCGGGGTTGACATACTGCACCGACGCAGTATCCGCATAAAAGCCCTTCTCGCGCGGCGAAAAGTGGCGTTTTTCCTGCGCGCCCACCAAGCTAGCCAGCACGATCGCTGCGATGCCTGCCCTCCTTGCCCCAATATGGAATCTCATGGTTATCTTCCGGACGTCGTGGCCATCCGTTCCCGCAGATCGGCCGCATACCTCGCAGCCAAACCGGCCCACTGGCGGCCGGCGGTGGCGCACCCGTGTTGATAGGCGCGCGCCAGTTGATTGAGGGAGCCGATCCACCATGCATCTTCCCCATTCGCAGGCAAGGCCTCGGAGTGCTCATGGAAGCTCTCACTCACTTCCATGAGGCGGGTGGAATCAACTTCCTCAAAACGAAGCAGACGGCGCGCGGCTGCGTCGGCATCACGGGCAATCCGCAGAATCGCCTCACGCCCGGCGGATACGGTTTCCAGCTGCATGTTAGTCAGTTCCATGCGAGTTATTTCCTTATCTGCATTGATTCTGCTGCCGGAGGCTGAACCTATGCGCTGCATGCCGTCACACATGGCCGTGACGGCTGTCACACTCAGTACGGAAGAGTACTCCGGGTTCGGTTGGATCGCCGTTGTTATACTTAGGTTCTATGGCGGACGCGCCGGCCAGACTAAGCAGTCCATACGGATTACCGATCTTGGAAAGCTGCCTGGCGTGCGTGGTCCGCGAACAAGGACTGTTCTGTCATCTTCCTCCGGAGGCCCTGGCGGAATTAGCATCCCTCCGTGAAACTTCTTTCTATCCACGCGGCGCCGTCTTATTCGTGGAAAATCAGGAGCCGGGCGGGTTATATATCCTGTGTGCGGGAAAAGCCAAGCTGGCCGCCACTTCCCGGGAAGGCAAGAGCATCACCTTGCGCATCGTGATGCCGGGCGAGGTGATGGGGCTGAGTTGCGTAATGGCGAATAGCAAGTACCAATCGAACGCCGAAACCATAGAGCCTTCGGAAGTCAGCATGGTACGGCGCGCCAATTTCTTGCGGTTCTTGACTCGCTATAACGACGCCGCGCTCAGGGTAGCCGAGCATCTGAGTATGGAGCTTCACAGGGCCTGGGCGCAGACCCGTATACTGGCGCTCGCCCCCAATGCCCGAGCCAAACTGGCGCAGGCGCTTCTGCTGTGGGGGGACAGGCACGGCCAACCTTCCACCGACGGCGTTCGCGTTCCGCTGAATATGACGCAGGAGGCCATTGGTGAAACCATCGGCGCCACCAGGGAAACCGTAAGCCGTCTGCTATCCGAATTCCAGCGGAAAGAGTGGATTCGGATTAAAGGTGGATCGGTGCTGTTGCTCGATCCCGCGGAGTTGCGCCGGACTTGTACCACTTAAGGGCGCCGCGCAGCCGGATTTAGAACGGAAATCTACTACTCAAAACGCCTGGTCTGGCGTCCAATGACTAGCATGAGGCGCGATCTTTCGTTTTCCTTCCGCACGCTGCGGCGCAGCCCGATTTTCGCGGCCGTCGCAATCTTGTCGCTCGCTCTTGGCATCGGCGCGAATACCGCCATTTTTTCCCTGGTGGATCAGGTAATTCTGCGGCAGCTGCCGGTTCGCGACCCGCAGCAACTGGTGGTACTGCACCGCAGCTACAGCCTGAATGGTTCGAACAGCAGCGACAACTACGAATCGGTCTTCTCTTACCCGATGTACCGCGCGATCCGCGACCACGATCCGGCATTCAGCGGCGTGATCGCGCGCTGCGGCATATCCGTGACCGTGCTGTATCGAGGTAACGCCGAATCGGCGGATGGGGAAGCTGTCTCGGGCAACTTGTTCCAGGTGCTCGGCGTTGGCGCCGCAGCCGGACGGGTGTTCACGCCCGAGGACGATGCTTCGCCGGCGGCTCAACCGGTGACGGTATTGAGCCATGGCTACTGGTTGAAGCGCTTCGCCGGAGACCCCGCTGTGATTGGCCAGACGATTCAGGTGAACGGTTATCCGACTACCGTAATCGGAGTGGCCGCGGCGCCGTTCGACGGCGTGTTCTCAGGCAATGAGCCTCAGGTCTACCTTCCCATCACGATGCAGCGCATCTTCAAGCCCACATGGAAAGCTATTCTCGACGACCCGCAGTTTCGTTGGCTAAACATCCTGGCTCGCCTTGCGCCCGGTACGAGCATGGCGCGTGCGCAGGCGCCCACGGACGCCGCGCACCGCATCGGCGTCGAGATGGAGCTGGCGAAGCAGCATGCCGGCGGCGATGAAGCCAATCCCGCGAAGTATCGCATCGAGCTACGTCCGGCCCCGCAAGGGATCAACGAGTTCCGCAAGGACCAGCAGACGCCGTTGTTGGCATTGATGGCCATGGCCGGCCTGACGCTCCTCATCGCCTGCGCCAACGTGGCCAGCCTCACGGTGGCGCGGGCCACGGCGCGGCGGCGCGAAATGAGTATCCGTCTCGCCATTGGCGCAACCCGCTGGAACCTGGTGCGGCAACTGCTGGTGGAAGGAGTGATGCTGGCAGCCGCGGGCGGCGCGCTGGGCTTACTGGTGGCGGCTTGGAGCATCAAGGCGCTGCTGCACGCGCTGCCGCAAGATTTCGCCGGCGAGTGGCTGAAGAGCGGCCTCAACCTGCGATTGCTCGCATTCACGGCCGGCCTTTCGCTGATCAGCGGCGCCCTGTTCGCGCTGGCGCCGGCGCTGCAATCCACGCGGCACAATCTGGCAGGCTCGTTGCGCGCCGGCGCGGCGGCGTCGGTGAGTGGCGCCGTCTGGTTCCGCAAGTGCGTAGTGGCGGCGCAGGTGGCGCTTTCGCTGGTGCTGGTGGTGGGCGCGGGCCTCTTCAGCGGAACCTTGTACAACCTGGCGAAGGTCAGCCTGGGCTTCCACACCGAGCGGTTGATGACGTTCAAAGTGGATGCTACGCGCAACCGGCCGCTGGTGGCCGATTCGGTGGCGTTCTACCGCGGATTGGAAGAACGCCTCGCAGCCATTCCCGGAGTGACCGGAGTAGCTTCGTCCGGCAGCGGGCCGTTCTCCAACAGCAACAACGGCGGCAACATCACCGTGGAGGGTTATCAGCTAAAGAAGGGCGAGAATGCGGACGTTGGCATGAACGCAGTGAACCCCGGCTTCTTCGCCGCGCTTGGCATTCGGCTGCGCGCCGGGCGGGAATTCACCGATCGCGATGGCGCCGGCGCGCCCAAGACGGTTGTGGTCAACGAGGCATTTGCCAAGCTCTACTGCGCGGGCCGCAACCCCGTGGGACTGCATCTGATGTTCGGGGGCGGCAATCACCCGGTACTGGATCGGGAAATAGTTGGCGTGGCTGCCGACGTACGCGGCACGGTTCGAGAGCCGGCCAAGCCCGCGCTCTACTATCCTTACGCGCAGTGGAAACAGCCGGAGCGCCTCATGTACTATGTGCGCTACGCGGGGCCGGAGACGGCGCTGGGACCGGCGATTCGCGCCGCGGTCCGCGACGAAGATCCGAACGTGCCGGTTACCGTCTTACAGCCGATCACCGTGCGCATCGACGACAACATGTATAGCGAGCGCCTGCTGGCTATGCTTTCCACTGCCTTCGGCGGGTTGGCGGCGCTGCTGGCGGCCATCGGACTCTACGGAGTGGTGGCGTACGCGGTAACGCGGCGGACGGCCGAGATCGGCGTGCGCATGGCCCTGGGCGCACAACCGGGCGACGTGATGCTTATGGTGCTCGCGGAAGCCGGCAAGCTGGCGCTGGCGGGAATTGTGGTGGGCCTGATTGCTTCGCTGGCGTTGAGCCGGCTGGTGCAAGCGCAATTGTTCGGCGTGCAGGCCGCCGACCCGCGCATATTGATCGGCGCCGCCGCATTCCTGACGGCGGTGGCGATGGGCGCGGCGTTCCTCCCGGGACGGAGAGCGTCGCGGATCAGTCCCATGCAGGCGTTGAAGTACGAGTAAAACGCGTGCCCATCTCCGCCGGCCAGCCAGCCGGAATTTCGCCCAGCGCCGCATAACGGTAAAGCGCGACCTCGAAAATTCCTCTAGCCGCGCTCAGTACAGCGGCAGCGACGATGAAGCAAGCCGCCGCTACAGGCAGCAGGACGGAGTGGCCGTTGCCGCCAATGAGGCCCAGGATGAAACAGGGAATGAACAGAGCAGCGCCCCGCCAGCCGAAGCGGATCTCCGCGACCAGTTGGTCGCTCCAGGTTTTCCGGACCAGTTGCATGGAGCGCTGGAACGATCCAAAGGCGCCGCGATCCTCTGCGATTAACACGGGAACGACGAGGTAGGTGGCCATTCCCCAGGCGAATCCGGAAATCCAAATGACCAATTTGCCGATCCAGGAAGCGCGGCTCGCGAGAGCGTTCAAGATGAGTCCCACGGTGGTGCAGAGCAGGGTCCAAACCAGTATTGGCGCGAGGCGTGCGCCGGCGTGACGAAGTCCATAGCCCAGGGTAGGTTCCGCGCCAATGAACTGGGCATTCGCACAAGCGGCCAGCGCACAATTGAAGAAGATTATCGGAAAACTGGCAAGAAAGTAAGCTGCGGCAAGCCTCACGTAGTCTCGCGAGCCCCAGTGATGGATGGGAAGGAGTCTCCACGAACACAGAGCCAGAGCGGCGATCGCGGCGATGGCGCCAAAGATCGGGAACAAGGCCAACTGCTTGTTCTTGCGGATGACCGCGAAACTCCAGGCAAAGAGCTCCCAACCCATGGATTACCTCCTATAGAAGTATATCAATTTGGATAAGCGTCCTGGCCTGCCGGCGCCGGGGCCCTATCACACCGCGATCCGTCGGTAAGGGATGCGTCGCCACCCAACGCGGAGTCGCGGAGCGGCGGAGATAGGCGCGGAGTCGCGCGTATCTTGGGGGATCTCCGCATCCTCCGTATTTCACCCAGGCTCCCCTCCGCGCTGCCTCCGCATCTCCGTTTCTCCGCGTTAATGATTATGCCCATCGACCCAAGCCGCTCTCTGCCTTGCCGACAGATTACGGTCACATCACGTGGGCAAATACGCCGCCGCCGTCTCTCGGAAATCTGCTACTTGTTCTTGCGCCCACGCCGCGTCGCGCCCCATCTCTTGCGCCATCAACTCCGCCACATGTTCCGCCATTTCCATGGCTGCGCGCGCGTTGAGAAAGAGCGCGCGCGTTCTCCGCGCCAGCACGTCTTCCACGCTGCGCGCCATTTCATGGCGTACGGCGCGCCGTACATCCTCAGCCGTATAGGGCAATGCCGGGTGCAGCAGTTGGTCTGGCGGCAACTCGCCCGGGTTGAAGATCGCAAGGTTCGCGGTCACGCATGGCCGGTCGGGCAAGTGCGCCAGTGTCGCGGCCTGATTCACGCAGTCTTCCGCCATGTGACGATAGGTAGTCCATTTGCCGCCGCAAACGGTAATCATGCCGGAATTCTCAATCCGAATGACGTGACCTCGCGATAGAGCCGCGGTGTTGGTGGCGCCATCGGATTTCACCAGCGGGCGGATTCCCGCGAACATGCTGAGAATATCCGCGCGCGTGGGCTTCCGGGCGAGATAGATCGACGCAGTCTGAAGAATAAACTCAATCTCCTGTTCTTGAGCCACCGGTTCCGCGGAGGGTTCCGCGACCGGCGTATCCGTAGTTCCCACCAGCGTGTGCCCGTGCCACGGGATGGCGAACATCACGCGCCCATCGCTGGTGTGCGGGACCATGATGGCGCTATCGCCCGGCAGGAAGGAAGAATCAAACACCAGGTGAACGCCCTGACTGGGCGCGATCATCGGTTCCACGGCCGGGTCGGCCAACATGCGCAGCCCGTCCGCAAAGGGGCCGGTGGCGTTGATCACCACCTTCGCCAGCGCCTCGCGTTCCTCGCCCGTTTCCAGATCGCGAAAGCGCACGCCGTCGACAAACTCCTGGTCGTCTTTGACGACGCCGGTCACGGGCGCGTAGTTCAGCAGCGCCGCGCCCTGCTCCCATGCAGTCGTCACCAGGTCGATGAGCAGGCGTGCATCGTCGAACTGGCCATCGAAGTAGATGACGCCGCCGCGCAGACCGTCCTGATTGATAGTGGGCAGACGATCGAGAGTCTCCTCCTTGGAAAGGATGCGCGAAGTTCCAAAGCCGTACTTGCCGGCGAGCAGGTTGTAGAGTTTGAGGCCGACCCCGTAGAAGGGAGACTCCCACCAATCGTAAGTGGGCACCACGAAGCCAAGATTGCGCACCAGGTGCGGCGCGTTCTGCAACA
>Ga0302325_10012901_pt1 | contig 17891 bp, 12 predicted proteins | sample Palsa_T0_2_FD_201948 | JGI IMG/M metagenome (GOLD analysis project Ga0302325, IMG submission 201948) | Peat permafrost microbial communities from Stordalen Mire near Abisko, Sweden - Palsa_T0_2 | ecosystem: Environmental > Terrestrial > Soil > Palsa > Peat permafrost | place: Sweden: Abisko...
AATCCTGGAATCCCGGCCGGAAGAACGTCGGGCATTCATCGAAGAGGCCGCCGGTGTGCTCAAACACCGCAAGCGCAAGGAAAAAGCCGTCCGCAAGCTCGAGGCGATGTCGGCGAATCTGGCCCGGCTGACGGACTTGACCACGGAACTGCGCCGCCAACTCAAACCGCTTGGCCGCCAAGCCGAAGTGGCTCGGCGGGCCCAGACCATTCAGGCCGACCTGCGCGACGCCCGGCTGCGGCTGGCCGCCGACGATGTGGTCACCCGGCAGTCCGAGCTCAGCAACACCAACGAGGCCGAGGCGATGCTGCGCCGCGAACATGACGAGGCCGCGGCTCGGCTGGCGGTGGCATCCGATGAGCTGGCCGCCCACGAGAGGGCGGTGACGGCATTCTCCGAGCGAGCAGAATCAGCGCAGCAGACCTGGTTTCGGTTGTCCGCCTTGGCCGAACGGGTGAGCGCGACCGTGCGCATCGCCAGTGAGCGTGCTCAACACCTGGACGTCGAGACCACCTCGACAGGCGGCCCGGACCCCGACGCGCTGGAGGCTGAGGCCGCCGAGGTCGCCGCCGCCGAGCAACAACTGCTCGTCGAGCTGGCCGCCACCCGCACCCGGCTGGAGGTCGCACGTGCCGACCTGGCCGACCGCGAGCGTGACGCTGCCGAGGCCGAAAAGGCTCACGTGGCGGCGGTGCAGGCCGAGGCCGACCGTCGCGAGGGCCTGGCCCGGCTGGCCGGTCAGGTGGAGACGATGCGGGCGCGCGTCGATTCGATCGACGACGGCGTGGCCAAGTTGTCGGAGCGCATCGAAGAGGCCGCCGCCCGCGCCCATCAAGTTCAGGCCGAATTCGAAACGGTGCAGAGCCGGGTCGGTGAGCTCGACCAAGGCGAAGTGGGTCTCGACGAGCACCACGACCGGACGGTGGCGGCGTTGCGGTTGGCCGACGAGCGGGTCGCCGAACTGCAGTCCGGCGAGCGCAGCGCCGAACGCCAGGTGGCGTCACTCCTGGCCCGGATCGACGCGTTGTCGGTTGGGCTCGAGCGTAAGGACGGCGCCGCCTGGCTCACCCAAAACCACAGCAGTGCTGGCATTTTCGGGTCAGTCGCGAAGTTAGTGACAGTGCAGTCAGGTTGTGAGGCCGCCCTTGCCGCGGTCCTTGGCGCGGCCGCCGACGCGCTGGCCGCGGACAGCTTCAGCGCGGCCGCGGATGCGGTGAGCGCGTTGAAGCACGCCGACGGCGGCCGCGCGGCCATCGTGCTGAGCGACTGGCCCGCACACGAGCCGGCGCCGGCAGGCGCGCTGCCCGAGGGCGCGCGGTGGGCCCTCGACCTCGTCGAAGTGCCGGCACGGTTGCGCGGCGCGTTGGTCGCGATGCTCTCTGGCGTAGCAGTGGTCGGCGGTCTGACCGAGGCGATGAGTCTGGTCGCCGCCCGCCCACAGTTGCGCGCGGTCACTCGCGACGGCGATCTGGTGGGTGCCGGCTGGGTCAGTGGCGGCTCGGATCGCAAACCCTCGACGCTGGAAATCACCTCCGAAATCGCCAAGGCGCGTGACGAACTCGCAGCGGCCGAGGCTCAGGCCGATCAACTCGGCGCAGCGCTATCCGGGGCGATGAGCGAGCAAGCCGCCCGCCAAGACTCCGCCGAGCAGGCTTTGGCCGCGCTCAACGAATCCGATGCCGCTATCTCGGCGATCTACGAGCAGCTCGGGCGGCTGGGTCAGGACGCTCGAGCTGCCGACGAGGAGTGGCGCAGGCTGCTGCGTCAGCGGGAAGAGCTGGAGACCGGACGCGCGGACACCCTCGGCGAGCTCGGTGAACTCGAGACCCGGCTGCGCAACGTCGAACAAACCCAACACGTCGCAGCCGAGCCGATCGACCGGCAGCAGATCGCCGCGGCAGCCGAGGCCGCCCGCGGCGTCGAAGTGGAAGCGCGGTTGGCGGTGCGCACTGCCGAAGAACGCGCCAATGCCGTTCGGGGACGGGCTGATTCGCTGCGTCGTGCTGCAGCTGCGGAGCGGGAGGCGAGACTCCGCGCCCAGCAAGCCCGCATCGCGCGCCAGCACGCGGCGGCGGTGGCCGCAGCGGTCGCCGATGCCGGGCGGCGGCTCGCCGAGCGGCTGGGTCAGGTGGTGGGCGCCGCGTCGCGCAACCGCGACATGCTGGCCGCCGAACGCCGGCAGCGCTCTGTCTCGATGGCGGCGGTCCGCGACGAGGTGAACGCGCTCGGCGCCCGGATCGGCACGCTCACCGAGTCGCTGCACCGCGACGAGGTGGCCAAGGCGCAGGCGGCGCTGCGCATCGAGCAACTCGAACAAATGGTGCTCGAGAACTTCGGGATGACGCCGGACGTTCTGGTTGCCGAATACGGGCCGCAGGTCTCGCTGCCACCGACGGAACTCGAGGTAGCCGAGTACGAGCAGGCCCGCGAGCGCGGCGAGCAAGTGACCGCGCCGGCGCCCATGCCGTTCGACCGGCCCACCCAGGAGCGTCGCGCCAAACGCGCCGAACGGGAGCTGGCGGAGCTGGGCCGGGTGAACCCGCTGGCGCTCGAGGAGTTCGCCGCGCTGGAGGAGCGGTACAACTTCCTGTCCACCCAGCTCGAGGACGTCAAGGGCGCCCGCAAAGACCTGCTCGACGTCGTCGCCGATGTCGACGCGCGCATCCTGCAGGTGTTCGCTGAGGCCTACGTCGATGTGGAGCGCGAGTTCGTAGGGGTGTTCGCGGCGCTGTTCCCCGGCGGCGAAGGCCGGCTACGGCTCACCGACCCCGATGACATGCTCACCACCGGCATCGAAGTCGAGGCGCGGCCGCCCGGCAAGAAAGTCAAGCGGCTGTCGCTGCTGTCCGGCGGGGAGAAGTCGCTGACCGCGGTGGCGATGCTGGTCGCCATCTTCCGGGCCCGCCCGTCGCCGTTCTACGTCATGGACGAGGTGGAGGCGGCGCTCGACGACGTGAACCTGCATCGGCTGATCGGTCTGTTCGAGCAATTGCGCGAGCAGTCGCAACTGATTGTCATCACCCACCAGAAGCCGACCATGGAGGTCGCCGACTCGCTCTACGGCGTGACGATGCGCGACGACGGCATCACCACGGTGATCTCTCAGCGGATGCGCGGCCAGAACCTCGTGGCGGCCGGTTCATAGCGTCGACATCGGGAGCTTCGGCCTGCATCAGGGGGCGGTAGGGGCCATATCGTGCCCCTGGGAGACTGTCGGGGTGTCTGAACCCCTCTGGATCGCGCTGGCGGTCGTCGCCGCACTGATCGTCGTCACCGCCCTGGCCCTGGGTCTGGTCCGGTACCGCCGTCGGCGCATCACTCTGTCGGCCCCCGAGCAAACCGCCACCCTCGATCGCTCGGGCGGCTACACCGCTTCGTCGGGAATCACGTTCAGCCGCACCGAAGCTGAGGACCGGATCGATGACGCGACCCTTCCGCGCGATGCGCCGAAGCGTCCGATCTCCGAAGCCCAACTGCCCCTACCGGATTCTGTCGCGCCGCCGTCGACCGCGACCGAGGCTGCACCCGCGCCGGGGGCCGAGTCCATCGAACCGCCCGAAGGGCGACTGGAGCGACTGCGCGGCCGGCTCGCCAGGTCGCAGAATGCGTTGGGCCGCAGCCTGTTAGGCATCATCGGCGGCGGCGATCTCGACGAGGATTCCTGGGAGCAGGTGGAGGACACCCTGCTGATCGCCGACCTGGGTCCCACCGTCACCAATTCGGTGGTGGCTCAGTTGCGCGCCCGGCTCGCCCGCAAGGACGTGCACACGGAGGCCGATGCCCGCGCGGTGCTGCGCGAGGTGTTGATCGCCGAGCTGCAGCCGGACCTGGACCGTTCCGTACGCGCGCTGCCGCACGACGATCACCCGTCGGTGCTGCTGGTCGTGGGCGTCAACGGCACCGGCAAAACGACGACAGTCGGGAAACTGGCGCGGGTGCTGGTCGCCGACGGGCGGCGGGTGGTGCTGGGCGCCGCCGACACCTTCCGCGCGGGCGCCGCCGACCAACTGGAGACCTGGGCTGCGCGGGTGGGCGCCGACGTGGTGCGCGGAGCCGAGGGCGCCGACCCGGCTTCGGTGGCGTTCGATGCCGTCGACAAGGGCATCGAAGCGGGCGCCGACGTCGTCGTAATCGACACCGCGGGCCGGTTGCACACCAAAACCGGGCTGATGGACGAGCTGGGCAAAGTCAAACGCGTGGTGATGCGCCGTGCCGCGGTCGACGAGGTGCTGCTGGTGCTCGACGCCACCATCGGGCAGAACGGGCTGGCGCAGGCGCGGGTGTTCGCCGAGGTCGTCGACATCACCGGTGCCGTGCTGACCAAGCTGGACGGAACGGCCAAGGGCGGCATCGTTTTCCGCGTCCAGCAAGAACTTGGAGTGCCGGTGAAACTGGTCGGGCTGGGCGAGGGAGCCGACGACCTCGCGCCATTCGAGCCCGCCGCCTTCGTCGACGCATTGCTCGGTTGACCGAAGGGTCGGACTCGCCGAAACGATAGACCGCTGCGAACTTGCCGCCGTTGGACTGCGCGAACGTCGATGCCGGGACCGTGCACCGATTTCACCGAACCGGCATCGCCAGGCGGGTGCGGTCGCTAACGTAGCGAGCGTGGCGCGGAGCGGCGTGCTTATCACCGCCTGGCGCGATCTGCAGTGGCGACGGCGGCGCTTCGTCATTGCCGTCATCGGCACCGGCGTGGTGTTCGCGATGACCCTCATCCTCACCGGACTGGCCAACGGATTTCGCGCCGAGGCTCGCCACACGGTCGATTCGCTGGGCATCGATACCTACCTGATCAAGGCGGGCGCAGTAGGCCCATTCCTGGGTGCGGCGATGTTCCCCACGGCAGAAGCACAGGCCGTCGGCAGGGTCCCGGGCGTCGAATCGGCGATCCCGCTGGTCTTTGCCCAAGAGGCATTGCAGGACCGCGGTTCATCGCAGAACGCGAACGTGTTCGGCATGCCCGAACACGGACCAGGGATGCCGACCATGGCGGCTGGGCGGGCACCGTCGAGCCCCGGCGAGGTCGCGATATCGACGACCCTCGGGCGCGCTGTCGGCGACGATGTCGAGATCGGGTCGCGTGTAGTGCGGATCGTCGGACTGGTCGACAAATCCACCGCGCTCGCCGGCCAGGCCAACGCATTCCTCACCGTCGAAGGTGCGCAGCAAGTGCTGTTTTCGGGTCAGCCGCTGATTTCCGCCGTCGGCTTGCGCGGTACCGCGGCGCAGATACCCGACGGCTACCGCATCGTGGGTCGCGACGCCGCGATAAACGACTTGTTGCGCCCACTGGAAAAGGCCATCGGGGCGCTGTCCTACCTGGCGATTCTGCTGTGGGCGGTTGCGGCGCTGATCGTGGGATCGCTGATCTATCTGTCCGCGCTGGAGCGGACCCGCGACTTCGCGGTGTTCAAAGCGGTCGGTGTCTCCACTCGCTCGGTGCTCGCCGGTCTGGTGCTGCAGGCGGTGATGGTGGCGGTGGTCGCGGCGGCGCTCGGCGCGCTGCTCTCGCTGGGGCTCGCTCCGACGTTCCCCATCCCCGTCGCGGTGCCCACCTCGGCCTTCGTGTTGCTTCCGGTGATCGCGGTGGCGATCGGTCTGCTGGCCAGCGTCGCGGGAATGCGACGTGCGATGACCGTGGACCCGGCGCTGGCGTTCGGAGGTCCGTAAGCCATGGGTGATCTGCGAATCAAAGAGCTCGTCGTCGAATACTCCAGCGATCGGTACGCAGTCCGCCCGATCGACGGCCTGGATCTGGAAGTCACCGCGGGATCGCTGGCGATCCTGCTGGGCCCAAGCGGGTGCGGGAAGACCACGTTGCTGTCGTGTCTGGGCGGCATCCTCAGCCCGACGTCCGGCCGAATCGAGTTCGGCGACGTCGAAGTCACCTCGCTGGATCGCCGCGCGCTTGCCGCGTACCGACGCGACACCGTCGGCATCGTATTCCAGGCATTCAACCTGGTAGCGAGCCTCAGCGCGGTCGAGAACGTGATGGTGCCGCTGTGGGCGGCCGGACGGTCGCGTCGCGAGGCGCGTGAGCGCGCCGAGGAGTTGCTGACGCGCGTCGGACTGCAGGACCGGATGAAGCACCGACCCGGCGACCTGAGCGGTGGTCAGCAGCAACGGGTGGCGGTCGCCCGCGCGATCGCATTGGACCCGCCGTTGATATTGGCCGACGAACCCACGGCGCACCTGGACTTCATCCAGGTCGAAGAGGTGCTGCGGCTGATCCACGAGTTGGCTACGGGTGAGCGGGTTGTCGTGGTCGCCACCCACGACACCCGGATCCTCCCGCTCGCCGATCGGGTCGTCGAGCTGGTGCCGCAGTTCATCTCTATCCACCGGGAACCCGAAACGGTCAGTCTTACAAGTGGTTCCGTGCTGTTCGAGCAGGGCAGCATAGGGGACCTGATCTACATAGTCTCCGAAGGCGAAGTCGAAATCGTACGCGAGCTGGCGGCCGGCGGAGACGAGCTGATCAAGGTAGCCAGGTCCGGCGACTACTTCGGCGAGATCGGACCACTGTTCGGGATGCCCCGCTCGGCGACTGTGCGTGCCCGTACCGATGCGACGGTCGTCGGCTATACCGTGCAAGCGTTCCGGGAGCGACTCGGCGCCGCCGGCCTGCGCGAGCTCATCGAGCACCGCGACATCGCAACCAACGCAATGAAAACGCAATGAATTAGTGCCGCCTGAACCCCTTACACTCCCGACTACTACGTTAATCCCGCCGAAACACTGTGGCCCCATTGCTGAAACAACTATTGCGCAAGGTTCTGGATCAGGCCACAGGCACCTGTCTGACGGCCATTCATGGCCGACCGGAGGTGATAGCGAGTGAGTTTCCCGATACTTGGCCAGCCCAATACCGGCGACACAGCCTGGATGCTGGCAAGTTCCGCGCTGGTGCTGTTGATGACGCCAGGTCTGGCGTTCTTCTACGGTGGCATGGTCCGCGCCAGAAGCGTGCTCAACATGCTCATGATGAGCTTCACTGCGATGGGCGTGGTGAGCGTGCTGTGGGTACTCTACGGCTACTCGATCGCATTCGGCACCGACACTGACGGCATCATCGGTAATCCGACCGAATACTGGGGTCTGAAGGGTCTGATCGGCGGTAACTCTGTGGCCGCGGATCCCACCAAGGGCGTTGCGGCGACTGATATCCCGCTGGCCGGTACGTTGCCGGCCACCGTGTTCGTGGCGTTCCAGCTGATGTTCGCGATCATCACGGTCGCGTTGATCTCGGGGGCGGTATCCGACCGGCTGAAGTTCAGCGCCTGGCTGGTGTTTTCCGGACTCTGGGCGACGTTCGTCTACTTCCCGGTCGCGCACTGGGTCTTTGCGTTTGACGGTTTCGCGGCTGAGCACGGCGGCTGGATCGCCAACAAGCTGCATGCCATCGACTTCGCCGGCGGTACTGCGGTCCATATCAACTCCGGTACGGCCGGCTTGGTCCTGGCGATTGTTCTGGGCAAACGCAAGGGCTGGCCCACCACGCTGTTCCGCCCGCACAATGTGCCGTTTGTGATGCTCGGTGCAGGTTTGCTGTGGTTCGGCTGGTACGGGTTCAACGCCGGTTCGGCCACCAGCGCCAACGGCGTCGCCGGGACGACATTCATGACGACCACGATCGCCACGGGCACGGCGATGCTCGCATGGCTGCTCACCGAGCGGATCCGCGATGGCCATGCCACGTCGCTGGGAGCTGCTTCGGGAGCGGTCGCCGGATTGGTCGGCATCACACCGTCCTGCTCGTCGGTCGACGCGTTGGGCGCCTTGATAATCGGCGCGGTGTGTGGGGCGCTGTGTGCGCTGGCAGTCGGGCTGAAATTCAAATTCGGCTTCGATGACTCGCTGGACGTGGTCGGTGTGCACCTGGTCGGTGGTCTGACGGGCACGCTGCTGGTTGGTCTGATTGCTGCGCCGGAGAGCCCTGCCATCAACGGCGTGGTCGGCGTGTCGAAGGGCTTGTTCTACGGCGGCGGATGGGATCAGCTGGAACGGCAGGCGGTCGGCGCGTTCAGTGTTCTCTTCTACTCTGCGACCGTCACACTCATCCTGGCTCTGATACTGAAATACACGATCGGGCTGCGTCTGAATCCTGAGGCAGAAGCGACTGGTATCGACGAGGCTGAGCACGCGGAGAGCGGTTACGATTTCGCAGCAGCGGGCGGCTCTGTTCTACCTCATGCGAGTCTGCCGGACGGACTGGGTGAGCGAGTGGACGACAAAGTAGAGGCGGAGCAGAAATGAAGCTGATCACCGCGATCGTGAAGCCCTTCACGCTCGAGGACATCAAAGCCAGCCTTGAGCAGGCGGGAACCCTGGGGATGACGGTCAGCGAAGTTCAGGGTTACGGGCGCCAGAAAGGGCACACTGAGGTCTACCGCGGCGCTGAGTACTCCGTCGACTTCGTGCCGAAGGTACGGGTCGAGGTCTTAGTCGAAGACTTTGACGCGGACAAAGTGGTCGACAGCATCGTGCGGTCCGCGCGCACCGGTAAGATCGGCGACGGCAAGGTGTGGGTCACCACCGTGGAAACCGTGGTGCGGGTGCGCACCGGTGAGCGCGGAGCCGACGCCATCTGATCGCCGTGTGAAGACTCCTTCGGAGTAGCTGATCCGACCTGGACGGGAATGAGAGAGCGCGAGCCAGATTCACCCGATCCGTCATGGCCGGAGGCCGCGGCGGGTAAAAGCGCCGTCGCGGCCAGCGATTTGGCCGCTGCCCGGGAGAAGTTGCTTGCTCGGGGACCGAGTGAACTCGATTCGGCCGCGCTGCGGGAAGCGTGGGGCGAGTTGCATGAATTCTGGCTAACCACAAAGGCTTCCGAGATCGGTATCACAGCCGACAGCGGCTTTGCGATCGTCGCGACCGGTTCGCTGGGCCGTCGTGAACTGGTGCCCTACTCTGACCTGGACTTGTTGCTGTTGCACGACGGCGTGGCCGCTGACGGGGTTCGGGAGGTGGCCGATGCGCTGTGGTATCCGTTGTGGGACGCCAACATTCGTCTTGATCACAGCGTTCGAACAGTGACCCAGACACTGGAGGTCGCCTGCGAAGACGTGTCCGCCTGCATGGCCTTGCTGGATGCCCGGCACATCGCCGGCGACGAGCAGTTGTCGGCCCGACTCATCGAGGGAATCCGGCGCCAGTGGCGGGCCGGAATCCGTTCCCTGTTCGGCGGACTCGTCGACGAGACGCACGCCCGGTGGCGCCGCAACGGTGAGATCGCGCACCGCGCCGAACCCGATGTGAAAATGGGCCGTGGCGGCCTGCGCGATGTTCAACTGCTCGACGCGCTGGCCATCGCTCACCTCGCCGACCGAGGGGCCTCGGGCCAATCGGGCGATCCGCTGGGTTCGCTCACTGGTGCGCACCTGACCCTGCTCAACGTCCGCACCGAACTCCACCGGGTCTCCGGTCGCGGGCATGACCTGGTGTTGGCTCAGTTTGCCGACGAGATCAGCGCCGCCCTGCACGTCGGCGACCGCTTCGACCTGTCCAGGGCGTTGTCCGATGTGGGCCGCACCATCAGCTACCGCGTCGACGCCGCGATGCGGACCGCCGCCAACGCGCTGCCGCGGCGCGGGATGTCGGCGATGCGGCGGCGTCTGCGTCGCCCCTTGGACGAGGGAGTGGTCGACTATGACGGCGAAATCGTGCTCGCCCGCGACGCCCGACCGCAAAGCGACCCAACACTATTGCTGCGCGTAGCGGCGGCATCGGCAGTCACCGGATTACCGATTGCGATGTCCACGCTGAGCCGGCTGGCCGATACCGCACCGGAACTCCCGACGCCATGGCCGCGCGAGGCGTTGGACAGCCTCCTGGTCCTGTTGACCGCAGGCCCGGACACGATCGCGGTCATCGAAACGTTGGACCGTACCGGGTTATGGGGCCGGCTTTTCCCGGAGTGGGGCGCAGTCCGCGACCTTCCGCCCCGCGACGTCGTCCATATCTGGACGGTGGATCGGCACCTGGCCGAAACCGTCTCGCGGGCAAGGATTTTCACCACTCGCGTGGCCCGTTCCGACCTGCTGATACTTGGTGCGCTGCTACATGACATCGGAAAGGGACGCGATGTCGACCACTGTGTGCTGGGGGCTCAGCTGGCCACCCAGATCGGCACCAGGCTGGGTATGTGGCCGTCGGATGTCGAGTTGCTTTCCAAGCTGGTGTTCCACCACTTGCTGTTGGCCAAGGTCGCGTTCCGGCAGGACCTGAACGACCCGCAGACCATCGCCACCGTTTGCGAGGCGTTGGACGGAGACCCGGTGCTGCTCGACGTGTTGCATGCGCTGACCGAGGCCGATTCGCTGGCCACCGGGCCTGGGGTCTGGAGCGAGTGGAAGGCATCGCTGGTCGGCGACCTCGTGCGGCGCAGTCGGATGGCGATGAACGGCGAAGCGTTGCCGGAGGCCGACCCGCTCGACGCCGGGTACCTCGCGCTGGCGGCCGATCGCAAAGTGCACGTCGAGCTGCGGCCCGGCAACGACAAGCGCCTGTACCAGGCGGTGGTGATCGCACCCGACCAGCGCGGGCTGCTGTCCAAAGCGGCCGGGGTGCTGGCGCTGAACTCGCTGCGCGTGCATTCGGCCTCGGTCAACATTCAGGACGGCGTCGCGATCAGCGAATTCGTCGTGTCGCCGCACTTCGGCAGTCCGCCCGCCGCCGGCTTGTTGCGTCAGCAGCTCATCCGTGCGCTGGGCGGGCAGACCGACGTGTTGGGCACGTTGGAGGCGCGCGCCGGCGCTGCGCACCCCAAGCCGGTCGGCGAGGCGCCGACGGCGGTCCCGGTTCATCATTCGAGTGCCCCGCCGCGGATTTTGTGGTTCGACGGCACGCCTGGCCGATTGATCATCGAAATCCGCGCGAACGACCGCCCCGGTCTGCTGGCACTGCTGACCGGTGCGCTGGAACGTGCCGGGGTGAACATCGATTGGGCAAAGGTCAGCACGCGGGGCTCGATGGTGGACGACGTGTTCTGTATCGAGTTGCCGGCGCGAAGCGCCGCCGCTAAGGCTGCCGGTGAGCCCGGCTCGAGCACCCGAACAGCCATCGAGCACCACCTGTTGTCCGTGTTGGAAGCGCCAGCGGCCGCTGCTGCTGTCTAACCAACATCGCGGCTCTGCAGCCACGTGTGAATTCGTTCGGCAACGTCGGCCCATCCGGTTTCGAGCATCATGTTGTGTCCCATGCCGGTGAAGAACTCTGCTTCGGTCCGGTAAGCGCGAGCCGTCGCGCGCACCTCGGCGTTGGTGACCATGCCGTCGTCCGCGGCACCCAACACCAGCATTGGGGTGTTGATTCGCTTGGACTTGACCCGGCGGATCAGGGGGTCGATCAAGGAGGCGCGCACCGCCTCGGATTGCACACTTGCCGCGCACGATTCGACGATGTCGTCGGGCGTCTGTGCGCTGAAGAGGTGCTCACGCACCAGCGGCGTGGTACCGATGAACCCGGCCAAGTTGCCGACCGGTAGCGACCGCATGGAGATCCACGGGTGGCGGCTCCAGATGCGCGTCGCCAGACCGAGCACGCCTTGCGGCGGCACGGACGCCAGCAAAGCAGCCGCCGGCGCATCGTGGTTTTCGAGGTATCGCTGCACGACGAAGCCGCCCAGGGAATGGGCAATGAGCACCGGGTGGCCGCCAAGGCTGTCGGCGGTGGCGTGGACGTCGTCGACGTAGTCGGCGATCGAGCATGCGTGAAAAGGTTTCGCGGTGGGGCTGCCGCCGTGCCCACGCAGACTCATCGCAACCGCGCGATAGCCGGCGTTGGCAAAGAAGTCCACGAAGTTGGTCCAGCACAATGCGGAATGCCAGCCACCATGCACGAACAGCAGTGGCACCGGATGCGCTTCGGTGCAGGTTCCCTTGTCGACCACCTCCAACATGCGTCCATCGTCACCCGCGCGGCTGCTTGCCGGGGTCCTGTCCCCGTCGTTTCACGACGGGCATCGTCACCCGGCTAGGCTGGGCTGCGTGTTTGAATCGCTGTCCGATCGCCTCACCGGTGCACTGCAAGGACTTCGCGGCAAGGGCCGGCTGACCGAAGCCGACGTCGACGCCACCACCCGCGAAATCCGGTTAGCCCTGCTGGAGGCCGACGTCTCGCTGCCCGTGGTCCGGGCGTTCGTCGGCCGGATCAAAGAGCGCGCCAAGGGCGCGGAAGTGTCCGGCGCCCTCAACCCGGCCCAGCAGGTCGTCAAGATCGTCAACGAGGAGTTGGTCACCATCCTGGGCGGGCAGACCCGCCAGTTGGCGTTCGCGAAAACGCCGCCGACCGTGGTGATGCTGGCCGGTCTACAGGGTTCCGGTAAGACCACGCTGGCAGGCAAGCTGGCGCTGTGGCTGCGCAATCAAGGCCACACTCCGCTGTTGGTGGCCTGCGACCTGCAGCGGCCCGGCGCGGTCGAGCAGCTGCGCATTACGGGGGAGCGGGCCGGTGTCGCGGTGTTCGCGCCGCACCCCGGAACGGCGGTGGGTACGGACGCCGACTCACCGGCCGGCCCGGGTGACCCGGTCGCGGTCGCGGCAGCCGGACTTGCGGAGGCTCGGACCAAACACTTCGACGTCGTCATCGTCGACACCGCCGGACGGTTGGGTATCGACGAGGAGATGATGGCCCAGGCCGGCGCCATCCGCGCCGCCGTCGAGCCCGACGAGGTGCTGTTCGTTCTGGACGCCATGGTCGGTCAGGACGCGGTGGCCACCGCGCAGGCGTTCGGCGAGGGTGTCGGCTTCACCGGCGTCGTGCTGACCAAACTGGACGGCGACGCTCGCGGTGGCTCCGCGCTGTCGGTCCGCGAAATAGCCGGTGTTCCAATACTGTTCGCATCCGCTGGCGAGAAATTGGAAGACTTCGACGTCTTCCACCCAGACCGGATGGCCAGCCGCATCCTGGGCATGGGCGATGTGCTGAGCCTGATCGAGCAGGCCGAGCAGGTCTTCGATGCGCAGCAGGCGGAAGCCGCCGCGGCCAAGATCGGATCCGGCGAGCTGACGCTGGAGGACTTCCTCGAGCAGATGCTGGCCATCCGCAAAATGGGCCCGATCGGCAATCTGCTCGGCATGCTGCCCGGCGCCGGCCAGATGAAAGATGCCCTGGCCGCCGTCGACGACCGGCAACTCGACCGGCTGCAGGCCATCATCCGCGGTATGACGCCGCAGGAGCGGGCCGATCCGAAGATCATCAACGCGTCGCGCCGCCTGCGCATCGCCAACGGTTCCGGCGTGACGGTGTCTGAGGTTAATTCACTGGTCGACCGTTTCTTCGAGGCCCGCAAGATGATGTCCTCGATGGTCAGCAGCATGGGCATACCCGGGCTGGGCCGAAAGTCCGCGACGCGTAAGAACGCGAAAGCCAAGGGCGGCAAAGGGAAGAAGGGCAAGAAGTTCGGGCCGACCCAACCCAAGGTCCGCGGCCCGCTGGGCGCGGGCATGCCGGCCGGGTTCCCCGATCTGTCGAACATGCCGCAGGGTCTTGACGAACTGCCGCCCGGGCTGGCCGGGTTTGATCTGTCGAAGCTGAATTTCCCGGGCAACAAGTAGTGCCCCAGCACGTCCGAGGAATCGGGCTACCCGACGAGGAACCCGTCGAGCTATGGATCGTCGACGGCCGGATCAGCCACGAACCGGTCGGCGGTGCAGATGCGGTTTTCGACGGCGGCTGGATCCTGCCCGGGCTGGTGGACGCGCACTGCCACGTCGGGCTGGGGCCGCAGGGCGCTGTTGAGTTCGACGAGGCGGTCGCACAGGCCGAGACCGAACGCGCGGCCGGCGCGCTGCTGCTGCGCGATTGCGGATCGCCGATTGACACTCGCAGCCTCGACGACCGCGACGACCTGCCCCGCATTATTCGCGCCGGTCGGCATCTGGCCCGCCCGAAGCGGTACATCCCCGGTCTGCCGATCGACATCGAAGACGAAACACAGCTTCCCGACGCGGTGGCCCTGCAGGCGCAACGGGGCGATGGTTGGGTCAAGCTGGTTGGTGACTGGATCGACCGTGGCATAGGCGATTTGGCGCCGCTGTGGTCCGACGACGTGCTCAAATCAGCGATCGATGCCGCCCATGCCAACGGTGCGCGGGTCACCGCGCACGTCTTCGGCGAGGATGCGCTGCCCGGGCTGATCAAAGCCGGTATCGATTGCCTCGAACACGGCACCGGGCTCACCGACGACACCATCGACCTGATGGTCGAGCACGGAACCGCGTTGGTGCCCACACTGATCAACGTCGAAAACTTTCCCGGCATCGCCGATGCTGCAGGAAAGTATCCCGTCTACGCCGCCCATATGCGCGACCTGTACGCCAACTGTTATCCGCGGCTGACGGCGGCCCGAGATGCCGGCGTGCCAATCTATGCCGGCTCCGACGCGGGCGGCATGATCGCCCACGGTCGGATCGCGGACGAGGTCGAGGCCCTCAAGGGCATCGGGATGAGCGCAGGAGAAGCGCTCGGCGCGGCGTGCTGGGATGCCCGTCACTGGCTGGGCCGGCCGGGCCTGGACCACGGCGCTTCGGCAGACCTGTTGTGCTACAACGATGATCCACGTCACGGGCCGGCCGTGTTGAATCGGCCTGACCTGGTCATCCTGCGCGGTCAGGTGTACTGACCGGGCCCACTGCCCGCAGGCAAAAGGCGCGCCCACGGTCGTACGGAGCCCATAATTTAAACGTAATCTAAGAAGTCTTATTATTCCCTTATTTCTCGGGTAGAGTCGCGCATCAGTAGATGTTCAAGCGATCACAGGAGCCGTGTGAAGCGATTCGATGTTGTCGTTGTTGGTGCGCGGTGCGCGGGATCCCCGCTGGCGACGATGCTCGCCCGGCGAGGCTTGAGCGTCTGCCTGGTTGACCGCGTCCAGTTCCCGTCGGAGACCCCATCGACTCATGTGATCCAGCCCTGCGGCGTGCAGGCGCTCGATCAGCTCCGTGTGCTCGACGCAGTCTTGGCCGCCGGAGCGGTCCCGCTGGAGCGGATCACGATGGTGATCGACGATGCCGTCCGCATGGAGACGACTTTCGATAGCGCGAAATTACTGCACCCGAGCTTGTGCGTTCGGCGGCTCACCCTCGACGCGCTGCTGGTCGACGCGGCGGCCGCCGCGGGCGCCGAAGTTCGCACGGGCTTGCGCGTCACGGGTCTGATCACCGAGGACGGCCGGGTTGGCGGAGTTCAGACGGCCGCCGGCCCTATCGAGGGGCGGCTGGTGGTCGGCGCCGATGGACGTCATTCGACGATTGCCTCGCTGGTGGGATCTCGCGAGTATCACGTGGCTTCGCCGGGCAGGTTTTACGCCTGGGCGTATTTCGACGATGTGCAGGACCGCGAAGGGCACGCGCGGCTGGGGCGGCGGGGGCCGCTGGGGTTTCTCGCCGGCCCGACGGATGGCGGTCTCTATATGGTCGCGATCGGGATGGATATGGCGAAACAAGCCGAGTTCCATCGTGACCGTGACGCCAACTTCACTGCCGGTATACGGGCATGGCCCGAGCTCGCGGATGTACTCGCAGGTGGACGGCGTGTCGGTCCGATTCGGGTTCTCACCAACTGGCACGGCTACTTTCGAGAGGCCGCTGGCCCTGGATGGGTGCTGGTCGGCGACGCGGGGCACTTTAAGGACCCAACGCCCGGCCAAGGCATAAGCGATGCGTTCCGCCAGGCCGATCGGCTGGCCCATTCGATCGAGGACGGACTCGTCGACGCTTGTTCGGACTCGGTAATGCAGCGCTGGTGGCGCTGGCGCGACGAGGACGCCTACGAAATGCACTGGTTTGCAAAAGATATGGGCGCGCCCGGTTCCTCGACACCGTTTAACACGCGGATGATCCGTGATCTCGCGGCGGATCCCGAGGCCACGCAGACGTTCGTCCGTGTGCTCAACCACGAGGTCCCCCCTTCGGAGCTGTTTACCCGGCCTCGGGCGGTTCGGGCTGCGGCTCGTGCGCTAGTCGACAGGCCTGACCAGGTGGTCGCGACGCTCAAGGAGATCGTCAGCGCGGGAAGGCAGAACGCGCGCCGTGCCCGGCAGAGGCGGATGGTCTCGCAGGAGTGAGTTCTTGGAGTTTTGGCCGTGAAAGATCCTGGGCCGAGCGTGCTTACAGCATGCGGCTAGGCGATGCCGACGCTGAACGACTCGAACTACTCGGGCGGTTTTACGATCCGAACTCTGCAGCATTTCTCGAGTCAGCCGGTGTCGCAGCAAGTGACTCGATCGCAGACCTCGGGTGCGGTCATGGTGCAGTCACCGACAGGATCGCGGCCCGCGTCGGCGACACCGGAACGGTATACGCGGTGGATGCTTCGGCCGAGCAGCTGCGGATCGCTCGGTCGACATTGGCCCGTCGTCGCAACGTGACCTTCGTCCACTGCGCCGTCGAGGACGATCCGCTACGCGGCGTGCGCGTCGACTGGGTCTATAGCAGATTCCTGCTGATGCACGTCGCCGATGTTCGTCTCGCCCTACTTGCGATGGCTGACATGCTCACCGGCAGCGGCGCGTTGCTGTTGGAGATCGCCGATGTCGGCAGCTTGCGTTTCCTGCCCGGCACACAGGAAAGCGACTTATGGCGTCCATGGTGGTATGCGCTCGGCAGATCACGCGGTGCGTCCCATGACGTCGCCGAACACATCAAGGAACTGCTCGATCACACCGGCTTTGCCATCCAGCGCTGCGACCGCTACCAGCCCGTGGCTGCATCGACGGAAGCCAAGCTTGTTCATGCCCTGGGATTCGACCAGTGTGCGGCGGCGTATCGGAACGAAATAGGCGTTCCCGCTGAGCGAATCGATGCCCACTACGCATTCCTGCACCGCACAGTGAACGATCCGGCCGTCGCAGTCGCCTTGTTCAGCAACACCCAATACATCGCCCGCCTGCGCTAAGGCGACCGTTGCCATGCACCGGTCGAGGTCTCTGCTAGACAGATGACTATGCCGATTCCCGAATTCATCGTCGAGCTGCGTCGGCACATCGGCCACGCACCAGTGTGGTTGCCGGCGGTTAGCGCTGTTGTGATTCGCGATCAGCAGGTGCTCTTGGTCCAACGGTCCGACAACCAGGCGTGGACACCGGTGACCGGGATTGTCGAACCGGGCGAGAACCCCGCGGACTGCGCTGTTCGAGAGGTGTTTGAGGAGGCCGGCATTCACGTTGTCCCCAGAAGGCTGGCCTGGGTACACGTGAGCGATCCCATGGTTCACGCAAACGGCGATCATGCGCAATACCTCGACCACGTATTCCGGATGGATTGGGTAGAGGGAGAACCATTCGCCGCCGACGACGAAAGCCTCGACGCCCGCTGGTTTGATCTCGCAGAGATGCCCAGCATGTCTGCTGATATGCGTCTGCGCATCGAGTATGCCGAAGCCGGCAACCTGGACTCTCCAACGGTTTTCGACACCAGCAGTTGAGCGTGGACACCGAGAAAGCGAACTGATCGTGACGCATGAAAGCCCCGCAACTGCCGTCGACAAGTTAGCGGAATTCGTGGTCGGCGCCGACCACGCCGATCTGAGCGGGAACGTGCTGGCGACGCTGAAGCGCAACGTTCTGGACAGCATTGCCTGTGCGCTCGGCGCCCTCGACGGAGAACTCATCCCCGCGATCCGCGCGCACGCCGAACAATTCAGTAGCCGCCCGACAGCAACCTTCGTCGGCGGAGGACGCGCGTCGGTGGATCAGGCCGCCTTCTTCAACGCGGTGCTGGTGCGCTACCCCGATCTGCTCGACACCTACCTGACCCCCGGTGGTCTGTGCCACCCGGCGGACAACTTCGGCGCGGTGTTCGCGGTTGCCGAACACGTCGAAGCGCGCGGAGCGGACTTTCTGCTGGCTCTCGCGATCGCCTACGAAATCCAATGTCGTTTCAGCG
>Ga0302325_10012902_pt1 | contig 17889 bp, 14 predicted proteins | sample Palsa_T0_2_FD_201948 | JGI IMG/M metagenome (GOLD analysis project Ga0302325, IMG submission 201948) | Peat permafrost microbial communities from Stordalen Mire near Abisko, Sweden - Palsa_T0_2 | ecosystem: Environmental > Terrestrial > Soil > Palsa > Peat permafrost | place: Sweden: Abisko...
GGGAACCTCTGAGTTCGTGTCAGTCAATGCAACGTGGCGATGACCAGCAAGTTGACTTTGCCAGCGAGCGTTCTGGAAGTCCAATCGAAAGAATCTTTACGAACGATAGGTTTTCCTGCTTTTTGGGAGCCGCGAACTCTCAGTTCCTCTCGGTTCTGGGCGGAGGAGCAGTAAGACGGCGATCAACTGAAGTAGAAGTGCAGAAAGGCGGAGAAAGATGTTGGGGTGAGCGACGGGGTTTGAACCCGCGACCCTCGGTGCCACAGACCGATGCTCTACCAGCTGAGCTACGCTCACCAGCGAACGCTAAGAAAGAATGTTACGCAACTTCGCGCTCGGTTGCAACCGGTGAGAGGAGGGCCACCGGTACAGTTTCAAACTGTACCAGTGCCGAGGAGTGCCTCTGAAAGCGCTGGTTTAGAACGCTCGCATAGGCGAAGCGGCTCGATGCAAGTATTCCGCCCTATCGAAACTAGTGCCTTGCGGCATCCTACGCTATCTCAATTTTCGCGTTCTGCGACGGCGAGCGGACCTCGATGTTTTCTCTGGTTCCGGGGCAGCGCGAGCGCCATCGCGAAATCTCTTGAACGCGTCGAAAATCTGCTGGCCGTACATCTCGGACTTTTTTTCACCGAATCCGGAAACATGAAGAAGCTGACCTATCGATGCGGGACGTTTTCGGCAAAGTTCGTCCAGCGATGTATCATGCATCACCACATAAGCTGGAACACCCTGCTGCTTCGCCGCGGTTCGTCGCCACTCGCGAAGATATTCGCGCAGTTCGGGGTCCGCTTCTGCAATGGCGGACTTGGCGGCGGATTTTGGCAGGTCAGAGCGGACGAGCGGAACAGCCGGTGCAATGGATGTCTGGGTCACTGGACGCTTCGCCTCAACAGTATCTGCAAGCCAGTCAAGAGCGCAGCCGCAGGTGTCGCACGCGTTGCATTTTTCAAATTTTGGGTTCTCGCCAAAATGAGAACAAATCTCGCGGTGGCGGCAGGTTGCTGATTCCACGAAATGTCGGATCGTGTTGTATCGCTCCCATCCACGATCTTTCTCCGCCGGATCGGTCAACAGTCCGATGAAATACGCTAGCAGCCCGGCATCTTTTTTCTGCCAAAGCACGACGCAGTCCGCAGGCTGACCGTCGCGGCCCGCGCGTCCGGCTTCCTGATAATATTGCTCGATTGATTTCGGCAGCGACAGATGAATTACCGCGCGCACGGCTGCTTTGTTGATACCGAGTCCAAAAGCAACGGTGCCTATGAGGACGCGCACTTCATCGGACATCCATCGTTCCTGATTTTCCCTTCGCGAATCATTGTCCATTTTGCCGTGGTAGGCGATGGCTGGGATTCCGTGTTCCTCGAGAAAATCGACTGTCTCTTCCACTTTGTTGATCGTCGGCGCATAGACGATCACGTTGGCATTCGCATATTGGCTCAGCGCCTTCAGCAGCAGGCTCGATTGCTGCTGGCCGACGCATTCCTTGATGATGTAACGCAGGTTCGGCCGGTGAAAGCTCGCAATATATTTGTCAGGATCGCGCAATTGGAGCTGGTCAATGATGTCGTGGCGCACTCGCTGCGTTGCACTGGCGGTGAAAGCTGCAATGGGCCGGTCGGGAAAATGCGCGCGCAAAGAGCTCATCTGCCGGTACTCCGGGCGAAACTCGTGCCCCCATTCCGAGATGCAGTGCGCCTCGTCAATCGCGAAAAATGAGACGGGTACGTTCCGAAGCCACTCAATCGTTTCCACGCGCGCAAGCCGTTCCGGTGAAAGGTACAACAGCCGGTACCGGCCATTTTTCGCTTCGCGCATGATTTCCGCTTGTTGCGCTCCGGTCACGGAGCTGTTCAACAACGCGGCGGCGATCCCCATTTGTGTGAGTTGCGCCACTTGGTCCTGCATTAGCGCGATCAAAGGTGAGACTACGATTACGGTTTGCTCGGTGAGCAGCGCGGCGGGTAGCTGATAGCACAGAGATTTGCCGCCGCCAGTTGGCATCACTACGCAGGTGTCATGCTTTTGCAGCAGACTTCGGACAATTTTTTCCTGCAGCGGGCGGAAAGAATCGTAGCCCCAGTACCGCCGCAACGCGGGCAGAAGTTCTGTTTCGAGATTCACGCAATCAAGTATAGGTTTCGAGCGCACGGACGTCTAGGAAGACCGCGATTTCGAGCTGGTTCCGGTTTTGTCGTGGGCCGGTAGTTACGCTGGGAAAGGTTCTCTACCCTTACGTACCTTATATGGTACACTCTTCCTGTGGGCAGGAAATCCAGAGTTCCGACTGAAATATTTGCCGCGTCTGGGACGCTCGAAAGACAGGGAAAGCAAATCCCGGCGATCTTCTTCCGCACTGAGGCGGGTGGGGAACCGGTGCGGGATTGGTTAAGAAGCCTGCCGTCATCCGAAGATCGCAAGCGAATTGGGGAAGACATCAAGACGGTCGAGTTCGGCTGGCCCGTTGGGATGCCGGTCCGCAGGCCAATGGGAGACGGCCTTTATGAGGTGAGAAGCAAACTGGCGCAAAACCGGATCGCGCGGGTAATTTTCTATATCGACAGGAAAGGCCGGATGATTTTGCTGCATGGATTCATCAAGAAGACGCAGCAGACTCCTGACGAGGATTTAGATCGGGCGAAGAAGAGCAAAAGCACGCATCAAAGGGGATTGAAATGAAGGCAAGAAGAATTCGCAAGAGGCTGCATCACAGCGGTTCAACTTTCGACAGCTTTCTCGAGAAAGAGGGCATTCGGGAAGAAGTGGAAGCTGTGGCAATCAAGCGAGTGCTGGCTTGGCAACTTGAACAGGCGATGCAGAAGCAACAAAAGACCAAACAAGCGATGGCAAAGCAGCTCCACACGAGCCGATCGCAGCTGGATCGCCTTTTAGATCCTAAGAATGTCTCTGTAACGCTCGACACGATTACTCGGGCAGCTAGGGCTCTTGGCAAGCGCGTAATCATTCGAGTGACGGACGCCAAGGCGAAGCGAGCCTAACGAGTCCAATCAGCCGTGGAGGGTCTACAATATCAGGGCTCTGTAACTCAAATCTTCTCAGTAATCGAGTGAGGCCACATGGATACGAAAAACGCTAACGCTTCAGTGGACGGCAGCCGCAAATTCCTGCGCCATGTGCTGGCGACGATCTCCTACCGTGGCGGCAAGGCTATGCGAGGTGCTCCCGCCGGCTTCGCGGAATTCCACGCTTCTGAGACGACTCGTACTCCCGGGCAAATTGTGGCGCACATCGGCGATCTGTTCGATTGGGCTCTTTCGCAAGTCAGCGGGAAAGAGAAGTGGAGCGACTCGAAACCGATTGCTTGGGGCGATGGGGTGAAGAGATTCTTCGCGAGTTTGAAAGCGCTTGACGATTATATCTCCTCGGATGCAGCGCTCAGTTGTACACCTGAAAAACTTTTCCAGGGAGCGCTGGCTGACGCGCTTACTCACATTGGGCAAATCTCGTTGTTGCGGCGGCTGGCCGGTTCTCACGTGCGGGCGGAGAATTATTCTCGCGCCGAAATTGTTGCGGGCAGAGTCGGTTCCGAACAAACTCCGCCGGAGAAGGAATTCAATTGATCGTAGGACATTTTTGCTGGGTGAGTTTTTCGGCAAGACGAATAACGGGGAGGCAGGAATTATTCCAAACATAGGAAAACAGCCGGGGGCTCAGGCTGAGGGACCCTAGCCACCCGGCTCTTCTCACCCATCTCCGCAGGGTCTGGGTAAGAAACTCTTATGCGGCGGATTCGCCGTTACGCATGAACTCGTAACGTTCGATCGCTGCTGCCACTCCCACTTCGCCCGCATTTTCCGGGCTGGATCGCAGAACACGCCCGAGACATCGGACGCGAACCGGGCCCGCCTGAGTAAGTTCGTGGGGAAGAGTCATTACGATCTCCACCGGCGAACCGCTGCGTAAACCTTTGGGCAAGTGAAAATAGAGGCCGCGCGAACTTACTTCGCGCGATTCAGTTGCGGCCTCGCCTACCACGCTCTCATCCGTCCATCGAACGGTGAGCGGCAAGCGCATTAGAAATCTTCGTGTTGCACGTCGCTCTTTTAACGCCACAGGAAACGACCTCCCTAGGTACGCGACTATCGTGAAGCCCAGGCCCCTTTCCACCAATAGAGCGAAAGCCTCAATTCTTGACAACCTATAAGTACAAAAGTACTAGACCTAACGAACAAACTGCACCAAAAGCGAACGTTTTGCTGGATTCCAGAAAGGCTCACGCAACCGGGACTTTGCGGAATGCCTTCAGGATGTCGTCCAGCGTTATCACGCCCTCGAGCTTGCTTAGATCGGCGCGGCTTAGAACGGGAAGGGCGGGCCAATCTCCTGCCCAGTGGAGCGCCTCTTCGAGCGACATGTCGCGGAAAACGAACGGCAACGGGCCTTTGGAACTGGCTTGGGCAACGGTGCAAGGCTCGGAAGCGTCGGTGGCCAGCCGCTGGAGCTCAGCAGGCTCGACGTGGTGCCATTCTCCCGGGCGAGCGCGCACGAAGCACAAATTCCCCTTTTTAGCTTCCACGCGCTCGAGCGCTTCAGACATCTTGTCGCCGGGTTCCAAAACCACGGCGGCATCAAGGCGCATAGCGTCTTCCACCGTAAGAATTAATTGTTCGCGGCGCTCTTCGACCGATGGCAGAACCAGTCCGTCCTGGCGCGCCAGCATGTCAAACAGCGGAACTTTGACATACGAACGCGAAATTCCGTAGGCGATGAGGCTTGAAATCATTACAGGGAGAATAGCCGTATAGTTTCCGGAAAGCTCGATCACCATGAAAACTGAAGTGATCGGCACGCGCAGAAAGCCAGCGAAAAACGTGCCCATTCCAACCAGCGCAAACGTACCGACCGTACCCGGAAGACCAGGAAAAAAATGCTGTTCGATTGCGCCGACTGCGGCGCCGAGCATGGCGCCGATGAACAGACTCGGTGCGAACATTCCGCCTGGGGTGCCGCTCAGAAATGAAAAGCCAGTGGCCAGGATTTTTAGCGCGGCCAAGACCAGGAGCAGCTTCCAAGCGAATTGTCCGTGCATCGCTTGGTCGATGATGGGATAACCGGCACCCATCACCTGCGGCAGTCTTATGCCGATTAAGCCGATCAGCAATCCTGCGACGGCGGGTTGAAAATGCTGCGTCCAGCGAGGAAGGGATTGGATGCGAGGCCGCGCGTAGGCCAGCCACTTCAGGAAAATCAGAGATGCTACTCCACCGACGATTCCTAGCGCGATGTACGCTAACAAGTCCACGGGCTTAGCTACGCGAAAAGGGGGAACCCTGAACATCGATTCGGGCCCAAGAAACGCGCGCATGGTCATAACGCTTGATATGGCGGCCAGAACGATCGCCCCCAGCACGCCTGCGCTCCACGTTCCAATGACCTCTTCGAGAACGAAAAGGACGGCGGAGATTGGCGCATTGAACGCGGCGGCGAGACCTGCGGCCGCTCCAACCGGTGCAATCAAGCGAACTTTCTCCTGCGACAAACGCAACCGGCGACCGATGAGCGAAGCGATCCCCGCGCCCATCTGCAATGAGGGGTCTTCCGGCCCCAGCGATTGTCCACTGCCGATCGCCAATGCACAGGTTACGAATTTGCCGATGACCGTGTTGAACGGAATGTAACCGTTAGAAACGTACACGGCGGATTTTGTTTGATTTACTCCGCTGCCGCGTGCGCGCGGGAAAGCGTAAATGACGAGAAACGCGAGAACCAGACCGCCGAGCGTAGGAGCAAGAATGACGCGCAGGGTCGAAGGAGCCAGCGAAGAGCCAAGCAGTTCGATTTGCGTCCACTCGATTGCGATGCGGAAGCACACCACCGCCAGGCCGGACAGGATGCCGATCAGCACAGCGAGAAAAAGAAAGAACTGATCTTCCCGCATGGTGAAGACGCGGTGCGTCCAACTCGCCCACAGTCCGCGAAAGCCCGAAGTGGCGCTTGGATTTGAAGGTGCGGCGGACAAATCAGGAACGGATGCGGTCGAAGTAACGCTGATCGGCTCAGTCACTGGGCTGGAACTCCGCGTCTGCGCCCCAAAAGCCAGAGCGCGCGATCTGCGTCTTGCGGGGTTCCGCAGGCGTCAGCGGCCGCATTTTCCATTTCGAAAACGTGGGCCATCACGTCTTCAATGGTTTCGGGATGCTTCGCGATGTATTGCAAGTTTCCTCTTGCTTCCAATTCTTTGCTGTCGGCGAAGGTTTTTTGAAGCGGCGTTTGTGGCGGCGTTACCGATAGCGATTGGCCTTCTTGGCCGGCGCATGCCTGCAGGCGCTTGCCGGCAAGCGACAGCGCGTTCGCTGCCTTGCGCGCCTTATCTTCGCGAGAAAGACCCGCGACAAACGGACTCACGGCGTTAACCTGCCGCGCGGTCTGATACATCTCGACGATATCCGGAGTCTCGCGTTTCTCTTGCGTCAATCGGTCGAAATAATCCAGCGCAAGATCATACTGGCCAAGTTCGAAAGCGGATATCGCAGCCCCGAGCAGTGCATCGGGGTCCTGATTGTTCGCGAAAACCAAGGACTGAAAACCGTCCAGCGCGCGAGGCCAGAGTTTGGCTCGCAGCAATAAATTCCCCACAATTTTGCGGCGTTCCGGGTCATCCGCGGGCGTATTATCGGCGAGAGCAATGATTTCAGGCACGGCCTGCCGCGCTTCTCCGCGGTCCAGCAAATATTCGGAAAGTTCCCGGCGAACCTGCCAACGCATCGCGATCGGATCATTTTCCCATTCGCCGTATATCGCGGCATGGTAATAGCGAATCGCTTCGGAGGTCACACCTTTGTGCGCTGCAATCCGGGCCAAGGCTAGGTTCACGTCTCCGCTGCCGGGAGATTCCGATAAGAGATTCAGCAAATACGAGCGGCCTTCTTCACCACGCCCCACAGCAGTCAGTGCCTGCGCCAAATGAAACTGAAATTTCGCGTCGCCGGGAGAATAGACCAGCGCGTTGCGGTAGTCGATTAGAGCGGACTGCACATCGCCCGCCTGAAAACTGGTTTCGCCTTCGTCAAACCAATTATCCGCCAAGCTGTGGATTTTCTTGTGGTACATGCGGGAAATTGCGGCCGTGACGAGGACGAACAAAACGAGCAGAACTATGCATCCGAATAGGACCGCTTCGCGCGAATAAATCCGCGGGCTTTTTTTTCCTGGTGCGCCGGCGATTGCTGCGGAACTCACTTTGGATTTCCGGATGAAAGCATACCTTAATTAGCGCGTTCGATGCAGATGGCGTTTGAATACCAACAGAGAAGAGTCGGAGCAATTTGGTTAAGAAAATCCGTGGCGAGGGTAAATATTAGGCTTGGTCGATCAGGCGGTGATGGATAGCGTAAAGGGCGAGTTCGAGCCGGTCGGAGACGCCGAGCTTGTCAAAAATGTTATGAAGATGGTTTTTCACCGTCTGTTCGCTGATGAAAAGCTTTTCGCCGATTTCGCGGTTGCGGAAACCCTGGGCTACGAGCTGAACGATTTCTTTCTCTCGTTCACTCAGGAGCGGCTTTTCGCGGCGCTGGCCGGACTCGGCGGACTTCTTGAAAGCATCGATCACTTCGGCGGTCATGCGGTTGTCGAGCCAGATTTCGCCGTCGAAAACCTTGCGGATACTTTTCACCAACAAGTCGCTGGCTGACTGCTTCAATACCACTCCGCGCGCCCCCAGGCGCATGGCGCGAACGACGTCGCGGTCATCTTCGGCCGCCGTCAGCACGATCACACGGGTCGGCAGGGTTTCGAAATTCACTTCCTCCAGGACGCCAAGGCCGTCTTTCTCCGGCATGCGCAGGTCAAGCAAGAGGATGTCAGGCTTGAGTTTCGCCAGCATCTTGACGCACTCATTCCCGTTCGAGGCTTCGCCGACAATTTGGATCTCGTCGGCTGCTTCGAGCAGCTTGCGGAGACCATCGCGAAAGATAGCATGGTCGTCCGCGACCAGGATTCGAATCACCTGTTTCGCTTTCGTCATTTTCAATTCAGTGGGATTTCTACCGTAAGACGCGCCCCGTGCCCGGGATTCGACTCCACCGTTAGCGTTCCCCCTACGCTTCGTGTTCGCTCTTTGATCGAAATTGGCCCGAGACGCAGCCGGTCCAGTTCCTCGCTCGTGAACTGCCCAGAGAAACTAAAACCTCGGCCGTTATCGTCCACTACGAGAGAGACTTTCGCCTCATCTTGCCCTAGTTTTACCACGACGTGGCTGGCCGACGCATGCTTTTTTACGTTGTTCAGTGCTTCCCTGTATATCTGGAACATCTCGCGGCAAATGCGGTCGGGAAGGCGCAAATTGCGGTCTTCGATGAAAAGATCGACCGCCAAGCCTGATTCGTTGCGATAACGTTCCGCGAAGCCAAACATCAATTCCCGCATATCGGCGCTTTCGACGCGTATCGGACGCAGGTCCGTGACCATCCTGCGGAGCTCTTCGCTTTCCTGCTTTACGGTCGTTTGCAGCGTCTCGAGTTCCTTGCCCGCTTGTTCGGGGGTCCAGGGGAATTTGCGGCGCAAAACGTCGAGCTGGATATTCAAACTCAGCAAAGTTTGAAGGATTCCATCGTGCAGATCGCGCGAAATTCGGCTGCGCTCGGACTCCACAGCGCGTGCGCGCAGGTGTCGCAGCCGAAAAACATTTTCCAGGGGAGGACCGATGTGACGGACAATTTGTTCCAGCCAGCGCAGATCGGCCGGCGTGAAGCGCTTCTCCGGATTTATGAGCAGCACACGGCCGGTGGGCCGCCCGCTGGCATCAATGGTGACCGCCAGGAGAGATCGGGCTCCGAACTCTTCGCGTGTGGAAGGCGGAGGTGCCAGCAGCTCTCGAACTCGATGGCCGGTGCGCCGGTCCCATCCAAAACCGCCATTCTTGCCGTCTTTATATTCCCAACACAGAGACACCTCAAACGCGTCGGCGAGGAAAGTATCGGAGCGCGAGGGCGACAAGGTCTCCGGGCCGGTCGGTTCTCTTTCTGCAGCGCGAACTTTCCAGACAAAAATTCGTTCGAGCTCATCATCACGGATCGCCAGACAGGCCTGCTCGCATCCAAATTCGAGAATTAGTTCGCCTAGCGTTTGTCGAATCGATTCGGTCAAGCCGCGATCGAATTGCAATAACTGTGTGAGCTTTTCCAGGAACTGACGGCGTTCGAGGTGGTCTCTTTCTCTCGCGCCTAAAAAGCCCATTCCCAGACCTGAAATCAAGGTGCCGAGTCCGATGGAGAGCCAGCGCCAAAGTCCGCGCCAGCTAAATGTCTCCGTGGCGGCTACGCGCAAAATAATGGCTATCGACGCCGCACTCACAAGGCCGAGCATTGCTCGCGTGCTTCCACGAGTAGCCAGCGCAAAAACCACGAAAAGGAATAAAAACCAGGAGGCGGAAACCGATGGGGTGAGAGCCAGAAAGACCGCCAGAATCGCCACATCGGCGGCCAACGGAATCTGAAAATGCCCCTCGCCAACGATGCGCTGATAGACCACAACAGCCAGCGCGACGACAAGGTAAGCGGCAAGAAACAGAACCGAGGCCGGGCGTTGCGTTGTGCCGGACATTTCGAGCAGAGCCACAAGCGCAAGAGCCACAAGGACGGCTCGAGCCAGGGTGACCTGGCGTTCCAGATACAATCGCTCGGCGCTATCGAGAGGCATCGTGGCGGGTGAAGATCTAATCAAGTTTAACAAGGGTACGGCGCGAGCCGGACGCGGGGTGCTACCGAATGTATGCTTATGGTAATCGCGAGGCGGCAGCAGTTAGTGCGTAGGAATTAATGCTCACACGAAACTCGGCCACACACGCTTTGACAATAGGTGCATAATCGTTCGAGAAAGTAGGCGCGACGCGGGGGAACCCCAGCTTGGCAGACCGATACACTCGAAATGAAGTTGTGCGCATCTTGGGACTTGAGGCGGGGCGTCTTCGCTATTGGGAGCGGCTGCGTCTGGTGCGGCCTGAAGCGCGATGGGGCCAGCGGTTCTATAGTTTTGGCGACCTGATTGCCCTCCGATCGATCCAACGAATCACGCTGAATCGAGTGCCCGCGCGTAAGTTGCGGCGCGCTGTTACTCTCGTCGAGCAGCAATTCGGGGGTTTGTCTCTGCCCCTGCAAAACCTTCGTCTGGTGGAACTGGGGCGCGATGTGCTGGTGGTTCCGCCTGGAGCCGACAGACCTTTTAATCCCTTTCGGCAGCAGTGGGCTTTTCCGTTTGATATGCCGGCGCGACCCGCGAAATTGCATTCAATGGCCGGTCCCACGCCGGAGGAATTCTTTGAGACCGCGCTAAGTTGCGAGACGAAGCAGGACACGCTGCCGCAAGCGATCGAGAATTATCTGCGCGTCGTGGAACTCGCGCCGGATTGGATCGAAGCGCACATCAATCTGGGAGTCGCGTATTACCAGATGGGCCAGCTTTCCGATGCCCGTGCGGCCTTTGTTGCCGCAGTGGCCCTTGATCCTTTGAGCGGCATCTCGCGTTACAACCTTGGCTGCACGCTCGAGGAGCTGGGAGAATACGACGAGGCCGTCGACCATTTACAGCGTGCTGCTCGCGCGATGCCCGGCCATGCCGATGTACATTTCAACCTCGCGCTGGCTTACGAGAAGCGCGGGGAGCGTCGCTCGGCCCGCGATCACTGGACGCTCTATCTTCGTCACGCGCCGAACGGCACTTGGGCTGAGCAGGCCCGCGCGCGGCTAAGGCGATACTCATCGCGCCGGAAAACAGCCGTGCCGATACCGTTCCGCCGCCCCAGCTAGTTCATGCAGTGGCTCACTTGAAAGGAATACCATGACACGCGTGATGGCTTTGCCGGTTTGCGCTATTCTCTGGCTGCTCGTGTTTGCGATGCCTTCCAATCCGCAAAATGCTAATCCGGCCGTGAAACCCTCCGACCGTTCGGCCGCGCAGAAATTTGCGGAGTTGAGCGATCGATTCATGAAAGATTCCTTGGCTCTTTCTCCTTCGAGCGCTTCCCAAGCCGGCTACCACAAGCATGTAGATCCAAAAACCGGCAAGATGATTGAACTCGACGGCTTGCTGGACGATATGAGTTTGGACGCCATGGCGGAGCAGCGCGCGTTTTACGCGAACTGGCGCGAGCGATTCCACAACGAGACGCCGGTATCGGCGCTAGACCCTCAGGATGCCGCTGATTGGCAACTCATCGACGACCAGATCGGGCTCAACTTGCTCGAATTCGATAAGATTCAGAATTATCGCCACAATCCGACGGTTCCGGTGGAGCTGATTGGAAACGCACTCTTTCTGCCGCTTACGCAAGATTACGCGTCGCACGACGTTCGCGTGGGACACGTTCTCTCCAGAGTGGACGCGATTCCGCGTCTTTTAACGCAGGTGAAGAAATACCTCAGCGATTCCGACCCGATTTTCATTTCGACCGCGATTCAGGAAAACGACGGCAACATCGACCTGATCGAAAACACAATTGCCGCGGAAATTCCGGCCGGGTCGCCGCTGAAAAAGGAGTATGACAAGGTTGCGCCGCCGGCCATTGCCGCGCTGAAGGATTTTTCTCGGTGGCTGCAAGACGATTTGGCCAAACAGCCTTCGCGTCTGACCTGGCGGCTGGGCAAGGAATTCTACGATCAGAAATTCAGGCTGGTGATGGAGACAAACGTCACTCCCGAACAAGTGCTCGCGGATGCCGAAGAGGGGCTGCGATCGGTGCGAGCCGAAATGCTCGAGTTGGCGCTGCCCATGCACGCAAAGATGTACCCCGATCACACCGATCATTCTGACCTTAGCGTTCACGAGCGCCAGAATTTGATCATCACCGAAGTGCTGCGCAAGATTTCAGACGAGCATCCGCGTCCCGAGCAGTTGCAACAGACCATCGAAGCCGATCTCGAAAGCATCAAGCAATTCATTCGGGAGAAAAAGATTGTATCGTTGGGCACGCGTGACAATTTGAAAGTGATTCCGACGCCGCTCTTCGAGCGCGGCATTTATTCGGTGGCGGGATTCCATAGCGCGCCGCCGCTGGAGCCGCAGGCTGAAGCCGAATACTGGGTAACTCCCATCGATCCCAAGATGCCCGCGGACAAAGTGGAATCCAAGTTGCGCGAGTACAACAATTACACGCTGGAGTGGCTGAGTATTCACGAAGCGCTGCCGGGCCACTACGTCCAGTTCGAGCATCTGAACAATATTCAGCCCGAAAGGCGCAGGCTGCTGCGATCGCTATTCGCCAACGGCGCTTACGTGGAAGGCTGGGCCGAGTACATCGCGCAGGTGATGATGGACGAGGGCTTTCTGAACAACGACCCGCGTTTCAGGATGGTGATGCGAAAAATCCGCCTGCGATTGCTGGCTAACGCGATTCTCGACGTCAAGATGCAGACGATGGGAATGACCGACGAGCAGGCCATGGATTTAATGACCAAGGATGCATTTCAGACGCAAGCGGAAGCGGAAGGCAAGCTGGTACGAGCGAAGCTTAGCTCGACTCAGTTGCCGACGTACTACGTAGGTCTTCGCGAATGGCTCGCATTTCGCAAAAAGTATCAGGCGGAAGCGGGAAAAAATTTCGACATGCTCAAGTTTCACGACCTCGTGCTCGATCAGGGTCCGCTACCGGTCCCTGTGGTAGAGAAGCTTGTGATGCCCACGGCGCATCAGTAAGGTGTATTTCCATCCAGAATTTTCGTTTCGAAGCACCTTCGAAACATGTCCCGAGCCGGCAGGGAATGAGCAACCTTGTGCCACTGTGGACATTCAAAGCACTGGAAAGAAGGAGATAGAGGAAATGAACAGGTTTCCAGCAATAGTGTTCAGGCTGCCTCTCGCGGCCTTTATTTTGTGCAACGTCTTCGTTTCAAACATGACGGCGCAAACACCCACGGGGGAATCAGACCGCAAGCCCGTAATCGTTGAGTTATTCACCTCAGAGGGATGCTCCACCTGTCCGCCCGCCGACGAGCTACTGCAGAAGTTGGAAGCGCAACAGCCCGTAGCGGGAGCCGAGGTCATCGCGCTGGAAGAACACGTGGACTACTGGAATCACGACGGATGGAACGATCCATACTCTTCACCCGATTGGACTGAGAGACAGACCGTTTATCGGACGATCTTTAACCAGACGGAATACACGCCGCAGATGGTTGTGGACGGGCAAAGCCAATTAGTGGGAAGCAATGGACGCGAGGCTCTCAGCGAAATCGAAAAAGCGGCACACCGCGTGCAGACGCCTGTCGCCATAAATTCGGAAAAGGCTGACGCGCACGACTCGCAGCGGTTCACTGTGTCGGTCGGGAAGCTCGCTGGAAATACGCCCGGGGATGTTGCGGAGATTTGGTTGGCGGTGACGGAAGACGGCTTGCAGTCGTCGGTGAACCGCGGAGAGAATGCCGGACACGTCCTGCATCACACCGCGACTCTGCGATCGTTGCACAAGATAGGGACCGCGGATGTAAACGCGCCATCGGTGTCGTTTAAAGGCGATTCTCGCTTGAAACTCGAATCACGCTGGAAGCCGGAGAACTTGCATGTGGTGGTTTTTGTGCAGGAAAAAAAGAGCCGTAAAATTCTCGGCGCTGCTTCTGCGAAATCGTCGCAGTAATGGATTTGAAATTGGTGCGGTTATTCGATGCCATGAGAATGATGGACATCTCTCCGCTATGAAACAGATCTGTTATACAAACTACGAGAGTCCGATGGGCACGATGCTTCTTGCTGCGGACGAACGCGGTTTGCGGCTGATCAGTTTTGCGTTGGGCAAACGGCCTGAGCACCCGCAATCCGGCTGGCAGCAGGATCGCGCGCCCTTCGTCGAAACGATTCGACAATTACGTGCTTACTTTGACGGAGAATTAAAAAACTTCGATCTGCCGCTTTCCCTCGAAGGCACTGAGTTTCAGCTGCGTGTCTGGAAAAGCCTGTGCGCTATTCCTTATGGACAAACGATTTCTTATGGCCAATTGGCTTGCCGCGTCGGAAATCCGAAAGCGGCGCGCGCCGTAGGTTTGGCCAACGGCTCTAACCCCATCCCCATCATTGTTCCTTGTCATCGCGTCATTGGGAGCAACGGCAGCTTGGTTGGCTACGGCGGCGGGCTCCCGAACAAAAAGGCGTTACTGTTCCTCGAAAAACAGCACGAGTTTCTTCCGTTTGGTGTAAATCAGTAAAAACTTGTTTCATTGTTTTCGCGAAACTCCTACAGAAGGGCGAGCGGTAAATGTTGGCAGATTTCTTCAATATCGGTGAATTGCAGAAACGCCGCGCGCAAGGCGGAAAGCCATATCTCGAGTTCCTGCGCGTTCCCGCTCTGAGCGCGGGTATCTACGCTCTGCCCGCGGAGGGAAAAGATTCCCAAAGCCCGCACAAAGAAGACGAATTGTATTACGTTGTTCGCGGCCGAGCTCGCATGCGCGTCGCGTCCGAGGAGCATGAGATCAGCGAAGGCAGCGTTATTTTTGTGGCAGCGGGTGTACAACACTACTTTCATGAGATTGAGGAAGAATTAGTCGTGCTGGTTTTTTTCGCCCCCGCCGAGAGCTAGTCTGCTCCTCGGGCCGTCGATAGCTGTACGCGTGACGCTCGTCGAATAGCATGGTCGTGTCGAACCCAACTCCTTCCGCTTGCGGCATCCCATAGTCCCAATCGCAGCAGCCAATCCCGACAGTAAATGACCCATTCGCACTGGAACCTTTTCTGTCCCTGAGGACAGCTTGCTGCCCTCCCTCAGGTCTCTTAACCTGCGTCTACGGAATGATTTATTCCCGTTTCAGGACCCGGAACATGCTGAAGGTATCTCGGTGTCGCGCTGGTTGGGAGGCGAAACTCATGAAGTTTGCCAATCGTGTAATGCCGAGTCTGGTGCTTTGTTTCTTGACGGCTCTCCTTTTCCTGCAAACAGGATGCGCCGGCATCGGCGGCAGCCCCGGCGGCGGGAAAAACCCCGGGGCCACTGTCCCGGCCGTTCCGACGGGTTTAGCGGCCGCGCCAGGGAACGCGCAGGTCATGCTGAGCTGGGCGGCCAGTTCCGGCGCGACCGGCTATAGCATCCAACGCTCCACGACCACCGGCGGGCCGTACACGCAAATTTCAACGCCGTCCGTCGCGAACTTTACCGATTCGGGTTTAACAAACGGGACCAAGTATTTTTACGTTATTTCCGCCTCTAACTCGGTAGGACAGAGCGCGAATTCATCGGAAGTGAGTGCTACTCCCACCGTACCTCAACCGGCAACTCCCACGGGCTTGGCAGCCACCGAAGGCAACGCCCAAGTCAGCTTGACCTGGAACGCTAGCTCCGGCGCCACGAGTTATCACGTCAAACGGTCGACGGCCAGCGGTGCCGAGACGCAAATCTCAGCGCCCGCTTCGAACAACTTCACCGATACTGGGCTCGCAAACGGAACCAAATATTTCTATGTTGTGTCATCCGTGAACTCCGGCGGAGAAAGTGCCAACTCGTCGGAAGTAAACGCTACACCGACAGCTCCCGCCGTCCCTCCGGCAACGCCGGCAGGATTGCAAGCAAACCCAGGCAACGCGCAAGTGAGTCTTAGCTGGAATGCGAGCACCGGGGCAACGAGTTATCACGTCAAGCGCTCGACGGCTAGCGGGAGTGAGAGCCAGATTTCGGCGCCCGCTTCCAACAGCTTCACCGATACTGGAGTCACAAACGGCACCAAATATTTTTACGTCGTTTCAGCCGTGAACTCTAATGGCGAAAGCGCCAACTCATCGGAAGTAAACGCCACACCGACAGCTCCCGCCGTCCCTCCCGCAACGCCAACAGGATTGCAAGCGAGCGCAGGGAATGCGCAAGTGAGTCTGACCTGGAATGCGAGCGCGGGTGCGACGAGCTATCACGTCAAGCGCTCGACCGTGACCGGAGGACCCTTCAGCACCACGCTCTCTTCTCCCATCGCGACGAACTACACCGATACCACGGTGACAAACGGAACAGCCTACTTCTACGAGGTATCCGCAGTAGACGCGGCAGGTGAAAGCGCTAATTCCGCGCAAGCCAGTGCAACGCCTTCCGGCCCCGTGGCAAATGTGACGATTACTATCAATCCGACGCAGACCAAAGCCATTTCACCCTGGATTTACGGCATTAATTTCTTTTCCGGAATCGCCGGCGCTCCGCCGCAGCTCACTTTCGATCGCGACGGCGGCAACCGCTGGACTGCCTATAATTGGGAGACCAATGCGTCAAATGCGGGCAGTGACTTCGAATACGAAAACGACGATTTTCTGAGCAGCAGCACGGTCCCGGCGGAAGCAGTAAGAAGTTTCATCGCAGGCGATCAATCCAACGGCCTGGCGAGCTTGATCACTGTCCAACTTCAAGGCTTAGTGGCCGGCGACGAAAGCGGCCCGGTAAGCGTTGCCAACCCGCCGGATTTGACGCGTTTCAAGGAGGTGGTCGATCAAAAGAGCACAGTCTCCAGCGTTCCTTTCACGCTGACGCCTCCCACCACCGACGCTAACGTGTACATGGACGAATTCGTCTGGGCCTTGGATCAGAAGTTTTCCGGAATGGGTATCTTCGGAACGAATCCCGCGCACCCCACGTTCGTCAGTTTGGATAACGAGCCGGAGCTTTGGAACTCGACGCACTTGGAAGTGCAGGGACCGAATCCCGTCGCTTCGGCCAACTACATCGCGAAGACCATCATGCTCACGGAAGCGTTGAAAGACCAGTTTCCCAACCTGGTGATCTTCGGCCCGGTTCACTACGGATTTCAGGGCATCTACAATTGGCAAGGAGAATTGAGCGCCACGCCGAGCGGCGCGAATTGGTTCCCGGACAAATACCTCGCCGCGTTAAACACCGCGTCGGCTACCTACGGCAAGCCGCTCGTCGATGTGTACGACTTCCATTGGTACGTCGAAGAGTACGATGCAAACGGAAACCGAGCTACCGACCTGAGCGGCACAACCTTGACCGATTCACAGGTCCAGCTAATCGTGCAGAGTCCTCGAGCGCTTTGGGATCCAACGTTCACGGACTCCACCAATAGCAATCCGTGGATCTACGAGGAGCTTGGCAACACACCGATCAACCTCCTGGGACGTCTCCAGGGCAAGATCAACGCCGAATTTCCCGGCATGAAAATCTCCATCACGGAATATGAAAACGGCGGCTGGAACCACATCGCGGGCACCATCGCTCAAGCAGACAATCTAGGCATCTTCGGCGCGCAGGGCCTTTTCGCTGCCAGCTTCTGGCCGCCGAATGGAACTTATCCCTACGCCCTCGCGGGTTTCCGCGCATTCCGCGATTTCGATGGAGCCGGCGCCAACTTCGGCAATACCTCGCTGCAATCCACATCCAGCAACGTGCAAAATGTCGTGGTTTACGCGAGTTCCGACAGCACCACACCGGGAAGATTCGTATTCGTTGCTATCAATCGTTCCACCGCCTCGCAGGTGACCGCGATTAATGGGCAGTCACTCTCCGGAACTGCTCAGCTATTTCAGATGACGGCCGCGTCCACTCAAGGACAGAGCCCAATCCAGCCGGTGTCCATCGGAACGATGGCCGTAAGCGGTTCGTCTCTCACGATAACGCTGCCGGCGTTGAGCGTGACCACCATCGAAGTGAACTAGCGCCTGGCTAATAAGTACTGTTCGGGCCGCACTCCATCCCGTCAAGAATGAGGAGGGCCACTAGCTTCTAATACTAGGAGTTGGGGTTGTTGGCGGACGGCGTGACAACGAAGACGAGCGACACCAGGTATATCAGGATCCCCAACCCGACCAAGGTCGCGCCTACGAAAGCAAATAACACGAAGGAAAGCGGATGAAACCATAGGAGGCTCACAATCTCGAGCAACAGGCCCACGATTACCAAGGCACTGGAAACTTGCAAGAGCCGCCGGATTCCAAGTTCGCTAGGTTTCATTG
>Ga0302325_10012903_pt1 | contig 17889 bp, 16 predicted proteins | sample Palsa_T0_2_FD_201948 | JGI IMG/M metagenome (GOLD analysis project Ga0302325, IMG submission 201948) | Peat permafrost microbial communities from Stordalen Mire near Abisko, Sweden - Palsa_T0_2 | ecosystem: Environmental > Terrestrial > Soil > Palsa > Peat permafrost | place: Sweden: Abisko...
CATCTCGTCCTGGATAGAGCGGCGACCCTGCCGAACCGTTATTCAAGACCGTAAACGGCCTGCAAATGAGGGGAGCGACTTGATCTAGCTGGCGCTTTATGCATTATATTTCATGCCTTATAATGCATAAGTCGATCACCAATGGCTCAATCACTTGCGACAGCAAAATCGCGCGAAAGCGCCGCACGCTTGCCGGAGGCGGCGGCCTCGGACGCCGCGTTTCTTGCTGCTATAGGCCGTGAAGTCCGACGTAACCGCGCCAAGCGGGGCATGACGCGCCGGCAATTGGCGCAAGCCTCCGAGACGTCAGAGCGCTATCTCGCGCAGATCGAAAGCGGCAGCGGCAATCCTTCGGTCAGCGTGCTGCGCGCTATCGCGCAGGCGCTCGATTTGCCGTGCGCGGCCCTGCTGCCGGAAGCCGGCGCGCGCACCGCGGCGCTCGGCGAAATCCTCGATTTGATCGCGCGGGTGCCGGAAGGCGAATTGCCGGCGCTGACAAAAGAGATCGAAACGCGGATCGGGCGCGCCGGCAACGCCGACCGCGCCCGGCGCATCGCGCTGGTCGGCTTGCGCGGAGCTGGCAAGTCGACGCTCGGCCGGATGCTGGCGCAGCATATGAATTGTCCATTCGTCGAGCTCGACCGCATCGTCGAGCAGGATTACGGCGCCAGCATTCCCGACCTGATCGAGATGGCCGGCACCGCCACGTTCCGCCGCTATGAGCGTAGCGCACTCGATCGCATCGTCAGCGCGAACAAGGCTGCGATCATCACTACTGCTGGCGGCATCGTATCGAATCCGGAAACCTATGCGCTGCTGCTTCGCCGCACCCACACCGTCTGGATCAAAGCGCAGCCGGGAGATCACATGGCCCGCGTCGTGGCGCAGGGCGATTTCCGGCCGATGGCGAAGAACCGGGAGACCAAAGCCAACGAAGCCATGACGGATCTGGTCGCGATCCTGGAGGCGCGCCGCGCCGATTATGCCCGCTCCGAGGCCGAACTCGATACTTCAGGCGACACAATCGAGCGTAGTTTTGCGAAGCTTTTGACAATTGTATCGCCGTGGCTTGGGCGGGAGGGCAAGCTGTGACGCTCACCGATACCGGCTTCATCGAGGTTGACGGCGCACGGCTCGAATACCGCATGATCGGGCCACGCCCGGACGCGGCACCGACCATCGTGATGCTGCATGAGGGGCTCGGTTCGGTCGGCTTGTGGGGCGACTTTCCCGATCGGATCGCAGGCGCAACCGGCGCCGGCGTCTTCGTTTATTCTCGCGCCGGTTACGGCCGGTCCAGCAAAGGCAAGCTGCCGCGCTCGACACGCTTCATGCACGAGGAAGCATGCAATGTGCTGCCGCACGTGCTCGACGCGATCGGATTCCAGCGCGGCTTTTTGCTCGGCCACAGCGATGGCGCATCGATCGCTGCGATCTATGCCGGCAGCGTGCAGGATCATCGGGTGCGCGGCCTGGTGCTGGAAGCGCCGCATTTCTTCACCGAGGAGATGGGCATCGCCGAGATCGCGCGCGCACGCGAGGCCTTCATCTCAGGCACGTTCCGCGAAAAGCTTGGCCGCTGGCACGACGATGTCGATTGCGCCTTTCGCTCCTGGAGCGAACCCTGGACCGATCCCGAATTTCGCAAATGGGATATCACCGACGCGCTCGCCTATATCCGCGTGCCGATCCTGATCGTGCAGGGCGATCAGGATCAGTACGGCACGCTCAGGCAGCTCGATGTCGCGAAAGAAGAGTGCTTCTGCCCGGTCGAGACGGCGGTGTTGCCCGGCATTCGCCACGTGCCGCACCGGCAAGCGCCGGAGCTCACGATCAAGATCATCGCCGACTTCATCCATCGGCTGTTGCACGACCATCAAGAGGGCGAGCCGCAGCCGGAATCAGGGGTTGCGGCCGTATGAATTATAATGCATATTATTGATGCGATATAATGCATATGACGTTCTAGTCGAAGAAACTCTCGTCGGGTGAGCAAATGGCTGAAGCAGATCGCCCGCTGGCGAATGGCAAGATGCGGATCGATTTCCAGACCGAGCCGTCGCGGTACCGGCACTGGAAGTTGAATGTCGACGGCGACGTCGCCACGCTGATGATGGACGTCGACGAGAAGGGCGGCCTGTTCGAGGGCTACGAGCTCAAGCTCAATTCCTACGACCTCGGCGTCGACATCGAACTCGCCGACGCGATCGAACGGCTGCGCTTCGAGCATCCTCAGGTGCGCGCGGTGGTGATGCGCTCCGCCAAGCCGCGGGTATTTTCCGCAGGCGCTAATATCCGCATGCTGGCCGGCGCGACGCATGCGCACAAAGTCAACTTCTGCAAATTCACCAACGAGACCCGCAACGGGCTTGAGGACCTGAGCGAGAACTCGGGGCTGAAGACGATCTGCGCGATCAACGGCACCGCAGCCGGCGGCGGCTACGAGCTGGCGCTGGCGTCCGACTACATCATGCTGGTGGACGATGGCTCCGCTTCCGTGTCGCTGCCGGAATTGCCGCTGCTTGCTGTTCTTCCCGGAACCGGCGGACTGACCCGCATCTCCGACAAGCGCAAAGTGCGGCGTGACCATGCGGACGTGTTCTGCACCACCGAAGAAGGCGTCAAAGGCAAGCGCGCGGTCGAATGGCGGCTGGTCGATGCCGTGGTGCCGGGCTCAAAGTTCGACGACACGGTGCTGGCCCGCGCCAGGGAATTCGCGGCGAAATCGCCGCGCAACGGCTCCGGCAGCGGCATACCGCTGACGCCCCTGCTACGAACGTTCACAGCCGACGGTGTCGAATACGGGTTCGTATCGGTGGAGTTCCAGCGTGTCGAACGCATCGCCACGATCACGCTGCGTGGACCGAGCGTGCCGCCGCCCGGCTCGGTGGATGAAACGGTCGCGCTCGGCGCAAAATTCTGGCCACTCCAGCTCGCCCGCGAGCTGGACGATGCGATCCTGAACATCCGGATCAACGAACTCGATGTCGCGGCGATCGTGTTCAAGTCATCCGGCGATCCCGCCGCCGTGCTCGCCTACGAGAAATTCCTCGACGCCAACAAAGATCATTGGCTGGCGCGCGAAATCCGCCTGCTGTGGAAGCGCGTTCTCAAGCGCGTCGATCTCACGTCCCGTTCGCTGGTAACGCTGATCGAGCCGGGTTCGTGTTTTGCCGGCACGCTTGCCGAACTTCCGCTCGCAAGTGACCGCTGCTACATGCTGATCGGAAACCGCGAAGGCGACAACAAGCCCCCGGCGGCGATCACGCTCGACAATGTCAATTTTGGTCCCTACCCGATGTCGACCGGGCTTACCCGGCTCGCCTGCCGCTTCCTCGCCGATCCCGCCGATGTCGACGCCGCCAAGGCCGAGCGCGGCAAGATGCTCGACGCCGAGCGCGCGCAAGAGCTCGGCCTGATTACGTTCGCGCTCGACGACATCGATTGGGACGACGAGGTGCGCGTGTTCCTAGAAGAGCGCGCGAGCTTCTCGCCCGACGGTCTCACCGGCCTCGAGGCTAATTTACGCTTCGCCGGCCCGGAGACCATGGAATCGAAAATCTTCGCCCGGCTGACCGCGTGGCAGAACTGGATATTCCAGCGCCCGAACGCAATCGGCGAAGAAGGCGCGCTGAAACGCTACGGCACCGGACAGAAGCCGGTATTCGACACACGCAGGGTATGAGGTGAAGCCATGACAATCGACGCCGTCGACTACACCACCAAGATCCCGAACAACGTCAATCTCGCCGAAGACCGCCGGGTGCTGCGCGCGCTGGAGAGCTGGCATCCCGGCTACATCGACTGGTGGAAGGATATGGGACCCGAAGGTTTCCAGGAGTCGCTGGTCTATCTGCGCACGGCGATCTCGGTCGATCCGAAGGGCTGGGCGAAATTCGATTACGTGAAAATGCCGGACTACCGCTGGGGCATCCTGCTGGCGCCGAAGGAAGAGGGCCGCACGATCCCGTTCGGCCGCCATTACGGGGAACCGGCGTGGCAGGATATTCCCGGCGAATATCGCGCGATGCTGCGCCGACTCGTCGTCATCCAGGGCGACACCGAGCCGGCGTCAGTCGAACAGCAACGCCACCTCGGCAAGACCGCGCCGTCGCTCTATGACCTGCGCAACGTGTTTCAGGTCAACGTCGAGGAGGGCCGGCATCTGTGGGCCATGGTGTATCTGCTGCAGAAATATTTTGGCCGCGACGGCCGCGAGGAGGCGGCGGAGCTGTTGCAGCGGCGATCCGGCGATGCCGACAAGCCGCGCATGCTTGGCGCGTTCAACGAGACGACGCCGGACTGGCTGTCGTTTCACATGTTCACGTTCTTCACCGACCGTGACGGAAAAATGCAGCTCGAAAGCCTGGCGCAATCCGGCTTCGATCCGCTGTCGCGCACCTGCCGCTTCATGCTGACCGAAGAAGCGCATCACATGTTCGTCGGTGAAACCGGCGTCGGGCGCACCATCCAGCGCACCTGCGAGGCGATGAAGACGGCGGGCATCGAGGACCCGAACGAGATCAGCAAGATCCGCGACCTCGGCGTTATCGATCTTCCGACTATGCAGAAAAAGCTCAACCTGCATTACACGCTGTCTCTCGACCTGTTCGGCTCGGAAGTTTCCACCAACGCCGCTAATACTTTCACGGCGGGGGTAAAGGGCCGTTTCGCCGAAACCAAGATCGACGACGACCACCGGCTCGAAAACGCGACCTATCCGGTGCTGAAATTCATCAACGGCGAGATCAAGCGAGTCGACGAACCGGCGCTGACCGCGATCAATATGCGGTTGCGCGACGACTACACCACCGACTGCCAGCGCGGCCTCGACCGCTGGAACAAGATCATCGAGAAGATCGGCGTCGGCTTCAAATTCGAGCTGCCCCATGTCGGCTTCCACCGCCAGATCGGCGAGTTCAAAGAGGCGAAGATTTCGCCGAAGGGCGAACTGATCGACGATGCGACCTGGAATCGCGACAAGGGCCAATGGCTGCCGTCGAAGGACGACGGCGATTTCATCGGCAGCCTGATGCAGCCGGTCACCGAGCCCGGCAAGTTCGCAAGCTGGATCGCGCCGCCCCGGGTCGGTATCGACAACAAGCCCGGCGACTTCGAATATGTGAGGATCGCGGCGTAGAGAGGCAGCCGATCATTTATCCAGCGGCCCATCCTTGAGCCGCGAAAGGTCGAAGCGGTCGATTTCGCGAAGCAATTCCACGAACGCCTTCGCGCCGTGATCAAGGGCGGCGTCACCTTTCTGCGGCGTCGCCAGCGTTGCATCGCCGAGCGAGCCGCTCGGATGCAAATCCTGTGTCATCCATGCAAAGCCCGCCGGACGATAGGCGCCGAGCCACTTGAACTCCTTCGCCAGCGCCACGGTCATTGGGACTGCATTGGCAGCTTTATCCATCCGCACCGTTTCGGATTTTGCCGCCAGCATCAGCGAGGTCTCGACGTCGCCGGCATGGGTGCCGTGCCGCTTCTCCTCACCATCAAAAACGTCGTCGGGATAGCCGAAGCGATGCCAGCCTACGATCACGGCCAACATGCCGAGCCGCGTGCGTAATTCGCGGGCGACGATTTCCATGGCGGCGACATTGCCGCCGTGACTGGTGATCAGCACCAGCTTGCGCACGCCGGCCCTTGCCAGGCTCTCGCCAAGCTCGGTCCATGCAGCGATCGCGGTGGTCGCGGAGAAAGTCAGCGTACCGGGATAAGACAAATGCTCGGCCGATACGCCGATACGCTGCACCGGCAGAAAGGTAACCGGCAAATCGTCAGGCAGAATTTTCTCGACCCGCGCCAGATAAGCTTCGCCGATATAGGTATCGACACCGAGCGGCAGGTGCGGCCCGTGTTGCTCCACGGCCGCCAGCGGCAACACGGCAATCCAGCGCCCGGTATCGGCGCCGGCAACCTCCTGCCAGGTCATATCGATCCAATTGCGTTTCGGCAGGCTCATTTGAATTCTCGCTTCGGCATTATCTCGCCAATCCTGTGCGGCTCACCTATTGTCGCGTCGGCGGCGGAAAGGAGCAACCAATGCGATTGGCGAAAATCGCCCCGATGCTGGCGGCAGGGCTTGCCATGTGGGCCGGGACGACGGTGCTGCCGGCCTTCGGCCAGGCGCTCGACAAGGTCACGTTCGGCACCAACTGGCTGGCGGAAGGTGAGCATGGCGGCTTCTATCAGGCGCTGGCCGACGGCACTTATAAAAAATACGGCCTCGACGTGACGATATTGCCGGGCGGCCCGAGCGCGAACAACGCGCTGTTGCTGCCGGTCGGCAAGATCGATTTCTTTCTGAGCGCCAATCCGCTGGAAGGTTTCGACGCGGTTACGCAAAACATCCCGACGGTCGAAATCGCCGCTTTATTTCAGAAAGATCCGCAGGTGCTGATCGCGCATCCCGATCAGGGCATCGAGAAATTCACTGACCTTAAAAACTTGACATTGTTCATTTCCAGCGCCGGTACGGTTACCTTCTATCAATGGATGAAAGCCGACTTCGGATTCACCGATGCTCAAGTCAAACCATACAATTTCAACCTACAACCGTTCCTGGTGAACAAGAAAAGCGCGATGCAGGGTTATGTGACGTCAGAGCCTTACAGCGTGCAGAAGGAAGCGCACTTCGTCCCGAAAGTTTTCCTGCTCGCTGACCAGGGTTTTTCCGGCTACTCGACGCTGATCCAGACCCGCAAGGATCTTGTCGCCAAAAAGCCCGATCTGGTGCAGCGTTTCGTCGATGCGTCAATCATCGGCTGGTACAACTACATCTATCACGACAACTCCGCCGCCAATGCGCTGATCAAGAAGCAGAACCCGGAAATGACCGACGACCTTCTGAGCTATTCGGTCAGCAAAATGAAAGAAGCCGGTATCGTCGATTCCGGCGATGCCGCGACGCTCGGCATCGGCGCGCTGACCGATGCGCGCATGAAGAGTTTCTTCGACGAGATGGTGCGCGCCGGCGTCACCAAGGCGAGCGTCGCCTACCAGAATTCCTACACCACCCAATTCACCGGCAAAAAAGTCGGGATCGATCTCCGGGCGAACTAATAAAGATGCCGCTGGAGCCCGCGCCTCACTCCAAGCCTCTCGTCGCACTTCGTGGCGTCGGCAAGACATTTCCGAGCGGGACTGTGGCGCTAACCGGGCTCGATCTCGACGTGCGCACGGGCGAATTCCTCTCGCTGCTCGGACCCTCGGGCTGCGGCAAATCCACCGTACTGCGCATCATTGCGGGACTAAGCGAGCCGACCCAAGGCGCGATTGAATGGGCGGCCGACGCGGCTGAAAACGAAGGCCGGATCGGCTTCGTGTTTCAGGAGCCGACGCTGATGCCGTGGGCGAACGTATTCAGCAACGTCATGTTGCCGCTGAGGCTGAAACGGGCGCCGCGGGAAAATGCGACCGAGCGGGTTAAATCCGTATTGCAGCGGGTCGGCCTGGAGAAATTCGCAAATGCCTATCCGCGCGAACTCTCCGGCGGCATGCGGATGCGGGTTTCGATCGCGCGCGCGCTCGTGACCGAACCGGCGCTGCTGCTGATGGATGAGCCGTTCGCCGCGCTCGACGAGATCACGCGCTTTAAGCTTAACAACGACTTGCTCGGGGTCTGGCAAGCGCTGCGCACAACCGTAGTGTTCGTCACTCATTCAGTGTTCGAGTCGGTTTATCTATCCAGCCGGATCGTGGTGATGGCGGCGCGGCCCGGCCGAGTTTTCACTGACCTCGCCATTGATGCGCCCTATCCGCGCGATCAGAAGTTCCGTACCTCCGCGGATTATGCCGCGCTTTGCCGCCGCACGTCGGAAGCGCTTGGAGAGGCCATGGGCGGCGAGTCATGAGACTTCGCTCCGACAACGAACGCCGCGACCGCGCGCTGAGCATCGCGCTGCCGATCATCGTGCTCGCGCTCAGTCTCGGGATTTGGGAACTGGTGGTGCGCGTGGAGAGCGTTCCGCCTTACGTCCTGCCCGCACCAAGCCTGATACTGCAAACGCTGTTCACCGACCGCGCTCTGCTGCTGCAATCGCTGCTGGTCACGCTCATCACGACATTCGAGGGTTTCTTGCTAGCAGCGATCGGCGGCGTCGGGCTGGCGGTGCTGTTCAACCAGTCGCGGCTGGTTGAACATTCGCTCTATCCATTCGCCGTGGTGCTTCAGGTCACGCCGATCGTCGCCGTTGCGCCATTGTTGCTGATCTACCTGCCTCAACCGGCCGCCGTACTGGCCTGCGCCTGGATCGTGGCATTTTTTCCGGTGCTGGCGAATGCCACGCTCGGGCTGAATTCGGTGGACCGCAACCTCGCTGACCTTTTTACGCTTTATGGCGCATCGCGCGGCGATGTGCTGTGGAATCTGAAATTGCCTTCGGCACTGCCCTACATTCTCGGTGGTCTGCGCATTGCCGGCGGACTCTCGCTCATCGGCGCGGTGGTCGCCGAGATCGCCGCAGGCTCGGCCGGCGCCGGTTCGGGCCTCGCCTATCGCATCGCCGAGTCCGGTTACCGGCTTAATATCCCGCGCATGTTCGCGGCGCTGCTGCTGCTCTCAATCGCCGGTATCGTGATTTTTTATCTGCTCGCGCTCGTTAACCATCTTGCGCTGCGGCGCTGGCACGAAAGCGCGCTCGGCGGCGAGCGTTAACGTTTTGTTTCTGCCGCGCCGAGTGGCGGCGCAACAAATTCTCCCGATTTTATTGACCATAAACCGCCGTTAAGCTTGTTTATTTGGTCTGCCGATTTTAAAGCGAGCAGACTTAAGACAGCGGGCGACTGTCAGGCACGGTGAAATCGTAGAGCCCTCGAAAATGTCGGCGATCGACGCCTACAGCCAGAACGAAGCTACCCTCGGACTTTCGCACACCGCTTCCGAGGAAGCGCGCGCGGCGCTTTGGACCGGCATCATTGGTGCCGCAAAACACATCGGCAAGCGCGAACCGCTTCAGGCCGCGCGACGACCTCTGGTCGTTCAGCTCAAGCCGGGTATCGCCGCAACGCCTGTTTACTTCATCGGCGCCGGCCTGTTCGAATTTCATCTCGCGCAACTGATATCCTCGGAACAGTCGTTGTACGCAGTCGAGATCGCATGGCCTTCGGCATGGCACGACGCGGCCATCGCCAACGACACCGCCTCCTGTCCGACCCTTGAGCAGTTGGCCGGAGCTTATGCCGCGGCAATCCGCGCTCACGCCGGAGCCTCGCCCTGCGCGCTCATTGGATACTCGTTCAACGGCAACATCGCGTTCGAGGCCGCGCATCAGTTACAGGCGCTCGGCACCAAGGTCGAAACTGTGATACTGCTCGATACGCCCGCGGAATATCCATCCTGGTACACCGCCGCGTGGAAAAGCCTTCGCGAAACCTGGCGCCGCGTTTCACAATCCGACACGTCGCAATCGTTTATCGCGAAACTTGCTAATTCGTGGCTGGTGGCGTTGTGGTCACTGCTCGAGGTCGGCAAACTGGCCAAGCAGAGGTTTCTCCTCGCAGTGATGGGCCACCCTGGCAAGCTGACGACCAAGCTCGACAGCCTCGGCCGTCCGCTGCATTGGCAGCTCATCGAGCGCCTTTACGCCAATTCGCTGCGAAATTATCGGCTGAGTAGGCTCAAGTCACACGGCGTCGTTTTTCGCGCCGACCGTGCGGAAGATTGCCCAACGCCAGCGCCCGATCCCGCGCTCGGCTGGTCCGAACTGTTCGAGGACGGATTGGACGTTGTGCAGATAACCGGCGGACACAAGACCATGATCCAGCAGAGCCCGCACGATCTGCAGCTCGCGCGCGAAATGAGTGATGTGCTCGATCGGTCTTACGCCAAGCTGGCCAAGGCTGACTGCAACGGCGCAGCGTAAGCCCTTCTCCTATTCAAGGCATTCGGCCAAAAGGCGGGCGACATGGATCGCCTCCCGGCCGGCCCCGTCCCTGATCTGATGCCGGCATGAGGTGCCGTCGGCGATAACGACCGCGTCAACAGACGCTTTACGCACGGCCGGTAGCAGCGAGAGCTCGCCCATGGCGCGGGAGATCTCGATCGTGTCAGTGTGGTAGCCGAACGAACCCGCCATGCCGCAACAGCTCGACTCGATCGATTCGACCTCAAGATCGGGAACGAGCTTGAGCGCCGCCTGCACCGCCGGCATGACGTCGAAGGATTTCTGGTGGCAGTGACCGTGCAACAGCGCACGTTTTTTTGCCGGCTTGCACGGCAGATCGAGCCTGCCGGCTTTCGCTTCCGAAGCCAGGAATTCCTCGAATAACACCGCCTGATCCGCAACTTTCCTGGCCGTATCGCTTTTGATCAACGCCGGAACTTCATCGCGGAAGCTGAACAGACAGCTCGGTTCGAGACCGATAATCGGAACGCCACGTTCGGCAAATGGCGTCAGCGCCTTAAGCGTGCGCTCGATCTCGCGGCGGGCTTCGTCGACCAGACCGACAGCCAAAAAGGTTCGGCCGCAGCACAACGGCCGCGTCCCGTCGCGCGGGACGGCAAAACAGACGCGGTAGCCTGCCGTTGCAAGCACCGCGCGTGCAGCGTCGAGATTTTCCGGCTCGAAATAGCGATTGAACGTGTCGGCAAACAGCACGACGTCACGGCCCGTCTCCGGTCCGGCATCGGCGTCCTTGAACCAATCAGAGCGCCACTTCGGCAGACTGCGCTGCGCGCTAAAGCCGGCGATCGCCTGCGATAATTTGGCTGCGCCGGGTAAACGGTCGCGCAGGTTCATCAGCCAAGGATAACGCGCCGCTGTCGGCGCATAACGCGGCAGATAACCGACCAGTTTGTCATGCAGCGACAGCCCAAACTTCTCGGCCCGCGCGCGCTGCACTTCGATCTTCATACGAGCCATGTCGACGCCGGTCGGACACTCACGCCGGCACGCCTTGCAGGAGACGCAAAGTTCAAGCGTGTCGGCCATGGCGTCCGATGTCAGCGCGTCAGAACCGAGCTGGCCGGTGATCGCGAGGCGGAGCGTGTTGGCGCGACCACGTGTGACGTCGCGCTCCTCGCGGGTGACGCGATAACTTGGGCACATGACGCCGCCGGCAAGCGCGCGGCAGGCGCCATTGTTGTTGCACATCTCGACCGCGCCCTGAAAACCGCCGCCCTCGCCGGTATAGGCCGACCAATCGAGCGCCGTGGTCATGGTCTCGGCGTGGTATCCCGGCGCGTAGCGTAGTAGCGAGCGATCATCAAATTTCGGCGCGCGGACGATCTTGCCGGGATTGAACAGGTTTTGCGGATCGAAGCGGTGCTTTACTTCTTCGAAGGCATGGACCAGTTCGCTGCCGAACATCTTCTCATGGAATTCCGAGCGCACGATGCCGTCGCCGTGCTCACCCGAATGCGAGCCCTTGTATTCGCGCACCATCGCGAACGCTTCTTCGGCAATGGCGCGCATGGCGTGCACGTCTTTTTCCAGCCGCAGATTGAGCACCGGACGCACATGCAAGCAGCCCACCGCGGCATGCGCATACCAGGTGCCGCGGGCGCCGTTTTTTTCGAACACGTCTGTGAGCCGTGCTGTGTAGTCGGCCAGATGCTTGAGCGGCACGGCGCAGTCCTCAACGAATGACACCGGCTTACCGGCCTCTTTCATCGACATCATGATGTTGAGACCGGCGGTGCGGACCTCGTTGGTGCTGGTTTGCAGCTTCGGGTCCAGCACCTCGATCACGCCACCCCAATGCGCGCCGTTGCCGCTCCACGAGATGCCGAGATCGCCGAGCAATTCACCGAGCCGTTTCAGCCGGCGCAAATTCTCGTCCCAATCCTCTTCGGCGAACTCGACGAACAGGATCGCTTCGGGATCGCCACGCAAGAACGCCGCAACCGTTGGCTTGAACATCGCGATCTCGGCGGCGAGCCCGAGCATGGTGCGATCTATCAGTTCAACTGCGATCGGCCCAAGCGCGACGATATGCTGCGCCGCTTTCATCGCTTCGTGAAAGCTGCCGAAGTGGCAAGCGCCGACCGCGCGCCGGCCAAGCAGCGGTGACAATTTCAGTTCGATCCGGGTCGAGAATGCCAGCGTGCCTTCAGAGCCTACCAGAAGATGGGCAAGATTGATGTCGTTGCGCGCGGGCACAAGGGCGTCGAGATTGTAGCCGCCGACCCGGCGCTGCAGTTTCGGAAAACGCCGCTCGATCTCATCGGCCTCGCGCGCGCCAATGGCCAGAAGATCGCGCACTAGATCACTCGGTACATCCACATTGCTGTCGCCCAGGCTGCCGAAGTGGGCAGGCGTCCCGTTGGACATCATGGCGTCGATGGATAAGACGTTTTCCCGCGTATTGCCGTAACGCAACGAGCGCGCACCGCACGAATTGTTGCCGGCCATACCACCAATGGTGGCGCGAGAGGCGGTCGATATGTCGACCGGGAACCAAAGACCTGATGATTTCAGTTTGCGGTTGAGCTCGTCGAGCACGATGCCCGGCTGAACCACGCAGCGCCGGCCGGCGGCGTCGAGCTCAAGCAGATTATCGAGATGGCGTGAGCAATCGATCACCACCGACTGGTTGATGGTCTGGCCGGCCTGCGATGTACCGCCGCCGCGCGGCGTCACCGGCACGCCTTCGCCGCGGCAGACGGCGATGGCACGTTCGGCCTCCTCCATCGTGCGCGGTATTACCACCCCGAGTGGCATGACCTGGTAGTGCGAGGCGTCTGTGGCATAGCGCCCACGGGTGAAGGCGTCGAAGTGCGCTTCGCCCACCTGCTCAGCCTTGAGCCGCCGTTCCAGCGCGGGCATCAGCAATGCCGGCAAGTTTTCCTCCACGCCCACTTTTGGTCATCATTCGCCAAGACAGATGATCCAGTGTTCGCCGACACTTATGCCCTGTTTTTCGGCTTGCGTTTACTGGATGGCCGGCTTTCACAGGGCGTGACACAGCGGGACTTGACCCGAATGTCGCATTCGCTATTCAACCCCACAAGCCGCGAGCGCCTTGGACATGCGCCGCCGGGGCAGTCTTCCGTCCATAGGAGTTTCGATAATGCCGCAGAATGCTTCGCGCGCCGCTGGCCGTCATTTCCTGCAGATTCCGGGCCCGACGCCGGTGCCGGACCGCGTGCTGCGCGCAATGGATACGCCGCTGATCGATCATCGCGGTCCGGAATTCGCCAAGCTCGCCAAGCGCTGCCTCGACGGCATCAAGACGATTTTCAAGACCACCAATCCGGTCATCATCTATACCGCGACCGGCACCGGTGCCTGGGAAGCGGCACTCGTGAACACGCTGTCGCCCGGCGATCGTGTGCTTATGGTCGAGACCGGCCAGTTCGCCAACCTGTGGAAGACGATGGCGGAGAAACTGGGGCTGAAGCCGGAGTTCATCAAAGGCGACTGGCGCACCGGCGCCGACCCTGCGGCCATCGAAGAGCACCTGCGCAAGGACAAGACGCACGAGATCAAAGCAGTGTGCGTGCTGCATAACGAGACCGCGACCGGTTGCCTGTCGCATATCGATCAGATCCGTAAGGCGATCAATGCAGCGGGTCATCCAGCGTTGTTGATGGTCGACACCATATCTTCGCTGGCATCGACCGATTACCGGCACGACGAGTGGGGCGTCGACGTCACCGTCGGCGGCGCGCAAAAGGGCCTGATGCTGCCGCCCGGCATGTCGTTCAATGCCGTCAGCGATAAAGCGATCGCCGTATCGAAGACGTCGAAGCTGCCGAAGTCGTTCTGGTCGTGGGACGACATGCTCAACATGAACAAGGTCGGCTTCTTCCCCTATACGCCGGCGACCAACATGATTCAGGGCCTCGCGGTCGCAATCGACATGCTGCACGAGGAAGGCCTCGACAATGTCTTCTCCCGCCACGACCGGCTTGCCGAGGCGACACGGCGTGCAGTGCGCACCTGGGGCCTCGAAATCCTGTGCCGCGATCCGAAATATTATTCGCCGACCGTTACCGCGGTACTCTTGCCAGAAGGCCACGACGCCGACGCCTTCCGCGCGCTGGCGCTCGATACGTTCAATATTTCCTACGGCGCGAGCTTCGGCCCCTACGCCAAGAAATATTTCCGCATCGGCCACCTCGGCGACACCAACGACGGCACGATCATCGGCGCGCTCGCGATCACCGAGATGGCGCTCAGCCTTGCCGGTATCCCGCACAAGAAGGGCGGCGTGCAGGCGGCAATGGATTATATGGTTTCCGCGCATTCCAGCGGCGCCCGCGTGGCGGCGGAGTAATGCGAAGCGTCATCGCCGGGCTTGTCCCGGCGATCTCGTTCCCATTGCACGATCATGCCACGTCAATCGGGATTGCCGGGCCATAGGCGAGCGAAGCGACGCCGTTCTCGCGAACGGCTTTGCCCGGCAAGGACGGTGCCCTACGAAAGCGGCACCGAGTTGATCTGGTCTTTGAACGCCTTCCGCGACGAGATCGCCGCGTACCAGCGCTCGAAGTTCTTCAGCGGCGGGCGGTCAGGTACGAGTTGCCGGTAGCGGTAGGCCATGACGCCGACCGGAATATCGCCGTAGGAAAAGGCATCCCCGGCGAGGTACTCGGTTTTCCCGAGTTGCTCGTCCATCATGGTGATTGCGGCAGTGGTGTTCTTCTTGCCCGCTTCGATCGCGGCATGGTCGCGCTTTTCAGGCGGAGTACGAATCAGTCCCCAGAACACCGGAGTAATTGCAAGCCCACAGACCGACAACTGCCAGTCCATCCACTTGCTGGCGAGCGCACGTCCCCTCAGGTCGGCCGGTTCGAGCGCGGCCGATTTATGCTTGGCGGCGAGATAGCGCACGATCGAATTCGACTCCCACAACAGGAAGCCGTCTTCTTCCTCCAGCGTCGGCACCAAGCCGTTGGGATTCATCGCCAGATATTCGGCCTCGCGGTTTTTGCCGAATGCGCCGCCGATATCGATGCGCTCGTGCGGCAGGCCGATCTCGGCGACCGCCCACATCACCTTCTGAACATTAGACGACGTATTCCGGCCCCAGATTTTTATCACGTGTTTCTCCCACCAACCGCACGCTTGTCTTGCCCCGCCATAGCCGTTCAAGAACGGCGTCGTTTCACTCGCCTATGTGCGGGGCATCCAGTAAACGCTGCCCAGGGGCAAAAATGCAATGATCGTGATTACTGGATCGCCCGCTGGAGCTTGTCATCGGGACGCGCGACTAGCGCGGTCCCGTTGGCTGACGATGACAAAGAGCTCAATCCAGCCGGCGCGCTTCTTCGGCCAGCATGATCGGGATGCCGTCGCGGATCGGAAAAGCGAGCTTTGCTGCGCGCGAGATCAACTCCTGCTTCTCCACATCGTATTCAAGCGGCGTCTTGGTCAACGGGCAGACCAGAATTTCCAGCAGCTTTGGATCGACGCTATCGGGGGGACGATCGGACATTAAATCTCTCCAGCTTGGAAGTCATTGTAGCGAGGTCTCGCCCGGCGTCTTGCTCTTGGCGAGTTCGATTTCGGTGACGGCGATCAGGATTTCGGCGCGTGTTTTCAGATCCGGCGCTTCCAGCATCGCCTGCTTTTCAGCGGCATCATAGGGCGACATCATCGCCAGCGCATTGACTAGCGCTTCGTTGGGAGCGTTCTCGATACCGTCCCAATCGGCTTTGAGGTTGTTCGCCTTTAGAAAGGACGAGAGTGCGCGCAGCAGCGCCTTGCGATCGACTTCGTCTTCGCCCTTGCGCGCTTTGAAATCGTCAGCGAACGGATGATAGGTCACTCTGCACTGGCGATACAAAGTTTCAACCGGAAGTTCTTGCTCGATGCGGAAGCGAGAGACGCCGGTAAGCTGGATCAAATAGCGGCCGTCGCCGCTTTCGGCGAACTGCGTAAGCCGCCCAAGGCAACCGATCTGAAACAGATGCGGCTTGTTCTTATCGGCGCCGGGATGCGCGGGATCGGGCTGAATCATGCCGATCAAGCGGTGGTCGGCACGCAGCGCATCATCGATCATCGCCAGATAGCGCGGTTCGAAAATGTTGAGTGGCATCTGTCCGCGCGGCAACAGTAGCGCACCCGGCAGCGGGAATACCGGAACGACATTCGGGAGATCTTCAGGTCCCCGGTAGGCCGCATTCATCGGCATGTCGCACTCCGAACTCCGCCATCCCGCGGCGCGAGCAACGAGCCTCGGCGGCCATTTATCCTTCCAGGACCACAGCTCGCGGCTGCTCCAGGAGGACGGGTCACGCAAACAATATCGACGACAGCCGTTTGCGGCCTTCGAGGGTCGCTTCGTCAGTCGGACCCCAAGCGTCGAAGAATTGCACAAGTTGCTTGCGCGCGCCGTCGTCGTTCCATTTGCGGTCGCGCCTGACGATGGCGATCAACTGATCGAGCGCTTCCGCACGCTTGCCTTGACCATTGAGCGCCAGCGCCAGGTCGAAGCGCGCCTGATGATCGAGCGGACTAGCAGCAACTTTTTGCTCAAGCTCATCGACCGGTCCGATATTCTTGCTCTGCTCGGCAAGCTCAAGCGCCGCGCGCGCCGCGGCGACCGCGGCATCGTTCTGCTTCGCCTCGGGGATCATTGCGAGCGTCTGCTTGGCCTGATCGAGCGCGCCAGTTTCAACATAACAGCGGGCCAAGCCCGCAAGGGCTGGAACATTGCCGCCATCTTCGACAAGCAGCTCGCTGTACATCGCGGCAGCGCCCGCAGCATCGCCCTCGGCGAGCGCAGCATCGGCCGATTTCAATAGATCCTGTGCTTCGCCGCCAATGCGGTCCTTGGTGAGCCGTTCCAGGAACGCCATCACCTGGCTTTCGGGCAACGCGCCCATGAAACCGTCAGCCGGCTGCCCGTTGACGAAAGCAATCACGGCCGGGATCGACTGGATGCCCATTTGGCCGGGAATGGCCGGATGGTCGTCGATGTTCATTTTAACGAGCTTGACCTTGCCCTTGGCCGCCTTCACCGCCTTCTCGAGGACAGGCGTGAGCTGCTTGCACGGCCCGCACCACGGCGCCCAGAAATCGACCAGCACCGGCTGGCGCTTGGACTCCTCAATGACGTCTTTGACGAAAGCCTGAGTCGTCGTTTCCTTGACGACGACATCAGCAGTAACGGTTCCAGCCTGATCCAGCATGAGTTTCTAGTCTGCCTCGCCCTTGTGTGCCTCGACCTGCGCCCTTGTGGCCGAATTTCCTCTATTTGCCCAATTAAATGGTGAGACGGCAGACGATTGCAATCACGGTTTTTCGCCCTCGAAGCCCCCCGAAACGGCTTCGATCCGGGGCTTATGGCCCGTGGCTTCGAGGAATTTAAGCAGGTCTTCGCGCGAAATCGTCGTCGTCCCGGTATTCAGCAGCGGATGATAGTTCAGGACTTCGTACTCCATCATCGCGGCATCGAGCACAACCGTAACGCGGCCGGTCTTATCGTTGATGACAGAAAATGGGGTTACCGAGCCCGGCTCGACGCCGATCAGCTCGCGCATAAGCTCCCGCGAGCCGAATGAGAAACGGCCGGTCGCACCGAGCCGGCGGTGCAGCGATTCCAGCTCAATCACCGCATTTTCCAGCGCCACGACCAGAAATACGGTGCCTTTCTTGTCGCGTAAGAACAGGTTCTTGGTATGGCCGCCCGCGATCGCCCCGCGCAGTTCACGCCCCTCCCCGACGGTAAAAACTGGCGGGTGGGTAATAGTCTTGTGGGCAATGCCGAGGCTATCCAGATAGGCGAAGAGCTCGTCAGGCGTGGCAGGCATCGGGGCTTTTTAGGGTTCCGGCTCGTGGTTGCAAAGCGGTAAGCACTTTGGCATAGCTTTGCCGTGGTCCTGCCTTTATGTGCAGGGCACTTACCCTTCTCGGATGCGGGTGTAGCTCAGGGGTAGAGCACAACCTTGCCAAGGTTGGGGTCGAGGGTTCGAATCCCTTCGCCCGCTCCAGTTAA
>Ga0302325_10012904_pt1 | contig 17888 bp, 18 predicted proteins | sample Palsa_T0_2_FD_201948 | JGI IMG/M metagenome (GOLD analysis project Ga0302325, IMG submission 201948) | Peat permafrost microbial communities from Stordalen Mire near Abisko, Sweden - Palsa_T0_2 | ecosystem: Environmental > Terrestrial > Soil > Palsa > Peat permafrost | place: Sweden: Abisko...
TTAGATGGGGAGAACGGAATCCCAATGGAGTTGACGCTGTCATTCACACCGGGATGTCTTTTCCTCCCAATCATCATTCTATCGACAATCCGGTCAATTTGGTTTATAATATTCCGATGACCGCTGTCTATGGTCCTGGCGTCCCAATTCATGCAAGCAATGCTGGTACCCTTGATACCGACACTGATGCCGTACGACGCATTATCATGCAGAATCAAATTTAATCGGATATATACACGTATGTATTATTCTGTATTTGTATGGTGGTTTGGAATTGGCGTTCTCAAGTAGCTGTACTGTTTAGGCTGAAAGGATATTTTGTTGCTATAGATTTTCACCTCGATAAGGCGCTTCATAACATTTCAATTACTTGTGGGAGTACGAAATCGGCATCTGCTTGGAGTACTATTGTCCAACCGGCTCCCCACGCAACTATCTCAAAAATCTTGACTTGCCAGACATGAACCTACGCGTCATAGTTGTTATCAAGCAGTCAAGGCACCGGCCTGCCTTCACTCGAATCGACCTGTTCACTACGATATTTCGACCCGAAACGTATCAAGTGGGAAGGATGTATCAGCCGCATAGTATTAGTAAGAGTCGATCTGACGCAATTCTATTGCTATTTCATTCATAGACTATCTTCAAGCGTCATGTCTTTTATTCCAATTGCGCGTTGAGAGAGGAAAGAACCTCGTCCATGGATGCAAAACTATCTTCCTTACAACATCCGCGAACCAGGCGTTGAACCCAAAGAGGGGTTTGAAGCAGGTCATCCTCGTCGATTGGAGTTTTACCGACATAGAGCTCCCACACTGTCTTTCCGAAACCATAGACTTGGAATCGCCGTTTCTCGTCTACGGTGTAAGAGCGAAAAAGCGGAGGGAAGCCCAAGGTCGACATAACTGCTTCCGAAACAGGTGGGGCCGTGATGGGGGCCCATTCTGGGACGGGAGGCGACGCTGCGGGTTCCAAACTTGGAATTGAAAATAAATTCATGTGTGCCCGTTCTGGAATAGAAGGCAATGTAGAGGGTTGTGGGTCCTTCTCTTCAGGGGCGTCCATAAATGGGTTCAAGTTGTCGGGATGTGCCCAGCCGTCAGTCACACCGGCATTCTCGAGATCGATAATTCGGATGTCGTCGACTTCGTCAACCACGATATTGGCACATTTGACGTCTTGGTGGAAGAAGTTTATCGAATTCAACTCCGTGAGCGCCGTGGCGATCTGAATAACCCAGCGCCGTTTGGTCGAGCTCTCGGCATCAAAATGGCGTGTTAGATCACCGCCGGGGTAATAACGAACGAGGAAGGCTTCGCGACGACCTTGTCTGCAGACTATACCACCAATCTCCGGGATCCATCTTGAATACGATCGCGAGACCATTTTGTAGTGGCTCAATTCTTGCACCAACCGATGCTCCTCGCCAGGAAAATCTGCTCCCTTCAACAGGTATACTTTCCCTTCAAATTTGACAAGTGAATGGACTGAACCTGCGCGAATGGTCCCTTCGCATGGCTCGAGAGAGGTATAAGGAACGATGGGATAGTCGAACGGCAAGTCGACAACGGGTGCTGGTATGGCGACAGCCTGAGAATTGACAATCTCGAAATTGTAAAAACCCTTTTCACGGAACGTCGTCTCCGCGAAGTCAACGATCATGCCATATTTTGTAGCCTCATCAGTTCTCAATATGCGGTTCTCAAGCGCGTCTTCGACCTCGAAATTCAGCTGGCATGCGACGAAAATGACCTCCTCTCGAGGGAGTCTGCGCTTGTCAGTAGGGTAAAATTCGAGTCTCCATTTCGCGTTGGCATGCGGACCGTCGGGATCGTCGCCTTCGGGGGTGAATGATAAAGAGGAAACCGTGAGGCGGAAGCCTTGAAGGCGCGTCGTTGCTGCCATCCTCTTGCTCTGGAATGATGATGCAGGAACTGAAATAAGGTCGGTGGTGGTGGCGCGGTCGGTATCCGTTGAAAATTTACGCTTTACGTCAGCAGTTCCGCGTCCCAAAATCTCCTGAAGGGCGCGGCCAACAAAGGAAATCAAAATTAAATTATCACAAAGGACTTCCAGCTAAGACAGAGGATGTGAAGTGCGCCACCAGATAAAGGTAATGGAATGTGAAATGTCTTTGTATTGATTATAATGGATCAAGTTACAGTCTAACATGTCCAAATGCAAGAGGTCGGTGGCCATACAAAGGGGCTAAGGATCCTTCCGGTCATCGAGATACCTGCATTTTGAGACTAAATTAGACGGGTTAGACTGTACACCCATTGCGCAATAATGCTGGATATTGTTTTTTGTTGATTGAAACATGTATTCATAGTTCATTTGGTTAGCCTTGAATGGGAAGTTTTGGGTGAAAGTTTCTTCAGGTTGCTTGGGGCACAGATACTAATTGCTCCGCATCCATCCGGAGCGGCAAGTAATCGGTCTAGACAATGAGAAGGGGTTCTACATGGTCCCGGTCTGAAATTGCGCTTCCGTACTAAGGAGAAAACAAAAAGGAAACGTCTTTTTCATGAAACACGTACTAAGTCTGGAGGCTTTGGAATTCGATGGGCCTGTTGATATTTATATTAGACGCTATCCACCCTCAATGAATAACGCACTTCACGACTTCACAACAAAATATCCGAGGCACGCCGTATACAAAGCATCACAACAGTATGTGCGAAAGATGGAAACGTATCCATAATTGCTCTCACTACACCTACAAGTACAACCAATGCGACTACGCCAAAGCATACAACATCACTCCGGCGATGTGTCCACAGTACGGGCCTCACACGCAGGGCATAATCCAGACGGGAAGGGTGTGCTCCGCCAGATGCTGGAACGCATTCCAATATGGTTGGGTGTGTCATCTTTGCAACAGGGCTCTTCAGGGAACTTGGGTGTGTGGCGGGCTGCATCGAGGCGGGCTGGCTCATGTCGTGTGCAATCAGAGTTGTACGGTCAGGGAGAGCGCGTAGGGAAAGAGAGCGCGCAATTATGAGGTTGTTTGGTCTATGTAGACATCTCATCAAACAAGGATGTTTCCCTCAATACATATTGATTGCCGAGCTGAAGAATCAACTGACGATCTGAAGACGAGTCGCTACTGCCGTACACTCCTGACCAGGACCTGCTCTCAATCACGCACTTTCACACAATCCATCCCTCTTCATCGTCGCCTTTATCGACCATCGTTTGTCCTTCCGAACCAACTCATCGGCTATAATCTGGCGAACAGGAATTTGTCAGGCTCCATAAAAGGACTACATGACATGACCGAATATGCGCCGGCAACACAACGAAAATTCGACACTTGCAATGAGACGTACAGCGCCAATGATACCATTCTCCGTTATTAATAATGTACACTGAACGTCAACCACCACCGGCCCTCCTGCACCCCTCTGGGATCCTAAAACTTGTACTCTAGTGAAGCCTTTTCCTTTAGAGTAGGGAGATTGATTCTCTGTTCCTCGATCCATTTACTGTCCATATCGTTCTTGATACCATCCCAACTTCGAGGAAACGTCTCGCTTCTAGGAAACTTGTCGCCCTCCTAAGGTATCGCCAAGGAACAGATCGAGCTCAACGACGTCAACATACGACTCACGGAAGCACCTCGCCAGCATCTCCAAGATCAACGTTCTGGCATGCGCACAGACCTCCAAGAGATCACCAAAATCAGGGAGGAGCAGCGCCAAACGGAACAGGACCTTCGGGCAGCTAGGGAGGAGCGCGCGGCGCTTCTGGAGGGGTCCTCGGCGCCAAGAACTTCAGCTTGGGTGCGCACAGCACCTGTGCGCTTCGAGGATATGTGATTTGAAGGAAATGAAGAGGATCATGGAGATCTCAGAGCTTGGAGACCACGTCGTTTTTGTCATTCATTAGAGCTCAAAATAACCTTCAAAGTTAATGTGTGCGGTGCACACCTTTGAGGGAGGGCAAATGTTGATGTCTAGACTTTAGAGCTTGTTATTATCTAGACTAGAGATAGTTATACTAATAAAAGGCCTGGTCCAGAACGGGACCAAGCCAAGTACTTCCATCGACAATTTCGTGTAATCCACATTCCCTTGATGAAATTTGATTTCCCCATTTGCGTCATGATTCAATTGTTGGCAGTGTGATCGTCGTGATTGGCGGTCGGCTCCCGGATGGGGATGGCCTGGATCTCACTGAGCTTGTCTGGGCTGTAGCATGCATGGACAACATTACATTGCGCCTCTGAAGATACTCGCTCTAGATATCGCGGCCCAGAAACGCCCGCGCCATACCAAAGAGGGTCATTCCCTCTCAACCTCTAACCACTGAGTCCACACCCAAAATCCCATCTCCTCACCCTCCAGCATCACTAACCAACAAACCTACAAACCGGCAACAAATACCGCTCCAACTCCCAATACCTCCCCGTCCTCGTCCCCCTCCAAGTCTCCTCATCCACCTCCACCGGCACCGTAACATACATGACATCCATCCCAAACCCCGCCAAATCCAACGACACCACCACCGAATACACATCATTCACAATATACCGATCGGCCCCCAGCCCATTGAAGAAGGAGAAGATCCCCTCGGGGTGCAGCATGCCTACTACGGCTTCGAAAAAGTCGCGCAGGTCCCGGTACGATTCGGCGTAGGCGTCGTAGTAGATTGCGTCGAAGGGGGGGGATTCACTTAGTTTTTCTACCACGTCTTGCCATTTTCCTTCGATGATCTATTATCAGCTCCGTAGCAAGAACCACAAAAGCACAGAAAGTCCAGGAGTCGAATTACAGAAAGCTGGGTAATGGGGATAGGTGTGGGGGGGCACCTCAACGCCGGGTTTTTTATCCCATCCAGTTTCCTTCATACGTTTTATCACCGCGGGATGCGCTTCCACAATGACATGCGACTCCGGCCTGCGGTCCTGGAAATACCCATCCACAATGCCCATTCCAAAGCCAATGTTAAGGACCCTCCCCCGCCCAGGGGAGGGAAGTAATATCTCTGCCGTCTTGAGCATGATCTCGCTTTCCCATTCCATCATCACTGGTGCGCCTTGGTCGTCTAGCAATGCTCCCAGCGAGTCGTTGTATTCGAGTTCTGATTTCAAGTACTTGGAATGTAAATCACTGGGAGGGTCTGGTTTGTCCTCCCCCTGCTGCTGCTCCTCCTCCTCCTTATCTGGGTTGTCCGCGTTGTCCTCGTTGTCCTCGTTTTCTGCGGGATCCTCGGAACGTTCGACGAAGTTCAGAAGGACTTCAGCGTAGACACCACTCATTTTAATCGTCTCATACAATTCCATCAACCCAAGTCTCCGAGCAACACACCCTGGACTCTCATCATTCCTATCCACTACCATCAGTCCCTCGTCCCAACACAATCCCAACGCACAAACCAAAACCCAAATCAAAAAATCAAAACCAAGCGAAACGGGATTCAACGGAACAGGGCCAGTACATTGAATCCAAACAGCCCCATTACCAAGCAAATACTCCACTATTTCCTTCGCCTCAGCGACTTTTCCCGTCTCATGCGCAGCCAGGATGAGTCGGTGAAGAGGCCCGTATCCGGTCGCGGGGTCCTGGTACCCTGGATCGGCGTCTTCGGCGAGGAGGTTTTTGACGCTGTCGAAGTCGAGGATTGTGCATGCTTCCAGGAGGGCTTGGTCGTTTGACATGGTGGGATTCAGGGTATTTTGGTCCAGAGACGACCGACAATCCAGAAATTAAAGGTTTACGCACGCCTTGCTCAGTCGCCGTCAAATGTGATGATTTTTCGAAGCGGTGCGATTTCCCTTTTTTCCTGTGGTTGGACGATCGATCAAAGGGTCCGAAGATCAGATCAATCAGATCAGATCAAGGCTATAAAACTTATATTTGCTCCAAATTGTTTATGCCTAAGAGACTACTAAAGGCATCAATATTTATTTCATTTCACAATGCTAATCGTCAAGTATAACGCAAAACGGCTCTCGAGTCCTGGGTATTCCTGCAATCATGGAAAGATCACTGGTATTTCCGCAAACACGTCAAAGTTCTGGGGTATTTATAATTGTACAACTTCCTCGACATATTGACTAATGACTGTCTCCTTATAAATACATATGTTACCCCGGCCGTTTACATCCCTTACTGCTCCCCCGGTAGGCATCCGAGCTAGGGCGCTAATTATGTAACAATATTAGACTCTCCTAGATTCGATCCTCAATATATATATATACTTTGAACCCGGAAATCCTTCTCAATAGGCCCCATCCAGGTTAGCGCTAGGGAGAGTGTTTCTCTTATGCAGAACGAAACCATTTGAAGATGACTCCGGCTGGCTGATTCTGAGATGTTGTACTTTGTAGTACACAAGACCGGCAATTGCGGCGAGGGCAATAACGCCGATTACGGATCCCGCAACAATGCCACCGATAACACCGCCTGAGAGACCTGACGTTGATCCTGAGAGACCTGTTGATTGTGAGAGACCTGTTGTTGATGCTGAGAGATGTGTTGATTCAACGACGGAGGAAGTATTCTAACGTGAGGAAATAGTATCAAGGCTTAGGGATTTACCGACGTAGATGAAGCAAGAGAGGTGCTTGTGCTGGTAGTGCCTTCTGCGGGTGTTGCAGACGCCGGAACAGAGACCCTAGATATGTATCAATAAAGATTGGAAGGAGCGTATCTACGTCGCTGTGTCTGTGGATACAAGTACTGTGCCCACCATTCCGTACGGACTAAATGACTCGATCTACTATTAAATCAAGCATCTTCATAGCATGTTAGTAAGTCTATCCAACAGCCCATAGGACATTATACCCGTGAAACTGTATACAATAACCAGCGGCTCTCCTGGCTTCAACAATGTCACTATCAGGGACGGATAAGTCACCGGCACGGTAATTGTGCTTCCCCCGAACCCGGTCCAAGTGATCGGATTGGCTACGTATTCCAGGGCTTGAACGCTTGCTGTTTTCCATTCTGTGGTGATCCAAGCGCCGGTGCACTCCGTGGCATATGTATAAAGCAGTGTTTGCGTCAGCGGTGTCGCCGTACGAAGGTCCGTGAGCTCTGTCAATTCCTAGGACTTTTTAGCAGTCGGATAGGATCATTGTGGCATGCCTGTGACCAATTCCAATAGCAGCCCGCGCTTCGACTGAATGGGATGCAGAACAGGAAGAATAGGAAGGCAATGGCTGCGGGATGCATTTTCACGCCTGAGCACATGTTGGAGGATGAACGGTGGAGAGAGATGATATCGCGTCGATTAGCGGAAAGCAGAGGGTTCTACATACTTATAAGGCTCCGAACCCAGAATAGAATACAAGTGCAACTGTAAGAGCCGTGCGTGAGATATTCAAGCCCAAGTCCAATCAGATTGCTTTATTTCATCTTTTAGGTTCATCTTTCTATATTCAGCGTTTGCAGATCCTTTTTCGAGGGGCTGTGAAACTGATGATGGATAAATGGATACACAGCCGGATATACAGTACCAGAGCGGCAAAGCAGGTAAACGCGAAACCTAGTACCCCATACCACTCCTACCAAACCGATTCCACAACGTTCACAGCCCCTTCAACATCACAAAGGTATCATCAATTACTTATGTATGTATAAATACGCCATGTCCGGCCACCCCTCCCCCCAGGCGTCCTCGCTATCTCCAGGTTGGTTGGTTGGAAACCGTGACTCAAGCAGGTGCCCTCTCAACCCTGCTGCACCCTCGCCAGCAACCTCACATTATCGACAAACACCCTCACCATATCAGCATACCGACTTGCCTTGCCCATCTTTGCGTTCTCGGCTTCGATCCTTAGGGTTTCGATGTCCCGTAACTCGACTTCTAGTTCGTGTGTTTTTTCTTTCTCCGCCGGCTGTAGTTAGTGCCGTACCGCGACATGGGGGGGGGTACGTTGATTACTTGTGTTAGGTCCACTTGACAGTGCTGGTGCATGTAAGTTAGCCGATCTTTCCTTCTTTCGGTGACCAATTCCGCGCCCTTGGGGACTCCTCCCAGGACTACTCGTCAGCCCTCGCAAAAGGCAATGAACACAACAGCAAAACACAGTAAAACCGGACAACAGGGCAAGGAAAACGTGATACAGGGAAACAGAACACAGAATCCAACCTTTCCGTTCGTTATTAATACTAATCCGCCAATCAAACGCCGTCTTGGGCGAATAAACATTCAAATGCCCCAAATTCTCCTTCACAATCGTATCCAGCACCTCCCCCTGCGCACTCGTCGTCACACGGATCTTCTTTGCCGTCCGCGGATTCTCATTCGGATTCCGGTACGTCGTGTCGATCTGCTTGGTATGAGTGTAGTCGAGGGGGACGCGGCGTTTGTGTTTGGGGGGGACGTTGGCGGCGGCGGCGGTGGTGGTGCCGTTGGAGTGGGCGGCGCGCGAGTCCATGAAGGCTTTGTTGAGGTATTGGTTGAAGTTTTTGTGTTGTTTCTGCTTGGTCAGTTTGTGGGGGGAACAGGGGGGGGAGAGCGGGGGGAGGGGGGACCTCGGTCATGTTACTTTCGAAGCGGGTGTGGTAGCCGAATTCGGAGAGGTCGTTGAATACCACTCATATAGTCAGTATTGCGTTTTTCCATTGCGAGGAATCGCCAAGGCAGGCAGGCAGGGGGGGTATACCCGTCTCAGTTTGAACACCTAATCGAAGTCGGTCATTTGTCTGTACATTAATTATCCTCCCCAACTTTGCCTCAATCTATCATCAGCCCCCTACTCCACATATCCCCCATTCAACAAGGGACGCAGGGGATATACCTCCAAGTTCTCGAACCCCTGTTCATTGAGATTCAGAAAGATGAAATCCGAGACAAATCGAGTCAGCTCCTCGCTCGGCTGCAGATTAATGATACTCGGCTCCAGGCCCTCATTCTCACTTCTGGCCGAGATGGAATTATTCCGACTCCCTGACGCACTTGCCGTTGCGGCTGTGGTAGTTGTCGACGGAGCCGCCTTTGCAGATTGTTGAGGCGAGACTGCGGTCGCGGGGGATGGTTTGGATAATGCCACTGTCGACGGCGAGGGGGGATCTTCCACGCGCTGCCGCTTGCGAGGGAGAGACGTATCGTCGTCCCTGTTGTGAGATATATGTCCGTCCTGCGGAGATGTCGTTCCCGTAATACCTATTGATGGCGCGGCTGTGGTGGTGGTGGTAGTGGTGGTGGTGGTGTTTGATGATGGGCGATCAGCAGCAGGGGTTGTCGTTGCAGCGGGAGGCATTGCAGCGGCTTTGCTGTCGTCGTCGTTGAGCATTGAGAGCAGATCCATTGTTTTGTGGGCTGAGAGGTGCTGTGTCTAGAAGGACTGGGGAGGACAGAGCATTGAGTAAGCGTAAGCGTGGGACAGGCGGCGGCTGAGGTGGGATGTTGGATGAGAGCGTGTCAAGTCGAGCGAGCGAAGCAAAGCGGTTTGGAATTGGACCGCACTGTGTCCGTGACACCTATTTAATGTCGCCGACCAATTATCGGCTGAGGCAGCGTCTGCTCCCCCTTTAAAGGGACCATAAACTTTGGTTCGGGTTCCCTAATGAAGTATCTATCGTATGCGATAGTACATCAACGATCAAGGAACTTACCGGATGTTCGAATGCAAACATCTCTTGTCCTTGGACGGATGGACGACATCGGCCGCGGTTGAGCCGGCTTTTGAGAATGGGTGACGCTAAGACTGGGAGTGATCCTAAACAGGTGGAGATTCGTATGCTCTTAGAGATGTCCCGCAGAGAAAGTTCATTCGATAAGAAGCGCTATTAAATCGCAGGAGTCTTAATTGATCCGCAAGATGCATCATGGAACACCAAACAAAGGCGACGGCAAAGGCTCTTCTGTACGGTACGAGCACCACTTCCTCTGTCTTCTCGTTATTCTACGGATCGAAATCAGTCGTCCATCACGCTTCGATCGTTTTCCTTTTCTCATCATGGAATTGCGCTTTGTCGGGTTCCTGGTTCCAAATACATCCCTTCATTTGCAGCAGCGGAGGTCATTCTCTCTTGCTAGGGGAAATATCTAGTCAGTGAAGGGCACACTACAGCTGCACCGTCAGCGACGGGTTCATCGCACTCTGGACTTCTTGAGGGTTGGCTCGTGCTTTGATAGTCGGAAAGGATCATGATGGAAAAATGGTGGATAATCAGTCCCACGCATTTCAGGGACATGGGCCAAAGGAGCGGGGATATTTCTCCCCCGCGCGGGTATCTACATGGAGAACTTGAACAGACGCTTACTACATGAGACGCTAATAATAGCAATGTAAGAAAGCCTTGGTGTTTTTCAGAGGTATAGAGCAATTAATTTTGTTGCGAAACATGGTCACACACGCCCGATTTCTTCCCAATATCGACACTATGCTTCTTAATGCGCCAAGAAAGCGCGCCTTCTTCTATTCCATTCCAAGAACACAAAAAAAGAAATCACTCTTGGAACGTGATGCTGACTTTTCAAGTAGTCCAACACATGTGCAGAATTATTGCGTGCCTTGCGCAGTGTGCGCGGCCCGTTCATGCGCGGCCAATCTGATGATCGCACATCTTAGAGTGCCTCAACTTCGTCTGTGCACACCTACCTTCTTTTCCCGCCAAGAGCTATTCTGCCATCGCAATTCTTTGCGCCTTTCCGGAAAACTTCTTTCAAAGCTCGTGGCATGAGCGGCTGAACCGAATCCAAGAGTTCGGACGTCCATTTCGTCGCGAATCTTCGCAACAGATTCCACATGTCTTTAAAATCAAAGGTTTTTAGCTTTCTATGCGCGGTGCGCTTAATTCCAAAGCGTAAAACTTAAGAATGCAATAGAGTTTTCATCTCGTGAACAAGGTTTGGCCACGGGATGTGGCAGGTGCAAGGTGCATGTTCCCGGTAAGTCAGCACAACCTTGTCATTTCAAAGAGCCAATTCCACATAAACGCATGAACGGACCAACGATAGCGACATACCGGATTTTCATGCTCAGATGTGTTGTGACTCTTCATGAGCCAATATTTAATTTACGCATGCACACGACATATGATAAACAACAAATGTTATAGCTTGTTCAATATAATCCTTATGATAGATACTTAACTACAGCATATGATACTGGGTATTTAAGAAACAGAGGTGATCAGTCGCAATCGCCCTGGATCCGCTTCCCTAGCTAATCAATACAATGCTCCGTTCCAGAACTCCGTCCGAACACCACCTACAGAAGACCATTCATTCATTAAAAGAGTGTTTTCCCAGCCATCAAGATGGATACAAAAAAGCCTTCCCATCCTCCCTAGATATATATCCAAAAAATAACTCATCCAAAAAGAAACCATTGCGTTAATCCAGGCCCAATATTCCCTCCCACCCTAATGATATATCCCTTATTTCCCGCGCAACGAGCGACAGACAGACCAAAGAAAAAATGTGTGCAAAACTCCTGTAATGAGAATCCTTCGAGACACAACCAGCCGATTCGACGACCGAGAGACAACATAAACGTCCGGGGAATACAGATAGCTGGAAAAAAAATGTTTACTTATAAATCGAGGTTGCGTCTTGCATCGAGGCGATTTCCGTGACGCTGAGGAAGACATTACATTTCGAGAATAGAGGCGGGGGGTGATTCTAAGCGCGTGTTTGTTGCGTAGGTGCTTGACTGGGCTGAGATTGAGACCACGTCCAACCGAATGTGCTCTGGGAATCTGTGGGTGGCGGTGGTCCAGCGGGCGTGGGAGACTCGGATGAGTTGTGACGAGATAAAGGCTGCGCTTGCGGAGGGACGTTCTGTGGCGGGGGGATGTTTTGTTGCGGCGGAGGGGGACCTCCTGCAGGGGCATGTCGTGGGCTATTTCCGTTGTTGATGTTGCCGGGGTTCTGCGGTTGTGGGGGAGGTGGACCGTCGTAACGGGGAGGTTGCGCTGGAGGAGGAGCGCCGCGATTATCTGGTGGGCCTGCTTGATATGGGTGTTGATTCACCATCTGAGGCGGTTGTTGCGGTTGTTGAGGCGGCGGTTGCTGAGGGGGAGGAGGGCCCCGTTGAGGATAGTGTCCCGAATACATCGGGGCCGGATTACTTGAAGCTGGGGGGTATGGGCTATAGGCACTGTAGTACTGATTCGGGGGTCCCTCCCGCTTGACATCCACTTGCTGGTGTTGGGGATGTTGTGGAGGACCAGGTGCATATTGAGGAGGAGGTCCTTGAGGCGGGGGTCCGTAATAGGGCACATTTCCCATGTGTGGAGGGGGAGGAGCACCATGCATGAACACAGGGACTTGATACTGAGGTTGTTGCGCATAGTAACGACCTTGATATGGGGGCTGAGGTCCGGGACCATAGGCGTAATGGTTATTAGGATCTGGGTATCCTTCCGGAGGACCTTGGCCATGCATTGGGGGAGGGGCATTGTTGTACATTGCTCCGTATCCGGGCCCATGACGAGGATCGTCGTTCCGGCGCTGGTGTTGGAGAAGCGATTGTGTTCGCTGTTGGGTAGGGGAGTTCCTTGAGACGGTGTTTCCGGCTTCAGAGCTGGGGTGGACTCGGAAATTGGTTCGAGTCATCAAATCGCCGCCAATAGCGAGGTCGGCGAGTCGTTGATCCTGAGATGGACTCGGGAGACGACTCAACATGACATCGTCGATGGTATAGTAAGAAACCAAGTGGTGAACTGTCCCCTCATACTCGACACTCATCGTCTTCTTAATCAGTCCGCCATCCTTGAATCCATAGGAGTCTGTCAACGAGCCAGCAAGTTCTTTTTCTTGCTCTTCGCTCCATTTTCGAGGTTTGTTGATGATTGAGCCATTGTCGCTCGCGTTAGATGATGAGTCACTCTTGATTTTTTTGGAGTGAGTGCGAATTGGCCCGCCGGCCTCTCTCGGCGACGGTGATCGACCAGGGGAGAGGTTGTTTTTGAGTCGATCTGGGCTGTCGAGCTCGGGATTGTCTGAACCGGCTCGTTGATGACCATTCGAGAGTCGGTGTTTCTGCGCACGCTTTTTCTCTCCCGGTTGCAATGGTCGCTCCAGTTGTCGATAGATGAGGTAGTTTCCAAGGATACGGCTTGGACTCCACGCAATTCCATCTGTCCACCGCCGGATTCCTGAGGACTGCTCGTCGAAGACGAAGATGTTTCCGGATTTGATTAGGCGATCCCGTTCTCGATCGTGCGGACGCCGGCTGACTTTCTGAAGCAGACCGTTCCCCCGGCAAGCTTCGAAAATCAAAAGTGCGTCATTCGACGTGGCCACATAGCCGAAGAATGTAGGTTCGAGACTCATGTTGAGTTTCGTGTGGAGAGGGTGGACGATAATGTACCCGGGAATCGAAGCGACTCTCGGCGCAACTGAGGTCCTTTAGCACCAGTACTATGAATTAGCCGTTTGAAATGAATGAAGAGTGCTTTGTCTTACCGAAACGATGTATTGCACTAGGTCCGGACTACGGAGAGATGGGACGGCGCAATGGTCCTGTTATAGAAGCAGCGATGCTAGCAGATTAGCGCTTTGTCGCAGAACCTTATTTGGAATGAATGAAGATCCAGGGGGAGGATACCTTAGTTGCTGAAACAGGAGTGTTTGCAGCACAGATCTGCAATGTCTTTGGGGGACAGGGTCAGCGACGTGCTGGAGATGGAGAGACGAGACCAGAAGTCAGGGGGGCGGGCGTTGGAGATCGGTGAGCGGCCTTTTAAGATTTTTGAAATGGCTTCCGTCGAGCTTGAGCTTGGAGTTGCAGGCGGCGAGGCGTTCGAATAACGGGGGGCGATACTTTATGGTTGGCTGCGTTGTCCCGGACCCGGTGCTAATGCTATTAACTTATGAGCGCGCACACACAGAAATAATCTAAAAAGCAAAAGATTATGCTTTCTGGAAGGGAGGCGTTAAGCACGCTTGGACCCCTTTTGCCTTCTGCGACCTCAACTCTCCGGAAAGTTTGATTTAGTTACCTAAATTGCAGCTGCATTCATTCATTTCCAACCCAAATTTACCCGCGCTCCCTTTCTTTCGCTTTGCGCTTATGCGGAATGACTTAAGCCGTGTTCCTTCCTCCTTGCTCGGACTCGCTCCTGCTGCTGGGTCTCCGAACCGTGCGCGGACGGGTGGGCTCGGACCCGCTGCGAGCAGCTGACGCTGTGGCCGCCAGGAGCTCCTGCCACCCCTTATTCAGGCTGATTTCGCTTCCGTGGCAGGGTGTTTGATATGACCCTTTATTCTCAGCGAGATTGCGCTTTTTCCCTGCTGGCCAACAAGCGCAGTCGTCTTCGTTTGAGGCCGAGCGTTTCACGCGACAACGTGGACGCAGGATCCCGCAGGAATAGCTGTCTCGTTTTAATATGAAAGCAAGCGCATGCACTGCGACTCGGACCTGAAAATACAATGGCTAATTAAAATTGGCTGATTACCAAATCGCGCGGCAAACAAGGTTCAGCGCGCCTATGCCTAAGACACAGCCTGCACCTATTATTGGCCAGCCTTCCAACAAAGAAACTTTCTTGCTCGCAACGCAAAAGCCTAATATTATTGCTCCGTTGCCCAGCCAGCCTGCCACAGCTTAGATCTCCCCCACGCCTTTCGCATACCCCCGGGAGGCAGGGTCGCCAGGACTTGTGACTCTGTCCGCATAGATATGCAGCATGGAGCAGCCAGCACCGTCAGTGCGCACCCAGCGCACCAGCCAGCCCCTTCCTTCCTTGTCTGTCGCACGGCGTCCAGAGACGGCGTCCCATTCGGCACGATACGATGTGTGTATCAAATGATCAACACTACAAAAAAACCTGCTGATCAGATCATCGCGACCGAAAAGAGAAGTCCCTCGGAATGGTGTAATGAGATGCGGACTATGGGCCTGATAACAATGCACCCGCTCTTACAAACTGGGTCGGGTCACCACAGCGCCTGCCGGTCTTGGACCTACCGCCCCACGGGAACCCGTCCATGGACTCCTCCGAGACAAGGAATTCTAGGCGCCGCTATCGTCGGATCCCAGCGAACCTCGACCGATCGGCAACGGTCTGACTCTCCAACTAGGTTCGATGACAAATTAAAAGATTGAACTTAGCTTCAAAGTATAATGTTAATCACTGTTCCGCCGTAATTATAGTTGCATGAGGACACAATTCAAAATGGATTAAAACTCTCCGAGACGTGGCCGCCGATCGTTTAATTCCTAATGAAAAATACGAGGATTTTGCCGAAATACGGTCGGAATTCGCGGAAGCGATGTAGGAGGCGCAAGCGCTCGTCGCTCTACATGAACTGCGAAAACGAGTTGATTCCGCGGAATTCGGGGTTGAAACGAGTTCTGTTCCGACAGGCTAAGCGCCCCCCACGCTAGGATCCCTCCTGATTGAATCATGCTTGTATCCACGTAGCAGTAACTAGGCATCACAAGGTCACCACGCAGGGTCAATGCGCAAGCCAGGTCTTAAATGAGGCCGTTCATCTCCGTCCCCGAAAGTTGGAAGATCAAACGGTCCGCCGCATGTACCTCATGGCAAAGCCCATAGACCATCTCGAGCGATGGCCATTTTAATTGCGGGCAGCCACCATTGTTTCAGACGTCCGTTATAACAATAAACGTCCCGTAATTAACGATTGTGCTAGTGCCCGCCACCCCTTGCTCGTCCCTGCGCCGGTCAAAAAAGTTTCTTCCTCTTGCTTTACAGCCCGTTGTTTTCTTCGCGTATCCAAGGCCTGCCAACATGGATGACAGGCACGGCCCCCTCCATGACGATGAAGCGTTTCAGAATATCCCAAGAGTCCTTTCCAAACCCCATTCTCTCCGTAGAACAGACGATCCCACATTCCCAGTTCCGAATGACCATCTTAGCTTTTTTACTAGCGCGGTCTGTGACAACTTTATTCCCCCTATGACCCATGGTCAGCCACCGTGCCGTTGAGTACAAATATGGGAAATGGAGCAATTTACCATGCAGAAGGCGATAAATTTGCGCTTCCGAGATAAAACCAGCTCTTGGTAATTTCATCCAGATCCGTGCTTTGAGCATTGACCAACTCGTCGGCCTGACCGCTCACAACATTGCCATTTCGCTTATGGCGCACAATCCTCCCGCAAAGTACCTGCATTAAAAAGTCAGTTATTTCAACTTTAAGTTGAGCGGAAATTGTTTCAGATTAATCCAATTTAGATGTAGATCGGTGGCGAAGGATGTGGAAATGGGGCAAGATGGCACTGACCTTGTTGTGCATCAAGAGGCCCTTCCTCCTATTGACGCAGTCATAGAGTAATGTTTTAGGAAAAGCCGCGTTATCCCAGTGATTGGCTTGCAGACAGATGGTCCCTCCGCAACTGTAAGAAATTTTGTTAGCAGACGACATGGCATCGAATGGGTGGCAAAGTACCCCGCCCCTCCTCGACTTTCTTTCACCGTCTTCGCAGAGGGAAAGAAGATTCTGAACTTTGCGCTGTCGTGCGAGGTCACTTCAGGTCCAGCTGAAGGACCGCCTCGTTTGACAGGTTCTTGCCGTCTGCCGCTGGCCGCACGGTACATCTCCGTCAAAAAGCCGTCATTAAGGTTTCCCAGGGACGACGTCTACATGTCAGTTGTCACCCACGATGGCGGGCGTCTTTGATGCCTGTCAAATAGACTCCCCATCAAGATTGGGTTCGTTACCACATAACAAAGTTGTAAAGTCTGACCCTGGGTAGGTTCAAGTTTGAGTCTCTTCACCGCGGTCGCGAGGCCGTTCTTCGCATGTCGTTCCAGCTCGTCAAAGTACTCGCCACTCATGCTGTGCACAAACTCTACACCGGCAGACTTTTCAAAGTTGTATTCACATACTTTGGCGAGGATATGTGAGGGTAGGTTCTGCCCCTTCATGAAGAACAGAAGGTCCTTTGCAAACTGAGGTAGTTCTTCGACAGACTGTTGCCGAGAACTTCGGGGGAAATCTTGAATGTACATGCTCTAGGATGAGATCACGAAACCGGAGCGTTTACGTTGTCCATTATCCCTGTCTCTCCCCAGTCGTATGCCTCCAGATTGCCCTAATGTCAGGCTATCACAACTCGTCCAGTACCGTCGGCACCACCACTCTGAGGTGGTCTGTATGGAACAGCAGTTGGAGTTTCGAGTGCATGCACCCTACTCCGAAAGCCCCAAAGCTCTTTAACTTAGGAAATACGATCCGTATCCCTTTACCCATCACCGACTCACTCTCCTGCAGTAAGTACAAGGAACAGCAAACACGTACTTGATCCGGAGAATCAGAATGTGCAACGAACACAACGGCCGTCTTGCTTAAATCGAGTTTCTTCAATATCCAAGGGAAGTCAATCTTACTCAGTGGGATATCAAAAAAAGTACCTGAAAGGCCGATAGAACAGCTGCTTTTAGAGTTTCCTTTTGCAGAACTTCCTCAATAGTAATATGATGACTTTCCACAGGATATCCCGCCGCAAAAGTCCACTTGATTGTCCCATCAGGATACTTCAGAGTTGACGCTTGTTTGACTTCCGACGTTGTCGAATCCTTTATGAGCGGATGATCGACTTTAATCCGTTTTGCCGGTGACTCGGGCATGTTTTCCTTCTTCGCAGTTCGCTTCAATCGTTCGAGTCTTTCCCGTTCCATCTGTGCTCTATTCAAGCCTCCTAATCCAACTTTAACCGTAGCAGGCTGTTTCACGGCATTCGTCGCCGGCCGCGACGGCTCATCCTCCTCAGAAGCAGTATCCGATCCCGAATCGGTCGTATCATCCAATACAGGCTCCTGAATCTTATCCTCCTCTCCTTGATCCTTCAATTTATGTTTCTTGCACACTTCGTACGACGGTTCTATAATTAAGTAACTTGAAAGCCCAATTAAGCACCTTCTCCCATTGACACTGCAATTGCCTTCCAAAAGTCCATATCATCCGTGCCATCGAAGCCAGGCCACACAGCGCTAACTTTGTCGTCCGTCAAA
>Ga0302325_10012908_pt1 | contig 17885 bp, 13 predicted proteins | sample Palsa_T0_2_FD_201948 | JGI IMG/M metagenome (GOLD analysis project Ga0302325, IMG submission 201948) | Peat permafrost microbial communities from Stordalen Mire near Abisko, Sweden - Palsa_T0_2 | ecosystem: Environmental > Terrestrial > Soil > Palsa > Peat permafrost | place: Sweden: Abisko...
AGCAAGGCCGATCTCGGCGCGGCAGTAGCGAGGCGCTATTGGGAGGACACAGCGGCTGACCTCGAATCTATGTTGGCCAAAACCTCGGATCCGGTTCGCTGCCTGCAACGGTATCCCGATATTTTTCGCAAATCGCTCGAGAGCGATAATCGCATGTGCCTCTGCAGCTTCATGGCTGCCGAATATGATGACCTGCCGGAAGCGGTGAAAAAGGAGGTCCAGGCCTTCGCCGATGTCAACGTGGCGTGGCTGAGCAAGGTGCTGTCCGCTGCAGCCGTGGTCAATTCCGGAGAGAGCGAGCTGCGGGCTCGCGCTATCTTCGCCGCTGTCGCGGGCGCGCAGCTTATGGCGAGGAGTCGCTCTGATATTTCGCTCTTTGACTCATTGATCGATAGCTATCGCGTAGCGGGTTTGTTACCGGCGTAGACGGTGCAATCAGCAATTGCTTTTGACCGCCGTTTTGGTCCGGCGGTCTCTTAGTGCGCGTCGGATGACCGCTTTGGGGTCAGTCGCGTCACATTCGCGATGTCCGCGGCATGTCTGCTTAACCCCCAACAGCAGTCGAATGATGCGCCACGGTGATCGGTAGAAACGGGCCAACAAGAGACATCGAGCCGTTCTCATAGTCGAAACTGTTGCTATAATTCAGGCTATTTTCGGGGTCTGACCGGGGGAGCAGCACAGGAGAACCCCATGGGTCCCTTCCCCGCATGACGCACCACCTCCGGCCATCTCCGACCAAAACCCGATGGGCACGGATGGCTTCGAGTTCGTGGAGTTCTGCCACCCTCGGCCAGATGAGCTCGATCGTCTGTTCCGGGTCATGGGCTTTGCGGCCGTAGCGAAGCACCGTTCTAAGAACGTTACGCTTTACCGGCAAGGCGACATCAACTTTGTTCTCAATGCGGAGCCGGGATCCTTCGCTGCAGGATTTGCTGAGAAGCACGGTCCTTCAGCACCCGCGATGGCATTTCGCGTGGTTGACGCGCAGCAGGCTTTCGAGCGCGCGATCGCACTCGGTGCCAAGCCGGTCAAGACAGTCACCAGACCGAATGAACTCAACATTCCGGCCATAGAAGGGATTGGTGGTCTGCAGATTTATCTGGTTGACCGCTACGGCGCGAAGGGTTCGATCTATGACGTTGACTTCAAATGGTTCGAAGGGCGAGATCCAAAGCCGACAGGTGTTGGCCTCTATTACATTGATCACCTGACTCACAACGTTTACCGTGGCCGATTGGACGAGTGGGCCGATTTCTACGCGCGCCTCTTCAACTTTCGCCAAATCCGCTTCTTCGACATCGAGGGCAAGATTTCCGGGCTGCATTCTCGCGCTATGACGAGCCACGACGGCAAGATTCGTATTCCGATCAACGAAGATGCTGGTGCGAAAGGGCAAATTCAGGAATATCTTGAGATCTACCAGGGCGAGGGTATCCAGCATATCGCGCTCGGCGCCCGCGACCTTTACGCCTCAATCGAAACTCTTGTTGGCCGCGGCGTTGAATTCCTGCCGCCCCCCAACGATGCTTATTACTCTCGTATTGACGGGCGCTTGCCGAAACACGGCGAGCCAATCGAACGCCTCAAGCAAAACGGCATCCTCATCGACGGCGAGGGCGTTGTCGAAGGTGGCTTTACAAAGGTGCTGCTCCAGCGGTTCGGCAGGACCGCGGTCGGCCCGATCTTCTTTGAGTTTATCCAACGCAAGGGTGACGACGGCTTTGGCGAGGGCAATTTCAAGGCCCTGTTCGAATCCATTGAGGAGGACCAGATCCGCCGAGGTGTCCTCAACACCAGTGCGGCCGAGTAGCTGCTCAAATCTGAGCGAACTTTGTCCAAGGCCATTATGGGTCCGGTTTCCAACCGCGCCGGTCATTTCGCTAACCTGAGCGCATCGTTGAGGTCGAACCGACAGTCGACTGCGAAACGAAACCAATCACGTCCTGAAGCGGCTGTGCGTGCTTGTGACGCCCCAACTCGCGCGGCGGTCGTACCGTCTGAACTCGTAAACAATCTTTATCCTACGGGCGCAGTCGACCGTGTGACGGAGCGCTCGTTAAACGCCGCTTCGCACAATGACCCGCTGTGCTTTGGCTTCGTAACGCGGCAGAGTTCCCTCGGCATGCGCCTCGACGCGGACTTTGAGGCCCAAACGGTCGCTCAGGCTGTGCGCGACTGACTGAGCGAGCTGCTCGCGGGACCACTTGCCCCCGCTCTGCGGTTCAATGGCGACCGTGATCGCTTCGTAGGATAGATCGTGCTTATCGACATAAATCTGCCAGGCATCCTTCGCCGTCCCGGGAATCGAAGCGATGACATCCTCGATCTGCGAAGGAAAGACTATCACGCCGCGAACCTTCAACATGTCGTCCGAGCGGCCGATAATGCGACCGATCAACGGCATACCATGCCGCCCACAGGGACAATCATAGGGCCGCTGCGAAAGCTGCACCAAGTCATGCGTGCGCCAACGCACGACCGGGGAGGCCTGCTTGTCGAGCGTCGTGATCACGATCTCGCCGATTTCACCCGGATGCACGGGTGCAAGCGTGACTGGATCGAGGATTTCCGTCAGCACCGTGTCTTCGTTGATCAGATGCATCTCATCGTTTTGGTGCGAATGCGGGCAGGACGTCGAAATAACCGGTCCCCCGGCCTCGGTGGTTCCGTAGGTATTGTGTGCCCGAAAACCGGACGGCATCGCAACTTCAAGTTCTTCCCGGAACGCTCGCGAAACCGACTGGCCGCCTAGGGCGGCCAGTCGCATCGACCATTCGCGCTTTGGGTCGATGCCGCGTGCTTGGGCAATCCGGATCAGCGTCATCATCCACAGCGGTGATACGGAAGCAAAGATCCAAGACTGATCGCGCATCCATTCGACGACGAGCTCGGCACGCCCGGGGCCCACCGGAAAAGTCGTCGCGCCGAGAGAAAGCAACCCGAAATCGAAAGCCGGGCCGCCGATCCATAGGCCATACCCGTAACCCTGATAGGCGCGATCGCCTGGCTTCAATCCGATGCAGACGAGTTGACGGGCAACTTGTTGCGCCAAAAGGTGATCGAGATCGTGGCGCGTGAAGCCGAATAGGACCGGTAACCCGGTGGTGCCCGATGTGGCAAAGAACCGCGCCACCCTGGTTGGCGCCACCGTTAGCATCGGGAACGGATAGCGTTCGCGCAAATGTGCTTTTTCAAGTGTCGGCACCTGCGCGAGTGCGCTGGGATCGTGTAGGTCGCGCGGGCTCATGCCGGCCTGTCTGAAGTGCGCGACCCAGTCGGGGCTTTGCGCCAGCCGGTCACCCAGGGCAGCGAGCTTGCGCCGTTGAATGGCTTTGATGCCGTCGCGGTCGAGCCTTTCGATCTCGCCGTGCAGATAGGCTAGCGCCTCCGCCATCGGACGCTCTCCCGACGCTCTCAGGGACTCTCACGGGGCGATTGTTGATTAATCTGTTTTGTCGACGCCACGTTGCGCCGCCGACCGGCCAATACCCCGGCAATTCCGTCCAGAATCGACTCGCGTGACACGCCCGGCGTAAACACCGCCTTGACGCCGAGCGCTTCCAGTTCCGCCATCATCGCCGGCGTAATTACACCGCCGATAACCAACGGTATCTGATCGAGGTTTCGCTGCGCAAGTTCGGCAAGCACGCGTGTCGACATATAAACTGGCTCGGCGCCGAGGAACGACAGGCCGATAACGTCAGGTTGAAATTCCTGGGCGCTCTCCGCAACATGCGCCGGCGTGTTGTAGAGGCCCATATATTGGACTTCATGTCCCGCGTCGGCGAGCCAGCGCGAAACGATCGTCACGCCCATGTCGTGGGCGTCGGTGCCGACTTTGGCAATTAAAATCTTGGCCATTGTCTTTGTCTTTCCCTTGGCTGCCGCCGCTCATTGCCTGAGGCAAAAGCCAATCGCCTCGCGGAACGCTTCGCCGACTTCGCCAATCGTTACCCTCGCATCGACCGCGTTGAGGATTGCGGGCATTACGTTTGCGCCGCTCGCGGTATCGCGGCGCAGACGTTCAAGCGCTCGGTCGACGTCTGCCTGATCGCGCGCCGCACGGTAAGCGCGGATGTAGGCGATGCGCTCCTCGATCTTTGGCCGCCCAATGCGGAAGAATTGCATTTCCGGCGGCTTCTCGTCCTCATCCTGGAAACAGTTGACGCCAATGACAGGAAGCCTGCCCCCGTCGATGCGATCGGTGAGATTGAACCTGGCGTCGGTAATGCGGTCCTCGATCCAGCGCTGCCGAAACAGCGTGAGGTAGCCGCCCTTGGCACGCATCTCCTCCATCAAAGCGGTGACCTCTGTTTCCATCCGGTCGGTCAACGCCTCCACAAAATACGAACCGCCAAGGGGATCGACGGTCTTGGTCACGTTGGTCTCGAACGCGATGACCTGCTGGGTGCGGTTCGACAGCTTGTGGGATTCCTCGGTAGGCAGCGCAAAGGCCTCGTCCCAGCTCGTCGTGTGAATCGACTGCGCGCCCCCAAGCGCGGCTGCAAGCGTTTGAATGCTTGCGCGAACAATGTTGTTGTGCGGCTGTTGGGCCGTCAGCGGCAGGGCAGCCGTCTGAATAGCCGTGCGAAACCAGCACGATCGGTCGTTCTTAGCGTGATATCGTTCCCGCAGCATCTTCGCCCAGATCCTGCGCATCGCGCGCAGCTTGGCGATCTCCTCGAAAAAATCGAGATGAGCCGCGGTGAAGAACGCCATGCGCGGCGCGAACGCGTCAATATCGAGCCCGCGCGCGAGCAGCCCTTCGATATGCTCGCTGGCGACCATCATCGCGAAGGCGCCTTCTTGAATGGCGTTCACCCCGGTCTCACGAATATTGTAAGCGTTGATGTTGACCAGATTCCATTTCGGCATCCGACGCGCACAATACTCCATCACGTCGAGACCGATGCGTTGGGTAAATTCGATCGGGAAGAATGCCGTATTGGCCAGATAAGTCGGGCCGACAAGCTGCGTGAAAGCGCAGTTCATGATCGTGCCGATCAAGCGATCGAGCGAGATGCCGCGTTTTTCGGCAAGACGCACATACGTGGCGACGATAAAAGCCGATGCAGGCGGCTGGCAAATGAGGGTCGAACTGACCTTTTCGATCGGAATGTCCTTAAACAGGCCTTCGACGTCTTCACCGGTCGCCACCGATGTGCCTTGCATGCCAGCGTCGCCCTCGGCCAGCGGATGATCGGGATCGAGTGTTAGTTTCGTGGGGACGTCGTAGTCCACGTTGAGGCCGGTTTGACCGATCTTGAGCAAATAAATAAGCCGCTCATTGGAATCGGCCGGCGTACCGTAGCCTGATTGCTGTCGGCGTGTCCAAAACCGCTTCCGGTACATTTCCGGATGTATGGCGCGGGTGTAGGGATAGACTCCCGGCTGCTCGTCCATCACCTGGCTGCCGGGTCCATAGACTGCGTCAATCGGAATCCCGGACTGAGTTTGGTAATCGAGCGGGCGTTCGCCTTCGAGGTAACGTTCAAAAATGCTGTGACTCATTGCTTGGCTCTTCGATCCGCGGCGACCGTCACGAGCAGGCCGCTGCACAACAACGTCGTGATTTGTTTCACTAGGGCGCGATGGCCGACACGTCCTTTCGGGTCGTACCATTGATAAAGGCTGTTCAAGGCGGAGAGCAACGTGAATGCAGCGACAGTAGGATCGAGATGCCGCTGCACCACGCCTGCCTTCTGCCCGTCCAAGATAGTTTTGCGCAACAGATCGAGATAAGCCCGCTCAAGCTTGCGAATTGCCGCGCGTGGCACGCTCGACAGCGCATTAAGGTCGCGATTGAGCACGTTGAGATTGTTGGGATGATTGCGAAAGAATTCGGCGTGATTGCCGATCAGTGCGGCGATCTGTTCCTGCGGTTCAGATACGCCAGAGATTATGCGGCGCGCGCCCGACAGGATCGTCAAAATTGAATCTTCGCAAATGCGATAGAGCAGATCTTCCTTGTCGCGGACATGATAGTAGAGCCCGGCCTTGGTTAGTTGCGCTCGATCAGCGACCCTGCGGACCGACGTTGCCGCAAAACCGTTCACCGCGAACAACTCGGCAGCCGAATGCAAAACCTGACTGTTTCGGGTCGCTCGCGGCATCTCGCTCGCTCGTTACTTTACCGACCGAACGGTAAACACTGAAATATCGTCAACGCGGCCGGGCCTGTCAACGGCAGAAGGTGCATTGATACTTAGTGGCGTCGCTTCAATACCGATGAGCGATGTCGCCGATCGCGCAATGCTGCCACCGCCGCCGGTCGCAACCGACGCGGCGCTGATGTGCTACACATCCGCAAGCAGGCCGGTTTTGCTGTCGGTTCTATCGTTGGGGTTCCGCGGGCACGAACACCTCGGCGGTTGCCAACGCGATTAAAATCCGGAATTGGAGCTGGCGAGGTCCGCCTTGAGGCTTTTCAGCACCGAGTCGGGATCGCTTCCCGCCTTCTTCACCGCAACCGACCAGGCTTGCTCCACAGGCCCCGCAGCCGCTTTCCATAGTTGGAGTTGCGCGTCGGTGAGCGGATAGATGTCATGGTCGGGCTCGGCCTTGAGCTTGGCGATGCCGTCATGCTCGAAGTCGGCCCAGGGCGCGGCGACTTTTTCCGCCCATTCCCTGTTGCAATGATTGTCTATCACCTTCTGCTGCGACGGCGACATTGCCGCGTAGGTATTCTTGTTCATGACCCACACGAAGCCCGTGGTGTAGAGCGGGGCTTCAATATGATGTTTCGTCACCTTGTCGATGCCGAACAGCACGACCGAGCCCCAAGGAAAGGTAACTGCATCGGCCACACCCTTTTCTATGATATCGCGCACCTCCGGCGCCGAGGCTTGCACATTGTTGCCACCGAGCTGGGTGACGAGCGACGCCATGCTCGCATGCGCCGGCCGGATTTTCATGCCGGCGAGGTCGGCCGGCACTAGGATTTTCTTGATACGGGAATGGAAACTGCCGGGGTCGTGCGCGAATGCGAAGCAGAACTTGACGCCCTTCATCTCTGTTGCGGCGTAATAGCGGTACCAATCATCCAGTGCGCCTGAACCGGCTTTGCCGTTGGACAGCATGAACGGCAGATTAGCGGCGTCGAAGATAGGGAAGCGGCCGGGCTGATAGCCCGGGCTGACGTAGGTAAAGTCGGCGATGCCATCCCGCGCCATGTCGTAGTGGTCGAAAGCCTTCCCGAGCTGCTGCGCCGGATAAATCTTGTATTTGATCGTGCCGCCGGAATCATGCGCGATCGAATTACCCCACTCCTCAAGTGACTTCTGTAACGGGTGCGACGGTGGCACCCAGTGCGAAAGTTTGAGCTCGAACGTCTTGTCCTCCGCTAATGCGGGACCAAAGCTCAACGCGAGGCCGAGCGCTGCGAGGCCGCAAATGTTGATTTGCCATGTTAGGCGCATGAATTCTTCCCTTCCGTTTCTTTTCTGGCAGCCAACTCTATTGGATTTGTTTCAGCTCCGTGAGGACAGCGTCGCCCATGGCCTTGGTCGAGATGGTTTTTTCTCCGGGCTGTGCGATATCTAACGTACGCGCCCCGTGGGCGATCGCAGCGGAAACTGCCTGTTCGAGGCGATCTGCTTCCTGCGCCAGCCCCAGCGAAAACCGAAGGCACAGCGCAAAGCTCATGATCGCGCCCAATGGATTGGCAATTCGTTTGCCGGCGATATCGGGGGCGCTTCCGTGGATCGGTTCATACAGCGCGCGACGGCCGCCATCGGGGCGTACCGCACCCATCGACGCGGACGGCATCATCCCGAGCGATCCGGCGACCATAGCGGCGCAGTCCGACAAAATGTCGCCGAACAGGTTTTCGGTCAACAGCACGTCGAATTGCTTGGGCGCGCGCACCAGCTGCATAGCGCAATTGTCCACATACATGTGGCTGAGTGAGATATCCGGATAATGGCGGTCTCGCAGCGTCTGCACGGTGTCACGCCATAGACCGCTGGTCTCGGGCAGCACGTTGGCTTTGTCGACCGAGCAAACGCGTCCGGACCGGGTACGCGCCAGCTCGAAGGCCGCCCGCGCGATCCGTTCTATTTCTGGAGTCGTATAGATGCAGGTATTCACCGCACGCTCCGAGCCATCTGCGAGTTTTTCGCGGCCACGAGGCGTTCCGAAATAAATTCCCCCGCACAATTCACGCACCAGCATCATGTCGCAACCTTCGATCACGTCTGGACGCAAGGTCGAAGCGCCACTCAGCGCCGGAAGCGTGCGCACCGGGCGCAGATTGCAGAACAGGTCCAACTCTTTGCGCATCCGCAATAACTGATCGACTTTGCGCGCCTCAGCAGGAATTTTGTCGTATTCCGGCGAGCCAATCGCGCCAAACAAAATGGCGTCGGCGGCGACAATCGCGTTCCAAGTCTCCTTGCGCATCAACTCGCCATGCGCTTTCCATGCAGAAATACCGAAGGGCTCCTCGTGCAGTTCCACGGCAAGGTGCCGCTCGGCGATGAACCACTCAACGACGCGCCTCACTTCGGCAAGGATTTCGGGGCCAATGCCATCACCGGCCAGGATTAACAGTCGTGCCACGTGAGGCGTTTCCTCTCGTCGGTAAATCCAGGGCCTGCTCCCGCGGTCGCGGGCTTGATGCGCCCGGATCTTCGAATCGAGCTTCAGCGTCATACCAATCTCATCAAGGCCTTCCAACAAAGCCAAGTGCCGCTCTGGATCTCCCGTAAACGCGACTTTTCGGCCGCCCGGCGTCGTTATCGATTGGGTTTCCAGATCGACTGTCATAATCGCGTTTTCCGACGTCTCGATCTCGACGGCGAGTTCCTTCACTTGGTATTCCGGCAAGCGAATTGGCAGCACGCCGTTCTGAAAACAATTCCAGTAGAAAATATCGCCGAAGCTCGGCGCAATGATGCAGCGGAATCCGAAGTCGGAAAGCGACCAAACCGCGTGTTCGCGCGAGGAGCCGCAACCGAAGTTCTCGCCGGCCACGAGAATTCTAGCCTTTCGGTAGCGCGGCTTATTGAGCACGAATTCGGGATCTTCACTGCCGTCCGGGCCATAGCGCCAAGCTTCAAAGCAATAGCGGCCAAGCTCGCCGCGCTTATGCGCGACCAGCCGATTCATCGGAATGACGACTTCGGTGTCGATGTTGATCCGCATCAGCGGAGCTGCAGCCCCGGTCACTCGTACGAACTTATCCATGATCAGTGGCCGAATTTCCGGATGTCCGAAATTTGCCCGGTCAACGCGGCGGCGACCGCCATGGCTGGGCTTGCCAGATGGGTGCGGGCGCCCGGCCCTTGGCGGCCAACAAAATTGCGGTTGGTGGTGGAGACGGAACGTTCTCCCGGCGCGATGATGTCGCCATTTGCGCCCACACACATGGAACAGCCAGGCTCGCGCCATTCGAATCCTGCGTCGAGAAATTTGCGGTGCAGACCTTCGCGCTCCGCGGCACGCTTTACCGCTACGGAGCCGGGCACGATCCATGCTCGAACGCTCGCCGCCACTTTTTGGCCCGAGAGCGCCCTGGCGGCCTCGCGCAGATCCGACAATCGCCCGTTGGTGCATGAGCCAATGAAAACCCAATCGACCGGCGTGCCTTCAATCGCCTCGCCCGGCCGCATCCCCATATATTTGAGCGCGGCCTCCATATTCTTGCGTCGTTCGGGATCGGCTTCGTTGGACGGATCGGGAATACGCCCGGTGACGTCGATCACGTCCTGCGGGCTGGTGCCCCAAGTAATCTGCGGTGCGATGTTTGGCACGTGGATGGTGTGTTCGGCGTCAAATACCGCATCCTCGTCGCTCGCCAGTTTGCGCCAATGCGCGACGGCTTTGTCGAACAATGCACCCTTCGGCGCATAGAGGCGGCCAGCGAGATATTCGTAAGTCGCCTCATCCGGCGCCATGATCCCCGTCTTGGAGCCCAATTCGATCGATAGATTGCAAACGGTAAGGCGTTCCTCAATTGTTAGTTTATCGATCAGCGAGCCGGCGAATTCCAGCGCGTGGCCGCGTCCCACCGCAGTACCGAGTTGGCCAATCGTGAAAAGAATCACATCCTTTGCGGAAACGCCCGAGGCGCGGGAGCCTTCCAGGCGAATGCGCATTGTCTTCGGCTTTTTCTGCCGCAGCGTCTGCGTCGCGAGCACATGGGCGACTTCGCTTGAGCCGATGGCGATGGCGAGTGCCCCGAGAGCGCCGTGCGTGCAGGTATGACTGTCGGGGCAGACGACTGTGGCACCCGGCAACGTCAAACCCATTTCTGGAGCAGCAACATGGACGATGCCCTGGCCGTCGTCGCCGATATCGAACAGCTTGATGCCTGCGGCCGAAGCGCCGCGGCGCATTTCACGCAGCAAGCGGCCGCCTGTCTGAGTGGTATCGGTGGTGCGCCCCGGCAGGCTAGAAATCGCATGGTCGAGCATTGCGAAGGTTAGGTCCGAGTCGTGCACGCGGTACCCGAGCTTCGCCAATCGAATGAAATTCGGGCCGCCTTCGAGATCGTGAAGGAAGTGCCGATCGATCGCCAAGAGGCTCAATTCACTGGAGAGTTCCGCGACAGCATGCAGCGTCCAGATTTTTTCAAAGAGCGTACGGCCCGGCATGAATAGAACCTGTGCTAGCGATTGACCCTCACTCGGCGGTCTAAGTAAGAGGTTAATCGAGACCCGCCCATTGCGCTAGCACGGCTTTCCGCATCGCCTTTACTTGCAGTCATTTTGCTCGTCAGTCGCGGCATCTCATTGTCCGCTCAGGGTCTTGGTTGTGTAAAAACGCGGCGACGCGCGACGACGGGGTGACCAAAGGCAGAAACGCCCAAACGCGCAAAGACATGGTGCGTACGTCTCAACCTTGATTGCTCCCGGCGAAGATCCTCAAGAATTTCAAGGATTGTATTCTGCCTTGGCAAAGGAATGGATGCCTGATGGCCCAACCGAGGAAGATGCTGTCCTAAGCATTGCTAGAGCCATGTGGCGAAAACGTCGAGTACAGAAATTCCTTGAAGACCAATTGTCGGACTTTCAGAGGACGAGGGAAGGATCAATCCTAGCCTTAGTGGCGCACCGAAAGTCAAGTCCGGGATAATCGCCAATTCCGGAATTAACTAAAATTAGTGCGCAGGCACAAGGAGTTATTTTTGACGTGGCCCAGCTTTGTCGCCGTACGCGTTATGCCGTGCGGGTTGTATTGGGAGAATCCCCGTGGGTCGGAACGTCAATATCTGTATTGCAAAACGAACCCAATTTCGCAGATATCTACCGGCAATGCAGCACCTCTAAGTATCGCTCATTCAGGCTGACGACGCACGGCGCTAACCCGGTGCCGCTGATCGGCTTTGAATAGTTCGGCAGCATACTCATCGCTGCAGCACGGTGGGCGACGCGAGACTCATCACAAGAATCTCAGCACGTTGGCATCTCCGCAGCCCGTGCCGTTGAGATGGGCAAGATTGAGCACTATCTGGTCGGAACGAGCATCGGCAATCGCCTTTGCGTAGACTGGATCGTTCGTCGTGACCACGATTGTTTCGGCCCAACTGACCGCGTCATTGACTTCCGCCACCAACAACTCTGCGATGTGCGGCAGCTGCCCCACTAGGTATTCTTTATTCGCCCCGATGAGGCGGGCCAGCTGCACATTAGGATCAAAGATTCTGATCGCACGGCCCTGGCCCATGAGGCGTTCCACCATTTCCACGAATGGACTTTCGCGCACGTCGTCTGTGCCTGATTTAAAACTGATCCCGAGAAACGCGATACGTTTCTGCGATTGCCCGAGAATCCAATCGACACCCCGATCGATCAGCATCTGGTTGCTGTCGAGAACGTGGTTGAGCACCGGCAGGGAAAGATCGAATTTTCGACAAAGATAGGTCAGGGCGCGCAGATCCTTTGGTAGGCACGAGCCCCCGAACGCGAAGCCCGGCCGCAGATAAGCCGTCGATATATTTAGCTTTTTGTCCTCGAAGAAAATATCCATCACTTCTCGGCCATTAACGCTAAGAGCTTTCGCGAGCACTCCCACTTCGTTTCCGAACGCCACCTTCAAAGCGTGCCAGGCATTGTCCACGTATTTGACCAATTCTGCGGTTTCGAGTTCGGTAACGATCTTGGGGCCAGGAAGGTGCCCGTAGAGAGACATGACCGCCGCCGCTGTTTCCTCGTCCGTCGCCCCGACGAGAGTTTTTGCAGGCATATTGAAATCAGCAACGGCAGATCCTTCCCTCAGAAACTCCGGATTGAATGCCGCGCCGAACGGAACGTTGCCGCAGGCTTCGGCGAGCCGCGGCGTGACTAGATTACGCATCGTGCCGGGCACCACCGTCGAGCGAACGACCACGTAGTGTCGTTTCGTTTTCGCGCGGATGGCACGCCCGATCTCATTCAAAACGGCCTCAATGGCGGTGAGGTCCGGCGAACCGTCGGACCGACTTGGGGTACCGACGCAAATGATCGACATGTCGGTTGTTGCAACCGCATAGTTTCCGTCGACGGTCGCTTTAAGCCGGCCCGCTAGAGTATTCCGCCTGACAAGTTCGTCGATGTCCCGTTCGACAATCGGCGAACGACCGGCCTGAATTAAATTAACCTTGATCTCGGACTTGTCGACGCCAACAACCTCATGACCGCAATCGGCCAGGCAGACGGAGCAAACGGTACCAACATAGCCCAGTCCGAATACACTTATTCTCATACTGAGCCGCTCTCAACGAAAGTACACATACCCGAACCCCAACGGAGCGTGCAGAACTGTCTATAAAGAGCACGCCAATCTCGCGTTTTTCCTGCATTTATACAAGACCGATAAGAGATGCAGACGGCCAACATCCTCGGCAAAGGCATTGTCGTAGGACAATAATGACATGGATGGCCTAGAGGAATTGACTTGGATTCCTGCAAATCTTTCCTTGGCATGCAATCAATTGAGCTAGAAGCTTGACACTGCCAACGGAATTTTTGAAACATGAAACGCTAGGCGGACGTAACAGATTATCCGACCATCCTGGGGTTGTCTGAATTCTCCGCCACAAGGATGGGCTCGAGCGCCACGATAATCATCACCTTTCCTAACAATCGAAACGCATCGCTGCTTTCGATCGAATTACTTGGCCGGGATCGTGGGAATGCGCAGCGTGGCTTGGGATTAATTAAAGCGCGTTCGCGAGTAGGACTCTCGAGCGAGGCCATATACGAAAGACTGTTTAGATGAGCCCGCCGAAGCGTTCGGATACTATTGTTATCCAAACGTTTCGTACACATACGATACCCAAATGGATACAGCGTTGCCTCGATAGCGTGCAGAAATGGGCACGTTTAAAAGGGCACGATTATTCGCTTGCGGGCGATGAGTTCTATGATTTATGCGGGTCGGAATATCTCACGCGTGGCAGCAAGAACCCGCAAGCCATCACCAACCTCGCGCGTCTGGTTGCGACACGGCAGCGATTAGATGCCGGATACCAGCGGGTGATCTGGCTGGATGCGGACGTTTTCGTGTTCGATCCCGCAAAGCTCGTTTTCGATTTTTCGGCCCAAAGCCTGACCACCGGCTATGCTTTTGGCCGCGAGGTATGGCTATTTCGCGATCCGGCAGGCGTGACCCACGTTACGCCCCCGCAAGCCCATAATGCCGCGACATTCTTTACCCAGGGCGCTGTTGACCTCGATATGCTGATTACCCTGATCCGCCACATCGACGCTGGGCGGCAGATCGTCAGCAACTACCAGGTCGGTGTGAGCCTGCTTCGCGGATTGCAACATTCCCTGATGTTCCCAACATTCTCGCACGTGGGCGTGTTCTCCCCGGTACTGCTCCGTGCCTTGGCAGAACGTGATGAGAAGGTATTACAGTTATACGGGCGAGCCTGTCGCTATCAAACTTACGCTGGGAACCTCACTCTTTCGCACAAAGACGAAGTTACGGACGATGCGCTTTGGCGGGCGATGGACCATCTGGAGGCAGGGGCGGGCAATGCAATCAACAGATACGCGACTGAAACGGGAGTCCACTTGGTACCCTATAACGAGACTTCAATCGGAGAGCAGTCGGCGATTATTAAGGCGTGGCGCTACAGGTCCGAGGCAACATTGCGCAGGTTAAAAGCCGCATTGCGATCGCTAGCTACCAATCACTAATGCTGTGCCCAAGCGACAGCCTGCGATTGTTTCACGTTAATCGAATGCCTTGAGGTTTCGACAGTAGGTCGTTCAGCAAGTGCGCTACGGCTTGCACCGCAATAATAAAACTTCTATTGCGAATTGCCCAAATTTTCGCATTTTACCCGACCGCGGATTCCGGGGCTGCGATGCGCGATACAGCTTTCACAATAGTATCCGCGCAGAGCGCGAGGGAAATTTTCATTTGCGGCGCATGGCCTTAAGTAGACGAGTTTTGATCGACGAAGCCCATCTCCTCAGTCTTGCCGAACGGGTTGCAAATCTTGACCAGAAATGGCGATCCATCCATGGCTCGTACGGCACAAAACTGTGCGTTTGGAATGATGGACAAAAGCATTTTTGCGTTGAGGATGCTAGAATAGCTGCCATGCGCGAAAAACTGCTGTTGCATATTGCGAGGTAGTCTGCTCGTCGAAGGATTTCAAAGTCTCGAACATGATCAGGAATTGACCGCATCGTTGGACCAAATATTACCGAAGTGGTCTCGAATTCCCGGAACAGCGGCAATATCGCTTTCGGTTCATCCGTCGCAACGAACAGTAGCGGATCGCGAAGTTGGGGCCAAATGGCACGCAGCCAAGCAATATACCAATCCTCTGGTACCAGCCGGAACCATGGCCATTTCCAGTTTTGATAGTAGCGGTAGTCGCCGCGCCTAATGTGAACCGCGACAAGTGTCCGCCGGCCTGCCTGCGTTACGTCAACGCGCCAATCCTCGATTGCATGTCGATGCTCCGCGGATAACTGAAACATACGCCCGAGCAACTGCCGATGTTTCTGCCAACACTCGGGAATCTCTTGGAAGTAGCCCCTTAGATCGATATCAACGGGCGGCTCATCCACCTTCCAGAGCGCTAGGTCATCCTCACTAAAAGGGCCGAAGCTCAGCTCCGGAAGGTTGAGGCCCACACATGACGGATCCTCGAGACCAAAAAGCTGATTGCCGTCCCACGCCGGAATTGCCGCAGTCAAGCCATGCCGCAAAGCATAGAACTTCACATAAGCATATTGAAACAGTTGATTGGCAAAACGGCCGTTGTTTCCGAGGCTGGACATCGCAACGCGCCCGCGCGACCAACCACCGAGGCTATCGAGAGATCGAACGCGTTTGCTGTTCAGAAAGCAACGAGCCTCGCAGTCGCCGATCTGGATGGATCCAATGCCAACGAGACCCAAGTCGAACAAAATGCGTTGCAATTTCCATACGTCTCTAGTTTCACTGGAATTTTTCGACAGCAGAATCACGACGGCACGAAAGCTAAAATCATCAACGTGGCGCACTATCATTTCGCTCAGAACCTGAGCGGGCGAAAGGAAGAGCACTTCTCCTGCAGCGAGTTCGCACGCTTGTCGGGCGATGCCCTCAAGCGTGTGTGTCCCTCTCCCCACATAGCCGGCGGAAGAGGGCAGCATCGGTATACGCGCGACGATCCTTGTATCTCCCTCTCGGTCGGGGCCAAGGCGAAGCAAAACGGCGTCCTCGTGGGCGCTGACCGGCGATCCATCGGCAATGTCTTTGTTGAATGTCAGCCATGGTGGACACCCGACGGCTACAATGGATTCAACCTGGATCGACTGGTCGTTAAACGGCTGCAGCACTGCTAACGATACAGGAATTCCGAAAGCGGACATTGTCCGACACCGTGTACCCAGCTGGGCTGGCCTTGAAGCAGCCTTGCCGCGCCGTAGCGAATTGTGACGATAACATTCCCGGTACGCGGTGGCCATAGCGACGCTTAAGGTAAGGTCACGTCACGTGTGGACGGCGCCCTGGCAAAAACTTTCTGACGTTGCTGCAGCATTGGTCGGGTGCGGTCACGTGTCCGGCCTGTTGATGGCTCTGCGCGACCGGGTCCCAATCGTTCACAAGCACTTGGATGTGCGATGGCCTTGGCGGGCTTTCCAGATCCCGGAACGACCGAATCTGCATTACGTCGTTATGCCCTTACCGCAACGTGAACAGTTCTTACCCGCTCAATCGCGCCTTCTATCGGCGCCGCAACCTTAATCGAGATCAAGATGGGGTCGTGAACCATAAGTGGGTCGGCAAGTTGGTGGTGAGGGACATACGTCGACGTGCGGCGTGATGGGCCCGGGTCGGCGTGGTGGCGCGCCGGCGTGCGTTAAGGTAGGTTTATGTCTGCAATACTAGAAGTAGAAGAAGATGCGTGAACCCAGTCCGTACCAAAATTTGAAGCCAATCCAAAAAGGTGAACGGCGCGGACGTAAGGCTGGCGTGCCGAACAAGATCCCGACGCTCCTGAAGGACGCGGTCCTGGTGGCGGCTTCGCAGCTCGGGTTTGATGGGATGGGCAAGGATGGATTGGTTGGTTACCTCAAGCGCATGGCGTTGTATTATCCCGAGAGCTTCATTTCCCTCCTCGGGCGGCTCGTGCGGCTGCAGGCCGGCGCTGCCGTCGACGTGCCGGAAAAAAAGTCACTTATCGCACGGTCGAGGAATTGCAGGCCGCTCTCGGGAGAAGTGGTCTCACCGATCTGCCCCTAGAACGCATGGCAGCTACTAAGCTTCCGAGATGTCTTCCTGCAGGAGGAGAGCCCATGTTCCATGTGTTCCGTAACGGACATCGGATAGGGACTGTGAAAACGGCAGCAGCAATTGTAGTAACAACATTTATCGGCGTCGCCACAGTCCACGCTGATGACAAGAAGATTGACGTCACGATTAAAAGTAAAACCCCGGTTACCGTCAGATTCAAGGACGCGGCGAATAAGCCATTTAATCCTGAGGTTAAAGCCAACGTCCCTCAGCATGTCTTTATAGATGCAAAAACAAAATCGATCCAATGGCAGGCGTTAGCCAACGATAAGAGCTGCGATGGCAACACCCTCTCGATCTCTGGCTCGACCGCCACGATTGAAGTTACCAAGTGTGTGGACAATGCTGCCGAGGGAATGAAGGCCGAGGAGGCGAAGCGGGCAGAGCAGGCGAAGAAGGCAGAGGAAGCAAAGAAGGCCGAGGAAAAAAAGACTGTCCAGCAGGGCCTCCCTCGGTTGCCCTCTCAAGCGGATTTGGAGAAGGAAATTGACAACATCAAAAGCGATGTTGATAAAATTGATGAACAACTTAGCAAGGTGGCCTCAAAGGAGGAGCTTGAGGAGCTCAAGAAGCGAGGCAGCAAGGACGGCGAAACCATCGCCCGCGTCAAGACCATCCTGGAAGGCCGGCAGAGGAGCGTGATCGAGACGAACCCGCCCGACTGGACAGTAGTGAAGCAGAAAACGACGGATGCGGCAAATAAGCTTGAAGCGGTGCAAAGGAAAATATTGCATTGTGTCCTCGCCGGCGATGTTACCGGCGGCGACTCCCCGAACGGCAAAACACCTCCCCCAACGAACATAGACCGCGTCCAGGGCAAGCATGTGCTCGGGTGCAAATTCAAGTAGGCGCCAGGAAGAAGTAATGAGCCACCAACAGCATTTACAAATTCGCATAATAGGAATTCCAAAACCAACACCCCTTTGTCTCAAAGTTTTAGTTCGGACCGGCTTTGGTTGAACGGGGTCCCAAGAACTCATCGGCCATGTGCGTAAAGGGACCGCCGCCGACGTGGATCAACGCACACGGGCGCTCATGTCTGGTAGCGCTGCGAATGACGTAATGGGCCATTAGGCGACAAAACCTATCGGTAGTGCGGTGGCGCGAAGGGCTGCCGTATCGGCCTTGACCTATGCCGTGTCGCGGCGAATGAATTG
>Ga0302325_10012909_pt1 | contig 17884 bp, 18 predicted proteins | sample Palsa_T0_2_FD_201948 | JGI IMG/M metagenome (GOLD analysis project Ga0302325, IMG submission 201948) | Peat permafrost microbial communities from Stordalen Mire near Abisko, Sweden - Palsa_T0_2 | ecosystem: Environmental > Terrestrial > Soil > Palsa > Peat permafrost | place: Sweden: Abisko...
GGTTGACCCATTGGACCATCAGCGCGCCGCCGCCGCGCGTCTCGAAGGCGGGACCGGGACTCGTGCCGCCGTAGCCCCATTGGCGGGTCGGCGGGAGATCGCGATGGACCCGCCTTGCGAACTCGCGCATCTCGATACGGTAGAACGGAATCCGGCGCGACGGATCGGTGGGACTCGGACGCGTGCCGATCGCACGGGCAACCGGGGGAAGCGGCATTGGATCGACAAAAGGCGCGAGCGCGGCAGGACTGATCGCGTCGGCAAGTGGCGAAACAGATCGATCGGTTGCCGAGAAGGTAACGACGCCCGTCGTCATCGCGGCGCCTATCACGGCCGCGCCGGCAGTGCCGCCGAGCCTTATGAATTCCCTTCGTGTGATGCGCAAGACGTTAGTTCGATCCTTGTTCTCAGCGGGTTCGCAGTGGCCGCCTGAAGCGGCAATAAAAATAGCAAGCTGGCCCGCGCGCCCGAAGGCGTGCAGGCCAGCCGCGTCATACAGATTCAGGGCGTTGCCGGATTAATGATGGGTCGGCTCGCCGGTGTCCGGATCGAGAATCACCTTGCGCTTCTCAACCTTGGAGAAGTCGAACATATTCCCGATCGTGCCCGCGATCGCGTCGGTCGAACCGCCGCCGATCCGATCGCTACTCAGCCAGTTGTCCTCGACGAACTTAATGACTGACGACTGATCCGTGAGTGTGTGATCGACGAAGTTCTTCTTCGCCCACTCCGAAATCACGACCAACGGGAGCCGTGGACCGTAACCACAGCGGCCCTGCGCGTGCGCAGTCGCCGGATCGACGCCGGGCAGAGCGCTGCTACCGTCGCCGCAGAGGCCATCGCCCGTGAGCGCATCGGCGGCGGTGTCGGACTGATTGACGATCGGGGACATCTGATGGTCATACCAGCCGTCTGAATCGTCATACGCAATCACGATGGCGGTGTCCTTCCAGAAGGAGCTTTTCTGCACCGCGTTGATCACCGTGACGACGAATTCCTGCTCGTCGAGTGGCGACGAATAGCCGGCGTGCGCATCCTGGCTGCCGATCGCCTTGAGGAAGCTGACCGCCGGGAGGTTGTCCATGCCCAGCGCCGTGTAGAAGTCGTTGATGTCGTACTGATGGTTGGCGGCGTCGGTCATGCCGATATTGCTGATCGACGAGCGACGGGTATGGCTCGGATTCGCCGTCGACGCATAATACTGGAACGGCTGGTGGTGGGGCACGTAGTCAGCCTTATTCACGGCCGTGATCGGCGAGGTCGTATTCCGTTTGCATGCGGTTGACCCGTTGGAGTTGACGACGGTCAGATCGAAACCGCCTTCGAACCATCCCCACGTGATACCGGCCTTGTTGAGCAGGTCGCCGATATTCTTACCGCCCATCTGGATTTTCGCACCGGTCGATGTGGAGCAGGTGTCGCCGATCGGGTCGGCGTCGCTGATCAGGGTCAGACCGCCGTTGCCGTCACTGATCCAGTCGTCGGAGGGGCCGTTCTCGGTGCTGCTGATACCGTTGGTCTGCCCGGATGCGAGATTGACTGCGCCGACAGTCGACGGGCCAAAGTTGGTGCCGTACGAGTTGTCGTTGATCGCGAAATTCTGCGCGTAGTTCCACAAGGCCGTGACGGTATTGCCGTCGTAGTAACCCATCACGAGGCCGTTGGTATCGATCGGACCCGGCCCGCTGGTCGGCGGCGGCCCGGCGCTGCCGGTGTAAAACGGAAAGGCGTCCATCAGGCCGTGATCGAAGGCCTGTTGCTCGGGCGTGTAATCGTGATCCTGATCCTCAGTGAGATTCTGCGAACGATCGAGGCGGAACGGATTGGCCGCACCGGTAGCATTGACGGCGTTGAGCAGATTCGGGTTGGCCGACAGCAGGGCGCCGTTAAGGCCGTTGACGTTCGGCGTTCCGGAGGCAGGCTTGAAGGTCGGCTCACCGGCCGGGTTGGTAGCATTGGGATAGGTCGCGAAATAATGATCGAAGGAGATATTCTCCCCAAAGATTATGATTAGGTGCTTGATGGGCGTGGACGTCGGAAATGAATTGGGATCCCCCTTGGCAAATCCCGCCCCCGCCTGAACGGTCACCAGCCCCAACGCGGTAATCACCGCGACCCCCCGGCGCATAAGAACTCTGAACTTTTTTCGCATGACTCCTCCGTGACTTTTTGCCGAATCGAAAAGTGAACATCACGGGCGCACCACGCGCCCGCAATTCCGGAGAAATCTAGGCGAGATAAATTGCGGCGGTCTCAACGGACGGCTAACGGCTTGTGAATCAAGCCGTCATGATTGATTGCCGGAGTGAGAACGGAGGGTTACTGAGAGCACGAAGCTAGCTCTGTTGGCGTGAAAGAGAGAGTAGGAAAGGGCGCAGACCAGTAGGATCGGTAACAGAATAGATTGGCAAGATAGGAAACAGATTAAGAGGCAAATCTTGACCCTCTCCCTCATGGGAGGGGTCGGCGCAGAGCGCCGGGTGAGGGTCCTTGATTTCCTGAGCTTGGGTCGGGACGGTCCGATTCTGCCCGCGCAGCATACGGACCGTCCATCTAAAGTAAATGAGGCGACCTTCCTGCGTGGCCATCGGTTTCCAACCTGTTGCTGGGGTTATTTTCCTCGATAGGTGCCGTGAAGACCGCAATTTAAGTAGCTTGGTTAATGGGACCCATTAGAAAGTTTGTGTTTCACGTGAAACATTTTGGGACGCTCCCGCTTTCCAGACGATGCGAAGCGGATTGATCACCCTCCCCCATGACGGAGGGGGTGAGAAGGTGAGGGAGAGGGTTCAGATTGACGGTGGCTAAGTTGCCTACCCGGACTCCGGCGGGATTAGGCTAAATCCATTAATCGGGGTAATCTCAAAAAGATGTATTCACGCGGGCGGGCGCTGGAGCGTATCGCAAAGGAAAAGGTGCTCTACGAGCGTCGCCGCGGTGGCGACATCCGCGTATGCGTCGCCTATCCGAACACGTACCCGCTCGCGATGGCGAACCTCGGGTTCCAGTCGATCTTCCATATCTTCGAGACCGATCCGCTCGTTGCCGCCGACCGCGCCTATCTGCCCGACCCCGATGAGCGCGCGGGTATCAGCGCCCGCGGCGACATGCTGGTGTCGTTCGAGAACGGCCAGCCGCTATCCGGCTTCGACATAATCGCCTTTTCGATCTCCTTCGAGACCGACTATCTCAACGTAATCGGCATGCTGCGGATGGCGGGGATTCCGCCGCGCCGCGCCGATCGTGCCGGCCGCGGCTATCCGCTGATAATCGCCGGCGGCTCCGCCGTCTTTCTCAATCCCGAACCGATCGCTGATTTTGTCGACCTGTTCCTGATCGGCGAGGGCGAAGAGATGGTGCCGGAGTTTCTCGCCGCATGGCATCGCGGGCGTGAAATGTCGCCCGAGGCGCGCTTCGACGAGATCTCGCGGGTCGGCGGCGCTTACCGTCCCGACTGGTTCAGGCCGACGTATGACGATGGCGGCCCTATGGCCGGCGTCGAGTATCGCGGGCCTGGCGACGCACGCGTCAAGCGCAGGATGGTGCGCGACCTCGATCGCTTCCGCACCGCGTCGTTGATTCTCACCGACGAGTCCGTGTTTGGCGACATGTACCTGGTCGAGGCCAGCCGCGGATGCCAATGGGGCTGCCGCTTCTGCGCGGCCGGCTTCATGTACCGTCCGATTCGCTATCGCAGCCCCGAAAATATCACCGCCGAGGCACAGCGCGGCCTAAAGGAGCGCCGCGTGATCGGGCTGGTGGGCGCCGAGATGTCCACCGTTCCCGGCGTCGCCGAGATTGCCCAGACGGTCGCCGATAGCGGCGGGCGGCTGTCGCCGTCGTCGCTCAAAGCCGATTGCATCACGCCGCAGCTTGCAGCCGCCTTGTCGCGCAACGGCAACCATAGCGTGACGATCGCGCCCGAAGCCGGCAGCGAGCGAATGCGCAAGGTTATCAACAAGAATCTGACCGAGGCCGAAATCCTGCGCGCGGCGGATCTGATGGTGGGCGAAGGCGTCGAACATCTGAAGTGCTATTTCATGATCGGCCTGCCCGAAGAGACCGACGCCGACGTCCGCGAAATCGCCCGTCTGACCGGTACGATCCTCGCCCGCGCGCAGGCCGGCCGCAAACGTATCAGCCGCGTGACGGTGTCGCTCAATCCGTTCGTGCCCAAGCCGTGGACGCCATTTCAATGGGATCCGATGGAAGACTCGCGCACGCTCAAACGCAAGGTCGCGATGCTGCGATCGGAAGTAGGCCGGATGGGCGGAATCGAGCTCGATGCGGAATCGCCGCGCGAGGCTTACTTCCAGACGCTGGTCTCACGCGGCGATCGCCGGGTCGGAGGAATTCTCGAACGGCTCGACGCGGCCGGATGCTCGCAGCCCGGCGATATCTGGCACGAGCTGAAAAAGATCGGACGCGAGCATGACGATCGATCGGAGTCCGCGTTGCCGACGCTGCCCCATCCCGACTCCTACGTTACCCGCAGCTACTCCCACGATGAAACGCTGCCGTGGGATTTTATTGACCATCATATTCACAAATGGTTTCTTTCGTCTGAGCGGAAGAAGGCCCATTACGAACATCAGAGCAAGCCATGCGATGTGACGCGCTGCACCGTTTGCGGCGCATGCTGAACAATTTGTCCGGCGGGGGTGAGGTGGATGCGTGCAGGCAAGGATAAAAGACGGCTGATATCGCGCTATGCTGTCGCGGGTGCTTTGGGAGCGGCCGCGCTGATAATGACGATCGCAATTGCGATCGCTACCGCCCGTGCGCAGAACGGGAGCTCCGGGCCATCCGCGGGAGCCGAGGAAGACGACTCCCCGCCAACGTCGATCGAACCCGCACCCGATTCGTCCGGCGCTCCCGCGGCGCCTGAACCATCGTCGGCGTCTGCGCCCGAATCGCCGCCACCGGCAACCTCCAACGGATCGCCTGCGCCAGCACCCGCCGTTAAAGCGGCCGCGACCGCACCGCACTTCCATCCACTCACCAAATTTGAGGTCGAACCCGTCGCCGCGAAGCTCAAGGTCGTCAAGACGGTCTGGATATACGCGAGCCCGACGACCGCTGATCGCAAGGTCGAACACGTCGAGGCGGGCACCGAGGTCTCAGTCACCGGAGCGACGCACCGCTGGCTCCGTCTCAAGCTGCACGACGGACGAAGCGGGTATATCGAGCAGTCGGCAGTCGCGATGGTCAAGCCGGCCGACAAACTTTTCGTGCTGACACATGATACCGCGGTGCGCGCCGATCCGACGCGATGGGGCGCGCCGATAGCCGAAGTGCATAAGGGTCATAACGTCCAGGTGGTCGGCGTCTCGCTGAATTATCTGAAGATCAAGATGCGCAACGGACGCGAGGGTTACGTGGTGGATTCGGCGTTCGAGTAGGATGAGACGGCGGCAGGGGGACGGCCGCAGGAACATGCGAACGTTTCGCGGGGATTCGGATGGGACCGGCGCGGCATCAGCAAGGGATTGTCGCGCGACTTCGCTGAGATTTGCGGGAAGATTTACGGGAAGATCTACGGGAGATTAGCGGTCAGATCATGAGCCGGGAAGAAAAGCGCGGCTGGATGATGGTCGCCGGCCTGTTCGTCGTCAACATGCTGATCGTCGGCTCCGGCTATTTCACCGCGGGTGTCTTCTTTACTCCGCTGCTCAAGCAGTTCGGCTGGAGCCGCGCGGTCCTATCGACGCTGACGAGTATCCTGCTGGTCAACTCAGGCCTGAGTGCGGCGCCCTTCGGATGGCTGCTTGATCGTATCGGTGCGCGGGTCCTGATGGTCGGCGGTGCGGCGCTGACCGGAATCGCCTTCCTCGCGGCCAGTCGAATCACCACCTTTACGGAATTGTTCGCCTGCTACTTCGCGATCGGTATCGGCGTGGGCGCGTGCGGACTGCTGTCGACGTCGTTCGTCGTGGCGAATCACTTCACGCGGCGCCGCGGACTCGCGATGGGCGTCGCGCTGGCCGGCACCTCGACGGGCGGGATGGTGATGACGCTCATCGCCAACCATGCGATCGCGATCGGCGGATGGCGCACTGGGTACATCGTGCTGGCGATTCCGGTGTTCGTTCTGGCCGTGCCGATTCTGCTGTTGATCCTGCGCCCGGCGCCGGTGCTTGTTGAGATACCGGGCGCGATTCCGCGCGCTCGTCCGGTGCTCGAGGGAATGGAAGTGCGCGACGCTGTCCGGACGCGATCGTTCTGGATGATTTCGATCGCCTACTTTTGTTTTGGTTATTTCGCGCCCGGCGCGACGCTGCACCTGGTGCCCTACCTGATCGGACTCGGCTATCCTGCCGCAATCGCCGCCCTGACGCTCAGCCTCGTGCTCGGCACGTCGGCGTTGGGCAAACTCTTCATGGGATTTATGGCCGACCGCATGACCGGCCGCCGAGCGCTCGCGATCGATTTCTTCGCGCTGGGCTGTGGAATCGGGCTGTTCTTTTTCGCCCGCCACGGCGCCGCGATTCCGCTGATCGTGCTGGTCTTCGGCTTGTCGCTGGGCGCGCCGATGGCGCTATTCCCGATGGTCACGGTCGAATCGTTCGGCCTGCGCCGCTTCGGCTCGATCGTCGGCCTGACCAACCTGACCTACACCGTCGGCACGGCGCTCGGGCCTACGCTCTCGGGCAGGATTTTCGACAAAAGCGCCAGCTACGTGGGGGCTTTCGAGATCTTTATTGCGCTCGCCGCCGTCGCCACGATTGCCGCGCTCCTGTGCCGCGGACTCGAAGCCGAACAGGCGACGCTCGACCTGCCGATAGCGCCGGCAGATACCGTCAAGGCTTGAGCTTCAGGGCGAGTATCGCGCGCACCTTGGCAGCGATATCGGGCGCGCCGGTCACGTCGGAGATAATCGCGACGGCGTTGGCGCCGGCGTCGAGGACCGACGGCGTCGTCGCCTCGGTAATACCACCTATAGCCACGATTGGCAGGCTGACGGCGGCACGCACCTCGCGCAGCATTTCGAGTCCTTTGCCGGTGGCGTTGCGCTTGAGCCCGCCCGGAAAGATCGGCCCAAACCCGATGTAATCGGCACCCCCGAGCTCGGCTGCGACTGCTTGCGCGATAGTGTGAGTCGAGATTCCGATAATCATGTCTGTTGATAGCCGTCGTGCGTCTTCGAGCGGCAAGTCGTCCTGGCCGAGATGGATCCCGGGCGCGCCGGCCAGAATCGCGACGTCGAGCCGATCGTTGACGATCAGAATTGCGCCCGCCTGGCGGCACATTTGATCGATCTGCCGGGCAGCGTCGAGCATCGCGCCGCCGCCGGCATCCTTGAGCCGCAACTGAAGAACTCGAGCGCCCCCGTCAAGCAGCCGTCCCGCCAGATCGACAGGGTTATAAACAGCCGAAGAATCGATCATTGCGTAAAAGTGAGACGGGAATGGGCGAAGTTGGGCCATGGCGTTAAAGCATCTTATCAGCGAATAACCGTCCGTAAGGAATATTAGACTGACAGTTAGCTGGAGGATTAATAATTGACTCGCGATGCATTAGTTCTTTTAAAGTGTTTCGCATCGCGACAGTATTGATAATCCACCGGGGCCTCTGTACGTTGGCGTGGACTTGGAGGCTATGCAGAGATCGGCAACAATCGTGGCGTTATTTCTGGCAGGGATTTTTATCCCCTGTTCGTCGTATGCGCAAAGCTTCGATTCCGGACTCCAAGTTGTAGGCCGAGTCCAACCAAAGATAGAGACACCCCCGACCGTTAAGGCTTCGCTGCCAGTATTGACTGGACTTGCCGCCGATACCGCCATCGCCGCGCCACCCCTGTTCGCTCCGCTTGCTCCGCCCGCCCTTGCGGCGTCTGGAACCCAGAGCGGCGGCAGTTGGTCATTCGTCCATAATAATCCGCAGCGCGTGGCGCCGTTTCCTATCGTGCTCAACGATATGGTTCAGCGCTACGTCGACGCGATGCTGGCGCATCCTGCCGGCCTGACCGAGTCATTCGAGCGCAGCCGCCCGTTCATGCCCGAAATGGTTCATGTTCTCGAGGGCGAGGGTTTGCCGCGCGACCTGGTCTTCCTGGCTTTCGCCGAGAGCGGATTCAATGCTTCCGGCTCCGGACCGTGGCAGTTGACCAAGGCGACGGCGCGGCGATTTGGCCTTATCGTGGACGGCTCAATCGATGAGCGGCGCGACCCGATACTCTCCACGCGCGCGGCCGCCGAATATCTAGCTACCCTGCACGACGAAACCCGCGACTGGCGGCTTACCGTGGTCGGATGGAACCGTGGGGAAGGCGCGCTCGATCAGTTTTGGGGCCTGCGTGGCGCGAATTATCAGCTCTTGGTAGATCAGGTGCCGTCGCCCACGCGATCACTGCTCAACCGCTTCATGGCGGTGGCCGTTATCGCTCACAATGCGCGCGAGTATGGGTTGCAGGCGGTGACCTTTACCTCCTATCAGCCGCTGTATCAACGGATTAAGGTCAAGGGCGGCACTTCTCTCAAGACGGTAGCGGAACATTACAATACGTCGCCGTCGCGCTTGCGCGACCTCAACCCTTCGCTCCTGCGCGATCGGGTGCCGCAACGCGTTCCGAGCTACGAGCTTCGAGTCCCGAATCCGCAGCACGTCCAGCTGGTCGGCTTCGGCGGCAATCCCTGACCGCTTTCCTTTCGAATCGCCTCAAAACCGCGGCCGGATTATTCTAATCTCCGGCACGAGCGCGTATTGTCAAAATTGTTATGGCCATCAGTGTCGATGAAGCTCTGCGCCTCGTAATCGATAGTGTAAGGCCGCTCGGCGTCGAGCGGGTGCCGATTCGCGAGGCGCTCGGCCGTGTTCTCGCCGAAAATATCAGCTCCCCGCGTGACATTCCGGGCTTTGATAACTCCGCGATGGACGGCTACGCGGTGCGCGCCAGCGACGTTGCCGGCGCGGCGGAAAACCGCCCGGCACGGCTATTCATTATCGAGACAATCGCGGCCGGCGGCATTCCGACGCGGACCGTCGAGCCGGGCCACGCGTCCCGTATCATGACCGGCGCGCCGATACCGGTGGGAGCCGACGCTATCGTGCCGGTCGAGCGGACGCGTTCCGAAGCCGATACGGTCGAGATAATGGCGACCGCGCCGGCCGGTCAGTTCGTGCGCCCGCGCGGCGAGGATCTGCGCGAAGGCGAGCCGGTGATGGCTGCGGGACAGCTACTGCACCCCGGCGATATCGGCACGCTGGCGTCGGTGAATCGCTCGATTATCGATGTCTATCGGCGTCCGCGCGTCGCGCTGGTTGCGACCGGAGACGAGCTGATCGATATCGATCGGAGTCCCACCGGCGCGCAGGTGGTCAACTCGAGCGCATACGGCCTTTATGCCGCCGTCGCCGAGGCGGGTGGCGAGGCTGTGATGCTGAAAATAGCCCGCGACCTCGAGGAAGAGACCCGCGCGCGCCTGGCCGAGGCCTCGACTTTTGACCTCGCGCTATCGACCGGCGGCGTCTCGGCCGGGCAGTTCGACTACGTTCAGACCGCGCTCGACGACCTTGGGATGCGCCAGCTTTTTCATGGCGTACTGCAGCGTCCGGGCCGTCCCCTGAAATACGGACTGATCGACGGGCGGCCGTTCTTCGGCTTGCCGGGAAATCCGGTCTCCACGATGGTTTGTTTCTTTCTCTATGTCCGTCCGGCGATCCTCAAGATGACCGGGCGCAGCGATCTGAGCTTGCCGCGAGTGCGGGTCCGATGCGCCGTCGACATTCGCAAGACCCCCAAATTGACCGAGTTCATCCGGGTAAAGATCGAGCGGCGAGGCGCGATTCTCGAGGCGCGCCCGACTGGCAATCAGAGCTCCGGTGCGATGAGCTCGGTTGGGCGGGCCGACGGTCTGCTGATCGGTCCGGTTGCCCTCGACGTGATTCCGGCCGGTACAGAGGCGGACGTGCTGATGCTGTCTTATAATACGACGGCCGACTGCGAGCCGTTTTTCGAGGATCGCATCCGCCGCCAGACCCTCTGAACGACGAGCGTTATCAACGATCCGACGATCATCGCGCCGATAATCACCGCCGAGACTTTAATTTGAAGCGTCGCGAAAGAGAAGAATGGCAGCAGCTTGATTTGAATGGGATCGAGCTGGAAATTTTCGTAGAGCACGCTTGCCAGCCACAACGTGACGATCGCGCCGAGAATGAACTTGGGATTTTTCACGAACTCGGGCATCGGGTAAGGTCTCCTCGCGCGCGCTGCTGTTCGAGATTGTACACCCGCGGCGGCGATCTCAAAGCGGGAGCGGCCAATTCAGACGGCGCCAAACGTATCGGCCAAACGTATCGGACGGATCGGGTAACGATATGAACTTTCGGGTTGGCAACGGCTTCGATTTCCATCCACTGAAGCCCGGCCGGCGGCTGATTCTCGGCGGTGTCGAGATTCCGCACGACAGCGGTCTCGACGGCCATTCCGACGCCGACGTCGCGGCCCATGCGATTGCCAACGCGGTTCTCGGCGCGCTCGGACTCGGCGACCTCGGATCTCATTTTCCGGACACCGACGCCCGCTATCGCGACGCCAACAGTATCGAGATTCTCACCGCCGTGTGGGGCCTGGCGACCGCCGCCCGATGGCGGCTCGGCAACGCCGACCTGACGATCTTTGCCCAGCGCCCGCGGCTGTCTCCACATATCGCTACGATGCGCGCGCGGCTGGCGTCGGCGCTCGGCGCAACGCCCGCTGACGTCAACGTCAAGGCCGCGAGTCCTGAGGGCCTAGGCGCGCTCGGGCGTGGCGACGGCATGGCGGCCGCCGCCATCGTGATGATCGTCCACGATTGATCCAGATTGTCGTTGAGCCGCCGCACGAACGCGCCGTTACAAGAACAAGTCGCGCTCGGGCGTGGCGACGGCATGGCGGCAGCCGCGATTGTGATGATCGTCCGCGACCAGCCATCCTGCCGCCACGCCGTTACGCCATTAGATGTGGTGACCGTTTACCAGCAGGTTGCGCCGCCGTCGACCGCGATGTCCGTTCCCGTCACCCACGAACTTTCGTCGGAGGCCAGGAAGAGTACGGCCCTCGCAATATCCTCGGGCTGGCCGATACGCTTGAGCACCATCTTCGCGACCATCGCGGTCCGCCACTCGGAGTCCTTCAGCAGCTCCGCGGTCTGATTGGTTTCAATCAATCCCGGCGAAACCGTGTTGGCGCGAATCCGATGGGGTCCGCCCTCGACCGCGAGCTGACGGGTCATCATGAGTACCGCGCCTTTGGCGGTGCCATGGGCAATCTGCGGCAGTACCGCAATGCCGATCTTGCCGGACATCGAAGCGGTATTGATGATCGATCCGCCGCCGCGCTTGATCAGATGCGGCCACGCCGCCTGCACCATGTGAAATATGATGTTGACCTCTTCATCCATCGTACGCGCGAAGTCTTCGAAGGAGATTTTGTCGACCCAGTCGAAGTACGCCATCCCCGCGTTGTTGAAGAGGACATCGAAGCCGCCGTATGTCTTTACCGCCAGATCGACGACCGCGTCGCAGTCGGCGCGCTTGGTCAGGTTGCAAGGATGATGCGAAACCATCTGACCGCCGGCCTTGCGAACCGCGGCAACCGCGGCCTCGGCCCGATCGCTATTGAGATCGCATCCGACGATACGCGCGCCTTCGGCCGCGAACAGGCGCGATGCCACGATACCCATGCTGCCGCCGCTGCCGGTAATGATGCATACTTTGCCGTCGAGTCGTCCCGCCATTGAACTGCCTCCCATGTTATCCGCCGGCGCGATGATTCGCGGGCGGTGCTGTCCCGGCGCTATCTAAGCAGATCGGCGCGTCGATGGGCCATCGCTCGAAAAGCCCCGGTAGTGTCCCGGACACTACCAAAGCCTGAGTCGATCGGCGGCGGCAAGGCGATCGCGATCAATGCTCTTTTTTAAGATGGCGAATCTGCCCGAACTTCTGGCGGAACTCGCGCCGCTCCTCGGGCGTCAATTCCTGCCAGCGATGATAATTTTGCAGCACCTTCTGACGCTGCTCGGGCGCAAGCTGCTGGAAGTGCTGATAGTTCTGCATGATCTGCTGGCGGCGTTCGGGCGGCAGATGCTGGTAGCGTTGATAGGCTTGCCGGAGTTGCTCGCGCCGCTCCGGCGGCAGCCGTTGCCATTGATGCCACCCCTTGAGCACGCTTTTGCGTTCGTCGGGCGGGAGGCGGCGAAACTCCTCGAAGTTGCGTTGAGCCGTATCGCGCTCGGCCGGCGTCATCTGTTGCCAGCGCTGATAATTCTGAATCACTCGCTGACGCTGTTCCGGATTGAGGTTCTGCCATTGCCGCGGGTAGCGATCGGCCAGCATCCGCTGGGTCGCGCTGGGAGGACCGCCGGGCGCAGTCGATTGCGCGGCGGCAAATCGGGCGGCGCCGAAAGTGAGTACGGCGAATGCGATCACGATCGCGGCGAGGCGGGTAGCGCTCATTGATCCTGACCCGCTCCCTCAGGCTGCGTCCGCGGCAAGCTTAGGATGTTGCCGCTGCCGGCGTCGTCGCCGTCCCCGCTGTTCCCGTTCTCCGATGCCTGGTTGTCTCCCGCTTCGTTCGTATCGGCGCCTGCGGGAGGTTTGTGATTGCCCGCGCCGCCACCAATCAGGCCCATCGCGCTCAGCGTGCGAATCTGATCGATAAAGGAGCTGCTGCCATTGCCGGCAGGCCGGTTGGAAGGGCCGTCGCCCGACTGACCAGCGAAGAGATCCAGGTTGAGCAGAACCCGGGGATCCGGCGGCGGCTCCTGCGCCACGCCAAAACCGGGATGATCGACTCCAATCACGCATGCGAAAACGGCGGCGGCGCAAACTTTACGAAGGAGCTTCATGCGCGGATTGAGAAGAGGGCGCGATTTTGTCGAGCTGCTCGATCACGTCGTAATCCTCGAACATATCGAGTTTGTCGACCACCGGATAATCGCGCAGGAGTCCGATATCGGCCGAGGCGATCGGCTCATCCGGAGTGTCGCCAGTGGCCTCTCCGGCTGGCTCTCCAAGCCCAAGTTCCGCGAGTTGCGGAACCTGCGGGACCTGCGGGACTTGATCATTCTGATCGGCCGCCGGTATCTCGGCCACCGGGCCGTAATGCAGCGACGCGATGCCGCCGTGAAAGACGATGATCAACGTCAACGACGCGAGCGCGAGCCCGGCCGCTGCGAGCGATCCCCATGCGTAGGCGGGCGCGATTCGTGATCGGCGCGGGCGAGAAATATCGGACAACCGCGCGTTCAGCTCCGCGCGATAGACGGGCCAGTCGGGCGTCGGGACCGACTTGACCATCGCGCCGAGCTCGTCCATCGTCGCGGCGTACGATCGCGCCAGCTCGGCGCATCCGGCGCAATCCTCCAGATGCGTCGCCACGCGCGCGCGTTCGCTATCGTCGAGTCCGCCGAGAATAAATGGAATCAGATCGGCTTCGGGATGCGACTTTTTCATTTTTCGCCAGCGGTCTGTTTTCCAAGAATCCGTTTCAACTCCACGACGGCGCGGTGAAGATGGACCCGCGCGGTCGCCTCGGAGCATCCCAATATCACCGCAATCTCCCTGCTGCTCATGTCCTCGTCAGTCTGCAGGACGATTGCCGCGCGTTGTTTGGGCGACAGCCGTTTGAGGGCTTCGCGCAGCCGCAGGATCGATTGGCGCTGGATAGCGGTCTCGTCGGGACCGGGCTGGCTTGAGGGCGGATCGAATGCTGGCTCGTCGCGATCGCCGCGGGCTTCGCCGATCGGCACGAGTCGCCGCCACCATCGATCGCGCCGCTGATGGTCGATACATAGATTGACGAGAATGCGATGGAACCAGGTTGAAAAACGAGCCCGGCCGTCGAAGGTGCCAGCCGACTGATAGACGCGGATGAAGGCTTCCTGCGAGACGTCGCGGGCGTCGGCCTCGCCGCCCAGTATCGAGAGCGCGAGCTTGAACGCGCGCGCCTGGTAGCGCTCGGCCAGCAGGTCGAACGCAGTCCGGTCGCGGGCCGCGACCCTTGCGCATAACTCCTCATCGGTAAGCTCCAAGGCAACGGTCCGTGCAGCCGCCAAAACCGGCTCGTGAGCGCGATGTCCGTTCAGATGCGCGCCCGACCCAAGCGGCCGTCACCGCCGATGCTACCCGGTTCGATGGATTTGACGAAACGAGCCACGGTTTCGTTTACACGAATCGAAAATATTTTTTCGCGGGCGCTAAGAGCCGTATCCAGCGCCTGCCGGCGATGCACGTCCGTGTAAACGAATGGGCGGCGGCGTGCGTCCAATCGTCGATCGTAGAAATGGGGATGCAGAGAGTTCGGAGGCTGAGGACCATGGACGCATGCAACAACGATAAGTCGCGACGGTTGCGCGCTGGCAAAGCGGGAAGACTGAGCGCAGGCAAAGCGGGAAGACTGAGCGCAGGAATAATCCGGTTGCTCCTCGCGGCGCTCATTATGGGCACGCTCGCGGGATGCGCCGCGTACGATCCGCAGGGCACTGCGCAGCAATATGCGCCGAGTTACTATAACGAGTCATATGCGCAGTTGAGTCCTGATCAGAAGATGCAACTCGAAGATCATCTGTCTAATGAAAGCAATCAGGCGTGGCGGACGACCTCGTCAGTGGTGTCGAGCGTAGGCCGGCTCGCGCAAGGCACCGGGGTTCTATTGTTCGCGGCCAAGCACTGACGAGATTCGGTCGCGACGCATTCGATGGCGTGAAATTTGCCTGATTACAGCTTAAATCGGCGGTTTTGGGGGTCTGTCATGGCAGCCGCAAAGGTTAATTGGAGGACGAGACAATGAAAAGGTTCTCAACGGCCGTTGTAACGATAGCCGGTGCGCTGGTCTTCAGCGCAGCCGCAATGGCGCAAAACTTACCGGGTTACACGCCGGGCGTTAATAGCAACTTCGCGAATAGCAATTCATCCGAGTTAGCAAACTTCAATAGCTATCTCGACGGACATCCGAATGTAGCCAAGCGTCTCGAGACCAATCCGCGCCTGGTCGATGATCCGCAATTTGTTTCCAACCATCCGGGGCTGCAGAATTTTCTCAAGAATCATCCCGGCGTGAGCAATCAACTGCGCGAGAACCCGGGACAATTCGTCAATCGCGAGGGTCATTATGAATGGTCGCACGGCGGCGGTCCCGTCGCCGAGGGGCCGGGTTTCGGCAATGGCGCGGTTGGGCGCTTCGATAGAGGTTACCTAGACGAACATCCCGATGTTTCGCGCCAGCTCGCCGAAAATCCTCACCTGGCGGATAGCCCGCAGTTTCTCGCCAGCCATCCGGGTCTGGGGGATTATCTGAAGGCGCATCCCGAGGTGCGCACTGACCTCGAGCATCATCCGTACCGATTCATGAGCCGCGAGGACCGGCACGATCAATGGGATCGCGGGGATCGCGGGGATCGCGACGGGGCGCATCCGCTCGCCCATACGGATCAGTACCTCGACCAACATCCGAAGACCGCCGCGCAACTCGAGGAGCATCCGGGGCTGGTCGACGATCCGCGCTACGTCGAGGACCATCCGGAGCTGCATAACTTTATGGAGACCCATCCGATGGCGCGCAACGAGTGGAAGTCGCATCCGGACAAGTTCATGAACCGCGAGAGGAAATACGACACCAGTCACTAGCAGATTCTTTGGAGGGGTCAACTTACCGGTGCGCCGGTACAAAACCGAGGAGAACGTGATGGTGAAGAAGGGAACGATAGCGATTGCGATGGGAGCGGTGATGATCCTGGCGATAGGGACGGGACGCGCGATCGCGACAAAGGCTGTGCCCAGCGGCAACCTGAATTTGCGGGTCACTGGATCCGAGTTGCTGACACCGGGCGGCGATTCGTCGGCCGTCCGGCTTGCGATCGACGGTATTGGCCAGGTGATCGGCGACAGTACCGGAACGCTCAGCGGCGCGGAGACTTATACGGCGCTGGTGACGAACAGCAGCACGGTGGAGCCCGCCGAGCAGGTCTGTCAGGGGACGATCAGCGGATCGATAACGCCGCCGGCCGGCGATTTCGCCTCGACTACCGGCGAATTTACGGCCAGCCTGACATTTACGCCGGTCGCGGACTCGGCCTCATACTGCATCCCGGCTACCACGACACTTGTGTGCAGCCGCGCGCTGTTTCATGAGGCGCTGGTGAACGAACTCGATGCCGGCGAATATACCTGCGTCGCGACCGGAGCAACCGCCGCGGGAGGCGCGGAAACAACTGTCGATGGCGTGTCGTTGACGGTGAACATCACCAGCGTACGCGGCGGCAACTCGCCCACCAGTTGACGTCTGCCGGAGACGCGCCGCCAAGGCGTGCAAAGGGCGGCCGTCGTCCACGGGAAGCCGGTATCACAGGTCCCACGGGCGGCGGCCGCCCTTGAATTGGATCGTCGCAAGGATAATATTCGGACTGGGGACTTTCTAAATTTCTCCAAGGAGTCTTGCGATGTTGAAGCCGGTACTGTCGGCGGATTCGCACGTTCTGGAACCACCTGACACTTATACAAATCGCCTGGATCGGCGCTTTCGCGACCGTGCGCCGCACCTGGCACAGGATCCCGTTAAAGGGTCGGTTTACGTCATTCCCGGGATAAATTCGCCGCTTTCGCTGGCGCTGATGTCGGCGGCCGGCAAAGCTCCCGACAAAGTTTCGGAGAGCGCCAACTGGGACGAGTTGCAGTCGGGCGGATGGGATCCGGAAAAGCGGATTCAGGATCAGAAACGCGACGGCATCGCCGGCGAGATCCTCTATCCGAGCCTCGGCATGATCCTGTGCAAACATCCCGATTACGATTACCGCAAGGCCTGTCTTGACGCGTACAACGACTGGCTGTCCGAGTTCTGCTCAGGCCATAGAGACCGGCTGCTCGGCGTCGGCCAGGTGTCGCTGCGCACGCCCGGCGACGGGATCGAGGAAGCGCGCAAGATAAAGTCGCTCGGCCTGCGCGGCGTGATGCTGCCCGGATGGCCCGCGCTGGAAGACTACGACAGCCGCATCTACGACGATTTCTGGGCGACCTGCGTCGAGCTGAAGCTGCCGGTCACGTTTCATCATCTGCCCGGATCGCGCAACCCCAATGACAAGGCCGACAGCATTTACGGCACCGCGAACCGCGGCGTGAATTCGAAGCTCAATTCGTGGATGAACCTCGTGCGCGGCAATCAGGACATCCTCGCGATGTTCGTCTTCGGCGGCGTCTTCGAGCGCCATCCAAAACTGAAGCTGGTCTGCGCGGAGGCGGATGCGGGCTGGGTTCCGCATTTCACCTATCGGATGGACTACGCTTACAACCAGCATCGCCATCACGTCAAAACGGAAAAGCTGTCGAAAGCGCCCAGCGAATACTTCCACAACAACATCTACCTGTCGTTCCAGGACGACGAGATGGCGTTCAAGCTGCGCAATTTCATGAATATCCGTCATTTGATGTGGGCCAATGATTTTCCGCATTTCGACTCGACCTGGCCGAATTCGCAGGCTGTCATCAAGGCGCATACGGCTGGCATGACCGAGCAGGAGATGAACTGGATTCTCCACGACAATCTGTCGGACTGTTACGAGCTCGAGCAGGCCGCCTGAGCGGACTGCCGGTTCCGGATTGAGGTTCACGCGCGGGCGGCTGCTGAGATGGTGGCCGCCCGTCGCTTTATCGATATCGATGAGGTGCGCACGTGCGGATCGACGTTCATAATCACGTCTACTCGAAAGACCTGATAAATCTTCTCGAGAAGCGCTCCGACTATCCCTATACGCGGCCGGGCGAAGGGCTGCTGTGCTGCAAGGGGCTGTCGATTCCGCGCTTCGAATCCTTCCACAACATGAGCCTCAAGCTCGAAGAGATGGATAAGGTCGGAATCGACATCGCGATTCTGAGCATCAACCTGCCCGGGCCGGAACTGGCGGGCGGC
>Ga0302325_10012910_pt1 | contig 17881 bp, 9 predicted proteins | sample Palsa_T0_2_FD_201948 | JGI IMG/M metagenome (GOLD analysis project Ga0302325, IMG submission 201948) | Peat permafrost microbial communities from Stordalen Mire near Abisko, Sweden - Palsa_T0_2 | ecosystem: Environmental > Terrestrial > Soil > Palsa > Peat permafrost | place: Sweden: Abisko...
TAGGCCAGGCCTTACGGGGGTTTCAGGAATCGCGCATGTGTCGGATTCACGCGTCAATTAATGGGGAGCTCATTTCGGCTGCTGCCACTTTTTGAGGGTCCGAATAGCGTGCCCGAGACGGCCCCGCTGCTTTTGCAAAAGCGCGATGAACGATCCGACACGCTTCGCCAAAGTCGAAGGGGGGGGGTTGCGCGGGAAGAGTTTGGTCGCGTCCCCGTAGCCGAGGTTGCAGAGGAAGTTGGATTTGACTGTCGTGCCGGCGAAAAACGCGGCATCCACTTTCGCATTATCAAACCCGGACATCGGCCCGCAATCCAGACCCAGCGACCGCGCGGCCAGCATGAAGTAGGCGACTTGCATCCTGAATCTCCTTTTGAATCAACGATTCGTAGCCGAGATAGATTTGAGACGCGACTCGATTGCACATTCTCATCATTAGAACACCACAGCGTTCAACCCCATCGCCAGGGCGAGTTTTCTTTGGCGAACGTCGGCAGTGATGAATTCGGGCGCGGCCAGCACTTTCGCCGTGGCACAATGCAGAATGTCGAGGGACCTGCATCCAATAGTGGGTGTAAATTGTTCCCCCAACCGCGCCGCCTCGGCGAAAACGCCATGCAAATCGCCGTTGGAGGAAACGATGATGCCGGTCTTCATATCCGCCGCCACCAACTCGCGCGGCACGGATCTGAATTGCCGTGGCGGTACTGCTGAATGCCTTCAATCCGAGAGCATTGATGAACTCAAGCTCGTGCAGCGGCGTGTACCAGATGGGCTTTCCCTGCACCAACGATGCGACCAGCGCGCTGTCGGGCTCGGGGTAGTAGAGTTTGACCAGGCAACTGGTATCCAGGTAGATCAGAAGCCGCTCCCTCTTGCCTCGGAAACCACCTGGCTAAGCGGTGTGCCCGGCGGAGCCTCGCCCCAGATGCTTTTGGCTCGGGCAAGAAAGTCAGGGCTGGCGACTGGCTCCGGCGGCAGGAGACGAGCGACTACTTTGTCCTGTTGGGTGACTTGCACTTCTTCCCCGGCCTCCACCCACTTAAGGATCTGCGGCCATTGTTGCCGCACTTGTTCGGTAGTTGCGCTTTTCATAATTCTGGAATGCCGCAGGTAAAGGGCGGATGCAAGCGATGCCGCCTGATGCTCGGCGCGAATCGCATGCGGCGATCGTGAACGCGCCTGACGCTGCGCTGTCGGCTACTGCGCCGGCAATTTCGCCTTCACATCCGCCAGCGCCTTCGCATACGCATCAACCGCCATCGCGGGTTTCTTCGGATAGGCGGCTAGAAGGGTCTTCTTGACGTCGGCACTCACACCGGGCGCGGCTTTGGTGCCGGTTTCGTATGCCTGAGAGAGCGTGAACAAGGCGAAGCCCTGCTGGTTTTCGCCGAAGGCGCCGAAGCTGCGGTCCTTGGCGGCGGCGGGATCAGCCAAGGCGGCGAGATCGGCGTCCGCGGCGATCGCGGCCATCGCTTTGGCGACATCGGCTTGCGTGGCCGTGTACGCTTCGATCTTATCGTGATCGGCCTGTGCATCCTTCGCCGTGGCGGTCGCCTCGGCGGCGAGGGCGGCGGCGTTGTCGGTGGGCTTGGCGATTAGATCTTTCAATTTGTCGGCATGGCCGGCAAGCGCGGCCGAGTCAAGACCGAACGCATCGGCGGCGTCCTTCAATACCCAAAGATGCGCGGCGGCCTGGTCGTAGGCACTGGTGATGGATGCGGCGTCGGGCTTCCCTTCGGTTGCGCGATTGGTCAACTGCTCCATCGCTTCACGCAGACAAATGATCTGACCGATCGTCCACGCCTTGGCGCCGTTGAAATCGGCTTCGGCGATCCAATGCCTCGGCTCGACTTCGGAGAAATAGCCAAGCTCGAAATTAGGAGCGGGATGCCCGGCCGCAACCAGATCAGAACCAATCTGCAAATGGCAGCTCGTGCACATCTCGACCCTCTGCGTCAGCGGTTTGGTGTCATAAAGACCCCATGTAGTCAGCAGCGCTGCATGGTCCATCGATGTCCGCTGCGTCTGGGTCCAGCCGGCGGTCTGGTGGGGCTTCTCGTATTTCTCGCTCGGGCCGTGACAGGAATCGCAACTGTTGCCTTCCTTGAGTGTGAAGCCGGTTCCTTTCAATTCGGGTGTGACGCCTTTGACGGCGTGACATTCCAGACACGTCTCACTGGCGGTGGCGGCGGTTGAGAGGCCGAGCGCTTTCATGATGGCGGCGGAGGCGGGCTTGGTGAGCGTTTTGTATGCGTCCTGATGCTTGTCGCGCCCGCTCCAGACGCTATAGGCGTTGGCCAGTGCGGCCTTGCGATTGGCGGGCGCTTTTTCGGCGCCACCGCCATGGCAGGCAGCGCCGGCGCAGACGCTGGCGCCTTCGAACTTGATTCCGAGCGTGGCGAAATCGAGCGCTCGTTTGGACGAACTGCCCGTCACATCACCGACCACCTCCACGGCCGTCGGCCCGAAGACCAGCGCGATCGCGCAGGCGGAGAGGCAGAGGAATGCCGCTAGCTTCCCCGTTCGGCGAGACACGAATCTGAACGAGGCTTTGCGAGGGGTTTTTGTATCGTCGTTCATCTGCTGTGCCTCCGTTGGACGGGCCCTGACGATGCACTCACGATTTGTCGCCGCAAGGTTGTAACATGTTGCGGCGGCGGGGCATAATACTTCGGCGCTGGAAAATTGAAAACAGATATATTCAGCCTTCGGCCAGAGCGGTGAAATCAATCGAGCGGCTATTTAGATGGTGTGCTTCGGTGCAACTGGCGATCGGGCTGGTTGCAGCCCTCGCCTTTGCGATGGCATTGGGGACATGGCTTGAATCGCGCGCCGGCGCGGCGGTGGCGCGGGCGCATGTTTATCAGAGCATCTGGTTCCGAGGTTTGCTTACTTTACTGGCAATCAACGTGATGGCCTCGGCGCTGATCCGATTTCCATGGACGCGGCATCAAGCGGGATTCGTCATCACTCATATCGGAATCGAAATACTTCTCGCTGGATCGCTGATCGGAGCGCGATTTGGATTTGACGCCCAGGTTCACCTCTCGCCGGGCCAATCCACCAGCTCGGTTGAAGTGGAGCAGGACCGTTTGCTTGTGGCGGTGCCGGGGACAGATGGAACGTTTGCCGGGTATGAAATCCCGCTCGATCTCTGGTCCCAAACCACATGGAACGGGCATTGGCCGGCGGGTCAAACCATGCCGATGGGTGGAACAGGCCAAGCGAAGATCACCATCGTGAATTGGCTCGCCTCCTCGCGGAGCAACCCAAACCACGCCGGTGAATTTATCGAAGCGCCGATGGCTCCCGCCGATCTGCCGCACGCCACCAAGGCAGTATGTTTATCGATTGATTTCAGCGGACAACAGGTGCGGCGATGGGTCGCGCAGGGTGGCGTTACGTCCGCGGAGATCGCTGGAAATGTCATTCGGCTGGCTTACGCGCCGGCGGAAAAGCCATTGCCATTTGGTCTATCGGTCGCAAGCGTCCGACGGGCAAACGTGTCCGCGGGCGAGCCGGTGGGATTTGCTACGGATGTCGTATTCACCGCGCCCGATGGAACGGTCAGCCGGCAGTCGGTCCAGATCAATCATCCGGCGACGCTCGACGGCGTCTCCGTTTTTTCGGGGCCGGTTGACGAGCAAGATGCGGCCAGCCCGGTGGCAACGCTTGACGTTCGAAAGGATCCGGGGAGATCATTGAAATATCTCGGCGGCGCGCTGATCGTCGCGGGCACGATTGGCGTTTTCATGTTCGGCTCGGTCGAGGGTCGAAAGCGACGCGCCAGAAAACCGGCGGGCGACGTCGAGCCGACGCTGATCACGGCGGTGGCTTAGCCCGGATTATTCACCGCCGACACGCAGAGGTCGCAGAAAAAACTCAATTGGCGAGCCCTTAAGATTAAGACTCGGGTGCCAAGGTCCAGAGCAGGTTGCGCAAATTACAGAGCCAAATTCCAGTTTCTCTCTGCGCCCTTTGCGTCTCTGCGGTGAATCTAGAATTTTCTGGGTTAGGGTCCGCGCATTCAAATGTCCAAGTCCCAACGGCCAACAAAATCCCAAGGAACCAATGATAAATGAATGACTCTGAACTTGGACCTTATTTGGCCCTTTGTTGGCCATTGGTCACTGGTCACTGGTCATTTCTTCGTCCACGCGGTAATCCTGTGTACGCTGTCCACCCGTGCTCATCATGCGGTATTCCTGCGCTGTCATCCTCACGCTCGCCATCTTCGCGGCCTCTGCACCTGCGTGGGCCGACGACCTGGCAGCACTGCGCGCACTGCCGGTGTTGCAGGATGGACGGATCAAACCGTTCGACACAGCGGCGCGCGAGGTCGTTCAATCGGTGTGTCATTGCGAATCGATGGACGGACATGATGCGGTTGAATTGGCATTCGATTGGACGGCCCGTCCGTGGGATTGGGAAGCCAAGCCGGTGATCTACATCGGTTCGCCCCAGTTGCATGATGCGTTGGGCGTGCCGCGCTCGCAGAGTCGCGTCTCGCCCGCTGCATTGCACGAGAACGCGGAATCGCTGAATAAACTGACCGGCGGCGAAGCCGATGCGTTGCGCGAACGCCTCGCGACTTTCGATCTGGGCGCATCGGATCATCTGTTTCTGATGGCGCCGGGTCCCACCCCCACCGCTGATTGGATCGCCCTGCCGGATGCAAATGCGGAATTATTGGTGCCATGGCGTGCGGCGTTGCACGCGTGGGCCGCCAACGATCCAAGAGCAACGCAGGAAGCGTTGGTCGCGTTCGGTGACCGTCTCTGGAATTCCTCCGGCGGCCAAGCCGGCCATTCCGCCTACGATCGCGGCAAGCTCGATCGAGAGGTCCTGTACAATCGCGCGCAGCCGTTCGAAATCGCGGCGTGGGGTTATGCCATCGCCCTGCTGGTTCTTTGTGCTTCATTCCGATTTCAATTCAGGGTCATGTCGCTGGCCGGAATCGCGCTCCTTGCGATCGCGGTGCTCATCAACGCCGGCGGATTCGTAGCGCGATGCCTCATCACCGGATGGGCGCCGGTGACAAATTTCTTTGAAACCGTACGTTGGGTGGCGGCGGTTTCGGCGACGATCTCATTGCTCTTATCCGTTCGAGCGATGAGGCGCTTTCCACGGCAGCCGCCGACCGCCGCGGCTTGCGGGGCGCTGATCGGACTCGTCGCAGCGATCATCGGCGCCGGGCTGCCGGCGGATTACGGATCATCCTTCCGCTCGTTGCCGCTGGCGCTGCGGACGAATTTCTGGCTCACCCTTCACGTTCTCACGATCGTCTCATCGTACGGAGCGCTGGCCATATCCATGGTCGCGGGGAATATGCTGCTGGCACAAGCCTCGTTGCGGAACGTGAAACAGTCCGCGATCGACAGCGCCGCGCATCTCGTGGACCGGTCAGTGCAGATCGGCCTGACGCTAGCCATCGCCGGCACGCTGCTGGGAGCGCTCTGGGCCGACATGGCCTGGGGCCGGTTCTGGGGATGGGATCCCAAGGAGGTCTGGGCGCTCATCATCATCTTGGCATACCTCGCCCTGCTTCATCTTCGCATTAGCCATCGCCTGGATGACATTGAAATGGCCGCCGGCGCGACCGCCTGCTTTGCGACGGTTCTGATGAGTTGGTACGGCGTAAACTTCGTCCTCGCGGCGGGGATGCACTCCTATGGCTTTGAGCGCGGCGCAGCGGGCACCTATGCCGTGGCGGGATATCTTATTCTTCAACTGGCGTTCACAGCATTCGCGTTCGCACGGCATCGGCGGCAAGCCGCGCAGATGGATGCGCGCGAAGTTTGTGGGTGATTCATCTCGTAAAATGTAACTGTTTACCGTCCCGCGACGGATTCATGAAGTGTCGGTAAGCAGTGCGATGTCTTTGCCGGACCCGTGTTGCGACTCTAATTTGAATTCGCCAGCGAAACTGACGTGGGTGCGAAATAAAGCGTGATGCCCGCTCTGATTATTTCCCTCTCGTCGCCATCAAAGTCACGGCTACATTCCCTTCGTCGGATTTGTCGCCGGCGGAAGGGTCTTCAGTAATTGCGCGGTCGCTTCCCACCCATTTCGATCCGCAAGATCGAGTGCGGTATATCCAGAAAGATTCCTCAATGACGTGTTCGCCCCTCGGCCAAGAAGTAGCTCGACGACCTGCTGCTTCCCACTGGCCGCGGAAATATGCAACGCAGTTTCCCCGGTATTGGCGGTGAGTGAGTCGAGCTTAGCCCCTGCGTCAAGTAGCGCCTTTACCACTTCTGTGTGTTCCTGCCTTGACGCGTAGTGGAGGGCGGTCCACCCATCCCTATCTGCGGCACCCACTGTCGCCGAGCGTTGGAGCAGATATCGCACCATATCAAGCTTGCCGGCGAATGCCGCGTCGATGAGAGGTGTCGAGCCGTCGTTGGCCGGTGCGTTCACATCACCGCCATTGGCAAGTATAAACCTCGCTGCATCGACGGATCCAGAGCGTGCAGCCCAATGCAGTGCGGTACGGCCATTAGTGTCGCGCAACGCTTTCAACGGCATACGTTTCTGAAGAATCTCAAGGCTTCGGGTTGGGTTCCCGGAACTAGCGTAATGAATGGCAGTCGCACCGATCTGATCTCGCCCCGCAATGTCAGCGCCGTTGTCAAGCAGAAAATTGACCATGTCGGCCTGATCGGCGGAGGCCGCGTCAATGAGAGGTGTCTCGGAGGCTGTGAGCATGTCGTTTAGAAACCTGTTAACCTGCGCCGATATGGCATTCGCGGCGTGTCGTCTGGTTGGTTGACCATTAGAGTCTCCTTGCCGATTGCGGCGATCAGTTGCCCGCGGCCAGTTTTTTGAGGCGGTCGGTTACGGACATCATCGCGCGACCCTGGTGATAGCCTTCGGTCCATGCGTCGGTCTTGGCCAGCTTGGAGCGCATGGGCGTATCGTCGGGGTTTAGCGTGTTGTACCAGCCGCCATTCTTGTGGTCGATTTGGTGGGCGTTGATGAAGTTCCATTGTTTGACGAATGCGTTCCAGTAGCGTGGGTCTTGGTTGCCGAAGCGCTCGTGCATGAGCAGGAGAGCGTTGAGCGATTCTGCCTGAACCCACCAGACGCGCGAGCGATCGGGCGTGCCGCTGCCGTCGACCGAGCCCTGGTTGTTCAGATTGCCACTGGGCTCATCGAAGGCAACTTTCAGGCAGTGGTCCACGATTTTCCGGCCGGCGTCCCAACATTGCGGATCATCCGGCTTGCCCAGCGCGGCGGCGGCCTCGGCGAAGAGAAAGGCCGTCTCGATATCGTGGCCGTATGAATCGCCGCTGCTCGCAGGCGTCCAATCCTGGCTGAAGAAGAGATGGAGGTAACCCGGATCGGCATAGATTTTGGTAAGAGCGATCTGATAAACTTCGTCGGTGCGCTTTTTGACCAAGTCGTCGGGCCATACTTCCAGCAGGCCGGTCAGTGCCTCCAGAATATGGATGTGCGCGTTCATTGATTTCTGACCCGGCGCCGCGCCCAGCACATCGCCCTGGCCTCGCTTGGTTTGCGCGGCAACGGCGGCTGTGGGGGCCTCCACGTGGGAGCCATCGGCGCGAAGTTGTTCGAAATATCCGCCGTGGATCTGGTCGTGCGCGTGGGCTTCCAGCCACAGGAAGGCCTTTTTCGCCATATCCAGATCATCCTCATCGCGGGTGGACTGATATGCGGCAGCGAGGGCGTAGATGGCGAAAGCGTTGCCATAGATGTGTTTGTCAGCGCGAACGGGCTTGCCGCTGTCATCGACCGACCACCAGAATCCGCCGGCATCATTATCCCACTGTTTCCGTGACAGAAATTGGGCGCCATGTCGCGCGTAGCCCAGATATGCCTGGGCCTGATCGGGATAGCGCATGGCCGCCTGCGCCGCCAGCCAGATCAGTCGAGATTGATAGACGACGCTGCGCGTGTTATCGGGATTGCGGTGAGTCCAATCCTGGGTGAAGTTTTCGAAGAATCCGCCGTCCGGATCGACGGACGCGGGAAAGAATTTTTTGAGATCGTCGTTCTGGAGGCTTGTTTCGACCTCGCCTGCGATACGCAGATAAGTTTGCTTATTCGGTGCGTCGGAATCCTGTGAGGTTGCGGACTGCGCAATGACCAGCGCGGGAAGCGAAAGAAGAATCGAAAATGAAGGAAGTAAGCATATTCGCATCGTCAATCCTCAAATGGACGTGGTCGCGAGCGGCTATTTTTGTGAGATAAATGCGCGATATGAATGGGGCGGAATCGCAATCGTGAATCGCGTTCCCCTTCCTCGCCCGCCGCCGCCCGGACCTCGTCCCCCGCCACCGCCGAAAACGGCCGGCGAAATGTTCTGCTGTGTCAACAAGTCGGTGATCCGCGTCGGATTCTCGATGAGGGCAACCGTGACCGTTGTTTCGTTCGGCAGGAACGACTGCACGATGAATGCACCGTTGTCATACGCAAAAATGCTCACCTGCGCCGGCGCATCCACGAGACGAATGGGAAACGAGCCCATGATCTGGTTGCGAATTGCGTTGAGGGCGGGTGTAGGAATGCGATACAAATCAGCGATGTTGTCGGGAAGCACCAGGATATTGAGAAATCCGTGATCGTAGGCATCACGCAGGACGATCGGATATGCATTTTCTGGCGATCGGTCATCGAAACCATTCACCTGCCCCCAGGATTGATTGGTCAGAAGATGGATGATCGGAAAAAGGATCGGCGCATCGGTTTTTGCGTCAGGGATGACTTGCCCGTTGCGAACCATGAAATCGGTGACGGCAACTTTTTGATCGGTGTACTCCAATTCCGAGATGTCCTCGATCCCCCTACCCTGAAGGGCGCGAAGCAGGCCGGATGTGATCGTCACTTCCTTGCCTGCGGCAAGCTGCGTCTTGATCTTTTTGACGATGTCGGGCTCGAACTTGGCGGATTCGGTCAGGAGAATGACGGGAGAATTGGTGTCCTCTGGAAAGGTGGGATGAAGATCGATCGGGAATCCGGCCATGCCGAGAAAATCATGATAGAACTCTTCGCCAGTCGCATGAGGGGGACGGTATGCGGGGATGCCGATCGGTTTGCCAAGCTTATCGAGAAAGGAATCAACCTGCTCGAGGGCATAACCGGCGACGCGGCCGTTGCGTGGATCATCGATGGGCTGGTTATTGCGGCCGCCGGGGCCGCGATTATCCGCGCCGGAAGTTTGGGAAGCCGGAGCGGGCGGCGCTGCCTCTGTCGTCGCCGCACCGATTCTGGCGGCGGATTGAAACGAGGCGAGCATCTTTGGATAACTGAAGCTGGTTTCCTGATCCTGCCACGGGCGGGCGCCAATATTGATCGGCTTGAGCGCATCGTTCCATTGCCACAGTGTGATTTCCCTGGGCTTTGCAAACGCCATGTCCCAGATTTGCTCGGGATAGCGATCGATGTATTGAGTCAAAAGCGTATCGACCCAGCCGCCATCGTTCCCGCCGGGCTTCACGTTTTCGAGATAGCGCATGATGTCGTAGCTTTCATACTGCTGGAGGTGCTGCTCCCAGAAGATTGGATCGCGCGTTTCGACGCCGGTGTAGATGGCATCAAAAATCCTGGGCTCCACTTCAAGGTCATAACCCAGTCCCTGATAGTGCTCGTACCAGTTGGGATATTTGATGACGAGGCGCATCTTGGGATTGATGGCCTTGGCGGGCTTGATGAGAAGATTCAGAGCCGCATCGTCCAGCGCGTCCATGCGATATTGCGCCCAGGATTTGTCCCCCTTGGCGGCGATGTCGGCGGCGGTCTTGGAAGCGGAGAAGAACCAGTCATCGAGAATGATCTGGTCGAAATGCCGGGCGGCGAGTTCCGCGACTCCCTTGAGATAATCGCGATCGGCCACAGAGCTGAAGCAAAGGGAGCCGCCCTGGGAATTCGCGCCGTTGTAGCCGGAATTGCCATTGGGGGCGGTGGCGGCCGAGACCTGGATTCCGCGGTCGATGAAGAATTTCTTGATGGGTTCAATGGTCTCCTCGCGAACAAGCGATTTTCCGGATGCGATTTCGAGATAGACCTTATCGAATTTCACCTGATTGCTCATGTTGTCGAATGCCACGGCAAGGTTTTGCGGATCGGCCCACCGATTGACGGTGTCGCGCGTGACATAGATGGCGACTCGAAAATTCCTGTACTTGGGATCGGCAGCATCGGCAAAGGATGCAATTGAACCACCCAGAAGAACGATGCCCACCAGAACTGAAATTCGATTTATCATTGGTCCTTCGATAATTGATGTGATGTGTGCAGGCGCCGCAGCCGAGCACAACCTACTGTCGACCCACCGAAGTCGTATTTTGTTATACTGACTCCTAACCCCGTTGACCATAAAACGGCTATGGTTCCGCGTTCTCCTCTCATCTGTTCATCAGCGCGCTCAGACACTCAAGCAACGTCGTCATGCGCGGGAGGTTTGTTTCGCCCGCGGAGGCGGCGAGTTGGAGAGGTTTGCCGAGGATGGCTTGGATCTCCAGCGCGCGGCGGTTCTGACGGTCGAGCTGCATGCTGGTGTGGTATTGGCCCATTCCCTTTGTGCGGCTGATTTCCATATCGATTTGGGATCGTTTGAGCGGGATGCCGACGGCGTTGGCGGCGCGGATGACCTCAGCCATGGTTTCGCGGACGAGTGTTTCGCCGGCGCGGGTGCCGAGTAATCCCGCCGTGTGGAGGTCCAGGGCAGCGCCCCAGCCGTTGAAGGGGATGTTCCAGACGAGTTTTTCCCAGCGGCTGTGCCTGAGATCGGCCACCGCCTCGGCGGGGACTTTCGCGTTGCGAAACATGGCGACGATCGATCGGGCGCGTTCGATTTCGGGCGAACCGAATTCGCCGATGCGTAACAGTCCGTGGGCCAAGTGCACGATGTGATTGGCCGCGGTGCGATTGATGCACGTGAAGGCGATTGCCCCGAGCACGCGCTGGGCTCCGAAGGCGGCGGCGAAGATTTCCTCGTTGCCCAGGCCATTTTGCAGGCAGAGGATCATCGAATCTTTGGCGACCAATGGAGTGACCAGATCCAGATACGCCTCGATCGCGGTGGACTTGAGCGAAACGATAATCAAATCCGCCGGCCCCATCGCGGCGGTATCGTCAAAGACCCGCACGTGAGGCAGGACGAAATCACCGGCGATGCTGGAGACGTGGAGGCCGCTGGCGCGAAATTCGGCAATGCCGGATCGCGTGTAAAAGGAAACATGATGCCCGGCCTGCGCGAGGCGGCCGCCGTAGTAGCCACCCACTGCACCCGCCCCAACAACTGCGATGCGCCGATCCTTCATGCCGGGGAATGCTAAATGATCGGTTCTTCAAGAATCAATTGGGTGGCGGAGATGAGAAAGATTACTGATGCGGAGGACATCGAAACCAGGGCCTGCCAAGCGCGTTATCGGCCGGCGAGCGCCGGTTAGGTAAAGATGGGCGGGGTACTCTTTCCCGCATTTTCTCTCGCATTCGCGGTGCGCCTTCATGTCAGCCTCACCGTTCCGTCGCATGGCGCGAAGAGCGCTTGCCGTGCAAAGACTCGAAAGTCGGCGGCAAATGCGTAAACCCCTCTGCCACGCTCTCGGAGAGCTGTCGCATCTGGATAAATGAATTGACGTAGGGCGCAATTGCTCGCCATGGACACGCGGAGGTAACTTGGAGGAAGATCAGGTTTGGCGCTCCTTATATGGAACGCTGTAACAAGGGCAGGAGAGTCACCCAGCGGAGCTTTAGGGCGCTTGCTTTAGGACGAAGGGTTTATGGCGAGCGCATCCTCCCCGCTGCGAGTCAATGATCTGATCCAAATCGGGCCACGTTATCAACGACGATTGCTTACGCAGATTTGTGAATAGCCGAGCGGGAATTGTCGGCTCAAACAACTTGGTTGAACGCATTAGTAGGAGGACAGGAGATGAGAAAGAATACTATTGGGAAGAAATATCGAAATCGCCGGGCCGTTCGGGCAATTCTTTCGGCGGCGGGCGCTGTCGGAGGGCTGGGTGGCGGGCACGCGGCGCTGGCGCAGGTGGTCAGCTCCGATAACCTATATACGTACACCGGAGGAGCCAGTGGACTATTCTCCACCGGTTTCATTCCAAGCTTCACCTCAGATTCGAGCGGCGAGCTTCTGTTCAACACCCCCGGCGCGAGTGTGACCGACGATCTGGCTTCGGCCAACGTGAACGCCCTGGCGTTTACGGGCGGCGGAACAACCACGCTTACGCAGCAGGGCAGCAACTCCAACGTCCTGACGTTCACCACCAACGCCGCCAGCGTGGCACCCAGCATTTACGTCGGCGCTGGTAGCTCGGCTGTGCTTGGGATGATCCTGGGCGGTTCGGCCGGATTGACCATCGGTGGCGGCGGCTCGCTCTCTTTCAACAGCGCCGCAGCCGAAACGTATACCGGCACCACAACAGTCAAGAACGCGACCCTTACTCTCGACTATACCAACTACACCAACAATAACCTCGTAGGGGGCGGCACGGGCACCGTCAGTCTGAGCGGTGGATCGCTCAATATGCTGGGCAATGCCAGCCTGACCAGCACCCAGACGTTCGCCACAACCGGACTGGCGGGTGGGTTAAACACGATCTCCGTTTCCGGCGCGAACACACCCACCCTGGCTATCGGTACCATCAGCTATACCACGGGGGCCGCCGTCGTATTCAATGGGGTTGCCACCAATAACAGCGCAACCACAACCGGGCAAACAAATCTAACAGCAGAGCCCGCCCTGATGCCTTCTTCCACGCCCGCCGGAACCATTACAACCGCAACGGCCGGCGGGAACGGCGGCCTGCTTGGCGGCCTCGGCGGCAGCGGCACCACCGGCATCGATTATGCAACTGTCGGTCTCTACGACTGGGCGGTAAATTCGGGAGGGAGCGTCGTCGGTGGCAGCCAGGTCGCAAGCTTTTACACCATTCTCGATGGCGCCAACAACAACACCGCCGACCAGAATTACGACGTGACCGCGAGCTCCACGCTCAGCGGCGGAGGATCATCGCGAGTCACCATCAACAGCTTCCGCTTCAACACGCCCACCGCTCTGACGGTCACCTTCAATGCGGGTCAGCAAGGCCACAACGGCAATCCCATCAATATCGGTGGAATGCTCATGACGCCTAATGTTGCCGCAAACAACGTGACCATCGCCGAGAACGCGGCCGATGTCATCCAGAGCAGCAACACGACATCCCTGGGTCTGTCCGTCTGGCAGAACGATACGCAGGGCGAAATGATCTTCCTCCCCAATGCGGATACCGTCGCCGAGCCGTCGCTTGCTGGAACAAATTATTTGCAGGCCGGTCCAGGCACGGTCTGGTTCGACGGCAACACCAACAGCTACACCGGCCAAACCTATCTGAATGGAGGCGTGCTCGAAATTAACACGGATGATCTGGGCGGGTCGGTTTCGGTCCAGACGCTCACGCTCAACGGCGGCACGTTGGTGGGCAATTACACAGGCAGTCTCGACGGCGGCAGCGTGGCGAGCGCGCACCCCGTTGCGCTCGGCAACAACGGCGGCGGTGTGGCCGCGACCTCCGGAAAAACATTCACGATCGACGGGGTGATCAGTGGCGCCGCCGGGACCGGTGCGCTCGTCATCGGCATCCCCGCATCCAGCGCCAATGGCAGCACGGTCGGCCTGCTTCCGGGCACCGGGCTTGGCACCGCCAACGCCACGCCGGTCCTGGCAACGGGCACCGTGATCCTTTCCAACACAAGCAACACGTATACGGGCGGAACCGTTCTCGACTCGGGCACCCTGGATCTCAACGCCGGCACACTGACCGTCCTGGGAACCGGCAGCGTTACGCTCAATGGCGGAACTTTGTTCTACGCCAACAGTTCCGCGGCGGCCACGGATCTGAGCACCAGAAGCGTCACCGTCTCGGGCAATAGCGTCATCGACGTGAACGGCAATGCCGTCACATATGGTAGCTCCATCGGTAACGGCGGCGCCGGCAGCATCACCCTTCAGAGCACTGCACTGGGCGGTACCCTCACGCTCCATGGCAGCACCTTTACCGGCGCTGTCACTGTCAACAACGGTGCTGGACTGGTTCTCAACGGCTCCCACCTCTTCTCCGGCGCTACAACCATCAACAGCGGGGGTACTCTTACCGTCAACTCGGGCGCTTCGCTGGCGAACACGCCAATCGCGGTGTCGGGTATTGCGAACTTTAACCCCGGCAGCGGCAATATTCAGATTGGCAGCACCGCCGCGTCGCTGACCGTCAATGCCGGGGCCGCGTTCAACATGGCTGATGCCAATTTCGGCACGGTTACTCTCAACAGCGTTGCCGGGGGAACCGCGCAGTTGCTCACGCTCAACGGCACCAATGCCGCCGCCGCAGTCCTCACCTTCGACCTGGGCGCCACCACCACGGGTGGCACGCTCTCCGCCGACGAATTGATCGTCAATAACGGCACCGTCGGGTTCGGCGGAACCAACAACGTGATCAAGCTCTCCACGGCCGGCCTGAGCGCCCCGGCGAGCGGAACCGTCACCCTGATTTCCGTCCCCAACGGTGGCCTCCCCGCTTTGGCCTCGACTGATTTCTCGCTGTTTGCCAACATTTTCTCCGTCGCCGGTAACAGTTATAAAGGCACTCTCTCCGTTTCTGGCAGCAATCTGCTTCTAACGGTAATGCCGTTCACCGCGTCGCTGGATTATTACTACAACGCCAGCGGCGGGGATGCGATCGTCGGCGGCGGCGGTAACAACTTCTTCACTACTGCCGCTGGCGGCAGCACTCAAACTTCGGCGCCTGGCTCCTCGAACAATCTCTTCTTCACCGCCAACTCTTCCGCCGATAACACGCCCAGCCTCGATGCCAGTGTCACCGTTAACAGCCTCTCATTCACGGGCACAGGCAGCTCCGGCACACTCGGGACGACTCTTGGCACGACCAGTTCCGCCAACGCCCTTACCATCAACGCCGCCAACGGCTTCAAGAACTCGACCGGCACCATCTCCTATGCTGCCGGCGTTGGACTCGTCGTGCAGGCTGGCTCGGGCACCAATTCAATCCCTGCCAACATCACCCTGGGTGGCAGCCAAAGCTGGGAGATTGATAATTCCCCCTCCAATCCGTTGACCGTCAGCGGAAACGTCGGAGGAGCGGCCGCTCTGAGCAAAACTGGCAGCGGCTCGCTCGTCCTCTCGGGATCGAACTCGTACAGCGGCGGCACCAATGTCAACGCCGGAACCTTGCAATTGGGGTCCAGCAACAGCCTGCCGAGCACCGGAATTCTGACGGTACAGGGCACTGGCGTGTTGAATTTGAACGGCAACTCAGCCAGTACCACTGGTTTATCCGATGGCGGGGTTTCGACCGGGTCCATCACTTCGGCTAGCGCCGCCACGCTTACCGTCAGTCCCACCTCGCCGTTTAGCTTCAGCGGCACCATCAGCAGCGCGGCCGGGCTGACTCTTGCCGGTTCGTCGACCCAGACGCTTTCTGGTTTCAATTCCTATACAGGGCTGACCACCATTTCATCGGGCACGCTCAATGCCACAAGCAATACAGCGCTGGGCAGCTCCACTTCCGCCACCGGCGGGCTTTCCATGTCCGGAACGGCTACGGTGGATTTCACCAGCACGTCTCCCGCTATCGCATCCCTCAACGGCGCATCGACCGATGCAATTGTCCTGGGAAGTTCAGCCGGTTCGGGCGCTCCCACCACCCTCACTGTCGGGGGAGGCAATACTTCAAGCGTTACCAACACGTTTGCAGGGGTCATCAGCGATTTGAGTTCCACACCGGCGACCCTGGCGGTAGGAAATCTCGCCATCGCCGGCTCCGGCACCGTAATTCTTTCCGGTGCTAACACATTTACCGGAACAACCGTTGTCGGCGGAACCGCTACCTTGCAACTGGGCGCCGCGCCGGCATTGCAGGACAGCACCCTCAACTACAACGGCCAGGGCGGTACGCTCAGCTTCGGCACGCTGACCAGCGCTACGCTGGGCGGTCTGACCGGATCGCAACCCCTCGCTCTGACCAATGCCGCCACCGGTGCCGTCGCCCTGCTCATTGGAAACAACACTTCAAATACAACCTATACCGGCACGCTCGGCGGCGCTGGATCACTCATCAAGACCGGAAGCAACACGGTGACAGTGGGCAGCGGTACCCTCGGTGGAGCAACATACGCCGGCGTAACGTACGTCAATAGCGGCACGCTCACGATCGGAGGCAACAGCAATCTCGCGGGCAACATCGATCTTACAGGCGACCTGGGTACCACCAACATGGTTATTCAGGACAGCGCCGTGATCAATAATTCCACGATCTATGTCGATACCGGCGATGCTGACGGCGGCTCGGGGGCCAACGCGGGCCCCGGGGTCGCAACGCTTACCGTCGGCGGCAGCGCCTCGGTCACGACCGCGACGTTTGGGTTTGGCGCCCCAGCCCCAGGCCTTACTGATAGAGTGGCCGGCATCTCCGAACTTATAATGCAGGGCAATGCGACGTTCGATGTTACCGGCACATTTGAAATTCTGAATGATCTCAACGGCACCAGCACCGGCGGCGGTACGACCTTAAGCACCGTCAATTTGAACGGTGGCACGCTTGGGGTCGGTTCCTTTGCCCTGCTGGCCGGCGGCAACGGCACGCAAAATTCGGTGCTTAATTTCAATGGCGGAATGCTCGTTGCCCTCCAAAGCGATTCCTCTGGCGGTGGAAACGGAATCTTCATGCCGTCATCGACCCATTGGTCAACCACCATCCTCGCCGGCGGCGCGTTCATCAACACCAACGGCTTCAACGTCGAGATCACCAATGAGTTGACACACGGCTCGGGTACGCCTGATGGCGGACTCACAAAGTTGGGCGCCGGCACCCTCACGCTCCGATACGCCACAAATCCGAACGACTACACCGGCATCACCACCGTCCTCGCCGGCGATCTCAATATCGACACCATTTACGAGATCGGGGGAACCGCCTACGCCGGTCTGACCCTCAACGGCGGAACACTGCAATATGCGACTGGGCTTACCGGTGATGGTTACGATGATTTGACGGCGAACAACAATTCCGCTCCCGAGCCGTTTGTCGTTGGTACCAATGGTGGAACTGTCGACCTCGAATCGCAGAACCTCAGCTTCGCCAACCCAATCACCGGCGCGGGTTCCTTCACCGTCACTGACTCCTTGGCGTCTCCCAGCTCGGGGCTACAGCTTAACGGCACAAGTTCTTACGCCGGGAGCACCACCGTCTCGTCCACCACCCTTACCATCAACGGCGCGCTGACAAGCTCGGGAACCATCAACGTCAACGCTTCGACTGCGGCCACCACGCTGCTTCTCGATGGCGCCGATGCCGTCCCGGCCACTGCGGCCCTCATCGGCACGGGCACCTTCGGCCCGACGATTACCGTCAACGCCAATCAGATCATCGGCTCGATCAACTCCGTCGGATCGACCACCTTCGACAACGGCAGCACCAGCACCGTCGGGCCTATCGATGGAAGCGGCACACTCAACGTGAGCAGCACTTCGAGTCTCACGGCCGGCCACATTCGTCAGGGCATTCTCAATATTGATAGTACATCGATTGTGACCATCGCCGACAGCGCCAATCCCGGCACCACCACAGCCACCAGCATCCTCACCGATCTCAACAACAGCGGTACTCTCGATCTCAAGAACAACGATCTGATCATCACCGACACCACCCAGTTCTCGGCAGTTCAATCAGCCATCACCAATGCCTACAACGGCGGAGCCTGGAATCAGCCCGGGATCACCAGCAGTTCCGCGGCCGTCCATCCCAACGCCTACGGCCTGGGTTACGCAACGGCGGGCGCGGTGAATCTGTCCACTTTTGATGGACAGACCGTCTCCGGCGGCACCGTGCTGGTGAAGTAC